>PPYF01171647.1_pt1 | contig 171975 bp, 147 predicted proteins | sample 1559871 | NCBI WGS metagenome assembly PPYF01 (sample SAMN08240021, study PRJNA423297) | Human gut metagenome, whole genome shotgun sequencing project.
GACAGTTCCGATAGATTCCAAACTGCAATCCACCGATTTTATTAGCCATAAGTGTTACAAAAATGCTTGACCACAACACCTGGCTTCCATTCTCGGAAGAAATGAAGACGGCTCTCCAACTATAACCAGAAGCATAACGAGGCAAACGGCTGGAACAAAATAACTTGTGCTCCCATCCCTTCCAAACGGTTATGTCTGGGAGATTGCAGGCATGAAATAAGCAGAGACAGCCTCTCTATGAGACTGTCTCTGCTTGGCTTCATTCTGAATTTTATTCTTCCCCTTCAAAGGCTTCTTTTACTTTATCCATGAAACCTTTTCTTTTGGTTTTTTTCTCGCTTTTTTCCGAATTACTGTCATTTTGATGCAGTGAGTTTCCACTCAGTTCATCAAATCTGCGCAGTGCCTCTTTTGCCTCTGCACTGAGTTTTTCCGGTGTCTGGATCACCAGTGTCACATAATGATCTCCGCGTACTGCAGAATTTCTCAGGGACGGAACTCCTTTTCCTTTTAAACGAACCTTTGTATCTGTCTTTGTCCCCGGCTTTACATTGTAGAGAACAGCTCCATCCACTGTCTGGATCTTTACATCGCCTCCCAATGCCGCTTGTGCAAATGAAATTGGCACTGTAGAGAAAATATGCATATCCTGACGCTGGAAAATCGGGTGTCTGGATACATTCACTTCCACCAAAAGATCACCTCTTGGGCCTCCATTCACTCCCGGCTCTCCTTTTTCGCGGATGCGTACACTCTGTCCGTTGTCGATTCCTGCAGGAATGGTCACTTCAATCTTCTTCTTGCTTGAAGTGTATCCTGTTCCGGAGCAGGATGTACATTTTTCTTTGATCACTTTGCCGGAACCACCACAATTCGGACAAGTCTGTACATTCTGCACCGTTCCAAAGAACGACTGGCTGGTATAAACAACCTGACCTTTTCCTCCACACTTCGGACACGTCTCCGGAGAAGTCCCCGGTTTTGCACCTGTTCCCCCACATGTCATACATGGATCTTTTAAGATCACTTCGAGTTCTTTCTTGCAGCCAAACACAGCTTCCTCAAATGTAATACGAATGCTCTTTCGGATATTCGCGCCTTTCATCGGGCCATTGTTCGCACGGCCGCCTCTTCTTCCGCCGCCGCCAAACAGATCTCCGAAAATATCTCCGAAAATATCTCCAAAATCTGCGCCGTTGAAGTCAAAGCCTCCAAATCCGCCAGCACCGCCTGCGCCGCCTTCAAACGCAGCATGACCGAACTGGTCGTACTGACGGCGTTTTTCAGCATCACTCAGTACCGCATAGGCTTCGGATGCTTCTTTGAATTTCTTTTCTGCTTCGGCATCGCCCGGATTCATATCCGGATGGTACTTCTTCGCCAGTGCACGATACGCCTTTTTGATCGCAGCATCGTCAGCATCCTTGCTTACACCAAGCACCTCGTAATAATCTCTTTTTGACTCCGCCATAATAATCTACCTTTCATCCTTGATCCAACTCATAACCAAACAGGCGAGGGCACACCGCCGGAGCCTGAAAGACATGCCTTCCAGACTCCGGAAAAAGAGTGCTCTCTCCCGTCAGATTGGTCTCTTAAACTTCTTTGTAATCTCCGTCTACTACGTCATCTCCCTGGAATCCTTCCGGTGCAGGACCAGCTTCCGGTGTCGGTCCGCCTGCAGCCCCTGCTCCTGCTGCACCTGCCTGCTCATACATCTTTGTGAACAGTTTCTGTGCACTTTCCATCAGTTTGTCCTTTGCTGCTTTAATCTCAGCAACCTGTGCATCGGATGTATCTTCCGGTGTAGATTTTGCAAGGATATCCTTGAGTGCCTGTACATCAGCCTCTACAGAAGATTTATCTGCTGCATCCAGTTTGTCTCCCACTTCTTTGAGTGCTTTTTCTGTCTGGAATACCATCGCATCAGCTTCGTTTCTTGTATCGATTGCTTCTTTTCTTTTCTTATCCTGTGCTTCGAATTCAGCAGCTTCTTTCACTGCTTTATCGATATCTGAGTCAGACATATTAGATCCTGCTGTAATTGTAATATGCTGTTCTTTTCCTGTTCCCAGATCTTTTGCAGATACATTTACGATACCATTTGCGTCGATATCGAATGTAACCTCGATCTGCGGGATTCCACGTGGAGCCGGAGGAATTCCATCCAGTCTGAACTGTCCGAGAGACTTGTTGTCTCTTGCGAACTGTCTTTCTCCCTGTACAACGTTGATATCAACTGCTGTCTGATTATCTGCTGCTGTAGAGAAGATCTGGCTCTTCTTTGTAGGAATTGTTGTATTTCTCTCGATCAGTCTTGTAGCAACTCCTCCCATTGTCTCGATAGACAGTGACAGTGGAGTTACGTCCAGAAGAAGGATATCTCCTGCACCTGCATCTCCTGCAAGTTTACCACCCTGAACAGATGCTCCTAAAGCAACACATTCATCCGGGTTCAAGGATTTGCTAGGCTCTTTTCCTGTGAGGCGTTTTACTTCTTCCTGTACTGCCGGAATACGTGTAGAACCACCTACAAGAAGTACCTGACCTAATTCTGCTGCTGTGATTCCTGCATCAGAAAGCGCACGCGTTACTGGCTCTGCTGTTTTTTCAACAAGATCATGTGTCAGTTCGTCAAATTTTGCTCTTGTCAGGTTCATATCAAAATGCTTCGGTCCTTCAGCTGTTGCTGTGATGAACGGAAGGTTGATGTTTGTTGTTGTTGCAGAAGAAAGTTCTTTTTTTGCTTTCTCTGCTGCTTCTTTCAGTCTCTGAAGAGCCATCTTGTCTGTTGACAAGTCTACTCCTTCTTTTGCCTTGAAATCAGCCAGCATATAGTCTGTGATCTTCTGATCAAAGTCATCTCCACCAAGTCTGTTGTTACCTGCTGTAGATAATACTTCGATAACTCCGTCTCCGATCTCAATGATGGAAACGTCGAATGTACCACCACCAAGGTCATATACCATGATCTTCTGCTCTTTTTCGTTGTCAAGTCCATAAGCAAGTGCTGCTGCTGTTGGCTCGTTGATGATACGTTTTACGTCCAGACCTGCGATCTTACCTGCATCCTTTGTTGCCTGACGCTGTGCATCGTTGAAATAAGCCGGCACTGTAATAACTGCTTCTGTTACCTTCTCTCCAAGATATCCTTCTGCGTCTGCTTTCAGTTTCTGAAGGATCATTGCAGAAATCTCCTGTGGAGAATATTTTTTATCATCGATCGCTACTTTATAATCTGTACCCATCTCTCTTTTGATAGAAGAGATTGTCTTGTCTGCATTGGTAACTGCCTGACGTTTTGCAGGCTCTCCTACCAGACGTTCTCCTGTTTTTGTAAATGCAACTACAGATGGTGTTGTTCTTGCTCCTTCTGTGTTGGCGATAACTGTTGGCTGTCCACCTTCCATAACAGCTACACAGCTGTTTGTTGTTCCTAAATCAATACCAATGATTTTTCCCATGATTATTTCCTCCTTATTAGTTTGCCACTTTTACCATACTATGTCTTACTACACTGTCTCTGTACAGATATCCCTTCTGGAATTCTTCTGTAATGATATTCTCTCCAACTTCTTCATCTTCTACATGCATCACTGCATTGTGAAAATCCGGATCAAATTCCTGGCCAACCGCTTCAATCGGTTTTACGCCAATCTCTTCGAGTGTAGTCATCAGCTGTTTGTAAATCTTCTCCATTCCTTCTGCAAACGGGTTGGACTTTTCTTCCTCCGGTACAGCTGCGATTCCTCTTTCGAAGTTATCCACAACCGGAAGAATCTTTTCTATGATATCTTTCGCACCGATTTCGTACATCTGAGATTTTTCTTTGTCTGTACGCTTGCGGAAGTTATCAAACTCTGCCATCTGACGAGTGAGTCTGTCAGTCAGTTCCTCAATTTTCTCGTCCTTTTTATCTTTTTTATTCTTTCTTCCAAACTTCTTCATGAAACCGGATCCCTCTTCAGAACCCTCCGTTTCTTCTGTTGGTTCTGCAGCCTCTTCAGCCGCTTCCTTCTCTGCTTCTTCCACAGTCTCTTCTGTGTCCTGTTCTTCGGCCTCTTTGTAAGCTTTGGCTTTTGCTTCTTCCACCGCTTCTTTGACCATCTCTTCTTTACTCATATTCTCTGCCACCAGCAATCACCTTCCTATTCTTCCGGGTCTTTATAATAAATTGCATCCAACTCGCTCTGCAGAGTTTTCAGCGTCTTCATGACATGTTCGTAATCCATACGCTTGGGACCGATGATACCGATCGTACCTTTCATGCCTTCTCCCAATTCGTAGGTTGCTGTTACGACGCTGCAGTCTTTCATTGTCTTGACCGGAGTCTCATCCCCGATGTAGACCTGAATCCCGTGATTTTCTTCACTTGCCAGTGTCTCTGTCACCAGATCCGCCAGCTGCTGCTTCTCTTCAAATGCACTGATAATCTCCTGAGCACTCTGCTTATCGCTCAGCTCCGGATATTTGAAAATGTTCGTCGCACCACTCGTGTAGATCTCCATATCATCATCTACATGAATAATCTCCGCCACTGCATCCAGCACATCACTGATCACCCGGCTGTGAATTCCTGCCTGCTCCTTCAATCGTGCGATCAGACCAAGATTGATCTGTTCGATCGACATGCCGTTGAGTGTTGTATTCAAAAGCATATTCAGCTTCAGAAGCGTCTCACTGGCAAGCACCTCACCAACCTGTATGATCTTGTTCTTGATCACGTTTCCATTCATCACGATCACTGCCACAACCTGTTCCTGATCCACCTGTGAAAGCTGAATGAACTTCAATGTGTTCCGGCTGTTCACAGGAGCGGAAATCATCGTTGCATAATTGGTATTCACAGCAAGCACTTTCGCAGCTTGCTTCAGCACCTGATCCACTTTATCGGATTTTTCAAGCATCGTGTTGCGCAGCTCTGTAATCTCGTGCTCCTTCTCCTCCATCAGCATATCCACATATAAGCGGTAGCCTTTGTCGGAAGGAATCCTTCCTGCCGAAGTGTGCGGCTGGAAAATGTATCCCAGATCTTCCAGATCAGCCATCTCGTTGCGTATCGTCGCAGAACTCAAATTCAAATCCGTGTATTTGGAAAGTGTTCGGGAACCAACAGGCTCTCCGGTCTCCAGATAGTTTTGGATAATCGCTTTTAAAATCGTGAGCTTACGCTCGCCAAGTTCTGTATTCAATCCCATCAGACCTTCCTTTCTCTCACCTGTGGTTTTTCTTATTAGCACTCCTTTGTTTTGAGTGCTAACACCTTCCGTATATTAAGATAGCACCATGGTCTGTATTTGTCAACCATGTTTATATATTCTTTATACTTTTTATATTTCCCGTTGTTTCCAATTTATAACCCTGTACTTTTTTCACTTCTAATACAACAGCTTATTTCCTTTTTCGCAGATTTCATAAATCTCATCATACTTTGCTTCGATCATCGGCGTCAGTTTTTCCGTCTGGTTTCTCACGATTTTCTTATAAAGGAAATACGGCAGGATCCAGCCCAGAAATCCGGGAATCGCAAAAATAATACACAAAAGGATTTTCGGCGGATCTGCTGTCACCGCAAACGTAGAACATGCGATAAAAGCAGTTCCGATCACTCCTGCTGCCAGCGCCCATATTGTCGCTTTCGATGTCTTACTGTTTTCCAGCGACTGAATCTCCCGGACACAGGCTTCAAAGTTTCGCTGCAGCCTTGTAAGCTCCGTTTTATTTACAATTTTCCGATCGCGTTTCAATCGCAGAGTCATCATCTTCTCCGCCCCCGGATGATGACTCTGTCTGCTCTGCGGCAGATTGTCATCCGGTTCCCAGCCAAAATTCTCATATCCATCTAACAAAAAAGAGGCCTGACTGCTGTTTGCACCCACTTCTTTATATTCATATGCCACAAAATTTCTCTGTGGCTTTTCTGTCTTTTTCATAACTAACCAAACTCCTTTCCCGCCATGGGCAGTGTCACAATAAACGTACTGCCCTGTTTTTCTTCGCTGAGGACCTGAATCTCTCCATCCATAAGCTCCAGTACCCGTTTTACCATTGCCATCCCCAGTCCGTTTCCATCTTTGGAATGAGACGTATCTCCCTGATAGAATTTATCAAATATATGTTTCATGGTATTTTTGCTCATACCGCAGCCGGTATCCGATACAGAGATTGTCACCCCCTGCTCATCCGACAGCTGACGAACCGTGATCACACCGCCCGGCTCTGTAAACTTGACCGCATTAGACAGCAGATTATTCCACACCAGTTCCATCAGATCCTGATCCGCATAAATTTCTGCCCGATCCTCCATTTCTACTTCCATCTCGATCTCTTTTTTCTCCCAGGCGGATTCATATTGCAGAATGCAGTCACATAACTGTCTGCACACATCATACACTTCTGCCTCCGGCTGTATTTTCTGGTTCTCCAGCTTATTCAGCTTTAAAATATTGCTGATCAGATCAGACAGGCGCATTGCTGTATTTTCAATGGCTTCCCCATATTCTCTACACTGTTCCTCTGACAACGCATCCCTCTGCAAAAGTTCCGCATAATTTTTAATAATAGAAAGCGGTGTTTTCATCTCATGAGAAACATTTGACACAAAATCTGTTTTCAGCGTTTCAATGCTCCCTAATTCTTCCACCATCTTATTAAAATCTAGGATCATAACATCCAGATAATCCCGTTTCTCCATTGTATGAAATGTAGGTACATAGACGGAAAAATCTCCGTTTGCCACTTTCCTGGTAGCCTCTGCCATTTTATACAGTGGTTCTTCGTAGGTTCTTTTTACCTTCCATCTGGTAAACAGCGTCAGTCCCATGGCAACCATTCCCCAGTAACACATCGGCACCACGGTCATCACCACTTTATTCCAGCCTGCCGAATTCATAAACACGATCAATCCGGTATGAATCCCCGACATCAGAAACAGAACCCCAATATAGATTCCAAATAAAGAAACCGGAAATAAACTTTGCTTTACTTTCCCCCTTTGTTCCTCTCGTTCTTTCATTGCAGCACCACCTTGTATCCAAGCCCGCGAACTGTCACAATCTTAAATCCGTCACAGGCCGACAGTTTATCTCTGAGCTTTGTAACATAGACATCCACAGCCCGCAGACTGGTATCTGTCTCCACACCCCAGAACTCGTCCATGAGCTGCGCTCTGGAAAACGTTTTTTTCGGATAAGACAAAAGCTTGTAAATAATATTAAACTCTCTTGTAGTAAGACTGATCTCTTCTCCGTCAATTTCTGCACTCATAGCATCCGCATCCAGTATCAGATTTCCCACCGTAATTTTTCTTTCCATCTCTATATTTGCCCTGCGAAGCAATGCCCTTACACGAAGAAGCAGTTCATCCAGTTCTATCGGTTTTACCATATAGTCGTCAATCCCGAGCTGAAACCCTTTCCGCTTGGACGGCAGATCATCTTTTGCCGACATAAACAGGATCGGAATCGTCTCATTTATCCGGCGAACTGTCCCGGCAAACTCAAACCCGTCAATCTCCGGCATCATAATATCAGAAATAATCAGCTGGTACACCGTATGATACATTTCCTCATATGCCGCAGCTGCCGACAGACACCCCTTCGCCTGAAAACCGCTGTCATTCAGATAGGTACATACAATCTGATTTAATTTTTCATCATCTTCCACTACAAGTATACGAATCATTTTTATCTTCTCCTTTTGTATCTCTTCCCATTTCCCTAAAATACAGGACGATCCTAACACATTTTTGTTTTCGTTTTGTTTGTGAATTATGTACAAATTGTAAACAAAAAACAAGGTGCGGTCAATTTTTTCTTCTGACGCACCTGTTTCTGACTTTTTTATTTTAATCCTTTGATAAACGGAGGTAAACTAAGGAGAACTACAATACCTGCTATCCCGATCACAATTCCAGCCGCCATATGAGCCCATACCATAGTCAAACACATTCCGATTCCCAGTAAAAGCGATCCGATTATTGCGATCAATGCTGCGGCAATTGTCTTTCCAGACAGCCTGACTGGTTTTTTATTCTCCATCTTTCTCCATACCATTGCCATGATCAGAAGAACCACGACTCCGATTACGCCTGTACCAACGCCCTGATGAAAAGCATTCCATTCCGGTATCAACGCCATACACATCCCCAGCGCAAATAAAATTCCTCCGATTGTTCCCAATATCATTGCTACAAATGTACTCTTTTTCATTATTTTTTTCCTGCCTTTCTTCTTGCTGCTTTTTCTTCTTCCAGTCTTTTTCTTGCTTCCGCCACAGATTCTCCCTCTCTGGTCAGAAACTCATCCACGAATCCGTCTGCAATTTTGTTAAATCCACTCACGACTCCATACTCAATCCTTTTGTACCCGCCTACTACGCCGTTTTCAATCTTCTTATGTGTTCCTACTACCTTTTTTGCAATCTTTTGATTTACTTTTACCAATTTTGATTTTGCCATATTTTTCTCACCTTTCTTTGTTTGATGGTATGAGAATATCACTCCTTTGTTTATCCAATGTTTGATATTTGTTTCTGAATTATTAAAAGCTTCAAAATCTTTGCTTTACACCTAAAGATTTTGAAGCTTCTTAAACCCTGTCATCAATATTTTCCTACAGCAGAAATTCGCAGAACACATAATTGCTGACATCAATCCCTCTTTTTGTCAGCCGGATTTTATCCTCTTTCACTTCTAACATTTTTTCCTGCTCCAGTTTTTCAAGCACGTCTCCGTAGATTTCTTCTATCGTATTTCCAAAACAGTTCTCAAACTGGGTTCCGGAGATTCCCTGCATCTTTCGAAGTCCCAGAAACATAAATTCTTCCATGGCATCTTCCTTTGTCAGCACTTCGATTTCTTCCCGCAGATCTTCTCCTGATCCTATTCTTTCTATATAAGAGGTCATATCTGTACAAAGATGGTATCTGGTATTGGAAATAAAAGACGAAGCTCCCAGACCGATTCCTAAATACTCTACTCTGCTCCAATACCCCAGATTGTGTCTGCACTCTTTTCCTTCCCGTGCATAATTGGAAATCTCATAGCGATGAAATCCATATTCTTCCAGAATCTCCTCTGTCCTCTCATACATCTGCCGTTCTGCATCTTCATCCGGAAGCGGAGGATGTTTCTCATGATCCGTCTGTCCTTTTCCATACCATTGATAAAACCGGGTTCCTTCCTCAATGATCAGACTGTATGCAGAAATATGCTCCGGATGCAATTCTGCCACTGTACGAAGGGTGTTCTCCCAGCTTTTTACGGTCTGTCCGGGAATGGCTGAGATGAGATCAACGTTGATATTGTCAAATCCCGCCTGCCGTGCCATGTCATAGGATTCCCGGAATTCTTCATACGTATGGATCCGTCCCAGCATTTTCAGTTCCTCATTATTGACAGACTGTAATCCAAAGCTGATCCGGTTGATTCCCGCCAGTTTCCATCCTTCCAGTTTTTCTTCCGTCACAGTGCCCGGATTTGCTTCGATCGTGATCTCCGCATCCTTGTCGATGGTAAATACCTGTCTCAACATTTTAAAAATCTCATCAATCTGCCCATACGACAAAATGGACGGAGTTCCTCCTCCCACAAAAACAGAAGATACCTGGTAAGATGAAGCAACCTCACGGTATCTTTGTATTTCTTTTTTTAATGCATCCACATATTCCGCTTTGACTGCATCATTTGCCGGTGCAGATAAAAAATCGCAATACGCACATTTCTGTACGCAAAACGGAATGTGGATATATAATTCTAATTTCTGCATCATACAATCCTCTCTCTTATTGATAGGTACAGTATAATACAGTCTTGTTTATTTTGTCCATTCCAGAGAATCAATTCCATCCATTAAAATCGCCTCTCCATCCTGTCCCATAACCTGAATATCTTCCAGCACAAGTATCTTTATATTCCTTGCAAAAATTCCCATTTTGCAGATATTCTCATCGATCCCGTCCAGCATTGCCGGCTGTCCACTGACCGCTTCTTTTGCATAACTGACCTGCACATGTTTCATTTCCACCCGCTCAATTTTCTGTTCCGGAAGTCCATAGAAAAATGCTGCTGCCACATGACAGTTTTCTGCCTGAATATTTCTAAAACACAGCTCTTTAATCTGTGGAGTTCTCTCATCCACTGCAAGAGGTTCTTTACATTGTACATATTCGCTGTGTCCATCCGGATCACAAAAATAGAAACAATTGATCACAAACGGAGTCAGCACAGAATCCATTTTGATATCTTCAAACAAAACACCATCAATTATCGCATCTTTCCCACGCCCTCTTCTCGTTTTGATCCGAAGTCCGCGATCCGTATTAATAAACACACACTGTCTTGCCTGCAGGTTCCTGATCCCTGCCGCCATCTCACTTCCCAGAGTGATTGAGCCATGCCCGTCCCGCATACAACATTGACGAATCCTCAAATTGGAAGACGGCACTTTGTACTTTGCTCCCACGGAAATCTTTCCGGACTTCACAGCAATGCAGTCATCTCCCACAGAGAACAGACATCCTGTGATTTCTACATCGTCGCAAGATTCCGGATTCAATCCGTCTGTGTTCGGAGAATCTTTTGGTCCCAATACCGTTACTTTGATAAATTGCAGGCGGTTGGAAAAATACGGATGAATATTCCAGCTCGGACTGTTCTGTACCGTAATTCCCACGATCCGCACATCCTCACACTGATTCAGAAAAATCATACGCGGTCTTGCAGCAATCCGGATCTTTTTCGCCTCAAACCACCAGTTGTCCCAGGAAGCGTTTCCGTCAATCGTGCCTTCTCCGTAAATCGTCACATCTTTCACTCCGATTCCCGTGATGATTCCGGAGAACATATCACAGGCATCTCCCTCCCATGTTCCGAGAATGTATTCTTTGTCTTTATTTTCATTTTGGTATGTTCCTTTTAAAACCGGAAATTTCTCCCGCTCTGTGCATGCCGAAAGGACTGCCCCTTTTGCCAGTTCCATTGTAAGATGATCTTTTAAAAACAGACTTGTGATCCGGTATACTCCCTCCGGAATCAGCACACGGCTGTTCTTCGGACATGCCATGATCGCAGCCTGGATATATGTCGTATCATCCTGAATGCCATCTCCCTTTGCGCCAAAATCATGTACATTCAGCGTATAATCCTGAGACTCTGTACAAAACACGATTTCTGATTTTTCTTCTCCCTTTTGAACCGCAACACAGTACTCTTTTTCAGGTTCGAGGTCATACAGAACATTCACTACCTGCTTTGTTTCTTTATAAAACTCTCCGTTTAGATAAATCTGACAAAGCTGCGCCATCTCATAGATACTTCCTTCACAACATTCCAACGCAGCTGCCCGTGCATGTTTCCAAATCAATTTTAATTCCATCTTGATCTCCTTTGTATATTTTTAATATATTGTAACAGCTTACATTATTCATTTTCACCTATTTATATTTTCATTTTTCCTATCAAACGTATGTTATCATTGTGTTTTTTAATTGTCAATTATCTATTTTTTACAATAATATTCAATATATTTATCAAAAATACACAATACACTTTTTTTACATCATATGTTATCATAATAACGAATTATTATTTTCCTGTTTTTTCTTTATTTTAAGCCTATGTTAGCACTTACATTAAGGAGGTATTCAAAATGAAAATTTTAGATAATTACATTAAACAGTTGATTGAAAACAGCACACCGCAGGAACCTGCATGGAATATCGAAAAAATCCGCGCCGGAAAACCGAACACCTGGAATTACATTGACGGCTGCATGATCAAAGCTCTGATCACTTTTTATGATATCACAAAAGATGAACGCTACCTGCAGTTTGCCGATGAATTCATTGATTATTTCGTACAGGAAGACGGATCCATCAAATATTATGATCCCAAAGAATACAATCTGGACAATGTCAATGCAGGAAAAACACTGTACCGCCTGTACGACCTGACCGGAAAAGAAAAATACCGAAAAGCCATGGATACAATTTATTCTCAACTCCTTGGACAGCCTCGTACAAAAGAAGGAAACTTCTGGCACAAAGAAATTTATCCAAACCAGATCTGGCTGGATGGTCTTTATATGGCTCAGCCGTTCTATATGCAATATGAACTTTCTTTTTGTAACGGAAATGCCTGCATGGACAGCTTCCGGCAGTTCCAGAATGTCCGCGAACTCATGCGCTGCGAACGAAACGGACTGTACTACCACGCATATGATTCTTCCAGAGAGATGTTCTGGTGCGATAAAGTAACAGGGCTTTCCAACAATTTCTGGCTTCGCGCTGAAGGATGGTTTGCAATGGCCATTGCCGACACCTGGGAGATCATACCGGAATCCATGAACTCACAACGTGATGAATTGAAAGAGATGTTCTGCGAACTGATCGATGCCATGCTTCCTTATCAGGATGAAGAGACCGGAATGTGGTATCAGGTGATCAACCTTGGAGGAATCAAGCCAAATTATCTGGAAACTTCTGGTTCTGCCATCTTCGCTTATGCCATCATGAAAGGAGTCCGACTCGGTCTTTTAGACGCTTCCTACTACTCATACGGATACCGCGCATTCGAAGGAATCTGCAAGAACCATCTGTCTGAAAAAGACGGTGTTCTGCAGCTCGACAATATTTGTCTCGTTGCAGGACTCGGAAATATTGACATGCGCGAAGGAACATTTGAGTACTATATGAGGGAACCAATCGTAAAAAATGATGCAAAAGGAGTTGCCCCTTTAATCCTCGCCTACACAGAAGTTCTGCTCCGCGAACAGAACGCAGCTTAAGGAAGGGGGATTTTAAGAATGTCTAATCTTCAAGTGGGAATCCGGCTTCACGATATGGAACCAACTTCTCTGGAAAACCGCCTTGCTCTTGCAAAGGAGCAGGGCTTTTCCTGCATTCACCTGGCTTCTAAAATTATTTACAAAGAATACGGCATTGACCGCCACGGGCTAACTCCCGGTCTTGCCGCGCATATCCGCCGGGAATGTGAGAAAAATAATTTAAATATTGCAATTTACGGGTGCTATCTCAATCTTGCCAATCCGGATCAGACACAGCTTAATGAGATCATCGAAGAATACAAGGCGAACATGCGGTTTGCTCACTGGCTGGGCTCACCACTTCTCGGTACAGAGACCGGATGTCCGAACACAACATATTCTTTCTGCCCTGAAGCACACGAGGAAGAGGCTCTTGTTTACTTCTTAAAAAATCTGAAAACTGTAGTTGATTATGCACAGCACTATAGCGTTACGATCGCCATTGAACCAGTCTGGAAACATATTATCTACAACCCGAAACGCGCCCGGCTGGCACTGGATTTTATCTCTTCCCCGCATTTAAAACTGATCTTCGATCCGGTCAATATGCTCTGGGAAGGAAATCACACCGATCAGAAAGTAATTTTTCACGAAATGCTGGAAAGAAACAGTTCTGACATTGCATTACTCCACGCAAAAGATTATACTATTGAGAACGGCACTCTTACGCCGTGCGCACCGGGAAGTGCCGGAAATCTTGATTACACGGAAATCTTACACTGGCAGCGTACATGCGCTCCTTTTTTGCAGGCAACGATTGAAAACAGTACGCCCGAAAATGCCGTAGATTCCCGCATATTCCTGGAATCTTTTTAAAGGAGAATTCATTTTATGAATATATATGACATCTCCCAGAAAGCGGGAGTATCCATCGCCACTGTTTCGCGGGTTTTAAACGGAAGTGACAAGGTCAGTGACAAAACCCGAAAGAAAGTCCTTGCTGTCATGGAGGAAAACAGCTATACACCGAACGCATTTGCCAGAAGCCTCGGCTTAAACTCTATGCACACTGTAGGGATTCTCTGCTCCGACTCCTCGGATGTTTATCAGGCGCAGGCCATTTATTATCTGGAGCGGGAGCTTCGCAAAAACTCCTATGCATCTATGCTCTGCTGTACCGGATACCAACTGCAGGAAAAGCAGAGTTATTTACACCTGCTTTTGTCCCGTAACGTGGATGCAGTGCTTCTGATCGGTTCTCATTTTATCGAGAATTCCCCGGAAGAAAACCGCTATATTCTGGATGCCGCCTCCAAAATCCCTGTATTCATCCTAAACGGAGAGTTAAAAGGAGAAAATATCTACTCCATTCTCTGTGATGACTATATGGCACTGAAGGATATGACCGACCTGATCTTTTCAAACGGAGCAACCTCTCCTATTTATCTGTATCGTACTTTGAATTACAGCGGACAGAAAAAGGTCAAGGGCTTTCTGGATTCCTGTTCGGAACACGGACTGGACATTTCCAAAAAAATTGCGTTTTCCGCACCCGGCAACCTGCACAAAGCATGTTCCATCTTGGAACAACTCGATGCAGACGGCACATCTTTCGACTGTGTACTGGCTGCAGATGATGAACTGGCTGCCGGCGCTGTAAAATATGCATTAAAAAAACATCTGCGCATTCCAGAAGATTTTCAGGTGACCGGATATAACAATTCCGTGCTTGCCTCCTGCAGCACACCGGAGATCACAACCATCGACAACAGGGTAGAATATATGTGCGTCACTGCCGTATCGCAGATGATGCAGGTATTCCAGAAAGAAATTCCGCCTTCCAGAACGATGTTTTCCGGAAATATTGTTGAAAAGCAGACGACAAAATGATGGCAGAAGCGTAAGGCTTCTGCCATCATTTTAAAAACTATTCTATCTTTCCACCTTCTACAACCAATTCTTCTTTGTACTCTTCTCCATAAGTAGCTACCAGCGTCTCATCATAATCTTTATGGAAGAACTGTTCTCCTTCCAGAGATTGAATTTCCTTATTGATCCAGTTTAACAACGTTTCATTTCCTTTTGAGACAGCTGGTGCGATTGTATCTTTATTTCCAAGTTGAGAGATGCCGACCGTATACCCCTTATTTTGCAGGGCAAACGCGATAACCTCTGTATTATCATTTGTCCATGCTGCTCCATTCCCGTTTTCCAGTGCATTCTTAGCGGTTGCATAGGAGTCATATTTCTGTAACGGAATATCCGGATAATTCTCTGTCAGATAAGTTTCTGCTGTTGTGCCGGAAATCACGATCATCTGATCATCCTTGTCCCAATCATCCAGACTCTTGATCACATGACTGTCCGGTGATACAACCCCCAGCGCTACGTTCATATATGGCAATGCGAAGTCCACTTCCCCTTTTCGTTCATCTGTTACTGTAAAGTTTGCCAGAATCAGATCCACTTTTCCCGTCTGAAGATACTCAATACGATTTGCCGCTTCCGTGGATACAAAGTTAACATCTACCCCGAGGTCCTCCCCGATCCGGTTCGCAAAATATACATCATAACCTTGATATGTTCCATTCTCATCCACATATCCAAAAGGATTTTTATCAGAAAAAACGCCTATGTTAATTGTTCCATCTTCCTTGATTTCCTGTAATGTGCGGTAAACAGCATCTGATTTTTCTGCTTTTGAAGAAGAATCGTCCGCTTTGCTGCCGCACGCTGTCACTGCAAAAACTGTGGATACGACCGCTGCAAGTGCTGCTGCTTTTTTTAATTTCTGCTTTTTCATAATCATAATCTCCCATCTGTTATAATTTCTCTTGATTTAACGTTTTACTTTGTGAAATGTAAATGTACTCAAAAATCGTTTTGCTCTTTCTGTTTTTGGATTTCTAAAAAATATCTCCGGCGGTTCCTCTTCAATGATCTTACCATCATCCAAAAACACCACTCTGTCTGCAACAGCACGTGCAAACTGCATCTCATGCGTCACAATGACCATCGTGTTTCCCTGTGCCGCCAGATTCAATATCACATCCAGCACCTCCCGAACCATCTCCGGATCCAGAGCTGCCGTCACTTCGTCAAACAACAGGATCTCCGGATGCATACACAATGCACGAACAATCGCCACTCTCTGCTTTTGTCCCCCGGACAGTTCCCGTGGAAACTTACCTGCCTGCTCCTGCAATCCAACTTTTCTCAGAAGCTTCATTGCCTCTTCTGTTACCTCTTCTTTTTTTCGTTTCTGCACTTTCATCGGTGCTAACAGAATGTTATCCAACACTGTAAGATGCGGAAATAAATCATAACTTTGGAACACCATTCCGATCTTCTGTCTGAGACTGATCAGCGATTTGCTCTTCGCTTCTATCGGAATATCTCCTAATTTAATGACTCCTCCCTGAATCGGCTCTAATGCATTGATGCATCGAAGCAGTGTACTCTTTCCGCAACCACTCGGCCCCACCACAACAATCACTTCTCCTTTTTTGATATCCAAACTGATATCATTCAAAACGATATGATCACCATATTGCTTGACCAGATGTTTTACTGTAAGCAATGTCTCTGCCATAGATCATCCCCTCCATCTCTTTTCCAAATATTTTGCAAATATACTGATCGGCCAGCATGCCATGAAATACAGCAACAATACAACCAGGTAAATTCCAAATGCTGCATTCGGACTGGACATTCTATTTGCTTCTATGATCTGTTGTGCGACTTTCAAAATCTCTACAACTCCCACCATCAATATCAGACTTGTCGTCTTGATCATTCTTGTCACCAGATTGATTGACAGCGGAACCAGCCTTCTTACTGTCTGCGGAACAATAATGTATCGATAGATCTGCACCCTGTTCATCGCCAGCGCTTCTCCACTCTCATACTGATGTCTGGGAACACTGATCAAAGCCCCTCTTACAAGATCACTCATCTCAGCGGTCCCCCAGAACGAAAATACGATAATCGATGCATTTTCCCCCGACAAATCCCATCCAAATGCTCTGGTCGTACCAAAAAACACAAGAAACAGCAAAACCATCTGAGGCATAATCCTGACAACCTCAAGATAAATTCTTAAAATTACTTTTATAAACGGATTGCTCCAGGTCATCAATACTCCCGGTACAATTCCAAAAGGAACACTGATCGCTACCGATATCATACTGATCTGCAGCGCCGTGCCAAGACCTGCAAGCAATCTGATGAAATTTTGTCCTTTCAGCAGGACATCAATTCCCAAATCCGGCATAGCGTACTCTCCTTTCCAAAAGACTTCCTGCCACAGATACCGGTAGCAAAATCAACAGATAAAATACAACCAGCAAAAACAGACTTTCTGTCGTTTTATAATAAAGTCCGATCAAATCTTTTGCCGTAAACATCAAATCCATCAAACTGATCGCACTGAATACACTGGTTTCTTTCAACAAAAAAATAATGTTTGCCACAAATGCAGGAACACTGACAGAAGCAGCCTGCGGAATGATCACATACCACATCACCTGCGCCCGGTTCATCCCCAGACTTATCGCACTGTCTATCTGAATGTCCGCAACCGATTCCAGACCACTCCGAAACGTTTCTGCCATATAGCCGCCTCCCAGAAAAGCAAGGCCTACAATTCCGCAGATCTTCGGATCCGTCTGAATCCCAATCTTCGGCAGTCCATAATAAATAAAAAACAATTGCACAAGAAGTGGTGTATTTCTGCTGAGTTCTATGTACATCGCTGTTATTTGCCTTAAAAAAGGAATGCTCTCATACTGTATCACTGCACAGATCAATCCCAGTACCGTAGCACCTGCGACGCCCATAAAGCCAATTTGTATCGTAAGCCATGCCGCTTTTTCATACATGGGAAGGTATTTCAAAAGAATTTCCCAGTCCATTCCATTTCTCCTTTCATTTTGTTGTATGCATATTACCACTTATTTCCTACCATATCAATATATTTAGTTGGTTTTGTAGGATAAATAAAATGCCGACTCATAACCTGATTAAATCCGGCTATAAATCGACACCCCGATCATAATTTACCTATCCAGTTCTCTTTGATTCTTTCGCAATGTTTTTTTTCAACTTGCCACCATACACTGTCTGCTCTTTTTCACAAACAAGACTTACATCGGCGTTCCCACCTCGATCAGATTGCCATCCAGATCATAAAACCGGACCACCTTCTGTCCCCAGCTATGTGTCGTAAGACGATTGACATACTGAATCGATGGATACAACTTTTCCAATTTTTGAACAAATTTTTCTATCTCACGCTCTTCAAAATATAGTTCGCAGGAATTGCTCTCTGAAATAATTTCTTTTTCAAGGAATTTCTTCCAGATTTTTTCTTCCTGCAGTACCAGACCTTCTGTTAAGATCATATTTCCGTCATTGTCAAGCACCATATCAAGCCCAAACAAATCATGATAAAACTGCTTTGATTTTTCAATATCTTTCACAACGATCAATATATTTTTTAATTTCATACTTCCTCCCTTAAAATCACCGAAAACTGATACTTGGATTATACATAACTCCATAGTTTTGTATATACTATTGGGGAATATAAAATTTTTGTATATCAAAGAATAGATTTTTCAACTTCACATATTCTGCAAAATAAACCAGGCACAACTTTCATATTCTATTTTCTTAATTCTCCATGTTCCCATTTTCCCTTGGACAAATCAGAAGCAATCTGACGATATTTATCATCGGAAAGTCCATAAAGGAAGAAAATAATGATTGCTGCCATTGCCAATGCGAACGCAGGATATAATGTCATAGCACCTTTGATTCCTGTTAAGGTCTCGCTTGTTGGAGCTGTATTTCCCACATAACCTGTCAATCCAAGAATTGCCGCTGATACCACAGCCGCCAGGGACTGTGCAATTTTTCGTGAGAAGTTAAACGCAGCATAAGAGATTCCCTCTTTACGAATTCCCGTATGCCATTCTCCGTAATCAATCACATCTGATACAAATGCCCATGTAATTCCATTTGGAATTGCTAACGCAACGTATCCGATAGATACTAAAATAATAAAAGTAACTGTATTGGTAGGAAGTACAAAGTTCATTCCATTTGCAATTACTCCTATAATAAAGGAAGCTACCGCTGTATTCTTCTTTCCAAACTTCTTTACTAATGTAGGAATCAGAAGAATTGCGACTACAGAAGATCCCATCATAATTCCATTTACAATTGGCTGAAGATGAATATTTCCCAGATTATACTGACAGAAATACACCATCATTGTATTGTTTGTATTCATTGCCGAAATAGTAAAAATTGTCAGCAGAATAATCGCACCCAGAGGCTTATTTGTAAATACAACTTTTATATAATCTTTTATCCCTTCCTTTTCTGCGTTGACAGAACGATTGATTTGAATATGTTCTCTTGTTCCAAGAAAGCATACCAGAAATCCAAGAACTCCACACAATGCCATAACTGCAGCAGCAATCGTATAACCATGAGCATTGATTGTTCCGTCTGCTTCGGAAAACAACATAACAATCGGGATAAATGCAACTCCTGTTACCAACTGTGCTCCCAACGAACCTGCCTGTCTCGTTGTCGCCAGATGTGCTCTGTCATCAATATCTCTAGTCATAACCGAAGCAAGAGAACCATACGGGATATTTGTAAAACTATAAACAACTCCCCATATCATATATGTAGCAAATGCATAAGCAATTTTTCCCGTCATGGAAAAATTCGGCATTGTAAATGTAATAATGGTCAAAATTGCCAGAATAATCGATGAGAACATCATAACCGGACGAAACCGTCCCTGCTTTCCATGATTCTTTCTTGTATCTACAAATGACCCCGCCAATGGATCCATAAACGCATCAAAAATCTTGGTAATAGAAAAAATCACACCTACCATTCCCGCTGGTATCAATGCAATATCTGTATAAAATTTCGTCAGATATGCCTGTCCCAGGTCAAACATAAAGCCATTTCCAAAATCACCAAATCCATACGCAATTTTTTCACTCCATTTAAGCTTTTTCTGACCATTCTCTGTTGTATCTAATTCTTGTTTCATTATATTTCTCCACCTTTTAGGAATTCTTTTAAACTTCTTTCAACTCAAACCCAAAATAGCGCACTGCATTATTATAGGAAATGTCTTTGATAATTTTTCCCAGCATCCGCTCATCATCCGGGTATTCTCCATTTTCTACCCATCCTCCGATCAGCTCACAAAGAATTCTTCTAAAATACTCATGTCTGGAATAAGACAAAAAACTTCTGGAATCTGTCAGCATTCCAAGGAAATTTCCAAGAAGTCCTAGGTTTGCCAGAGATGTCATCTGTTTGATCATTCCAGTCTTGTGGTCGTTGAACCACCATGCAGATCCCTGTTGAATCTTTCCTGCCACACCCGCATCCTGAAAACATCCAAGAATCGTTCCGATAGCTTCATCGTCATTTGGATTCAGACTGTAGATAATCGTCTTTGGAAGGCTGTTTTTCTCGTTCAATGCATTGAGAAAATCTGCCATCTGTGCGGACGGTGCATAGTTATTGATACAGTCATATCCGGTATCCGGTCCAAGCTGTGCATAACGGGCTGCATTGTTGTCTCTCTTACATCCATAATGAAGCTGCATTGCCCAGTTTCTCTTTGTATACTCCTCTGCTGCAAATGCCATAAATGCTGTTTTAAATTTCAGTTCTTCTTCTTTTGTCAGCATTTCACCCTGTTTGCGTTTTGCAAAGATCTTTTCCAGATTTTCTTCTGTTTCCGGCACATACATCACATATTCCAACGCATGATCGCTGGCACGACATCCCATTTCTTCAAATGCATCCATTCTCTTCTTTAATGCCATTTTTAGATCTGCAAATGTTTCGATCTGACATCCTGCAGCCTGTCCCAGTTTTTTCAGATATTCTGCATAATCCGGCTTTTCGATATTCATTGCTTTGTCCGGTCTCCATGCAGGAAGTACCTGTACCTCAAAGCTATCGTCTGCCGCCAGTTCTTTATGCCAGTAGAGGCTGTCTGCAGGATCGTCTGTTGTACAGATTAAAGTAACACCAGAACGGCGGATCAGGTTCCGTACGTTCATGGATGGCTCCTGCAATTTCTGATTGCAGAGATTCCACACCTCTTCTGCAGTTTCTCCATTTAATACGCCATTATAACCAAAATATCGCTTTAATTCCAAATGACTCCAGTGGAACAGCGGGTTTCCCACAGCTTTTTCCAGCGTTTCCGCCCATTTTTGAAATTTTTCCCGTGCAGGCGCATCACCTGTGATATAGTACTCATCCACACCGTTTGAACGCATCTGTCTCCATTTGTAATGATCTCCGCCCAGCCATACCTGGGTAATATTTTCAAAACAGACATCTTTTGCAATCTCTTCCGGATTGATATGGCAATGGTAATCCAGAATCGGCATTGTTTCTGCAAAATCATGATACAACTTCTGTGCTGTAGGAGTGCTCAGCAGAAATTCTTCATCCATAAATGGTTTCATCTCTTAATCCTCCTGTTGATTTATTATTTTCCTTGTTTTCTTGTAAGCCCTTACATTTATAAATTATATTTCTTCGTTAATAAAAAGTCAATTACTCTTTTATTAGCGTTTTGCACAATATTTTTCTTGATTTTTTGTACATTTTTCCATTGACTTGTAACTAAAAAGGTTGTATTTTAATTGTAAATACTTACATTTTATTTTCTTTCTATATTTTCATTATGGAGGTTTTTATGGATTCAACACACACTTTTATTCAGATTCATCCAAAAGACAATACAGCAGTTGCACTCACTTCTTTAAAGAAGGACAGCGTATTAAATCTGGATGGACGCATGTATACTTTATTAGAAGACATTCCCCAGGGACACAAATTTGCACTGGAAAAAATCAGCGCCGGGAGTGCCGTGATCAAATACGGTTCCCCGATTGGTTATGCAACAGAAGATATTCCGGCCGGTTCCTGGATCCACACTCATAATATGAAAACAGGACTTGGAGATCTTCTGGAGTATTCTTATCAGAAAGAATTCACTTCTTTAGAACCACAGGAAGAACGGTTCTTTGAAGGATACAGAAGGACGGACGGAAAAGCCGGTGTCCGCAATGAAATCTGGATCATCCCGACGGTTGGCTGTGTCAACAGTATCGCAACCTCTGTTGCTGCCAGGGCAAAAGAATTTCAGCCGGACAGCGTAGATGCGATCGTCGCATTCCCACATCCTTATGGATGTTCTCAAATGGGAGATGATCAGGAGCACACCCGACAGATTCTGGCTGATCTGATCCGACATCCAAATGCAGCCGGCGTTCTGGTCCTCGGTCTCGGATGCGAGAACAGCAATATTGAGGAATTAAAAAAATATATCGGAACCGTGGATGAAGATCGCATCAAATTCCTGGTTGCTCAGGAAGTGGAGGATGAAATAGAAGCATCTCTTGCCTGCATCAGACAGCTCTGTGATTATGCCTCCACCTTCCAGAGAGAAAAAATTTCCTGTAAAGAGCTTGTCATCGGAATGAAATGCGGAGGTTCTGATGGATTATCCGGAATCACCGCGAATCCGACAGTCGGTGCTTTTTCCGATCTGCTCATCGCCCGCGGCGGTACTACAATCCTCACAGAAGTGCCGGAAATGTTCGGGGCAGAGACTCTGCTGATGAACCGCTGCAGGGATGAAGCTGTTTTTGATAAAACAGTAGACCTGATCAATTCTTTTAAAAACTACTTTAAAAGCCACAATCAGACCATCTACGAAAACCCTTCTCCGGGAAATAAAAAGGGAGGTATCTCCACACTGGAAGATAAGTCTCTTGGATGTACCCAGAAATCCGGTTCTGCCCCGGTCGCTGATGTGCTCTCCTATGGACAGCCTGTGCAGACAAAAGGACTCAATCTTTTGAGCGCTCCCGGAAATGACCTGGTAGCCTCTACTGCACTTGCAGCTTCCGGTGCACAAATTGTACTGTTTACAACGGGACGCGGAACTCCTTTTGCCTCTCCGGTTCCGACTGTAAAAATATCCAGTAATTCAAAACTCTATGAGAATAAGAAAAACTGGATCGACTTCAATTGCGGTGCGCTGGTAGACGGCGGCTCTATCCCGGAGATGGGAGAATCTCTTTTTGACTATGTTCTGGAGGTTGCTTCCGGACGTCCGGTCAAAGCCGAGGAAGCAGGATTCCACGATATGGCCATTTTCAAACAGGGTGTGACTCTGTAACAATAGATGAATATGATTTTCAGAAAGGATAATTTTTGCTATGAAACAGTTAAATTACCAGACCTTACAGGATTTAAATTATGATGGATATTTATTAAACGAAGCTCCGGAACGCGTTTTACAGTTCGGAGAAGGAAACTTTATGCGCGCATTTGTCGATTTCTTTATCGATAAAATGAATGAAACTGCAAATTTTAATTCCAAGGTTGTACTGGTACAGCCAATTCCAAAATTCACAACTCCGGATGTGGGAGATTTTATCAATGAACAGGAAGGTCTCTACACACTGTATTTACGTGGTTCCGAAAACGGACAGGAAGTCTCTTCCAAACGGGTAATCTCCTGTATCAGCCGCTGCTTAAATGCATACAGCGACTATGAGGCAGTTATGGAATGTGCAAAAAATCCCGAACTGCGTTTCATCACCTGCAATACAACAGAAGCCGGAATCGTATATGATCCGTCCTGTCAGTTCACTGATACTCCGGCAAACAGTTTTCCGGCAAAGCTGACACAGTTTCTGCATAAACGTTTTGAAGCATTTCAGGGAGATGTCAAAAAAGGATTTATCATCCTCTCCTGCGAACTGATCGACAACAACGGAAAAGAACTGGAAAAATGCGTCTTAAAACACGCTGCCGACTGGAATCTGGGCGAAGCTTTCACTGAATGGATCAAAGAGGCAAACCTCTTCTGCTCTACTTTGGTAGACCGGATTGTAACCGGTTATCCACGCTCTGATGCAGACGCTTTAAATCAGGAAAACGGCTATATTGACAAAGTGTTAAACACCGGTGAAATCTTTGGATTCTGGGTAATCGAAGGACCTCAGTCGATCAAAGAGGAATTCCCTTGTGATACGGCAAATCTTCCGATCCTGATCACAGATGACCACAAACCATACAAACAGCGGAAAGTCCGCATCTTAAACGGTGCTCACACTTCCATGGTACTCGGTGCTTACCTTGCCGGACAGGACATTGTCAGAGACTGTATGAAGGATGATGTCATCCGTGGTTACATGAATCAGGCAATCTATAAAGAGATCATTCCGACACTGACTCTGCCGGAAGAAGAACTGATGAGCTTTGCTGCGTCCGTGACGGATCGCTTCCAAAATCCGTTTATCGATCATGCACTGCTCTCCATTTCTCTGAATTCGACTGCAAAATGGAAAGCCCGTGTGCTTCCTTCTCTGGAAGGATACCTGGAAAAAACAGGGCAGGTTCCTCCTTGCCTGAGCGCCTCCCTCGCTTTTTACCTGGCATTTTATAAAGGCATTGGATTTGTGGACGCAACTTTTACCGGGGATCGAAATGGCAAAAACCAGTATCCGATTTCTGACGATCCGAAAGTTCTGGAATTCTATGACGCACACAAAGACGATTCTGCCGCTGACTATGTTCACGCCGTCTTAAGCGAAACGTCCTTCTGGGGAAAAGATCTGACAACACTTGCCGGACTCGAAGAAACTGTTGTAAAGGACTTTACTTTTATTCAGGAAAAAGGATGTTATGAATTGATGAAACAGATTGTGAATGCTGCAGAATAATCAAATGTATGGGAAAACAAAAACCTCACCATTTCTTTGGCGAGGTTTTTTGTATTTCTCTAATTTTCATCCAGCTTCAATACGCTCATAAACGCTTTCTGCGGAATCTCTACGTTTCCGACCTGGCGCATTCTCTTCTTTCCTTCTTTCTGTTTTTCCAACAGCTTTTTCTTACGGGAAATATCACCGCCGTAGCACTTGGCAAGCACGTCTTTTCGCATTGCTCTGACGGTTTCTCTTGCGATGATCTTGCTTCCTACTGCTGCCTGGATCGGGATTTCAAAAAGCTGTCTTGGAATCTCTTCTTTGAGCTTCTCACACATCTTTCTTCCACGCTCATATGCTGTTGCACTGTGTACAATAAAAGAAAGTGCATCCACTTCTTCTTTATTGATCAGAATATCCAGTTTTACCAGCTCTGACTGCTCGTATCCCAGCATCTCATAATCGAAAGATGCATATCCTCTGGAACGGGATTTCAACGCATCAAAGAAATCATAAATAATCTCATTCAATGGCAGATGATAATGAATCACTGCTCGCTTTTCTTCGATATACTCCATTCCCTGATATACACCCCTGCGCTCCTGACACAGATCCATGATCGCACCGATAAACTCAGAAGTCACCATAATCTCTGCTTTTACCATCGGCTCTTCCATGTATTCAATCTCCGCCGGATCCGGCATATTCGTCGGATTGGTCAGATCGATCACTTCTCCGTTTGTCTTATGGATCTTATAAATAACACTCGGCGCAGTTGTCACCAGATCCAGATTGTACTCTCTCTCCAGTCGCTCCTGTACGATCTCCAGGTGCAGAAGTCCAAGGAAACCACAGCGGAATCCAAACCCAAGGGCCACGGAAGTCTCTGCCTCGAACTGCAGCGCTGCATCATTCAGCTGCAATTTTTCCAGTGCATCCCGCAAATCCGGATATTTTGCTCCATCTGCCGGATACAGCCCACAGTACACCATCGGGTTGACTTTTTTATATCCCGGCAGAGGTTCTGCACAAGGACGTGCGGCATCTGTGATCGTATCACCCACACGGGTATCTTTTACATTTTTTAAGCTGGCCGTGATATACCCAACCATCCCGGCGCTTAATTCCTCACAAGGAATAAACTGTCCTGCACCAAAATAACCGACTTCGACTACATCGGCCTGGGCTCCTGTTGCCATCATCCGGATCGTTGTTCCTTTTTTCACGCTTCCCTCTTTGATCCGACAGAATACGATTACCCCTTTGTAGGCATCATAAACCGAATCGAAGATCAATGCTTTTAACGGCTCTTTCGGATCTCCCTCCGGTGCCGGAATCTTCTTCACGATCTGCTCCAGCACTTCCTCGATGTTGAGTCCCGTCTTTGCCGAGATCAGGGGCGCATCATCTGCCTCGATCCCGATCACATCCTCAATCTCTTCTTTGACACGATCCGGCTCCGCACTCGGCAGATCGATCTTGTTGATAACCGGAAATACATCCAGATCATGATCCAGCGCAAGATACACATTCGCCAGCGTCTGCGCCTCCACTCCCTGCGCCGCATCCACAACCAGGATCGCTCCATCACAGGCTGCAAGGCTTCTGGATACTTCATAGTTAAAGTCTACATGTCCCGGCGTATCGATCAGGTTAAAGATATACTCCTCCCCGTCATTCGCCTTATATACCGTACGCACAGTCTGTGCTTTGATGGTGATTCCTCTCTCTCTTTCCAGGTCCATATTGTCCAGAACCTGAGACTGCATCTCACGGCTTGTCAAAAGCCCGGTCTTCTCAATGATCCGGTCTGCAAGCGTAGATTTTCCATGGTCGATATGTGCGATAATACAAAAATTTCGTATTTTATTCTGATCAATTGATGACACTTTCATTCCTCCAGTAACTCTGTCTTTTTCTATTTGCTTTTATTGTAATGTTTTTCTGTCTTTTGTGCAAAGATATACTATCATGCCTTTCTTGTTTTGACAAGAATATCTGTCGTTCAGGACGAGTATTTTACCAAAAACAGCTCCACCGCCAGCGTATCTGTCAGCCGTCCGGTCTTAACTCGTTCTTCCAGTTCCGCGCTCTCCTCCAGTACGGCACGCAGTTCTTCCATCTTAAAATACCTTGTCTGCTCCATATACTTTCCGGCTGCAAACGGATGAAGTCCTGCCTTTGCCGCAATTTCTTTTCTTCCGTATCCCTTCGCCTGCAGCGATTTCACATGAAACAAGATCCGGTACTGTCTCACCAGCAAAAACAAGATCCGCATCGGCGGCTCTTTTAACGCCAGAAGTTCATAATAGAGATCCAATGCCCTCCTTTGCTTCTTCTCCGCCACTGCATTGACCATCTCAAAAATATGATTTCCAATCTGATTGATACAGACTGCGTCAATGTCCTCCGGTGTAATCACATCCCGGTGCAGCATATAGCAGAACAGCTTTTCCAGTTCTCCCTGGATATTCTGCATATCGGTTCCGACCTTTCCTAAAAAGTAGCCGGCCGACGCCTCCGACATCTGCTTTCCTTCCCGTTTGACATTGCCAAGGATCCAGCGTTTCAATGTCGTTTCATCCTGAAACGGAAGCTCCACGATATGTCCCTTTGCCTTCACTGCCTTATACAGTTTGCTGCGCTTGTCCACCTCTTCCTCCACAAAAATAAAATATGTGGTCTGAGGCATTTCCTTAACATAATCTGCCAGATCCGCCCCCGAGCTTTTGAAAAATCCGGTATTTTCAAATACAAGCAACCGGCGCTCTGCAAAAAAAGGCAGCGTTTCCGCCAGGTCAATGACTTCCTTGATATCCACGCCCTTCCCTTCATAATAGGCGTAATTCATCGTATCGCCATCAGGAAGCATTGCCTTGACAAACCGCTCCTTATACTGTTTCTTCAGATAATTTTCCTCTCCATAAAGAAGATATATCTGCTTAAATTGTCCTGTTTTTAAATCTTCATTCAAACTTTTCATAATTTCTATTATATCGGAAACTTTTACTTTTTGCAAAATGTTTCTATCACAGCTTTTTCCACTTTTATCTTTAAGGTGACTGCCCCGTACTCCTGCGTCCCATACAATTCGCATCCTTTTTCACTGAGTCTCTCTACAGTCTCCTTTGCCGGATGTCCGTACCGGTTGCCGATTCCCGATGAAATCCATGCATATTTCGGTGTCAGCTGCTGTAAAAATTCCGGCAGTGTCGAATTCTTAGAGCCGTGATGCGCGGCTTTCAGAATATCACACGTTGTTTTTCCATGTGCTCTCATCCACTCTGTGAGCTGCACTTCTCCCTCTCCTTCCACATCTCCGGTTAACAGCATCTCCAGATTTTTCCATTCCATCCACAACACCATAGACGCTGCATTTCCAGTCTCACCCTGATATTCCTGTGAAGGCGCCATACAAGTCAGACTCATCTCTCCCAGGCTCATCTGCTGACCTGCCTCCATTCCAAATACTTTCGTGCCATTTTCCTTTGCCGTTTTTCCCAGCTTTTTCAACGCATCATCATGAAGCCTTACCGGCGGCAGCACCAGATTTTCGATTCGTACTCCAAGGGTCTGATTCTGAAGGATTTCCTCGATTCCACTCATATGATCTGCATCGCCATGAGAAATAAAAACATAATCCAGCTCTTTTACTCCCTGAGATTCCAGAAACGGAACAATTCGATACTCCCCGACTTTAGAGATATCGCTGCTGCCTCCATCTACAAAACAGGTTCTCCCATTGGGTGTTCTCAGAAAAATTCCATCGCCCTGTCCCACATCCAGCATCGTCGCCTGAAACACCCCGTGGTGTTTCATCTGACCGCTTGCTGCCAGACAGATTCCGGCCGCTGCCAGCATTCCCCACGCAAAACAGGTTTTTCCTGTTTTCTCTTTTCGAAGCATCCAGTACAGACAGACCAGAAGCAATACTGCATAATACAGCACGATCCAGCTAACTTCCGGCTTTCCGGTAACAATTCTGGAAAACGGCAGTTTCATACTCAAATTGCAGCTCCATTCATACAGATTGAGAATTCCCCTGCATAAAAGAAATACAGCGCCTCCTGCCGGTTTGAAAAAAAGACACAAAAAAGAACCCAGAAGTCCTGCGCCCAGAACGACAGACATCAGAGGAATGATCACCAGATTCAAAAGAAGGGAATACGGGGGAAATTCATAATAAAAAGAAAGCATGACCGGAAAAAGAACCAGATTGACCGCAAGACTCGCCTGAAAGCTTTGCAGGATCTTTGACTCTGTTTTTCCCTGTCTCATCATTAACGGATACACTGCCGCCATTCCAAGCACCGCTCCAAAAGAGAGCAGATATCCGGCATCCCGAAGGTACATCGGACTCTCCAGCGCAATCAGCGCCGCTGCCACAGCCAGACTGGTAGCCATGTCATACGCTCTGCCGCACAGATCTGCTCCTACCCGGATGCCAAACATAACAAATGCCCGGATTGCAGATACCCCGCCTCCGATCATAACCGTGTAGCCAAACAAAAACAAAATTCCCAGCACTCCCGCCGGTTTCACAGGACATCCCACTCTGCGTAAAAGCCCGTAAAATCCCATTCCGATAAATAACATATGAAGTCCTGATATCGCCAGAATATGGCCGATCCCACTTTTCTGATACAATGCTTTCATCTGGGCATCCAGTTCACTTTTCTCTCCCAGTAAGATCGCGCTCATGCTGTTTCCGTGACGTGCTCCCATCTGACTGACTAAAAGTCTCTTCCAGTTTCTTCTTAATTTTGCCAGCCATTCCCGGAATTTCCACGTTTCCTGATCTGTAATCCGGCAGTTTTTTGCCCATATACTTGCGTGAAGTCCCTGTTTTTCATAATAAAATTTCTGATCAAAATTCCCGGGATTTCTCGCCTCTTTAAAATACGAAAGTTCCCCCTGAATCTGTATTTGATTTCCAAGTTTGATTGTTTGAGTTTCTTTTTGATCCTGTTCGATATAAATTAGAAGCTCCGGCTCTTGCAGCACCTTTGCTTTGACTTGTTCTTTGAATTGCTTGTTGACAGATTGCCTGTCAGAATTGGTATTATTCTCTTTTTGCAGCACCTGGCAGTCTCTCAGATAAAATATCCTGTAATCAGGCTTTTCCTCCCACCGCTTCACCTGCCCTGTCACAGTCACCTGTGAAGCATCCGGGATGATCCGGCGCAGTGTACACGGATTTGAAATCGCGGATTCAAACCAGATGTTCACTGCTGCCAGCAGAATCAGAACTGCCACTGCCGCCGTACAAAGCGGTCGTTTTCTCAAAACTACTTCTTCTCCTCATTCCATCCCAGGTCAGCCTCCAATGGCTGACTCAAATCTACAGTCTGCATATATTTGACGTGGTTTTCGCCGTTAATGGATATCTGCACTTTCCCGACTCCGGTTCCCTGTGTCAGTGAATTGACCAGAGAATAAATCGTCACCTGCGGTTTGACATCATAGGCACCTTTTAAAAAGGTCTTATCAAAATTCACATAACAGATTCCATCCTTTGTTGTCACACTCAGCAGATTGGTATCCGGATTGATCGTTGCTTTTGCGGCCGACGTCTCCGGGCCTTTCATCAGCTTTTCCACAATCAGCTTCTCCCTGGAAATATTGCTGTTATAGCGGACTTCCATTGTCTGCTCCACCAAAGCATCTCCTGCTTCATTGGAAAAATATAAAGTGAGCGTCCCTGTCTGATACGAACTCGGCGAAGCGCCCTCGCTTTGCACAAAATCATCTTCATTGAGATATCCGAGTACCTGTCCCGAGCTGTCAGTCAGATCCGCGCCTTCCACTTTGATCCAGACACTGTTGATTCCCTCGATCCTGACTAAAGATTTTACCAGAGCCGCTCTCACCAGAGTCTCTTCCACGGTATCCATTTGTTTATATTTTGCATTAAAATCCAGATACAGGATTCCTCCCTCCAGTTCATAACGCTTCACTTTCACATCCTTCGGAATCGGCGGCGTATACTCAATCTCCTCAGACGGCTTTTTCAACTCTTTTATCATTGCTTTTGCCGCCTTGAGCGGATCCTTTTCTTTGCTCTCATAGGACACTTTCTGAAGCCCGGTCCTGTCACTGTTTAAACAATAAATATAAGAATCTCCTTTTTTTACCTCCGTACGTTTGGCACAGGAAACTGTCGTGCACGCAAGACAGATTCCCAGAAAGATGAGGAGAATTTTTCTGACTTTTTTCATCTGCTCCCCCTTATGCTGCATAGGTCAGAGGAATCCGGACGGTAAACGTGGTTCCCTCTCCCTTACTGCTGTAAACTTTGATCGATCCTCTGTGCATGATCACTGCATTACGGGCAATGGCAAGTCCCAGACCTGTTCCTCCGATTTCTCTCGAATGAGACTTGTCCACCCGGTAAAACCGCTCAAAAATATGCGCCTGATCCTCTTCCGGAATTCCAATGCCGGAGTCCATCACCTTCACATAAAAGTACTTGTGATCCGCATTCAGGGAAACTCTTACCCATCCTTCATCCCGGTTATATTTGATCGCATTCTCTACCAGATTGGAAATGGCGAGTGTCAGCTTCATCTCATCGATCTCCGCAGAAACGGGTCGGAAGCTTTCCAGTACCACCTCGATTTTTTTCTTATCGGCAATCGGCTTCAGTCGTTTTAAGATTGTCTCCAGAAGCTCATTGATATTGATCTGTCTGATATTCAGTCCCTGTACTGTCTTGTCCATCTTGACCAGCGTCAGAAGATCACTGATAATATCATTTTCCCGATCAATCTCCTTTGCGATATCTCCCATAAATTCCTGATACAGCTCAATCGGCACATTTTCCTGGGCAAGCAGGGAATCTGCCAGCACTTTCATGGATGTCAGCGGTGTCTTTAACTCATGAGAGACATTGGATACAAACTCCTCTCTGGAATCATTGAGCTGTTTTAATCTTCCCAGCATCTTGTTAAACGCATCAGACAGCTGCCCTGTCTCCGAAAATGTCCCTACATGCAGCCATTCACTTTCATACCCTTCTGTCACATTCTCAATAGACGCAGTGATCCTTCCAAGCGGACGTACAAACCATCCTGCCACAAGTATCCCAAGGGACAATACGACCAGAAAGACTACGATCAGAACTGCGCCGCCCTGTGCGCGCAGCATACGGGTCCCATCCAGGACCGTATCCATAGAAACACTGGCCAGCATCACTCCTGTCACTGCCTTTTCTTCCGAAATGACCGGTGCGGTTACCTCGACGTACCGGTTCTTTTTGTCATAGTAGCTCGTGCTCTTGCCCTGCCTGAGACAACGGATCACATTTTCAGATACCATCGTCTTTCCTTCATCCAGACCATACGTATCCTTGATCACATCCAGGTTCTGGTTGATGATCATCACGCGTCCGTTATAAATATTGGTCAGTTGGGTTAAATTTGCATCGATCACTTCTGAAGACGGGTTGGTCAGATACTGATAACTGTTCAGCTGATTGCTTAGAATAGTACATTGATTCTGAATTTCTGCTGTTCTGACCGAAATGGCACGCTGCTCAGATGTTTTCACTGTCCAGACATAAGAAGCCAGACATGGGATCAGCCCAAACACCACAAACAACACGATCAGCCAGAACCGCATGCTTTTAAATATATGATTCTTTACTCTGATATGTAATTTATCCCTGGAAATAATAACCTACCCCCCATTTTGTGTGTACATACTTCGGCTCGCTCGGATTCAGCTCGATCTTCTCCCGAAGCCTTCTGATATGTACATCCACTGTTCTGGCATCCCCCGGATAATCCACACCCCATACAAGATCCAGCAGATTCTCACGGCTGTAGACTTTGTTCGGATTCATGGCAAGAAGCTCCAGCACATCATATTCTTTTGCTGTCAGATTGATCTCACGCTCTCCGATAAACACTCTTCTGCTCTCACAGTCGATCCGCATATTGCCTTTGACCAGAATCTTGGCAGTCTGCGCACTCTCCTCTTTTCTCGCAGTCCTTCTCATGATCGCTTTGATCCGAGCCTTGACTTCCAGAATATTGAACGGCTTCGTAATATAATCATCCGCTCCGTACTCCAGCCCGAGTATCTTGTCCATATCCTCACTTTTGGCAGTCAGCATGACGATCGGCATGTCGGAAAACTCACGGATGGCCTGACAAACCTGAAACCCATCCATCTTCGGGAGCATCACATCCAGCAGCACGAGGTCATACTCGCAGTTCTTTGCATACTGCAGTGCTTCCTCACCGTCATAGGCACAGTCCACCTCCATGTCGTCCTGTTCCAGACTGAACCGTATCCCTTTCACGATCAACTTTTCATCGTCAACTACTAAGATCTTCTTCTTGCTCATACTTTCTTCCTTCAACTTCCTGCTATACTGTAATATTATCTTTAATCTTATTATACAGACCTTCTTTGATTCCGCTGATCTGCATCAGCTCTTCTGTATTCTGGAACCTGCCGTTTTCTTCCCGATAGGCAATAATACTGTCCGCCCGGGACTCTCCTACACCGGACAACGTCATCAATTCTTCTTTTGTCGCCGTATTAAGATTGACTTTTCCATCCTGCGGCTTTGTTCCTTCTGCCGGACTTTCCCCCGGCTGTGCTGCTGCCTGTGTCTGCATCTCCTCTTTGGTGGGAATATAGATCTGCTCCCCATCCACAACAACCCTTGCCTGATTCACTGCATCCTGTGCAGCCTCGGCTGTCAGTCCGCCCGCCATGGCAATGACTTCATAAAGCCTGTCGTCACTGCCCACTTCATACACGCCGGGCTTTCCGACTGCTCCGCACAGATAGACAAAAATCTTTGTCTCTTTCTTCGGTTCTTTGTCTTCAACCTTCTTTTCTTCTGCAGAGGACTCTTCTTTCTCTTCCTGTGTCTCCTCCAGAGAAATCTCCTTAAGTTCTTTCCCCGACTCTTGCCCGCACCCGCTGATCAGGCACAACGCAGTCAAGATCATAACAACTGTATAATAAGCTTTCTTTTTCCATCTGTCCCTCATATTTCCTCACAATCTCAGACGCAAGGAATCCCCTTTTATATCGGACAGTAATATTGTAACGAAAAACGCTCAAAATTACAATAACATTTTTACAATCCTGTTACGCATTTATTACAATTCTGACGCTCTATTCCCACTGGAAGATTGCAATCCCGATCAGTGCCACGACAAGCCCTGCCAGCTTCCGGAATGCAAACGGCGATTTTTCCACACCAAACATCCCCAGAAGCTCGATCACATACGCCACGATCAGCTGGGAGATTACAATTAGAAGTGCAGCTTTTGCCGGTCCTAAGGATGCCATGCTCTTTACTACGGTCCAGGTAATCCCTGCTCCGATCACGCCTCCTAAGAGCATATATTTCGGTTCCACCTTCGCAAGTGCCGTCACATCCGCTCTTCCTGCCAGAAACCATACCGCCAGACATGCCAGAAAAGCACTTAACTGCACCCAGATATTGCTGACCCACAATCCGGTTGTCTTTGTTACCTGTGTATTAAATACACCCTGAACACTCATCAACGCCCCGGAAAGAAGGGCAATTAAAAAACCAGTCATCGTTTTCTACCTCCTGAAATTTTTCTCAATTTCTTTTAGTATTTCCCGAATCCTGGTTTTTCATTTATCACTCTGTCAATGCTTTTGTCAATTTTGGGATCATTTCATCCACATGCTCTTTTTCAATGATAAGCGGAGGTACCAGACGCAGTACATTGCCCTGTGCCTGAATCACAAGAAGACCTTCCTCGATGGCGCGGTTATTTACCTGCGCGGCCGGTTTCTTTAACACAATGCCCTGCATCAGTCCGGTTCCTTTTCGTTCCAGCACGCCATCCACATGTTGTACCAGTTCTTCCAGACGCTCTGTCAGATATTCTGACACTTCATTGACATGCTCCACGATCTTTTCTTCCTCAAAAATGTCGATCACCGTCTTGACTGCCATACATGCCAGTGGGTTACCGCCATAAGTTGCCCCGTGATCTCCCGGCTTTAACGATGCCTGTGCCACTTTTTCTGTCATGGCAAAGGCTCCCACCGGAATACCGTTTCCAATTCCCTTTGCCATAGTCAGAATATCTGGTTTTACCCCGAATTTCTGCCATGCAAACATCGCGCCGGTTCTTCCCATTCCGCACTGCACTTCGTCACAGATCATCAGAATATCGTTCTCATCACAGATCTTACGGATTCCTTCCATGAATTCCTGTGTAGCAAGATTGATCCCGCCTTCCCCCTGTAATGGTTCTAAAATAATTGCGCAGGTCTGATCCGTCACCAGCGCTTTCACACTGTCCAGATTATTGAATTCTGCAAAAGAAACTCCCGGGAGCATCGGTTCAAAAGGTTCTCTATACGCAGTATGTCCAGTCACGGAAACGGCGCCGAAGCTGCGCCCGTGGAACGAATTTTCCATAGCGATAAACTGATATCTGCCCGATTTTTTATTATACGCATATCGTCTTGCCGCTTTTAAAGCCCCCTCATTTGCCTCAGACCCGCTGTTCGTAAAAAATACCCGGTCCATCCCCGAAATCCGGTTCAGCTTTTGTGCTGCCTCTCCACAATTGGTATGATAATACAGGTTGGACGTATGATACAGCTGATCGATCTGGAATTTTAATGCCGCATTCAGCTTCTGATTTCCGTATCCCAGTCCCGACACTGCAAATCCGGCTGCAAAATCCAGATATTTTTTCCCGTTCGTGTCATACAGATAAACACCTTCTCCCCTCTCCAGCGCAATTGGAAACCGATTGTATACGTGTATTAGATTTTCTTCTGCTGCTTTGATCTTCTCATTCACCATCATAATACCTGCTTTCTTCTTCATGTAAAATTGCCGTACCGATTCCTTTGTTTGTAAAGAATTCCAGAAGCAGACAGTGCGGGATCCGCCCATCTAAAATATGCACTCTGGAAACGCCGTTTTCAATGGCATCAATACAATTATTCAGCTTCGGAAGCATTCCTCCTCCGATATAGCCCTCTTCGATCAGCTGTTTTGCTTCTTTTACCAGAAGCTCGGAGATGAGAGTAGCAGGATCCTTCGGATCTTTATATACTCCCTCAATATCTGTCAGAAATGCCAGTTTTTCTGCCTTCATGGCTCTTGCAATGGCACAGGCTGCATCATCTGCGTTGATATTATATGTATGGAATTCATCATCCATTCCTACCGGACACACGACCGGAAGAAAATCCTTCTCCAGAAGATCATACAAAATCTGTGCATCTACTTTTTTGATCTCCCCGACAAATCCGATATCTTCTCCGTTGGAATATTTCTTTTCCACATTCAGAAGTCCACCGTCCTTCCCGCTGATTCCGATGGCACGTACTCCCTGTCCTTCCAGAAGCTGTACCAGGCTTTTGTTCACTTTTCCAAGTACCATTTCCGCTACTTCCATGGTCTCTTCATCGGTCACCCGAAGTCCGTTGATAAACTGCGGTTCTTTGCCGATCTTTCCGACCCATTTACTGATTTCTTTTCCGCCTCCGTGCACAATGATCGGTTTAAAGCCGACCAGCTTTAATAAGGTAACGTCCTCGATTACTTTCTGCTTTAACGCCTCGTCTGTCATGGCGCTGCCGCCGTATTTTACAACGACGATCTTTCGGTTAAACCGTTGGATATACGGCAGTGCTTCGATCAGTACTTTCGCCTTCTCCAGATATTGATTCATATTTTCATTCATATTCTCACTCCTCCTGCCTGTCTTTTTCACTGAATATACATTGTACTAGCTGCGGTAATCCGCATTGATATCGATATAGCCGTGGGTAAGATCACATCCCCATGCGGTCGCTGTTTCCTCTCCCTGTCCGAGATCTGCAATGGCAGTCACCTCCGGCATGGATAAAATCTCTGTGGCCTTTTCTTCACTGTAATCCAGCGCGACTCCGTTTTCGATGATCTTTAACTCTCCGGCGCTGCTTTTGAAATACAGATCCACTTTCTCCGGATCAAATTCGGCACCGGAATAGCCCATAGCGCACAAGATCCGCCCCCAGTTTGCATCATGACCGGCGATCGCCGCTTTGGTCAGATTGGAGCAGACCACGGATTTTGCCAGTGTTTTCGCCTGTTCTTTCGTATCTGCGCCTTTTACTGTCACCTCGAACAATGCTGTGGCGCCTTCTCCGTCTCCCGCCATTTTCTTTGCCAGTGTCTCGTTGACCTCATGCAGCGCTTCTGCAAATAGTTCAAACTCTTTTGTGCCCTCTTTGATCTTTGGATTTTCTGCCATTCCGTTCGCCAGAAGAAGTACTGTGTCATTCGTTGAAGTATCTCCGTCCACAGAGATCATATTGTACGTCTCTTCTACATCTGCGCGAAGCGCTGCTTTGAGCGCTTTTCTGGAAATTACCGCATCTGTCGTAAGAAAGGCCAGCATGGTACACATATTCGGATGGATCATACCAGACCCTTTGGCCATCCCGCCAATGGTAACTATCTTCCCTCCAATCTCCACAGTCACTGCCACTTCTTTTTCCTTGGTATCTGTAGTCATGATCGCTTTTGCCGCCGCATTTGCCGCCACTGCGCCCGACTGTTTTTCTTTTGCCAGAATCTGAATACCCTGTTTTAATTTTTCGATCGGCATCTGCATCCCGATCACCCCTGTAGAGCCGATTAAAACGCCGTCTGCCGGAATCTTAAGAGCCTCTGCTGCCGCTTTTGCAGTCTCCAGACAGCAGCGCATCCCCTCTTCTCCTGTACACGCATTTGCAATTCCAGAATTGATGATTACTGCCTGAGACTTGATCTTAGATTCCACAATCTGCCGGTCCCACTTCACCGGAGCCGCTTTTACTACATTGGTCGTAAAGGTTCCTGCCACTTTGCACGGTTTTACACTGTATACAAGTGCCATATCTGTTCTGTTTTCATATTTGATCCCTGCGGCCGCTGCCGCTGCTTCAAATCCTTTTGCTGCTGTGACTCCGCCTGTTATTTTTTTCATCGTGCATGCCTCCTCATTTACTGCGCATTAAATGCTGTAATATTTTCTGTATTCAACACAAAATCATAATAGTTCAAATCCTGCCGCTCATTCCATCCGATGGTATTCCAGAATGCATTTCCGATATCGTTCTGCGTAAATGCGATCAGAGATACATTGCTGATTCCTTCTTCTTTTAAAGCTTCCATGGACTGTACGACCATTGCTTTCCCAATTCCTCGTCTGCGATACGCTTCATCCACACAGACGTGATACAGACAGCCTCGTCTTCCATCATGGCCGCACAAGATCGCACCTACGATTTTTCCGTCTTCTACCGCCACGACGCTGGTCGTTGGATTTCGTTTTAAAAATTTTTCCACGCCTTCCCTGGAATCATCGATACTTCGCAATCCAAAACCATGTATCTTCTTCCAGAGTGCATATACCTGCTCATAATCTTCAATCATCATTGTTCGAATCATCTTCTCACCTCTGCCTATAGGATCTTTACGGAAACATCGGAATCAATTCCAGGCCTTCCTGTTCCTTGTATCCAAACAGAAGGTTCATATTCTGTACCGCCTGCCCTGCTGCTCCTTTTACCAGGTTGTCGATGGCTCCCATCAGAATAATACGGTTGGTACGCGGATCAATCTGAAATCCAATGTCTGCATAGTTACTTCCTTCCACCCATTTTGTCTCCGGGCAGATTCCGTCATCCAGAATCCGAATAAACGGCTCTTTTCCATAATATGTTTCATAAATCTCCCGGATTTCCGCCTTGGTGACTGCCTTTTTCAACGATGCATATTCCGTCACCAGGATTCCCCGGTTCATCGGAACCAGATGCGGTGTGAAGCTCAATTTGACGGTCTCATTCGCCGCATACCCGAGCTGTTCTTCGATCTCCGGGGTATGTCTGTGACCTCCAACTGCATATGCCTTGATATTTTCATTCACTTCGCAGTACAGATTTGCCACTTTTGCACCGCGCCCGGCTCCTGACGTTCCGGATTTTGCATCGATGATCAGTGTGTTCATATCGATCAGACCTTCTTTTGCCAGAGGGTATGCTGTGAGAATGGAGCAGGTTGTGTAACACCCCGGATTAGCTACCAGTCTTGCTTTTTTGATCTTTTCCCGGTTGATCTCACAAAGTCCGTACACCGCCTCTTCGATAAACTGAGGACTTTTATGCTCAATCTTATACCACTCTTCATAGACAGACACGTCTTTGATCCGAAAATCTGCACTCAGATCGATCACTTTTGTCTTTGACAGAATCTCTTCATTGATCAGAGATGCGCACAACCCCTGAGGGGTTGCCGTAAAGATCACATCCACCTGATCTGCCAGCGCGTCCATGTTATCATCCATACACTTCGCATCCACAATTTGAAACAGATTACGGTATACATCTGCATAATTCTGATCAATATAGCTTCTGGAACCGTACCATTTGATCTCTACTTCCTTATGTCCTGTCAGAATACGGACTAGTTCTCCTCCTGCATATCCTGTCGAACCAATAATTCCTGCTTTTATCATTCTGAAATCTCCTTTCTCACTTTATTCATATTTTTTCCATTTAGCATCCATTTTTTTGTATTTTATTCATATTTCTGTATAAATAAAAACCATGTTTGCATAAGTATACGTCTTTTTTGTATATTATGCAAGCATGGTTTTTTATTTTTTTATTTTCTGATCTGTCCATTTCCGAAAATAACATATTTTGTTGTCGTCAGCGCTTCCAGTCCCATCGGTCCTCTTGCATGCAACTTCTGCGTACTGATCCCGATTTCCGCGCCAAACCCAAATTCAAATCCATCTGTAAATCTGGTGGACGCATTGACATACACTGCTGCTGCATCGATCTCATCCTGAAAACGCAGCGCACTGTCATAATCTTTTGTAATGATCGCCTCGGAATGTCCGGTATTATACCGGTTGATATGGCGGATTGCCTCATCCAGAGAGGCCACTGTCTTCACGGAAATAATGGCATCCAGATATTCCATTCCCCAATCTTCTTCTGATGCAGGCAGAATTTCTGTGCAGACTGCTCTCGCCTTCTCATCTCCGCGAATCTCCACCTGATGATTGTTAAGGCGCTTTACAATACCCGGCAATGCCTGCTCTAAAACATTTTCGTGGATCACAAGAGATTCGCATGCATTACACACACCAAGACGCTGTGTCTTCGCATTTTCAATGATTTCCGCAGCCATCGTTACATCCACACTCTCATCCACATAAATATGACAGTTTCCGGTTCCTGTCTCAATTACCGGCACTGTACTGTTCTGCACCACAGTAGAGATCAACCCGGCACCGCCTCTTGGAATCAGAACATCAATATACTCATGCAGGCGCATCATCTCCGTGGCAACTGCTCTGCTCGTATCCTCTACAAGTAGGATCAGATCCTGGGATAATCTGGCTTTGCGAAGTCCGGCCTTGACCACCTGTACGATTGCTTTGTTGGAATTGATCGCATCACTGCCTCCCCGCAGGATCACTGCGTTTCCGGTCTTAAAACACAGCCCGAACGCATCTGCTGTGACATTTGGTCTGGATTCGTAAATAATACCAACAACACCGAGCGGCACTCTCTTTTTCCCGATACGCAGTCCATTCGGCCGGTTTTTCATGGAAAGGACTTCCCCGATCGGATCTGAAAGCCCTGCAATCTGTCTCAAACCTTCCGCCATTGCCTCAATCCGTGCTTCGGTCAGTCTCAATCTGTCCTGAAGTGCTTCGGACATCCCCTGTTCTCTTGCAGCCTCCATGTCCTTCTCGTTTTCTGACAGCAACTCTTCTTTTCGCAGACATAATTCTTCTGCCACAAATTCAAGCCCTCTGTTCTTTTCAACGGTCGTCAGCTTTGCCGCTGCCCTTGATGCTTCTTTTGCTCTGCATCCCAATGTCTCCATATACGTTTCCATACAGTCTCCTTTCCTGATACCATCTAAACCTTCTTTTCCCGTTTTGCCTGTCTGCGGAACTCTGCCCGTTCAGGCGCCACCTCTTCTGCCATCTCTTTCTGATGCTGCTCTGACAAAAACAACGTTCCTACTTTTTTACCATTCATCACATCATTGATCGAATAAATATTATCCCCGTTTGCAATGATCATATCTGCCCCTGCTGCAGTGGCAATTTTTGCAGCCTTGATCTTAGTTGCCATACCCCCTGTCCCGCAATCACTGGATGCTCCTTTTGCCATGTTTTCCAGACCCCGCCCGATCTTGCCGACCGTATGGATAAATCTTGCATTCGGATTTTTTCGCGGGTCATCTGTGTACAGCCCATCGATATCTGACATCAGGATCAGAAGATCCGCATCCACAAGCCGGGACACATATGCCGCCAGTGTATCGTTGTCTCCAAAGTTCCCATAAGAAAGCTCGTCCACCGAAATGGCGTCATTCTCATTCACAATCGGGACAACCTGCATCTTAAACAACTCATCAAATGTCTGTTTTGCATTTTTGCGGCATTTGGCATTTGTCACAGATTCTTTTGTGAGCAGAACCTGTGCCGTGAGCTGTCCGTATTCGTTAAACAGCTTTTCATAGATCATCATCAGCTTCCCCTGACCGACTGCCGCACATGCCTGTTTTTCAGACTCCGTCTGAGGACGCCTGTCCATTCCCAGGGCATTTTTCCCAACTCCAACTGCACCGGATGAGACAACGATCACTTCTTTTCCTTTATTCCTGAGATTGATCAAGATACGAACAAACTTCTCCAGCTTCTCCAGATTGATATTTCCTGTTTCTTCATAAGTGATCGTGGACGTTCCCACTTTGATCACAATCCTCTGCTTATTCAGCAGTATGTCTTTTCTGTCCATCTTTTTGTACCCTCTTTTTTCATTCCTGTATCTTCTATAAAATGTCGATCTGACACATCTTCATCGCCTCCAGCGCCTGCATGTGACTCTCCACCGTCACTCCTGCACAGCAGGACGCATCCACCTGTACGGGAACCTCCGGCAAAAATGCCTTACAGAGCATGGCATTGGAGATCACGCAGATATCTGTACAAAGCCCGATCAGCGTGATGCTCTCGATCGAAGTCTCTTCCTGGATCTGCTCCAGCTTTTTCACAAGCTCCCTGCTTCCGAACGTTTCTTTATCAACAGGCGCCTCTGTCAGAAGATCTGCGATCTCCTGTCTGATCTGCCAGCCTTCTGTTCCACGGATACAATGTCTGACCGGAAGTTTTTTTCCTTCTGCCGTCTCCAGATAGTTCTCTTCGTGGGTATCTCTTGTCGCAAACACAATTCCATCAAATGTCTGTATCTTTTTCACTACTTCAGGAACAATCCTTTGCGCCTCTTCTGTGCCCAGAGAACCATCAATAAAATCATTCTGCATATCTACTACAACTAATATATTCATACACATTCTCTCCTAATCCACAGTTTACAATACTCTTATTATAACTGATATTGGATCGCTTTCCAACAACATATTTGCATCCACTCTTTATTCTTCTTTTTATTTTATGCATATTTTTTGAATTTTATTGTATATTTTTTACTTTTTTCCATTTTTCTATTGCATATTTATTAATTTTGGTGTATATTACTATTAACTTCTAAAGCTTAACGGTTTTGTCATACACGATTGGCAACAACATATCAGACAATAGAGATTTTTTAAGGAGGATATCATTATGAGTAAAGAAAAAGTTGTATTGGCGTATTCCGGAGGACTTGACACTACTGCCATCATTCCATGGCTGAAAGAGAATTATGATTACGAAGTCATCTGCTGCTGTATTGACTGCGGTCAGGGCGAAGAACTGGACGGATTGGAGGAACGTGCAAAATTATCCGGCGCTTCCAAACTCTACATTGAAAACATCATCGATGAATTCTGCGACGACTACATTGTTCCATGTGTGAAGGCCGGAGCAGTCTATGAGAACAAATATCTGCTTGGAACTTCCATGGCTCGTCCGCCAATCGCGAAAAAACTGGTAGAGATTGCCCGCAAAGAGGGTGCCACTGCAATCTGCCACGGTGCAACAGGAAAAGGAAATGACCAGATTCGTTTTGAACTCGGAATCAAAGCGCTTGCACCGGACTTAAAGATCATCGCTCCATGGCGTATGACAGATGTATGGACCATGCAGTCCCGTGAAGATGAGATCGAATACTGCAAAGCTCACGGTATCGATCTTCCATTTGATGCAAAACACAGCTACAGCCGTGACCGTAACCTGTGGCATATCAGCCACGAAGGACTGGAGCTGGAAGATCCTGCATGTGAGCCAAACTACGATGACCTTCTTGTTCTTGGTGTTTCTCCTGAAAAGGCACCAGATGAAGCAGAATATGTCACTATGACATTTGAAGCGGGTGTTCCGAAAAGTCTGAACGGAAAAGAAATGAAAGTATCTGAGATCATCACAGAACTCAACAAACTTGGCGGAAAACACGGAATCGGACTCGTTGACATTGTAGAAAACCGTGTTGTTGGAATGAAATCCCGCGGTGTTTATGAAACTCCTGGCGGAACGATCCTGATGGAAGCACATGACCAGCTGGAAGAACTTGTACTCGACCGTGCAACCTATGAAGTAAAAAAAGACATGGGAAATAAAATGGCACAGATCGTATACGAAGGAAAATGGTTTACACCGCTTCGCGAAGCAGTCCAGGCATTTGTGGATGTCACACAGCAGTATGTGACCGGAGAAGTAAAATTCAAGCTTTACAAAGGAAACATCATCAAAGCAGGAACAACTTCCCCTTACTCATTATACAGTGAATCCCTTGCAAGCTTCACAACCGGAGAACTCTATGACCATCACGATGCAGAAGGATTTATCAACCTGTTCGGACTTTCTCTGAAAGTGCGTGCAATGAAAATGCAAGAATTAGAAAAATAAGATAGAATAAAAAGATGGCGAAAGCTCATACACGAACTTTCGCCATCTTTTATTTGAAAACAGCTGTTTATTCTGTCTCTCTGTCATTTGTCAGTTTTAATTGATCCAGTACAAAGAACAGAAGTCCCATCAGCATTCCTGTCACACAGGCAAGTACCATTCCGGAAAGCTGAATCCCACCAAATTCTACGGAAATTCCGGACAATCCTGTCACAAAGATCACGGATGTCATTGCCATATTTCTGGAACGGCCGTAATCCACCTGCTCTTCTACCAGAATACGGATACCGGAAGTTCCGATCATTCCGTAAAGCAGGAACGAAATTCCACCGATAACCGGTCCAGGAATGGAATTAATCAGCATTGTCAGTTTTCCAATAAAGGAACAAATAATAGAAAGAACAGCTGCTCCTCCGATCACATATACACTGTATACCTTTGTCATTGCCATCACTCCGATATTTTCCCCGTAAGTCGTTGTCGGTACAGAACCGATAAATCCGGAGATCATAGTGGAAAAGTTATCTGCAAAAAGAGAACGGTGAAGTCCAGGTTCCTTCAGCAAGTCTCTGCCGATGATCTTACTCGTCACGATCTGATGTCCGATATGCTCGGAAGCGATCACAAGAAGAACCGGCAGCACAATGACGATTGCCTCCCACTTGAATTTCGGTGCAGAAAAATTCGGAATTGCCAGCCAGGACGCCGTACTCACACTTGAGAAATCGACAATTCCACAGATAACAGCGGCCACATATCCGGCAATGATCGCAATCAGAATCGGAATCACCGCAAAAAACTTACGAAATACCACTGATCCAAGCACTGCAACTCCTAAAGTCACAAGAAATACGATCACATTCTTCGGATCGATCACCTCGTCTTTTAATCCTGCATTGGATGCCGCAGTCCCTGCCAGCTCCAGACCGATCAGCGCAACAACCGGTCCCATGGCTGCCGGCGGCAGTACCACATGGATCCAGTCAGACCCGAACTTATAGATGATCAGCGCCAGAATGCAGCCCAGAAATCCCACTGCAACGAATCCACCCAGGGCATACTCGTATCCCCATTTGCTGATCACAACTCCTGCCGGAGCAAGAAATGCAAAACTGGAACCTAAATATGCCGGAGCTTTTCCTTTTGTGATCAAGATAAATAACAGTGTTCCGATTCCGTTCATAAACAGTACAACTGCCGGGTTGATCCCGAACACAAACGGAACAAGCACGGATGCCCCGAACATGGCAAACATGTGCTGAATACTCAGTGGAAGCAGCATCTTAAAGGGTACTTTTTCTTCCACCTGAATGATTTTCTGATTTTCCATTGAAAAATCCTCCCTATCCTTTTCCTTTGTAGTTTCAATCTTTCCTATTGTACCAGATTCTTCTGCCGATAACCAGACTTTGTTTTAAGAAATATTTAAAGTACTTCCTGCAGCACTCTTTTGGCATTCTGATACGAAAGCTTATCCAACTGCCGCTCCGTCATTCCTGCCTTTTTCAAAGCATCCCATACACACTCGATTTCTTCAATCCCGCAAAGCCAGTTCTGCCCTGCCTCAAATCCATCGAAATCTGTTCCCAGTGCCACAGAATCCTCTCCGGCTTTTTGCAGGATATGCATCCCATGCTTTACAACATCCAAAACCTCCGCTGGCCGATTGCTTTGTAAAAACTGCGGATAAAAATTAAGTCCTACAACACCTCCGCATTCTCCGATCGCACGCAACATCTCATCCGAAAGATTTCGCGGGTGCGCACAAAGTGCGCGGGCATTAGAATGAGACGCAATGACCGGTTTTTTGCTCAGCCGGATACAATCCCAAAAACCGCCGTCTGACAAGTGGGAAACATCCACCAACATACCTCTTTCGTTCATTTCTTCTACTACCTGTTTTCCAAAGGATTTCAATCCCTTTTGCATCTCCTGTGCATTTCTGCTGTTCGGATATCCGATGCAATTTTCATAGTTCCATGTCAGTGTAATCAGGCGGACGCCTCTCTGATACAGTTCTTCAAGGCGGTTTCTTTTTCCATTTAAAACGCCGCCCTCTTCCACGGTCAGAAGAGCCAGATTGAGTTCCTCCCGTTCTGCATATTCTAAATCTTTTGCTGTTTTTATAAGCTTTAATTTCTTATTTTCTTTTGTCTCACACTCCATACGGGCAACCATCTCCATCACCTTCTGGTATGCTTCTTCCCACTTTCCATCTGGCACGTATACAAAACAGGCAAAAAATTCAGCCAGCATTTTGGTCTGTTCCATTCTCTTTCGATCCACACAAAGACTGTTCTCTTCCAGCGTTTCTGCCGGCAGCAGCTCACTCAATGTATCACAGTGCATATCGATCCATTTTCTCATTTTCCTCTCCTTTTTTGTTCCTGATTTACGTATAAGCTCTTCTTTTTTTACATATGCTAAAACCACCACTATTATATGACAGGAGACGCAAAAATGAAATCTGAATCTGCAAAACCTCTGATCGGCATTGTTGTCTGCGGATTGTCGGACAACCGCCAGTTTGTATCCAATCCTTATATTCAGTCTGTCCGGTATTCCGGCGGCATCCCCATCCTGCTTCCGCTGATCCGCTCAGATTCCATGCTTCAACAATATTTACGGCTGTGCGATGGTTTTCTCTTCTGCGGCGGAAATGATATCACGCCTTTGTTATTTGGTCAAGAACCCAGAGAAGGCATCGGAAACACCAATATCACACTGGATCTATTTCAGATCCGCCTGATGAAGCTGATTCTGTCTTCTACAAAGCCTGTATTTTCCATCTGCCGTGGAATGCAGATTTTCAATACCGCCTGTCAAGGAACCATGTTTCAGGATATCCGATACCAACCAGGAGAATCTCTTGATCATATGCAGCGATCTGACTCCCGCAGTGATGTCAGCCATCCTGTCCGGATTGAAAGGTCTTCCAGACTCTTTTCCTGTCTTGGCCGCTCTGTTTACGTCAACAGCTTCCACCATCAGGCGATCGACAGACCGGGAGTTAATTTGAAAGTCAGCGCTCTTGCCCCGGATCAGACGATAGAAGCCATCGAGCATTCTTCTCATCCTTTTGCCATTGGAGTTCAGTGGCATCCGGAATGTATGTTTCGAAGCAGCGAAAAGATGCGGCGACTTTTCCATTGCTTTATTACAGCCACAAAAAAAGCGGAAGCCTGACTATTTGCTTCCGCTTTTTACATGTTATCTTTTTTACTGAGCTTTGCTTCCCAATGTCACATCAACTGTCTGTTCCTGATATTCTCCACCATCTCCGGGAACCTGAAGCGTCAGTGTTACCTTTTCGCCTTTCTTATAGTACTGGAGCTGCTCCTGCAATGACTCCATACTGTCAATTGTGATTCCGTTGAATCCTACAATGATACTTCCTTTTGTAATTCCTGCATCAGCTGCTCCGCCTCCGCGTGATACTTCGGAAATATAAACACCTGTCGGCATTCCATAACGCTGAGAATCAGAATCTTCTACATCCAGTCCTGTAATTCCGAGATATCCTCTCTCTGCCTCAGATACTTTTGTCTTTGTCTCCTGATTCATCAGGTTTGTAATAATGTCTGTGACATCTGAGATTGGAATTGCATAGCCGATTCCTTCTACATCCTCTCCGATCAGTTTTGCAGAGTTGATTCCAATGACTTCTCCATTTGCATTCACAAGAGCTCCTCCACTGTTTCCAGGATTGATCGCTGCATCTGTCTGAATCAGTTTTACATCAGAAGATCCTGTTGTCTCTCCTGTTGCACTGTCTGTTGTCTGGCTCTCTCTGTCTGTCGCACTGATCACTCCTGTTGTAACGGACTGTCCGTATCCGAGTGCGTTTCCGATTGCAATGGCAGGTTCTCCTACTTTCAATTTTGTAGAATCTCCAAGTGTCGCTACTGAAATTTTATCCAGTGTATCATCCGAAATGTTATCCAGCTGAACTGCGATCACAGCCAGATCATGTGCGGAATCTGTTCCTTTGATATCTGCTTCCACACTGCTCTGATCGTCAAATGTTACTGTCAGCTGATTGCTGTCTGCAACGACATGATTATTTGTAACGATCAAAAGCTCTGAATCTGTCTTTTCAATGATAATTCCCGTTCCCGCACTGGTCACTTCCTGCTGGGAGGTTCCTCCAAAGAAGCTCTGCACCTGCTGAACGCTCATATTTGTGATAGATACGATCGATGGCATCACAGATTCCACAACACTGGAAACATCCGATGTAACTACACTTGAAGTTTTCGTCAGTGTCGCTTTGTTTTGTGTTGTATTGGATACTTCTTTTGCAGCCTTCTGATCCAGTCCCAGCACTTTGTTTCCGACTACATTTGTTGTTAAAAATGTGGCACTCGAAACCACTCCGAACAGCAATGCGCATCCCGTCACCACAACGGCCTTTGGCATCTTCTTTTTTGGTTTTTCATGATGCTCCGGTCTCGGCTGACTGCTATAAGATGAATCATTCTGTGGTTCCTCAGAATGGTAATAATTGTATTGATTTTCCATATCAATTCCTTCTTTCTCTTGTATTTTATACTGCTATCATACCGTCCTTTTGTGATGAAACTGTGTTCAATCCTTTAACAAATCTTGAAACCAAATTTATTTATTCTACCGTTACAGATTTTGCCAGATTTCTCGGTTTATCCACATCGCATCCTCTTCCGACGGAAATGTAATATCCGAACAGCTGAAGCGGAATGATCGCCAGAGAATTTGCAAAATATCGATTGGTCTGCGGAATGTATACAACGTAATCTGCCGCTTTTTCAATCTCATGATTTCCTTCATTTGTAATGGCAAGAACAAACGCTCCTCTGGTCCTTACTTCTACGATATTACTGATGCTCTTTTTGTACAGCTCTTTCTGTGTAAGAATCGCTGTTACCAGTGTTCCCTCTTCGATCAGAGAAATGGTTCCGTGTTTCAATTCTCCCGCAGCATATGCCTCTGAATGGATATAAGAAATCTCTTTTAATTTCAGAGATCCTTCCATGGAAATCGCATAATCGATTCCTCTTCCGATAAAGAATACTTCTCTCGCTGCCAGATAACGGTTGGCAAACTTCTGGATGCGATTCTTGTTATTTAATAACAGCTCCACCTGCTCCGGAAGTTTCTGAAGATCTTCAATATATCCCCGCATTTCCGAATCTGTGATTTTACCTCTCACAAATGCAAATTTCATGGCCAGCAGATACAATGCGATCAACTGACTGGAGTATGCTTTTGTTGTCGCAACCGCAATCTCCGGCCCCGCCCATGTATACATGACATTATCTGCCTCTCTTGCGATAGAACTTCCGACAACATTGACGATTCCAAGTACCTTTGCCCCTCTCTGCTTTGCTTCACGCAGTGCTGCCAGAGAATCTGCAGTCTCTCCTGACTGACTGATGATCACAACCAATGTTCCGTCCTCCATGATCGGATCACGGTATCTGAATTCAGAAGCCAGATCTGTTTCCACCGGAATCCGCGCCATTCCTTCCATCACATATTTTGCAGTAACTCCCGCATGATATGCAGATCCACAGGCTACGATCATGATTTTTCGAATTGCCTTGATTTCTTCATCAGACATCCCAAGCTCTTCGATCACGATATCATTTCCTTTGATGCGTGGTGAAAACGTATCCAGGATTGCTTTTGGCTGCTCATACATCTCTTTCAGCATAAAATGCTCATATCCGCCTTTTTCTGCTGCATTGGCATCCCACTCAATATGCTCAGGAGTTTTCTCAATTTCTTCTTCATCTACATTGAAAAACTGCATCGAATCTTTTTCCATACGTACAATCTCTTCATTTTCAATAAAATATACATCTCTTGTATATTTCAGTACTGCCGGAACATCGGATGCAATCACACATCCGTTTTCTGTCTCTCCCACGATCAACGGACTGTCTTTTCGCACTGCATAAAGTTCGTCCGGATGATCCTGGAACATGATCCCAAGTGCATAGGATCCTTCTACTCGATGCATTACCTTTATAATCGCCTGCAGAGGGTTTCCCTGATAATAGTAATCCAGAAGATGTGCCAGTACTTCGGTATCTGTCTCCGACACAAACTCATACCCTTTTTTCTCCAGCTTCTGTTTTAGTTTCAAATAGTTTTCAATAATTCCATTGTGCACAACAACAATATTTTTATTTTTGTTATAATGTGGATGTGCATTTACATCTGACGGTTCACCATGTGTTGCCCATCTGGTATGACCGATCCCGATTGTTCCCGGCATTGTCTGTCCGTCATGTGTCAGTTCACTGAGCACCTTTAAACGACCTTTTGATTTTTCTGTCTGAATCTCTGTTCCGTCATAGACTGCAATTCCGGCTGAGTCATATCCTCTGTATTCCAGCTTTGATAATCCATCCAGCAAAATCGGCGCTGCCTGCTTTTCTCCTACATATCCTACAATTCCACACATATCTTTCTCCTCCTTATACTCTCCTTAAAGTTACTATTTATAAATAAAATCGGGGCATACCACAGACTTTCCCTGTTGTTTGCCCCAATTTCTTATAAATCTATAAAATCTACATCATAACTGTCTTTTTCTTCATGAGCAGACGATCTTCGTTTTGGCTGATACTCTGGAACATCATCCTCTTCTTCGTCATCATCATATTCCTCGTACTCATCGTATTCGTCGTCATAATCATCATCTTCATACTCGTCATCGTCGTACACTTCAAAATCATCCTCATATTCATCCGAATCGTCCTCATATGTGTCGTAATCATCTTCCCCATATTCGTCATCATCTTCGTACTCTTCGTATTCATCAGGATCTTCGTCATCTGTTTCCTCTTCGTCTTCGAAGTCATCTACAAAATCATCCTCTTCGTCCTGATATCCTTTGAACTGTTTACGAGATTTTTTCTCAACAACTGCACGACTTCCTTTTGAATTCTCGATGGATTCATGCTCATCGTAGAATTCATCAAGTTCTTCATTTCTTCTGCGTAATTTCACACCGACTACAATAATAATGATGATCAAAATTAAAATGACCGCCCAGGCTGCTGCTACAACGATCAGCACCTGATCCTGAAGAAAGTTTTTTACTTTATCTATCAGTGTTGTCGAAGAACCTGCGTTCTTTTCTTTTACATCTGTGACTGGATATCTCTGGTACGTTTCATCCTTTGTATCATACTGGTAGAACGATTCCTCTCCTGATTCGTTCATCGCATACATCAGATAAAAGTCCTCACTCTCTGAATTCTGCCATACCGGGAAAGTCAGTGTACCGACTGTCAGTTTTGTTTTCTTAAACTGAGACGGCAGCCCTTTTCCATCATTTGTTCCCAACAAAAAGATATAACTGGAATCCGTGATCGACACCATCTCTGTAATCGCAAATGAGTTATCTTTTTCATTGTAAAGTGCCATCACCGGGTCTTTGTCTGCCTCAACCAGATACACAAAATACTTTCCGGAGGTTTCCTGCAAAATCGCGTTTACAGTTTCTCCGTTATACTCCATCGTAGTTCTGCTGCATCCGTCCGGAACAAGCGCGTCGGAAAAATCATTGTAAATTGTGTATGTGACTCCGTCGACCTCTACATTTCCCGTTCCTGTCGCCACCGCAGTGGTCCCTGCCAAGCTCTCTGACGATGTTCCGTCTCCTGCCTCCACGGTAACTGTGGAATCACCTGTTGTCAGATTTAAGGTTTCATCAGAATACAGATAAGAGGTATAATCTGACACCTCCAGCTTTGTTGCTCCTTCTTTCAGCGCTTTAAAGACCATGGTATACTCCAGCTCTGAAACAGTTCCATCCCCTGTAGCCTCCAGCTTCACCGTTCCGTTCCCACCGGTTGCATTGGTTCCGCTGACAAACTCCAGTGCTGCTTTGTCATATGTTACTGTGACAAAACCATCTCCGATTGCTTCTCCACCAGTACTGATCTTAGCTTTGACTGTAACATCCTCTCCTACTTTTCCTGTAGGATCCGAAAACTGAAGCGCTCCTTCTGCCGCATGTACAGACACTGAAGGATACAGCATCAGAAAGCACACTGCAAACAAAAGAATCCCTATCTTTTTCAACGACTTCATGTACATCTCCTCTTTCCTGTCTCTCGACTTTTCTTCGTATAAATAAAAACTGTTTTTCCCTTATTCCAAGCTCTCTCCACCGGTATCACCACTGTCGCCGGTCCCGGTATCCGGTATCTGGGAATTACTGTCGCCGCTTCCACTGTCTGTACCGCCGCCATCTGACGGAGGTACATAATCACCGCCGGTATCTTCTGTATACCCATTACCAGAGCTGCCATCTCCGTAGCTGCTATCCTGATATCCGCCAGTTCCATAACTGTTATCTGTGTAGCCACTGTCATATCCGGAATAATCCTGAGAATATCCATACTCATTATATTCTGTATCGTAAGATACTCCCGTATCATACGTGGAGTTGGCAATATCCTCACTGATACTTTGTACCGTAGAAGACGGTGTATAATCGTTCTCTCCAAATAAGAACTGGTGCAGCTTCGTCACATCAGATGCCAGATCTGTCGCTACAACAGAGTCTCCAACATCAAGATTAGCCGTTGTACTTTCATACGGAAATCCCTGTGTCTCTCCAAATTTATAAGACTTCACGTCTTTTGCATAAGCAATCGTCTCCGTCAGTGTAAAATTCGTCTTCACGTTGTCAAACACTTTATCAATGATCTTGTTGATCGTGGAAAGTTTTGCTTTCTGCGCTTTTATCGCGATCTGCTCCAGTACTTCCCGCTGTCTCTCTGTCCGCTTATAATCGTCACCGCCGCCGTATCTGAGACGGGCATAAGCCGTTGCCTGTACTCCATTCAAATGCTGCTGTCCTAACTGCGTAAACGGAGCTGAATCCACTCCTGTATTTTTAATAACTTCTACAACATAGTTGTTCAGATACGGAATGATGTCTATGCCATTTTCCGCTTCTTCTACATTAATATCAATTCCGCCAAGGGCATCTATCACATGAACTAAAACGGAAAAATCGACTGACACATAGTGCTCAATATTCAGATCCAGATTCTTATTGAGCATAGCAACTGCTTCTTCTTCACCGCCGTAAGCATATGCTGCATTCGCTTTATTGTAAGTTCCATCTGAAAGCTGCAGGAGCGTATCTCTGTACACAGAAACCAGCTTGATCTCTTTTGTCTCACGGTTCAGAGACGCCACCATAATCGTATCACTTCGGGATCCCATCTCTTCATCTGTCTCACGCGTATCCAGACCAAACAGTGCAACAGTCAGGTAACCGGTACCGCTGATCTCTGCTTCCTCCGAAATCGCAAGCTTATCCGGATTTAATGCAACACCGCCAATTTTTCCCCATTTTGCCGCAACCACTGCAACGGTTGCTGTAATCAGCAGGATCAGAACTCCCATCAGAATCGCCACTGCTTTTTTCCCTGGAGACCAAGATGCAAATCCTCTCTTTGCCCTCTTTCTCGAACGCCCCTTCTGTGAAGGTCTTCCATTCACAGACCGCCTTCCATTGGCAGAAGTGCTGCCGGACGGTCGTTTTCTCTGGGCGGATTGCTGCCTCTGCGTTTTGTCCCTGTCGTCTCCCATCTGGTTTCTTTGCTCCGGACGGCGGCGCGGCTGCCCCGACCTCTGAGAACTTCTTCTGTCCGCTCCGGACATTACTGCTCTCGAACGCCTTCTTGTATCTCCCATAATTCTATCCTTTCTCATGGCATACATCATAGATTGCCTAAAATATGCACTTTAACATCATACAATATTTTCCTTCAAACATCAATGAAAAAACTGTGAATTTCAAGTTTCTCTCCAGTATCGTGGATTCATCGTACATTTCAAAATCAGCCACCGGGGCAGTTTCTTATAATTTTTCCCCAGTTTATATCCTATGTACTTCCACCCGCTCTTGCATACAAGAGATACCAGAAGCCATGGTCTGCCCGACTTCATCAGATATTTTGCTGTATCCTTCACCAGACGCATCCCTTCTCCTTCAGAAGGTACTCCTTCAAAAATCTCCGGATGATCTGCCTGTGAGACCGCCAGATCAAAATTCCGGTGAAACTGCTGTCTGCAGCTATAATTGTGAGAATGGATTACTTTTGCATCTGCTGCATAATAAATCTTCCATCCCTCCTGAATCATCCTGCCTGCCAGGATCATGTCTTCATTGAAAATCGTTTTTCGTACAAATCCTCCAAGCCTTTCGTATACATCCTTTTGGTATGCTGCACAGACATTGGAGCAGAAATAGGTTTTGATTCCAAGTTTGGAAAGATCTTCTTTGGATTTCAATCTGCTAGTTTTCGGATAATTAAATTCTCTTGTATAGCGCTCAATACACTGACAATCCGCTGCCGGCAGCTGCCTTGCATAAACTGCCGCTACTTTTTCATCCGCAAATCCGTAAAGCAGACGCTCGATCAGAAATTGATCCGCCGGCATAGCATCCTGGGTCATGTAGACAAGAATCTCCGCATCTGACATCTCAGCTCCCAGATTTCTCGTTCCACCGTGATCAAACTCTTCCGGCAGAATCCGGTGGATCTTGACTCTGTCAGAAATCGTATACAACTCTTTTGGGAAGATTCCGCTCTCTGTATCGATCAAATAGATCCGATTGACCTGAACACTCTGATTTAACAGACGTTTTACCAGCTGTACGCATCTCTGATCCGGCTTATACGTAGGGATCAGCACATCCACTGTTCTATTTCCTTCCATGTGATCCTTTTCCTTTCCTGCGATATCCGACAAACCAGTACATCATCAAAGTCAGTGCCAGCCAGAACCAGGTCGTCGGATTACTGAACCAGGTCGTAAAAAAGGCAAGCCCCAGATAAATCGCAATCTGTCCATAAAACATATACGTCATCGGATTTTTCTTCTGACGCACCCGAATTGAAACTGCTGCTGCAGTCAGACCGATTATAAACGCAAACAAAGCGGTTCCGATGATTCCAAAATCATAGTAGGCATCATAAAACATCGTTAACGTCGTAAGCTCTGTTTTTGTGACAAAATCCGGAATCGTCACCAGCTGCGGAAATACAAATTTCAATCCCGTCAGTGCAAAAAACGGAAACAGCATCTGCAGTCCCCATGTGTGCGCTGTCAACTGCTCTACCATACAGTTAAAATTCTCAAAATTATTGGCTACATAAATATAAGGCTGTGTAATAAAGATCGGCATTTTGGAATTTTTCATCTCAAAAATTCCATTTAAATAAGTCACATTATGCCGTCTTGCAACTGTCAGAAGTACATACACCGGAATCATGATCAATAAACCTGTGACGATCATCTTCCATGTGATTTTTTTATACAACATCAGATACATCACTACCGCAAAGCCAACCGCAAACAACAGCTGAAATCTGGAGACACATAAAATCGGAATGGCCACTGCCGTCAGATTTCCTGCAATTAAAAGTATCCATGTCCTGACCGAAATTTTTTCTGTAACCTTGGTATACAATACAGTCAGTGCCGGAATCAAAATGCAGCTGATTGTAAAATAGTGCACTCCCGAAATATGAAAATAAGAATATGCATGAGGCGCTGAATTGAACAATGGAATATAACCTACCACCACTGCCTCCAACGTAAAACATGCAATGGAAGCTGCCATCAGTCCGAAGATACAGATCAAAATCCTCTTTGCCGAAATCTCATCTCTTTTTACTTCCTGCCCCTGTTCTTTCGAAAAACGGCCAAGCCAGAGATCATATCCCAGATTGAAACACACATAGATCAGAAAAAAGGTCAGCCATGTCACATTGCTCCAGTCACTCTGCAGCCTGCTGAGCTTCAGACATGCGATGCCTTCTCCGCCTACCCATGCCAGCGTAAAAAGCCCCCGCATATCCACAAGATTTTTTGTCTTTCTAAAATTCCATATAAACAAAAACATTGCCTCTGCCATCAGAAGTACTGCAGTCACATAATCCAGATGTGCCTTTGCAGCCAATACCGCTGCCGCACAAACTAAAGTATACGAACTATATTCGATTTTTCTGTCTGCGATCATTTTTCGTAACATTTTTTTCCTCTTTCGCTACTGTGCATAATTTTCCGGATAAACACCCGTCAAATAAGCCACATCCTGACTGATCTGCTGTACTTCGTCCGAAGGCTGGTATCCAGTCTCTCCAAAAAGCTGCTCATGGAGCTGTCTTACATTGTCCGCATGTCCGATCGCAACCGCATAAGAGCCTTCCAGTCCAATGACATTTTCACTGGTCGTAATATCAAACGGAAAGCCTTTTGTCTCTCCAATTTTGTATCGGAATATATTCAGTCCCAGTTTCATGATATCCGGTGTCGTCATATTCGTTGATATTTCCGGCAGTACCTGATCCAGAATCTTATTCCATTTTACCGGTCCTGCTGTCTTCAGCTTCTGAATCATCTTCTGCAATATGATTCTCTGGCGCTCTGCACGCTTAAAGTCATCTCCGGCTGTATAACGGATCCTGGTATAGGAAACTGCCTGTATTCCATCCAGATTGTGAACTCCCGGAGAATTCTCATCCAGGGTATGTGTCTGCCGTCCTACCACCTGTGAGGTTTCTGCCGTATATCCATTCAGCCAGAATATTTCCTCACTGGTCAGCTCTACTTCCACCCCACCCAGGATATCTATGATATCTGCAAGCGAATTGAAATTTACAGAAGCATATTTTGTAATATCCAGATCCAGGTTCCGGTTGAGCATTGCCACTGCCTCCTGCGGACCTCCAAAGGAATACGCCGCATTTGCTTTCTCATAAGAACCATCCTGCTGCTTTAGCAGCGTATCCCGATATACGGAAATGATCTTTACATCTCCGGTCTTATTGTTGATGCTGACAATCATAATACTGTCACTTCTCACGCCGCCACTTAGCTCTCCGTCTCTGGAATCCAACCCGAACAATGCCACATTCGTGTATCCCTTCGGTGTCTCATGTAGTTCCAGGCTGCTCTCATCCAGTGTATTATGGTTGAGATGATCCAGCTTGTACATCATAAATGCCGCCAAAACAAGAACCGCAAGTATCAGAAATTCCAGGACCAAAAACAGGATTCCCCGCCTTTGTCTTTTTTTATTCAATCGTTTTCTCTGCTGCAGCGATATTCGCTCTCTTCTGCGAAACATAGATCCGCCTCCGTTTTAGTATGCGTTTTTGTTGATAAAGCCTTTCAGGAACGTCAGCAGGATAATCTTAAAATCCAGTCCCAACGTCCAGTTTTCAATATAATACAGGTCGCACTCAATCCGCTTCCGGATTGAAGTATCTCCACGATAGCCATTCACCTGTGCCCATCCGGTCAGTCCCGGACGCACCTGATGCTTGATCATATATCTTGGAATCTCTTCCTTAAACTTTTCTACAAACAATGGTCTCTCCGGTCTCGGACCAACCAGGCTCATATCTCCTTTGAGCACATTGAATAGCTGTGGAAGCTCATCAATGCTGGTCTTCCGGATAAATTTTCCTACCGGAGTCACTCTCGGATCATCTTTTGTCGTCCAGCCCTTCTTCTCTTCGCTCTCTTTCTGTACGATCATGGAACGGAACTTATACATGTAGAACGGCTTGTTCTGCAGCCCAATCCGCTCCTGTTTAAAAATCAGCGGTCCCGGTGCAGTCAGCTTGATCAGCACAGATACAACCAGCATCACAGGTGAAAAAAGAATGATCGCAACGATTGCACCAAAAATATCCACTGCGCGCTTCACAAACTTATTCAAAGCATTATTAAGCGGTACATGACGGATGTTGATCACAGGAAGTCCCTGAATATCTTCTGTATATGGTTTTGTCGGAATGATATTGTTATAATCCGGAATAAACTTTGTATGCACACCTGATTTTTCACACATATTTACAATATATTCCAGCTTGTGATACTCATCCAGTCCCAGTGTGATCGCAATCTCATCGATCTGATTCTGCGGAAGAATGACCAGCAGATTGTCGATACTCCCGATCACCTTGATTCCTTTATACTCCATTCCTCTCGGCTGGTGGTCATCCAGGATTCCCCGCACGGCATATCCCCACTCCGGGTTTGCAAGAATCCGGTCAATATACTGCTCTGCCGCGCGGCTGTAGCCAACCAGAATCATATGTTTCTGATTATATCCGTTCTTTCTCGCTTTGCGCAAAACCATCCTCACCATATTTCTGGCGAATACCTCCATGGTAATATTGACAAAGCAGAAGATAAATACTACCCATCTGGAATATCTGTCCGAAAGCTTTGCAAGGAAAAATACCATGGTCACACCCATCAGGCCGATCACATTCGCCTGTACTACATGCCAGGCTTCCAGCCTTCTTCCCTGTACCCGCTTCGGCGTATAGAGCTGAAATGCATAATACAGGATCAAATAGGACGGCACCAGAAAGAACAGTACCTTCATATACTCTCTCAGCGACAGATACCATGGATCCAGGTCAAATAATCCGCTCCGAAAACGGATATACCAGGACAGCACATATGCTACAATGATCACTCCTGCATCCAGCACAACCTGAATGCGGTTTAATAATTTCTGATTTTCTTTTATCATAATACGACCTTCCGTTATCTTACTTATAAAAACACATTATCTATGATATAATACAATACTTTATTTCAATGGACAAGCACAAACTTGATTTTAACAGTATTTTATTCATTTTTCCGTAATATTTTCGTAATTTTTAATAAACATATGTTTGTATAGAAAAACAGAACCGAATTTGATATAATACATTCGCGAAATAAATTACAGCAGTAATAGAAATGAGGAGCACATGAAAGTTACTATCATTATTCCCAATTATAACGGAAAACATTTTATGGAGCCCTGTCTGGCTTCTTTAAATGAACAGACTTGCCGGGATTTCAAGATCCTGATCGTGGACAATGCCTCCACGGACGGAAGTCTGGAATATATGGAACAGACTTACCCTGATATCGAAGTGCTGGCCCTGGATTCTAATTATGGATTCAGCCGTGCGGTCAATGAAGGGATACGTCACGCAGATACCCCGTACGTCATTCTTTTAAACAATGATACAACCGTGGATTCTCGTTATGTCGAAGAGATGATCCGGGCGATCGAGGTCTCTGACCGGATTTTTTCTGTGAGCAGCAAGATGATCCAGATGTATCACCCCGATCTGATCGACAGCGCAGGAGATCTCTATACCTTGATGGGCTGGGGCGTATGCCGGGGAGCCGGACGACCGATTTCGAATTACACCAAAGATGATACGGTATTTACGGCCTGTGCCGGAGCTGCAATCTACAGGCGAAGCGTGTTTGATGAAATCGGCTTCTTTGACGAAAGCCATTTTGCCTATCTGGAAGATATCGATGTTGGTTACCGTGCCATGATCTACGGCTATAAAAACCGATTCTGCGCTTCCGCTGTTGTCTACCACGTCGGAAGCGGAACGAGCGGTTCCAAATATAACACTTTTAAAGTGAAACTATCCGCCCGCAACAGTGTCTGGCTGAATTACAAAAATATGCCGCTTTTGCAGCTGATCCTGAATTTCATTCCATTACTTTTGGGATATCTGGTGAAATATTTATTTTTCTGCAAAATCGGATTTGGAACAGATTACAAAAACGGAATCAAAGAAGGAATCCATGGTCTGTCCAAATGCCGCAAGGTTCCGTTTCGGATGGGGCATCTAGGCAGCTATATCCGGATCGAATTTGCCCTGATACGCCACACATTCGGTTATGCGGCCGACTGGCTGAAAAGAAAATTATTGCATAAATAGAAAACACCCTGTAAGGAAAACCTGCACATACTGCCGGATGCCCTTACAGGGTGTTTTTTTATTCTTTTTTAAGAAAATCTTGTCATATATCCCGGATACTCCGCATGTCCTGTGGCAAGCATTTCTCCGTTTACTGTAATATGAATTTTTGCACAATGGTAAACGTCCAAATACGTGTTGCAGATGCTTCCGATCACCAGATATTCTGCAGAAGATCCCATCTCTTTAATGTAAGTTCCAAACTTTTCGGAGAGATCCAGATCAATGACCTGTTCTCCATCCTTTTCTTTCTTTGTAAAACTTAGAACTGTGGTATCCGATGGAAGAACTCCGGCCGCTGCCAACTGAGAAAGAACAGTTTCCGGTGTGATTGCCTCAAGTGAAACCTCTTTTCTATCAAAGCCGGACACATCCTTGTTCTGGGCATACACAGTAATTGTTCCTGCTCCCAGATTATTTACATCTTGCGTATTTTCTGTCTGTTCCTGCTGTGTCTGGTCTTGTTCATTCTGTCCGTCCTGATTAACATCCTGATCAGATGTGTCATTGTCCTGGTCCTCTTTCTGTTCTTCCTGTGTTGCATTCTGTTCCGGAGTCGGTTCTGTTGTTTTTCCACAGGCTGTGATTCCAATCATCAATATACCAGCTGTCAAAATTCCCAATATATATTTTTTCTTCATACTCCCACTCCCCCTTAACGGATTTCTGACAGATATCTTTTCAAGGCATCCTGCCAAGTCGGAAGCGGCGTAAAGCCGTTTTTCTCCAGTTTAGATTTGTCCATTCTGCTGTTATGAGGGCGTTTTGCCTTTGCCGGAAATTTGTCGCTTGTAACCGGAACTACATTGACATCCATTCCTGTCTGCGCAAAAATCTCTTTTGCAAATTCATACCAGGTGATATATCCCCCTTCATTTGTCACGTGATATTTTCCATAAGCATCTTTTTCCAGCATATCCACAAGCAGTCTGGCAAGATCATAAGTATACGTCGGAGTTCCTACCTGATCGTCCACAACTGTCAGAGTATCATGTGTCTCTCCCAGATTCAGCATGGTCTTGATAAAATTCTTTCCATTCACACCGAAGACCCACGCGATACGAACAATATAATATTTGTCCAAGAGACGTTCTACAGCCTGTTCTCCCTCATATTTGGTCTGTCCGTAAATATTCAGTGGCTGTGTTACTTTATCATCCGGCTCCCACGGACGTGTTCCTTCTCCCTCAAACACGTAATCTGTACTGATATAGATCATCGGGATATCAAGTGCCTTACATACTTTTGCAATATTCTCAGTACCTTCAGCATTGACTTTTCTGCACATTTCTTCATTGTCTTCCGCTGCATCTACTGCCGTCCATGCTGCACAGTGAACAACGCCGTCTACTTTTGCCTCACGAATGACAGAATCTACTGCTGCTGCATCTGTGATGTCCATTTCCTCAACATCTACGCCAACACCTTCATATCCCCGCTTTGCGAGTTCATTCATAACATCATGCCCAAGCTGACCTTTTACTCCTGTTACTAATACTTTCATACAATTGCCCTCCTGTTCTCCTGCAATTTTCACATATCTTTTTTGATCTGGTTTAACATCAGTTCATACAACTGCCTATGCTTCTTCGTAATTACCTGAAGAATCAATCCGCACACCCAAAGCAAAATCCCAATCATTGCCAATACACCGGATACGATCAGTGTTGGAAAACGCTCTACTAATCCTGTCTCAAAATACTCCATTAAAACTGTAATAAACAGCCCAAGCGCTGTAAGATCAAAAATTGCTGAAAAGAATCCGAAAAATGTCATTGGACGATAATCTCTAAATAAATTTGCAATTGTTTTTAATACTTTAAATCCATCACTAAATGTATTTAATTTTGATTCACTGCCTTCTGGTCTGTCACGATATGTTACTGGAATTTCTTCTAAAAGGAAGTTCTTATCCAGTGCATGTATCGTCATTTCTGTCTCAATCTCAAATCCTTTTGATAATACTGGAAAGCTTTTCACAAATACTCTGCTGAACGCACGGTAGCCAGTCATAATATCTTTTACATTACTTTTGAAAAATTTGTTAATCAGACCTCTCACCATTCTATTTCCCAGATTGTGAAACGGGCGCTTATTTTCTGTAAAGTAGGTAGAGGAAAGCCTGTCACCAATTACCATGTCTACCCCTTTGTTTAATACAAGATCCACCATATGCCGAGCGTTTTCTGCCGGATATGTATCATCTCCATCAATCATAAGATAACAGTCTGCATCAATATCCCGAAACATACTACGTATTACATTGCCTTTTCCCTGCCGGTATTCATACCTGACCTCTGCTCCTGCTTTCCTTGCTATTTCATCTGTACCATCCGATGAATTATTATCATATACATAAATCGTAGCTTCCGGCAATGCTTTTTTATAATCTTCAATTACTTTTTTAATTGTTACACTTTCATTGTAACAGGGTATTAAAACTGCAATACTGCTCATTTCATCCTCCTCATTTTTCGGTAATTTCATATATTTTATAGGAATCTATCTCAGATACCAACCGAACTTTATGATCTTGTGTTTCTATTTTCTCCAGATCATTTCGTGTAAAAATATACTTTGCTCCCAATTTTTTCATATCATCTAACGTTAAATCAATTCTCAACCGATCCGGAATTTTTTTCGATATTTTAAATTCTGTACTTCCACTCTCTTTAATATACATCCCGATATGTGCATATCGGTTATAGTATTTTTCATATTTTCCGCTTTTATCCAATATTCTCCATCGTTCTAAATCCGGATAAGTATTTGTGCTGTTAATCGTAGGTGCACCTACCATAATCGGTGCATTTAAAAATGGAAGCTCCATCCCTTCAACGATCCACAAAGCCTGTTCATCACTCTCATGAATCTTACTGATCTCCTGTAATACAGGGACTTTTTCCACTGCATCAACACCGCTTCTGATCGGATTAACAAGAAATCCTGAAAAAAATACGGAACAACAAAATACCGTACACCAGATTCTTGCGGTCCATTTCTTTGGATACCTTAATAAACCAAAGCTCAAGACTACGCTTATGATCATCAACACTGCTAACGTCCATTTCGGAAAATAGTCCGGATTAATCCGATAGCATCCTCCCGCAAGAAGACCTCCTGCAGCCACTGACAGTATAACTGCTGTCCACAGCGGCACTGATTTTTCTAATTTGGAAATTGCCCGAAACATCATCAGCATTCCTACAAACTCCAGTATCACCATTGTTCTTTTATCAAAGGAAAATGACAAAAGTGTTGTTTTAGCTAAAACTGACGGAAATCCTATAAAACAATAAATTCCAAATACGATACTGATCACACCTAAGATTCCCAGAAGTTTGTCTTTCTGCTTTTCTCTGAACCGCAATAAAAATGCCGGTATATAACAAACTGGAAACAATGCAAAAAATCCTGCATCTTCCACTACAGTCTCTCTGATTCCACTCTCTCCGAACATTGGGTAAAACAGATTACCAAGCCATAAAACGATATCTTCCCAACCAGACTCTCCGCCTACCCCGATTCGCTTTCCAGGATAAGCTGCATTCATAATTGCTTCTACTGTTTCTCTGGAACGATAAAAAATAACTGCCATAGCTGCACAAAAGACAGTGGCTGCAATTCCGATCATTATCCAATCCCGCTTTTTCATTCTGCATTCTTGATAATTCTCCAGAATTGTCCAAATTCCAACACCGGCTATCAAATATGCCATTGGAATCTGCCATGCAGGATATATTGTCAATATAAAACCGCCTGCTGAAATCATAATGCCTGCCAGACATAAAATTCTCTGCCATTGCTTTTCTGTTTTCATGTAACAACAAAGCAGCAAAATGGATAATTGAAAATATATCAGCATTTCCACAAATCCATTGATTGCAAACCACCATTGAACAGCCGGCGCAAATAACATCATAAAAGCATATGTAACCGAAAGCCCTTTTTTCTTTTCTGTCAATAACATTCCAAACTCAAAGGATACTAAAAAAAGAGCAATATATCTTCCACACCAAAAAAAAGCCATTCCTTTCCCAACTGAAAGAAACAAATATCCCCAGTAAAACGGTCGAAATAAAATCGCCCAGTCTGCCACAGGTTGTCCATAGATCAAAAAAACATCGGTCAGAGTTCCTCTCACCGTTTCGCTGAAATACGGAAACTTCCCGGATGCATTATGATATTGTGAAAACAGCATCGGTGTCAATACTTCCCACTCATCACTTCGTATTCCTCTGGATGTTCCCAACAGCACACCTGTATCATGTCCGCCTAAAAATCCCATCATATGCTGTATAGATGAACCACTTAATTCAAAGACAATCCCAACTATAAACAGGATACCTGCACAAACAAAACGATACCGATATACAAAATTTCCTACTGCTTTTCCTTTCCAGTACAGACACAGACCAATAACAGAAAGGATCACTCCCATTTTTATACAGTTTTTATCAAGGAACTGCTGAGACATAACCACTGACAACTCCGTATCTAAATAAGAGCTTCCGACATTTTCTACATAATATATGTATGTAAAAATCATAACAGCAAGAATCATCCCTGCCGTGATGATTCCTGCCATTTCAATCCCCTTCCTGATTCCTTTTTTCTTCATATATATTTATTTCCTTTAATCATCCCAAACGGAACGGACCATATTCAATCGGGAAGTTTTTATTGTAATATGGATCTCCTTTCTTCAAAAGATCTCCCCAATATTTCTGGAAAAGAGCAATCTCACCTTCAAATCTTCGGATTTTTTCAGGTGTATCCTCATATCCTCTGGATTTTGACTCATAATGATGCCATAAAGAGTGCGCATTGTAGACTACCAGTTTTCCGGTTTCCCGAACTTTCAAACAGAAATCAACATCATTTAATCCTACCTTGAATTCTTCTCTGAATCCGCCTACTTCTTCAAATGCTTTTCTGTCTACCATCATACATGCCGCTGTTACCGCACTATAATTACAGTTGATTCTCGGTCTTACCATGTAGCCGTAATCATCTTTATCAAGTCCGGTAAACACATGCCCTGCAAAGCCTCCGAATCCAAGCACGATTCCTGCATGCTGCACGGTATCATCTTCATATAAGAGCTTTGCTCCTACGATTCCCACATCTTCTCTCATACAGCAGCCAAGAAGTTCACTGACTGCAGTCTCATTGATTACTTCAGTATCATTGTTCAGGAACAGATAGTAATCACCCTTGGCAAATGTAACGCCAAAATTATTGATTGCTGCATAATTAAATTCATTTTCCCATTTTACAACTTTTACATTCTCATACTTCTTCTGTATTTCTTCATAATATGAAAATGTTTTTGCCTGTTCACTGTTATTCTCTACGATAATAATTTCAATATTACGATAACTGCTCTTTTCAAACAATGAGCGAATACACGTATCCAGATCCTGCGTATGATCTTTATTTGGGATAATAACAGAAACCAGTGGATTTCCCGTTGTTTCATAAATCACATGGTACATTCCCCATAACGGCATATGTTCAACTTTTACCTTTACACCGGTTCTCTCGAAATGACCTTCTATCGCCTTTTTCCCTGCTTCATATGCATACATCTTACTTGCCGGATTTTCAGCAACTGATCCGCCATGCATTCTCCAGTGGTATAAAATCATCGGAATATGTTTGATACTTTCCGCGTTTTCAATACAGCGGAACATCAGATCATAATCCTGGGAACCATCATATTCGCTTCTAAATCCGCCTATTTTATCTATAATTTCTTTCTTCACAACAAAAAAGTGTGTAATATAGTTGTGCGAATAAAACAGATCCGGGCTCCAGTCCGGCTTAAAATTCGGATCCATATGTTCGGACAGATCACCTGACACCTTATCTTCATCCGTGTAAAGAATATCATACTTTTTCTTCTGAAGCGCTTTTGTTACTTCAAAAAGAGCGTTTGGACCAAGTATATCATCATGATCAAATAATCCAACATATTCTCCTGTTGCCAGTTCTAAAGCACCATTTGTATTCCCTGCGATTCCAAAATTCTTTTCCAGTATCTGATATTTAATTCTTGTATCTTTTGCAGCATATTCTGCAAGTACCTGCTCTAATTCCGGATTGCCTTCACTGCCGTCTCCAATACATAATTCCCAATTCGGATATGTCTGTGCAACTACAGAATCGATCATCTCACGCAAAAACGGAATCGGAGTGTTATAAGTCGGCACGATAATGCTGAATTTCGGCTGATATTCAAACACTTTTTTTCTCTGTTTTTTCAGTTCCTCTTCTGTCACTTTATGAGCTTCATACCACTCACTATAAGGGATTCCATTGACGTGAACGCCTTTTTTCAGACGGCTGATCAACTTTTTAGCTCCATTCTTCTTCAAATATGCACATCCTTTTACAACGTTCTCTCCATTAAGATTATGCAGTATCATCTTTACAGTGCCAACCTGAGATAATCTTCTGTTTGCTTTTACAACTTCTTTGTAGACAATCTTTTTTCTTACAGAATTATATCCATCGCTGATCACAAATGTGTAAGTTTTATCCTGATCTCCAAGAAATTCCACAATAAATCCGCAATATTTCTTTTCTTTATCTACCATTCCAAGTTTGTACAAATCATCTCTGTTAACCATACGGACTGTCTTATCAACATCCTGACCTGACGCATCTAATATTTGATACTCCATGTCCCGCGCCTTTTTTTCAGAAATCGCCCATCCTCCGATGCTGTATTTCACAGCATCTCCTTTTTCTTCTGGTCTTACATACTCTAAATGATAAGAGATACTTCTTGTATCTGTAATCTTCTCTATCTTTGCTTCATTCAATGAAACAATCTTCTTTTTCTCATTTCCGCTTACAGCATAAAGCTCCAATGCTTTTGGAGCTTCTGCTTCTGGATTTACCGGAATGGTCATAGAGAATCCACACGATAATTCCGGCTGATATTTCGCCATTTTTTGTGTGACATCTCTTCTCGCAATCTTTTGTATATCAAATTTCACTGCTTTCCCATTTACCAAAACCTGATACTCAACTTTTTCTCCCGAAACCGAAAAACACCAGCCGCCAATGATAAAGCAGGATTCATTACCCATTTTCTTATATTTTATTGCGTCAATATAGGATTTGAAATTCATGCTGTTCCTCCAAACTGATGATTACTTAAAAAGTCTGTTTAAAAATGTGATCAAAAACACAAGATAAGCAATCAATCCTAACAATACAATAAATGTCTCCGTATTGAAATATTTCATTTGTTCCTTCATCACAAGCACCTGCGATGACTCTTTCCCGTTTATCGACAGCTTTCCGTCTTCGTTCAGACTGCGGTCCGTTGTCATAACAGTAACCCCGTGCTCTGATTTTATACTTTCTGTCTCAATTGTGAGAACATACTGTTTTCCTTTACTTTCTTCCAATTCAGAAAGTTTTAAAACCATATTTTTGCTATTATCTACTTCACCAGCTGTAAACTCGCCTTTTGCCACAACTTTTTCACTTTCCGTCTCTGTCAATGTCCACGCATACTCCGCTTCACATTCTTGTCCCAGATTACTCATTGTCAACTCCAGGCTGTTTAATCCATTCTGTGTACACGTAAACTGCTGGCTGACTTTACTTCCTTCTGTCAGCTCTCCCACATTTGTATAAAGTGTACTGTCAATGTTATTATCATAAATTTCTGCCGGCCAGGTTCTGAACGAATAAATAACGGCAAACAAAATACCTACGATTGCCACTATTACATATTTCCATTTTTTCATCAACTTTGCCTCTCTGTTATACTTGATATGCCTCTCTGTATTCCGGACATACCTCTTCTGTTGTTCCTGCTTTTACAATATGGCCTTTTTCTATCCAGATAGCCCTTTTACAAAGCTTCTGCACCTGTTCAATACTGTGTGACACAAACAAAATAGAGGTATCCTCTTTCATCATATTCTGTATCCGTCTTTCACACTTTTCCTGAAAACGGAAATCTCCTACAGAAAGCACCTCATCTACAATCAAAAGATCCGGGTTTCCAATTGTCGCAATGGAAAATGCAAGTCTTGCCAGCATACCAGAAGAAAAATTCTTAATCGGCACATTCATAAAATCCCGCAATTCTGAAAACTCTACAATATCCTCATAATGCTTTTGCATCTCCTGTCTTCCGTATCCAAGAATTGCCCCGTTTAAATATATATTTTCTTCAGCTGTCAGATCATGGTCAAACCCTGCACCCAATTCAATAAGCGGTGCAATACTTCCATATACTTTTACGCTTCCCTTTGTCGGTTTTAATACTCCTGCGATTGTCTTTAAAAGCGTACTTTTTCCACATCCGTTTAATCCAATCAATGCTACAGAATCCCCTCTGTTCATGGAAAAACTGATGTCCTGCAGTGCCCAGAATTCATCGAAGGATATCTGACCTTTTAGCCGTTTCACCAAATAATCTTTCATGCTGTCTATTTTTTCCGATGAAAGGTTAAACTTTATGGACACATTTTCCACATCCACAATTCTCTGTTCCATAGTCTTCTCCTTATTTTATGTTTTTACAGATTCAAGATAAAGGTATCCTGTTTTTTATAGAATACATACAGCCCGATAGCCAACACGATTCCGGATATTCCTATCGCGGCCACAAAACTTCCGATTGACGGCATAACTCCGTAAATCACAAGATCACGGAACATATTCATAATGATTGTCAGCGGATTCAAACTTACAATCGTATAGATCAGGGATCCTTCTGACAAAAATGTCATTGGATAAATAACCGGACATAAATAAGTCAGCGCTGTAAGGAATACTCCGTATAAATGCATGATATCTCTGAATTTTACAGTCGCAGTCGCCAGTATAAGTCCAACTCCGGTTGCAAGCACAATCACACAAAAAAGAGGAATGATCCCCAGAAACAGCGTGTAATGTAACTCCATGCGCATAAATACCATTACTAAAATCAGTGCTGCGAAAGATGCCATAATATTAATCACACTGGATGCGATCCGTGCAAAAGTAAACAGATATTTAGGAATATACACCTTCTTAATCAATGGCGCATTGTTTAAAATCGAAGTCATTGCACTTGATGTAGCTTCCGAGAAAAAATTGTACATTACCTGACCACTTAAAATATATACAGGATAGTTTTCCACATTAAACCGAAGCAAATGAGAAAATACGATAGACAGCACAGCCATCATAAGCAGCGGATTCAGCAATGTCCAGAGTACGCCCAGTACAGATTTTCTATATTTAATCTTCACATCTCTCATAACGAGTTCGCCTAACAGCGGACGAAACTTCTGGAAATTTCTAACATACTGTATCATGTTGTGCTCCTCTTACTTCTTTAATTCTTTAATTCCGCCCCATTTCTGATCCTTTTCAGAAATTGTCAGTTCCATATCTTCCGGAATCGGCCATTCAATTCCAATATCCGGATCATTCCATGCGAGACCGCCTTCATCATTCGGATGATAAAAATCTGTACATTTATATGCAAATTCTGCTGAATCAGACAATACTACAAATCCATGCGCAAAATCCTTTGGAATAAAAAACTGTTTTTTATTCTCTGCTGATAACAGTACGCCATACCATTGTCCGTATGTTTTAGAATCTTTTCTCAGATCCACTGCAACATCAAAAACTTCTCCGCTCACTACACGCACTAATTTATCCTGTGGATAATTGATCTGAAAATGAAGCCCTCTAAGTACTCCCTTTTTGGAAGATGACTGATTATCCTGCACAAATTCCATATCAATTCCTGCTTCTTTATAATCATTATAATTATAGGTCTCCATAAAATAACCTCTCTCATCACCAAAAACTGTTGGAGTGATCACCTTCAGACCTTCTATCTCACATGTTTCTACTTTAATTTTACCCATAATAGTCTTTTCCTCCTGCTTCTAATTCTGATCGATATACTTTCCATCCAATACATCTTTCAGATAACGACCATACTGATTTTTCTGATAGAGTTCACATGCTTTCTGCAATTCTTCTTTATCAATCCATCCGTTGTTGTATGCAATTTCCTCTAAGCACGCAATCTTTCTGTTCTGATGTGTCTCCACTGTCTTTACAAAATTTGTTGCGTCGACCAACGATTCATGTGTTCCTGTATCAAGCCATGTAAATCCCTGACCTAATAACGCCACATCCAGATTTCCTTTTTCCAGATAAATTCTGTTCAAATCTGTAATCTCCAGTTCCCCTCTTGCACTTGGTTTGATCTGCTTCGCATATTCTACTACGTGGTTATCATAGAAATACAAACCGGTAACTGCATAATTAGACTTTGGATGTTCTGGTTTTTCTTCCAGAGAAACGGCTTTTCCATCCTGATCAAATTCAACAACACCAAAACGCTCCGGATCATCCACATAGTATCCAAATACCGTAGCTCCCTCTTCCTTTGCCGCTGCCGCTTTCAATCTCTTACTCAGACCATGTCCGTGGAAAATATTATCTCCCAGGATCATTGCACAGCTTTCTCCGTCAATAAATTCTTCTCCCAGCAAGAATGCCTGAGCCAGTCCATCCGGTGACGGCTGTACCTTATAACTGAGCTGAATTCCAAACTGTTTTCCATCTCCAAGCAATTCCTCAAATCTTGGCGTATCTACAGGGGTAGAAATAATCAGGATCTCCCGGATTCCTGCTTCCATTAAAATACTGAGCGGATAATAAATCATCGGCTTATCATATATCGGCAACAGCTGTTTGCTTGTCACTTGTGTTAATGGGTATAACCTTGTTCCTGAACCTCCAGCTAAAATAATACCTTTCATCGTATTTCCTCCTAATATTATATATTTTAACGCAAACCAGCAGTATCTTTCGATACTGCCGAGCTCTGCTTATTTATCTTGATACATATCCTCGTAATACTTCTGATAGTCACCGCTTGTAACATTTTTCATCCATTCTTCATTTTCAAAGAACCATTTGATCGTCAGGCGAATACCGTCTTCAAACATCGTCTCCGGATACCAGCCCACTTCTTCTTTGATCTTGTCTGGTGCAATGGCATAGCGTCTGTCATGACCCTTTCTGTCTTCTACATAAGTAATCAGTTTTTCGCTGACAAGTTCTTTTCTCGGGTCTCCTTCCGGCAACATCTCCTGTAACGTATCCAGAATGATATGGATAATCTGAATATTCTGTTTTTCATTGTGACCGCCAATATTATACGTCTCAAAAAGTCTTCCTTTTTCCTGAACCATGTCAATTCCTTTTGCATGGTCTTCTACATACAGCCAGTCTCTGACATTCTTTCCGTCTCCGTATACCGGAAGATTCTTGCCCTGCAGAGCATTGTTAATGATCAGCGGAATCAACTTCTCAGGGAACTGATACGGTCCATAGTTATTGCTGCAGTTTGTGATATTTGCCGGGAATTTATACGTATCCATATAAGATTTTACCAGCATATCAGATGATGCTTTACTTGCAGAGTATGGACTGTGCGGATCGTACGGAGTTGTCTCATAAAAATATTCTCCCTCTTCTTCCAGCGAACCATACACTTCATCAGTAGAAACATGAAGGAATTTTTTATCTTCCTTAAATGTCCCATCCGGAAGCTCCCATGCTGCTTTTGCAGCGTTGAGCATCACAAGTGTTCCAAGTACATTTGTCTTTACAAATACATCCGGATTTTTGATGCTTCGATCGACATGACTCTCTGCGGCAAAATGTACTACTCTGTCAATCTCGTTCTCTTCAAAAATCTTGTTGATCGCATCTGCGTCACAGATATCCGCCTTTACAAATGTGTAATTCTCTCTGTCTTCTATATCTTTCAGGTTCTCAAGATTTCCTGCATATGTCAGCTTATCTACATTGATGATGCGGATTTCGTTGTCATACTTTTTAAACATGTAATGAATGTAGTTTGATCCAATAAATCCGGCTCCACCGGTTACTAAATATGTTCTCATAATTTTAACCTCCAATATATTCTTTAGAATTATAACATTTCTTTAACATCTATGCAACATTTTTAATTGTATCGCTCATTTTTTCCATACAGCTTTTATTTTTCTAAACGGAGCTGTAGCTTTCCAGCTTTTCGAATTCTCGTACGCTTCAATCTGCATCTTGAGTCTTTCACATTCCTTGTGTACTTTTTGAAGTTCCTCTTTCAAACATTCTTGTTCTCTACGTTTTGCATTCTCTTCTCTTTCATTGTGATAAACTCGATTTCCCGTGAAATCATAGAAATCATGAACTGTAAAATCAAATTTCTGTTTTAATATTTCTGCATACTTCGGATACAGCTCCAAAAAATTATCTAACCCTGTGGGCAGGATATTCTGCAATTCCGGACATGTTTTACAGAGCAAAAATATTTTCTCACATTCCAATTCTTCTTTTGTACTTGACTCCGGATTTTTAAAATCCTGCCTGAATGTTCTGATAAACAGTTCATCTTCCATATCCTCAAAAAAATGACGCTTTATATTTGCAGCTTCATTTTCGTAACGGATCACATTCGGACCATATGTTTTACTGTTATTTTCCACTTCACTGTTTTCATGAATAAAGCGACGCATCGCCAACAGTCTTTCCTGCATAACATAAATTGGATATTTCTTTGCAATTCGCACCCAATAATCAAAATCATGAGACTGCATATATGCAAGGTTAAAATCTCCTGTCTCCCGCATCAACTCCGTTCTCATCACCACTGAAGGATGTGACAGACAGTTTCCTCCGAAAAAGAACCGGTGCAAACAATCGCTCTGCCCCTGAAATGTAGTTTCAAACACACCCAACAATTCCTTTTGCTGCTCATTGATGCTATTCCCATACTCGTCAATCAAATCAATCCATGCAAAACAAATCTTATATTCGGGGTTATTCTTTAAAAACGTAATTTGTTTTTCCAGCTTTTGGGGATACCAGACGTCATCACTGTCTATCCTTGCAAGATATGCTCCTGTCACCTTTTGAAATCCATAATTTGTCGCATGACTGATATGCTCATTCTGCTCCAGACGATACAACTTGATTCTCGGATCTTTAATACTTTCAATCACGGAACAGGAATCATCTGTTGAACCATCATCTACAATAATCAACTCTAAATCCGTATATGTCTGTGCCAGCACACTTTTGATGCTCTCTCCAATTGTTGTCCCCCTATTATAATTCACCATTAAAACACTTACCAATTCCCTATCCATACCCTCTTACCTCGTATCCGTTTATTTTTAACCCAGCTTTTTATAAAATAACTATTGATTAAAATCTATACTATGTATTTTATCGTAAATCAGGCATAAAAGAAAGAATATTCTGAAATTCATTAAAAAAGAACCTCTTATGCTTCTTTAACACATAAAAGGTTCTTTTTCTCAAACAACTCAAATCATAGTTTCCGAATCGTTGTTTATTTGCTTGTCAACACTTTCACCATATCAACAATCGCATATCCGTAATTTTTATCACTTGCCCAGCCTACACCTGCCGGATTTTCCTTAATCCCCAGCCACTCTACATATTTTGCTGAGTTGCGGGTTACATATTTAAATCTGGGGTCTACGCATGCCGACTTCAGTTCTTCCGCAGAACCATATGCTTTCAAATGCTGGATCTGAGCTCTGATTCCTGTCCGGACATCAGAAAAACTCGCTGCCTGTCCCTGCGCATTTCCATCCAATGCTCCAAGTCCCGCAAAATTAAACTGCTCGATTTTCACAATGCCTCCAAATTTAAGCCATGCGCTTTCTTTCATTGCCTGTGCAAAAGCCACCTCAGCTTTCACACCTTCCGCCACAGCTTCTTCGTAATACATCTGACAGAAATCTCGAAGTGTCGGTGCTCCGCCTTTTCCAAGCGCCTCTGCCGGGTATTGATTACCGCTGCTTTCATAATAACGCATCATCTGTTCAACAGTTGTAGCCGTCTCACCCATGATTGTAGTTAATTCCTCTGCATCCTGGTCGGATGAATCGCTGACCACATTATATGTAATTCCGTCCGTAAATGTCATGATTCCAGTCTCTGTCGTAATATAGGTATGGATATTATAGTTTCCTTTATGATTTTGATGTTTACTTAACTCCACTGTTACTTTGTATGTGCCATCACTCTGTTTCTTTGCTGAATACCAGACCAGATCACTTTGATCCGCCTGACTCCATACCGGAACCTGTACTGACTGAACCCCTGATTTTGAAGAAATATTTTTGACAATCACGTCAAATGTTCCTTTAACAGCATTATAGTTTTTCACTTCTGCTTTTCCTTTTGGGCTTGACACTTCAAACGTAGTTTGTCCTAAATTTATCTGTTGTCCATTAACAACTCCATATACATGAACATTATACGTCCCTGCTGTTTTATGGCTGGATATGCTGACATCTGCTGTCCATACATTCGCACTTTCTTTGTTGCCAGAATACCATATCAGATCATCCTGATCATTTGCAACGCTCCACACTGCAAAGTTTACATCATCGATTCTGTCATATTTTCCCTGGTTTTCCAGTTTTACCTGATAAGTACTTTCTTTCTTGCTTGTATCTTTTGCCGATACAACAATTTGCTTATCCGTTACTTCCTTTGTTGTTATTCCTACACAAGACTGAACTCCGTTTTTCCCGGTCACATAGGCATGAACATTATACTCCGCATTTTTGATATCAGAAGGCACCTTAATCGTCACTTTATAAGAACCATCACTCTGCTTTTTCGTCTCATGCCATACAAGATCGCTCTGGTTTGATTTGCTCCATACCGGAACCAGGACTTCCTTGACACCTGATTTACAGGAAATGCCTTTGACAGTTACATCAAAACTTTTCTTTTCTGCATCATATGTACCCACTTCCAGGGTTGCCTGTGCTTCTGAAACTTCAAACGTTGTCTGATCCAAAAAGATCTGCTGTCCATTTACAATTCCATATACATGAACCAGATATTTTCCGGCTGTTTTATGATTCTTGATCGAAGCCTCTGCACTCCATATATTTGAAGACGTTTTTTTCCCTTCATACCATACCAGATCATCCTGATCGTTTTGTTCACTCCACACTGCAAAATTAACGCTTGTTGCTTTTGCTGCTTTCTGATTTTTTAAGGTCAGCTGATATGTCGTTTCTTTTCCGCTCTTATCCTCTGCTGTCAGTTCATCCTTCGTTTCACTCACCTGCTGGGATGTAGTCGCAACCAATGTCTGTACTCCATTGTTATCCATCACATATACGTGAACATTATAGGTACTTCTGTTGTTGTGATGATTTGCAATATCTACATGAACTTTGTAAGTGCCGTCGCTCTGCCTGTCTGCAAAATACCAAATCAGATCGCCCTGATCCGGCTCACTCCACACCGGAACTCTGACAGATTCCACTCCTGCCGGAACTTCAACATTTTTCACAATAACATCAAAAGTTCCCTGATTTGCATTATAATTTTGAATCTCCACATCTGCACTTGGTCCAATCACCTTAAACGTTGTTTTCCCAAGGAATACCTGAGTTCCACTTGTCAGATTTGCATAGGCATGTACCTGATAAACAGCTCCAACCTGTTGATCCGGAATATTCACATCCGCTTCCCAGACTCCGTTCGATTTCTGCTGAGCTGTAATCCAGCGAATATCACTTTGATCTGCCTTGTTCCATACCGGAAACTGTACGACATTCACGTCATCCGGCATATCTGCAAACTTCAGCTGAACCCGATACAGATCACTTCTGTTGTCAACAGAAGAAACCTTTAACGTAGAAGTAGTATTACTGGAGACTCTGAATTCGGCCTGGCATAAATTCGATGTCGTATTCCAATTATATACATGAACATTATATTTTCCGGCGGACTTCTTATGATTCTGAATATCAAAATTGATAACTCTTGCAGTTCCCGGCAAAGAATACCAGACAAGGTCGTCCTGACCGTTTTCTTCACTCCACACTGCCACTTTATAACCATTTCCAGAACCACTCACCTCAATCTGTGCAGTTCCATTAAAATCATTTTTATTTTTAATCTGCACAGTTGCCTGCTCGTTTCCGTTATCACCTTTGCTGAACCCGTAAGTTGCTGCAATTCCTGCTGCATCCGCTTCTCCCAGTTTTTTCAGGAAATTCTCATCTTTCAATTTCGCGGCATCAGATGCACTGTCTAAGAATGCATGTTCTACGATCACCCCTGTCATTCCATATTGTTTAGAAAGATAGTTTGTCGTAAAATAGTCATCTTTATTTCCATTCGAATCTGTCTCACCCGTGGTACCGTCTTTAATTTTTGCACCACGATTTGTTAATCCAAGTGCTGACAACTCGCTCAGAATCTTATTTGCCAGATTCTGACCTTCCTGATGGATTCCTTCATTGTAGCTTTTGTTTGGATAGTAAACCTCGGCTCCCGTTCCCCCTCCTGTATTGAAATGAATATCTACAAATACGGTCGCTCCGAGTGCTGCTGCATCTTTGATTCTCTGATTCAGGCAATAGCTTGTACTCTGTCCCGGATATTTACAGGAAATAGAATCTCTGTCCATATACACTGTAACTCCCTGATACTGCTCCAATGCCTGTTTGCAATACTGTGCAACTTTAAAAGTAAGCTCTTCTTCTTTTAGTCCATTGCCGCTGGCTCCTGTATGTGTCGCATCATGTCCGGCACAGATCACCACCGTTTTATTGGCTCTTGCTTCTCTTGCAAGCGGTAATACAGGATCTGCCTCTTCCAGTACTCCTGCCACAGTCTCCTCAATGTTCTCTGTATCGGCAGAAGCCTCGATCACATTTCCGTCTTCACTAAGTGAATATACTGCCACATCCGGCACTGCTTCCTCTAAAGAATTCTCCTCTTCCGGCTGTACTGTAACTGTATAACCCGCATCAATTTCTTCATCCAGCAGATTTACCGTAGAACTTACTCCCGAGCTCTGATATGTCAAGCTATCCAGCTGATACACATCTTCTGCTGATCCTTCCGGATAATCCTGTGTGAACAAAACTGTATTGTTCACAATTGCTGACGCCGGCATTTCAAACTGTTCACCTGTAACAACAGAACTATAATGCAGAACTGCAGATTCCAGCACCAGGTTCTCATCCGAAAATCCAACTGCTATATTCTGTGTCTGTGGCATATTGACCACTGATTCATCCACATACACATACTCCAGAATTCCTTCCGAAGTCTGCTGTGTTGTCTCCTGCTGTGTGTCTGTTTCATCTAAAGTCTGCTGTTGCTCCTGTGATTGTATATCTGCTTCTCCTGCAACAGAATCCGTCTCCCCAGCTGCCGCCACATTCATTCCAGCTGTAGTAAACACCATCATAAACACCAGTAACAGCGCAAGTACTTTCTGTACTTTTTTCATTCTTTTGTTTTAACCCCTTTCTCTTTTGCGTAATATCTATATATAAAAGCCTATGGCTGTATATTTTATAATATATCACACGGATGCTGCTGATTCAATTTTTTCTGTACTAATCCAGGACTGAATCATCAACTTTTTCATCACCTGCCAGCTGTTCATAAAATACAGAACGTTTTCTGACTTCTCCGTTTAACACGTCTAATCCCACTTTTTCCGCAAGAGTCGGTTCTGCTGAGAACAAATTCGTTCCGAGTCCAAGGCGCTCCCCTTCAATCTGTGCACCTAACGCTGCAATTGTTGTGGGAAACATATCCATGGTAGTCGCCTGTCTGTTCTTCTGATTTACCGGGACAATCGGAGCATTTATAATAGCATTATACACTCCTCTTGTATATTCTTCCGGAACATCTTTGCAGAAATCACTGTCCATCGTCAGATGATCTCCTACGATTACAATTGTTGTATTTTCATAAAATGGCTGCTCCTTTAACCAGTTCACGAAATCCACTACCTGCCTGCTTGCGCAGGACATCACGTTTGCATACTGGTTTCCCGGATGATTATCCTGACACAGATCACAAACATATCCATCTTCAAAATGGGTGTCAACAGTCAGCATCGTAAAGTTAAATGGTTGTCCGCTGTTAGCCAGATTTGTTACTTCCTGCCTTGCAAAGTCATATAATTTATGATCTTCAAATCCCCACCACACTCTATAATCCGGTGGTACAAGCCCATTTTGCTGAGCATAAGCCAAATCTTTCACCTCATAATTTCCGTGACCTTCAAAGTATTGTTTTCTTCCGGCAAATTCTCCTTCGGAACCAAACATGATTACCTGTCTATATCCCTGTGCTGCCAACATATCTCCAAGAACTGTTGCCCCCGGAAGTACCTGAATATCTTCTTCTACATTTTCTGCCCGCAGATTTAATTTCAATGGCAGCCCCGATGTCTGCGCCACCATAGCGCCCATTGTCCACGTGGCACCATCAGAAGGGATCAGACCACCCAGCATATCACCCGTCGAAAAATTAACGTTTTCCATTGCCAGCTGCGTCATCTCCGGAATATCGTTTTCTGCAAAAGCGCCGCCTACATCTGTTGAAGCGTATGTGGATTCCATGGACTCCATAAAAATATACACCAGATTTCTCTTCTGCTCGGGAAATGTAACCGGAACCAATGCCGGATCCATATAATTCTCCTGCAAAAACATCGAGATCGTATCCTGATTTTCCAGATATTCTCCAACATCCAGTTCATTCCACACCATCTGTCCGGATGATACGATCAGTGCCATCGAACCTGCAACGGCTCCAATCTGTACCACCCATTTTGTAACCTTTGTTTTTCGCACCATTACGATTACCAATACTACAAAAAACACTGCCATCACTGCAGCCGGTACACAAGTCTCTATAAAATCCCATATAACCTCATGACTGGTGCCCTGGATCGGTGTCTTTAACTGAGCGACAAGCTCCTCCATAGACAGATTTGTCCATGTCGCCAGCATCCAGTTTGCCGCTTCGTGAAGCAAGATTGCCAGAAATGAGAATAACACTGCTAACATACACAACAGCACTTTCATCACAATCTGAATCACCTTTATCATGTTTCCCAAACGAACAATCCCGATATTCACTTTCAACTGTTCTTCCGTTATATCCGTCAGATTCTTCTGCTCTTTTTGCGCCCCTCTGTCTAACTCTTTTTTCGGCTTCTTTCTACGCTTTTTCTTTAACTCCTGCAATCTTATGTCCTCTCCTTAATTCCAACTTTTACACTGACCACTTTTACGCGGCAAAAGGGAACGCAGCCTGATTTGCTGCGCCCCCTCTCTTATTTTTTATTTCAGAATAACTTTTTCGGATAAACTCCTGCATGAATCAAAGCCTGCAATTCCGAAACAACGGAATCCTTATCTTCTTTATAAGTCACACCAAACCATTTATCTTTTGATGTCAACACTTTTACTGCAAGCTTTTTCTCCGCCAAAAGATCACCAATGATCGTCGGCAGTAAATATTCTGCTTTCAAGTTATCTGCCGGAGTATTTGCTACAAATGCCTCAAATCCACTTTCCAGAATCTGGAAGAACTCTGGCGTAAGTCCCCACATATTCATGGAAACACTGGATTCAATATCGATTGAAATGTACTCTTCTCCCTTGTGAACGGCTGCTCCGCTCTCATATTTCTCAATATTGGACGTCTCCACAATATCTGCAAGATATCCGTTTTCATTTACTTTACAGACTCCGCGTGTTACTCCACCGTTATCACTCAGTGTATTTTTCAAAACAAAGCTGACCATACAGATCTCATCCTTTGATGTTGTCTCTCTTGTAAGGTACTCGTACGCTTCCACATATGCCTGCTTTCCATAGTAATCGTCTGCATTAATGACCAGAAACGGACTGTCTACAACATCCTTGCAGCAGAGAATTGCCTGTCCGGTTCCCCATGGCTTTGTGCGACCTGAAAAACGTTCCCTATACACCTGCGGAATATCATCTACCTCCTGATATGCGTAAGCAACCTCTACAACCTTTTCAATCCGGTTTCCGATCACTTCTTTAAAATCTTTTTCCAGATCCTTTCTGATTACAAATACAACCTTATCAAATCCGGCTTCCATTGCATCATAAATGGAATAATCCATAATAATCTCTCCGTTTGGTCCCACCGGTTCCAGCTGTTTGATTCCGCCGCCAAATCTGCTTCCAATCCCTGCCGCCATTACGACTAATGTTGCTTTGTTCATGTTTTTCTCCTTTGCTCTGTAACCTTTATTCTCCCAGTCCATCCTCAATGATCCTGATCATCTCTGCAAGAGCTGATGTCTCATCAGAGCCTTCACAGATCACTTCGATCTCATCTCCGCTTTTGATACATGCCCCGAGTACACTCAGTACACTTTTTGCATTGGCAGTGACCTCCTCATTTCGAGCCTGCTTTCTGACCGTGATCTTACTTGCAAACTGCATTGCTGTTTTGCAGAATAATCCTGCCGGACGTAAATGCAATCCTGTAGGATTCTTGATTTTTGTCTTTCCACTGACCATTTTATGTCTCCTCCCTTATTTTTCCGATTTCTCCTGTGTACTGTCAGATTTCTTATCGGCTTTCTGATCTGTTTCATCTTCCTTTTCTGTCAGCTTTACTTTTATTGTAGGCTGTTTTTCCAATTCTACTCCGCCAGGCACTTCAATCGATACCGGAACCTCATACTCTCCTGTAGATTTACAGTCCTGCAGATCAATCGAAACTGCATTTGTGATATCCAGCTGATCAAGTGTTGTCTGTTCTCCGATAAACTTCAATTCGATCACTTCATCTGATTCAAACGTAAGCTCATATTTGTCTTTCAGATTATTAACCTGAATTCCTTCTACCGGGAATTCTATAATCCTGGAACCTTCCTTCTCAATCATAACAGTGATCAAAATCGTATTGGCATTCTCATCCACCAGCTTGATTCCTTCCGGAAGATACTGCGTAATATCCACTGTCTTTTCTACTTTTTTAGTAGCATCACTGACATCAATTTCCGATGCCGGAATTTCTATCTCCGATATCGTATCCAGCATCTCTTTTGTCCCGCTGACCTGTATTGTCTGCGGCTCACAGGTCCATCCTGTGCAAATATAATTCTCTTTCAGATTCTCCGGCTGTTGATATGTAATCGGTACGTCTTTTGTATTCAGCATCTGGATCTCTACCTGAATTCCCTTCTCCGTGTTCAGGTTATTGCTCAACTTGCTCTGATCCACAATATTGCCCTGACTATCATAAAGTACCAGATTTCCCTGAACCGTTCCCGAGTCTGCGCGTCCCGTCACATCCACTTTAACCACTGCTTTTTCAATGCTTTCTACAAGCGGTTCTGAGCCTTTGATCGTAATCTTTTCAGGATTTACAGTCATGTTGCCAATGATACATCCATTCTGCGGCGTTCCTGACACACTGACTGTCAGAGGAAATACCTTCTGTTTGACATCATTGATCTCCACTACCAGGTTATTCGGCGAAGCCTCAGCTTTACACTCACTGCTGTATCGCTTTACAGAAACTTTGATCGGGATCAGACTGTTGATCTGCATTTCCTGCATGTCAGCAACCGCGCTGAAATCTGAAGATGTCAGTTTCTCCAGTATTTCACGCTTTGCCGTCACTTTTACACTTACATTCTCTGTCCCATCCAAAATCTGATACATTTTCCCTTTACTTTTTACAACCTGCTCGTTTTTTACTTCCACCGGAATATTATCAAACGTCTGTGTGTCAACAGGATCATCAATGTTTATCACGATCAGCCACAGAAATACAGCGAAGAACAGGGCAATCACTTTCAAGCTCAGATTTTCCATGTATTTATGCTTTTTCATTCCTGCGCCATCCTTTCCATATTTTTGCTTTCTTCTCTGCTGATCTGTACTGAATCCGATTCAGCCGTTCTGTAAGCCTTTCCTTTGACACTCCTCTCTCTAATTGTCCGCCCATTGCAACAGATACCTGACCTGTCTCTTCCGAAACTGCGATCACCAGCGCATCGCAGACCTCACTCATCCCGAGCGCCGCTCTGTGTCTTGTTCCCAGTTCTTTGCTGATCCGCATATTATCTGAAAGCGGAAGATAACACGTTGCTGAGGTAATACGATTTCCCCGTATGATCACTGCTCCGTCATGAAGCGGTGTGTTATGCTCAAATATATTGACCAATACCTGCGAAGAGATCTTACAATCCAGTTCAATTCCCGTCACCTCATACTCTGTCAGATGAATCGCCTGCTCTACAACAATCAACGCTCCTGTGCAGACACTTCCCATCTCAAAGCATGCGCGCACGATCCCATCTCGGGTTTCATCGGAAAAGCGCTGATTTTCTTTGCTTTTATCAAAAAGAGTAACATTCGTAAGAAAATTCTTTTCGCCCAGCTTTTCAAGAGCTCTTCTAAGTTCCGGCTGGAACACGACAACTGCCGCTATTGCAAGTACGCTGATCGACTCCTTTGCCACAAATAAAATCGTATGCATCTTAAAGATCGCAGCAAGCAAAAAGAATGCCCCCAGCATGATCATCCCTTTTAAGAGCATCCACGCTTTTGTATTCTTGATCCACAGCATGATCTCATATACGATCACTGTAATGATCAATATCTCTATCACATCTGTCAGGTGTACCGTTGGGAAGTATAAACCATTTATGTAATTGTTGAAAAAATTTCTGATCCAGTCTTCCATCCAGTCACCTCCTCATCCTATTCTCCAGAACCAGGCTTCTTGGTCCACAAATCTCCAAGACTTTTCGTAAGACTCAAGTCATCCTCCGGCTCGTTCTGATTCTGTCTCAATTCTTCATTTAAACTCTGCGTCAGCAGAAGTTCATCTACATTTTTCTCCAGATCTGCTTCCTGGATCTGGCTCGTATCAATCGCCACCGTTTCCTGAATTACCGGCTCCGGCTTCAGATTTACTGCTGTTTTTGCTTCCTTTGGCTGTTCTTCATGAGGTTCTGTAATATGCTTCACCTGTTTTTCAGGTAATGTAACCCCTACTTTCGGCACCGCCTTTACATAGTAGTAATACTCATCGTCCTCAAACTGTAATATCTCTGTTCTTGAATAATCCACAGAAAGGAAGAAAAATTCTGCTATCAGACCTGCTGCTACTGCCACCACAAGATCCAGTAAAATAAAACTTGCCCGGAAGGAAACATCCAATGTCATACAGCCTGATACCTGAAGCACTGCCGCCACGATTGCTCCCGCAACGGAAGCTGTCTTCCACGCATGACTGATGCCTCTTGTTCTCACCCCATATACTACCATCATCGCCAGGAGCAGAACAACTACCATCATCCACATCTCTTTGTTGGCCAGTATCTGCTTTGTAAATACCATGATTCCGTCCAGAAGTTCTTTTACCCCTCCGCTCTGAAATGCCGATGCCGTCAGCTTTACTGTGTGGAGCATATAATAAACAATCGTCCCCAGCATCATCGAAACTGCAAATGAAGGCGCTCCGAGCAACCCAAATACAACCGGGATCACATATGGGACCTTCAAAGCAACTGCTACTGCCGCCACTACCACCAGCCATGATTTTTTAGGTGTAAATCTTACATAAAAAATATACATCACCAGAAAAATTGCCAGACATAATCCCGCTACCGGCAAAGACAGTGCATACAGATGTACCAGAACAAGCAATGCTGCTACAAGTGCCAGCATCCCGACCGGAAGAAAGGCCGTAACAGCAGCAAGACCAACTGTACAAACTGTAGAGGATAATGCTTTCATAAATCCTATATTGGAATTGATCAGTCCGAATACACATAATCCCAACACGAACTGCAGTATCTTTACAATATAAAAAGAATATCTGGCATAAATTTTTTCTATCTGATCCTTCCATACAAGTAATGTGCTCATATTATTTTTTCTCCTTCATGTTTATCTTTTCAAGACGGGACAGATCCCGATAATATTTTTTCACATGCTGCTTGGCAAGATTGTGTTTTCTCTTGTAGAACATCCTTGCACCGGTACAATAAAGAATCAAAAGAATCAGATAACCGCCCACTGCCGTTCCCATCAAGAGAAGAAGCTTTAGTATCGTAAGCTTTTCCAGAATCTGCTCCAACGTGCAGAATGCGATCAGTGCCGCTACGATTGCATAACCGATGGTAAACCAGATTGCCGTAGCCCACACATTCATACTCACATAATCCTTTTTATAATAACTGCTGATTTTCAGATCCTCTTCTGCTCCCTGCTTTTCATAAGAAGCCATCTTGATCATCAATCGTATTTTTCTTTTATCCAACATGTTTCCACCTCGATCCATTGCCTTTTAAACATCATTTTTAGTATATCATACTGTCAGAGTCCTTGTCCAATGCTTATGGTCAAAAAATATACTTTTTGTGCTCCTGCATTTTTCAACACCTTTGCCACTCTGTGTATGGTATTTCCGGTTGTATAAATATCATCGATGACCAGCACACATTTTTTCGGAATCCAGGACTTTGTGACGCCAAATGCTCCTTTTAGATTTCGGATCCTGTCTCTGCTCCCAAACTCTTTCTGAGGCCTCGTTTTCTGAATTCTTTTTACTGCGTCTTTGTTCACGGGAAGAGCCAGCCTTTTCCCAAGCTCTTCCGCCAGAATTTGTGCCTGATTATAACCTCTTATCCTCTGTCTGGATCTGTGAAGCGGAACCGGTATAATTTCTTCTATTTTCCATTGTTTCACAGTATCTCCTAATTCTGCAGCCATTTCCGCAGCAAAAATTTCTCCATAGCATCTTCTGTTTTTGTATTTAAATCTGTAAATTCCCTGCGAAACCGGTGCTTTATGCACCCAGATACTCTTCCCGGCTTCAAACGCATACTTCTTTTTTCCGCAATCACGGCAGTACTCCTGCTCTTCCTTTCTCAATGGCTTTCCGCATTTCATGCATCTTGGCTGACGGATATACACAATCTTTTCTTTACAGGAAGGACAGATTCCATACTTGTATACATCTTCGCAAAATGGACAAACTGAAGGGTACAACAGCTCTAAAACTCTTGTATACGCTCGTCCAAGCTTGTGTATCGTTCCTGTTCGTTTTTGTTTTTTATCATTTCTTGAAATGTATCTTCACTCCCCACTATCGTTAAACATTTTTTTGCCCTTGTCACTGCTGTATACAATAAATTTCGATTATATAACAGCTTTGGTCCCGGAAGCAGCGGAATTACCACTGCCGGATATTCGCTTCCCTGAGATTTGTGAACCGTGATCGCATATGCCAGTTCCAGTTCATCCAACAGCTCAAACGGGTATTCTACCAGTCGCTTCTCATCATACTCAACAGTCAGAGTTTCTTTATAGGAACTGATCTCCCGGATGATTCCCATATCCCCATTGAAAATCCCCATCCCTTTATCTACCGTCACCCCATACTTTGTACAAACTTCCCACTCCAGCTGATAATTATTCTTGATCTGCATCACTTTATCACCAGTACGGAAAATCCTTCCGTTTGCTTCCTTTTCTTCTTTCTTCGGATCCGGAGGATTTAAATATCTCTGCAAAATTACATTCAGACGCTCTACTCCAAGCAGACCTTTTCTTGTCGGTGTCATCACCTGAATGTCAAACGGAGATGCATCCACATATTTCGGAAGTTTCTTCTGGATCAGTGTGATTACAACTCCTATGATCACATCCGCCTCCTGTCGCTTCAGGAAAAAGAAATCACGGCTTTTGTTATTTATGATCACGCGCTCACCTGCATTAATCTTATGCGCATTCAACACGATATCACTTTCTCCCGCCTGTCGGAAAATCTTTGTCAGTGTAACCACATGAAATTTATTCGATGCAATCGTATCTTTTAATACACTTCCCGGTCCTACCGACGGCAGCTGATTGACATCCCCAACCAAAATCAATCTTGTTCCGGGCACAACTGCTGTAAGGAGCGCATGCATCAATGTCAGATCTACCATGGACATTTCATCAATAATCAGTACATCCGTTTCCAGTGGATTGTCGCGATTTCTTAAAAATCCATTGACATTTCCTTCGTCCTCTGGATTTCCGCTGACTTCAAGCAGGCGATGAATCGTCTGCGCTTCATAACCTGTCGCTTCTGTCATGCGCTTTGCTGCACGCCCTGTCGGCGCTGCCAGAAGAATACTCATCCCCTCACTCTCAAAAAACTGAATCATAGTATTGATTGTTGTTGTCTTTCCGGTTCCAGGTCCTCCTGTCAAGATCAAAAGTCCATGCTTGATCGATTCAATCACTGCCTGATGCTGCATTGGATCCAGTGAAATCTGTTCCAGCTCTTCCACTTTTCGCAGTCGTTTTTCCATCATATCTTCCGGCATCGCGCAGTCAATATCCAGATCGTTCAGCATACGGGCAACATTCAGTTCCATATAATAAAAGCGAGACGGGTAGATGCGGATCTCTCCTTCTATTTCTTTCATAACTGTCTTTCGTTCCATGCAAAGATCCATGATATATTTTTCAATCCCTTCAATCTCAACACCAAGAAGCCTGGAGGTCCTTGCCCCTAAAACATTCTTTGGCAAATATACATGCCCTTCTGCCATGGACTGCTGAAGCACATAAAAAATCCCGCTTTGGATCCGGAAATCAGAGTCTGTATGTATCCCAATTTTTGACGCAATCTCATCCGCAGTTTTAAACCCAACACCTTCGATATCGTCCGCAAGCTTATAAGGATTGGTTTCCAGGATCTCATAAATTTTACTGCCATATTTCTGATAGATTTTTGCTGCCAATGCTGTACTGATTCCAAAGTTCTGCAAATAAATCATCACTTTGCGCATCCCTTTTTTCTCATCTACCTGCAGCGCGATCTCCCTTGCTTTGCGTTCGCTGATTCCATTCACTTCCGCAAGCCGTTCCGGCTCTTCTTCTATAATACGAAAGGTGTCTGTTTTAAACTTCCTTACGATTCGCCCGGCCAAAGCGGCACCAACGCCTTTGATTGCACCGGAACCAAGATACCGCTCTATGGAAATCAGATCTTCCGGTTCCTTCATCTCATAAGAACTGATTTTTAACTGGCTTCCGTAAATATTGTGATTCACATAATCTCCCTTAATTTCCAGGCGCTCTCCCTCGCTGATAAAATTCAGGGTTCCTACACAGGTTACTTCGCCCGCTTCACTTTCCAGCTGAAATACTGTATATCCGTTTTCTTCATTGCGAAACACAATATGTTCCACGTATCCTGTTACAATCTCCACTTCTTCCTCCCATTTTATGCAGTCTTAACATTGTATACATGTATTCTTGCATATTTCCTCTGTTTAACAGTCCTACAATAGAAGACAGACTCCCCCGACACACAGAATCTTCATTCTGTTGCCGAAGCAGCCTGTCCCATCCTGATTTCTTCTCAGAAATCCTTCCTGCCACTCATAAATTCCACAAACTGTCCGGTTCCGATCGCTACTACTTTCATCGGATCTTCTGCCGTCATTGTATTGATACCCGTCTTTTCCTCTATCAGCTCTTCCAGACCTCGCAGCATTGCCCCGCCGCCAGTCAGAACAATCCCCCGATCCAAAATGTCGGCAGACAGCTCCGGCGGAGTCTGTTCCAATACCGATACAACTGCTTCAACAATCTTCCCTGATGTCTCGCGAAGTGCTTCTTCTGTCTCCGAGGAAGTCACTGTTACCGTCTTTGGAAGCCCTGTCACCAGATTTCTCCCTCTGACCTCCATACTCTCTTCCTCAATCAGCGGATATGTCGTGCCGACTTTGATCTTAATATCTTCAGCAGTCCGCTCCCCGATCAGAAGATTATGCTTTTTCCGCATATACCGTACAATTGCTTCATCAAAATCATCACCGGCAATTTTAATTGAGGTATGCACGACCGCGCCCCCCAGCGAAATTACAGCAATGTCTGCAGTTCCGCCTCCAATATCCACGATCATATTACCACATGGCTTTCCGATATCTATTCCTGCTCCGATTGCTGCTGCCACCGGCTCTTCAATGAGATGTACTTCTCTTGCTCCTGCCGCAAACGCAGCTTCTTCTACAGCTCTTTTTTCTACTTCTGTCACACCGCTCGGTACACAAATGCTGATTCTCGGCTTCTTAAACGTTCTTTTTCCGATTGCTTTTCTTACAAAGTACTGAATCATCTTTTCAGTTACTGTATAATCTGAGATCACACCCTGCCTGAGAGGACGTACTGCTACAATATTGCCCGGTGTTCTGCCTAACATCAGCCGTGCTTCCTCTCCGATCGCTCTTATCACATTCGTATCTCTGTCAAACGCTACTACAGATGGTTCTTTTAAAACAACCCCTTTTCCTTTCACGTATACAAGAACACTTGCGGTTCCCAAATCTATTCCGATATCTACAGCCATCTTTTCTCCTCCAGCCTTACAAATTCTTTTTCCCCTCTTTTGTATTTCTCAGTTCATTTATAATCTGTCTTCTCTTCGGCTTCAGATACTCGCATAGTTAAGTATAATAAAATTTATTTCACTTGGAAACCCCTTTTGCACATTTTTATTTTTTATTCAGAATTGCGGCAATATATTTGCCTGTATACGATTTCTCATTTGCTGCAATTTCTTCCGGTGTCCCGCTCGCTACAACTGTACCACCTTTATCTCCGCCTTCCGGACCAATATCGATAATATAATCTGCTGTTTTGATCACATCCAGATTATGTTCAATCACGATCACCGTATTGCCGTCACCTGATAACCGTCGCAAAATCTCTGTCAGCTTATGCACATCTGCAAAATGCAGTCCTGTTGTAGGCTCATCCAGAATATATACCGTCTTTCCTGTACTTCTGCGGCTTAACTCTGTTGCCAGTTTGATTCTCTGGGCTTCTCCTCCGGATAATGTCGTAGATGGCTGTCCCAGTCGGATATAAGACAGACCAACATCATTGAGTGTTTCCATTTTTCTCCGGATACTCGGAACATGTTCAAAAAATTCCAATGCTTCTTCCACCGTCATGTTCAATACATCATAAATTGTCTTTCCTTTGTATTTCACTTCCAGCGTTTCTCTGTTATAGCGTTTTCCCCCACACACTTCACACGGTACGTATACATCCGGCAGGAAATGCATCTCAATCTTAATGATTCCATCTCCGCTGCAGGCCTCACAGCGTCCGCCCTTCACATTGAAGCTAAATCTTCCTTTTTTATAGCCTCTCGCTTTTGCATCCGGTGTTGCTGCAAACAGATCACGAATCAAATCAAATACACCCGTATATGTTGCCGGATTGGAACGCGGTGTTCTTCCAATCGGAGACTGATCAATGTCGATCACTTTATCTACCTGCTCCAGCCCTTCAATTCTCGTATGCCTTCCCGGAATTGTTCTTGCATGATTCAGTTTTTTGGCAAGTGTTTTGTATAAAATCTCATTGACAAGAGAACTTTTTCCGGAACCGGACACTCCTGTCACACATGTCATGATTCCCAACGGAAACTTGACATCGATATTTTTCAGATTATTTTCTTTCGCGCCTACTACTTTCAAATATCCGGTCGGTTTCTCTCTTTTTTCCGGAACTGGGATCTTGAGGCGTCCGCTCAGATACGCTCCGGTCACTGATTTTTCATTTGCCATCAGCTCTTTAGCCGTTCCCACTGCAACAACCTGTCCACCATGCTCCCCAGCTCCCGGACCGATATCTACAATGCAGTCAGCCGCCAGCATCGTATCTTCGTCATGCTCTACTACAATCAGAGAATTTCCCAGATCGCGGAGATGCTTCAATGTGGCAAGCAGCTTGTCGTTGTCCCGCTGATGCAGTCCGATACTCGGTTCATCCAGAATATAGGCCACACCAACAAGACCGGAACCGATCTGCGTTGCCAGCCGGATTCTCTGCGCTTCCCCGCCGGACAGTGTCCCTGTCGCTCTGGCAAGCGTCAGATAGTCCAGTCCTACATCCAGCAAAAACTGAATCCGCGCTTTGATTTCTTTTAAGATCTGTTCTCCAATCAGCAGCTGCGTCTCTGTCAGTTCCAGCCCCTGTAAAAATTTCTGCAGCTTATCGATTGAAAATGCTGTGAGTTCTGCAATATTTTTTTCTCCCACAGTTACCGCAAGAGAACCTTTTTTCAATCTCTGACCTTTACATTCGGAACATGGAGTAATCCGCATAAAAGTCTCATACTCTGCCTTCATTGTCTCAGACCCCGTTTCGCGATAGCGGCGCTCCACATTTTTGATCAGTCCTTCAAAGGCCACATCATAAACACCTTCTCCACGCTGTCCTTTGTAATGTACTTTCACAGATTTCCCGTTTGTTCCGTAAATCAAAACATCGTGAATCTCTTTCGGATAGTCCTGAAACGGCGTCTCCAGATCAAAATGGTATTCTTCACACAACGCATCCAAAATTGCACGTGTAAAGCTTGATTTTTCTGTACAGGACTGCCAGCCCATCACTGCGATTGCTCCCTGCTGAATGCTGAGTGTCGGATCCGGTATCATCAGATCCTCATCAAATTCCATCTTGTATCCCAGCCCAAAACAAGTCGGGCAGGCACCAAACGGATTGTTGAACGAGAAACTTCTCGGCTCAATTTCTTCAATACTAATTCCACAGTCCGGGCAGGAAAAACTCTGACTGAAATTCATCGGTTCTCCGCCGATGATATCTACGATCAGAAGCCCTTCCGCAAGTGAAAGTACACTTTCCACGGAATCTGTCATTCGTTTTTCAATTCCCGGTTTCACAACAAGGCGGTCTACAATAATCTCAATATTATGTTTGATATTTTTATCCAGTGCGATATCCTCTGACAATTCATACAGATTCCCGTCTACACGAACACGCACATATCCTGACTTCTTTGCCCGTTCAAACAGCTTTGCATGGGTTCCTTTCCTACCTCTTACGACAGGAGCAAGCAACTGGATCTTTGTACCTTCCGGAAGTGCCATCACCTGATCTACCATCTGATCCACCGTCTGCTTTTTAATCTCTTTTCCGCATTTCGGACAATGTGGAGTCCCAATCCTTGCATAGAGCAGTCGGAAATAATCATAGATCTCTGTCACTGTACCCACGGTAGAGCGGGGATTGTGATTGGTCGATTTCTGATCAATAGAAATCGCCGGCGAAAGCCCTTCTATACTTTCCACATCCGGTTTCTCCATCTGGCCAAGAAACTGCCTTGCATAGGAAGAAAGCGATTCCATATATCTTCTCTGCCCCTCGGCATAAATTGTATCAAAAGCCAGGGATGATTTTCCCGAACCACTCAGTCCTGTCAGCACTACCAGTTCATTTCTGGGGATGTCAACATCTATATTTTTCAAATTATTCTCATTCGCGCCGCGTATTCTGATATACTGTCTGGCGTCCATCTTTTTTCCCATGTAAAATTCCTTTCCCATTTATATCATAATTATTCGATCTCATTCAATATCTGTTTCAGCTCAATCAATTTATCTCTTAATTCTGCCGCTGATTCGAAATCCAGCTCTGCTGCCGCTTTCTTCATTCGCTTCGTAACTTCTCCGATCAATTTCTCCAGTTCTTTCCTGCTCATAGACTCTGGATCTTTCTCCAGCTTCAGTTCTTCTGCTGCTACTTTCTTGGAAATACTGATCTGATCGCGGACCGCCTTCTGAATGGTCTTTGGCGTAATGCCATGTTCTTGATTGTATGCCATCTGAATCTTGCGTCGTCTTTCCGTCTCATCAATTGCCAGACGCATCGAGTCTGTCACTTTGTCTGCGTACATGATCACGTGACCTTCCGAATTTCGTGCCGCACGCCCGATCGTCTGAATCAGAGAAGTCTCGGAACGTAAAAATCCTTCTTTATCTGCGTCCAGAATTGCTACCAGCGTAATCTCCGGAATATCCAGACCTTCTCTCAAAAGATTAATTCCCACGAGTACATCAAATACATCCAGACGCATATCACGGATAATCTCCGTCCGTTCTAATGTATCCACATCGGAATGCAAATATTTTACGCGAATCCCGATTTCCCGCATATAATCTGTCAGATCCTCTGCCATCCGTTTTGTCAGAGTTGTAACCAGCACTTTATTTTTCTTGGAAATTTCCTGATTGATCTCACCGATCAGATCATCAATCTGACCTTCTACCGGACGCACTTCTACTTCCGGATCCAAAAGCCCTGTCGGACGAATCACCTGCTCTGCCCGCAGAAGCTCATGCTCCTCTTCATAAACTCCCGGTGTTGCTGACACAAACAATACCTGATTGATCTTACTTTCAAACTCTTCAAAATTCAACGGGCGGTTGTCTTTCGCAGAAGGAAGACGGAATCCATAATCCACCAAGGTCGACTTTCTCGACTGATCCCCGGAATACATTCCTCCAATCTGCGGAATCGTCTTATGAGACTCATCGATCATAATTACAAAATCATCCGGGAAATAATCAATCAGTGTATATGGCGCCTGCCCGGGCGCCAATCCTGACAGATGACGGGAATAGTTCTCAATCCCAGAGCAAAATCCTGTCTCTTGCATCATCTCAATATCAAAATTTGTCCGCTCAGCAATCCGCTGCGCTTCTAACAGCTTATCCTGTCTTTTAAATTCTTTGACGCGCTCTTCCAACTCTTCTTCAATCGCCTTGACGGCGCGGTTGATATTCTCTTTATCCACCACATAATGAGATGCCGGGAAAATCGCTACATGCTTTAACTCGTCTTTGATCTCTCCCGTAAGAATATCCACCTCTGTGATTCTATCCACTTCATCACCAAAAAATTCAATACGGATCGCAACATCTGATTCATATGCTGGAATCACTTCCAAAACATCTCCCCGAACCCGGAATGTTCCACGATGAAAATCCATGTCGTTTCTGTCATACTGAATCTCAATCAGCTTTGCTACAACTTCATCTCTGTCCTTGATCATCCCCGGACGCAGAGAAATCACCATGTTCTGATAATCTACCGGACTTCCCAGCCCATAGATGCAGGAAACACTCGCCACAATGATCACATCTCTGCGCTCTGCCAGTGCCATCGTGGCGGATAAACGCAGCTTATCAATCTCATCATTTACTGCTGAATCCTTGGCGATGTAGGTATCTGAGGATGGAACGTAAGCTTCGGGCTGGTAATAGTCGTAGTAGGATACAAAATACTCAACTGCATTATTCGGAAAGAATTCTTTGAATTCGCTATAAAGCTGTGCAGCCAGCGTTTTATTATGTGCAATAATGAGTGTTGGCCTATTTAATTCCTTGATAACATTTGCCATTGTAAAAGTCTTGCCAGACCCCGTAACCCCTAGTAAAGTCTGGCATTGGTTGCCTTTCTGGAAACCTTTCACAAGCTGTTCGATAGCCTGCGGTTGATCTCCTGTAGGAGCATATTCTGATACCAGTTCGAAGTGATCCATAGTCAAAAACCTCCTTACTATTTTCATTATTAACCCGAAAATTCGTACATGTCAGGTGAAAAATACGTTCCAATTTTGCTGAAAAATAGGTAAAAAAACGCCAATGTACGAATTTGGTCACCCAAGTGGATATTTTCCGGTTCGCAACACCTCGTACTATCCTCCATGATTTGATACTACAGTATACCACAATTTATCCCTTTTCAAAACTATAAAGACCTATTAGTCAATCATAATACCTAAGCACACAGAACAGCATTACTGATATTTTTCTGCATTTTTATTCCATATATTGTATTCTTATGCACGAACATACGTTCAATTTTAGTATATCTGTTCTTGTGTATTTCGTCAATAAAAGAATTTTTCTACTATCTACTTTTCTCTTTCCCGTAAAAAAAAGAGCATACAGCAAATAACCTGCAGTATACCCTTTTCTATTGATTTCCCATATAGATTAAGCCAATCTATGCAGAACTTTCTTTCCATATTTTTCTTTTAGTATTTGAATATCTTCACTATCATATGGATGCACTTCATCTATAAATGCATCAATCTCCTCTACCCCTCCTTCTATTAATGCCTGCTTGTCTGTATAGACATCAAATGTAATAATCGATTTGGAATGTCCTAACGACGCTGCTATTGCCTTTTGATTGATATCATTCTTCATTAATAATGTGGTATACGTATGACGTAAATCATGAAATCGTATATATGGCAATCCTGCTTCTTCTATTAGTTTTTTATAATGGGTATATATGTATGTGGTAGATCTTGGTCTTCCATAACTAGAACAACAAATGTAATCCATATCTTGAAATACCCATCTTCCATGCTGTCTCCTGCTTCGGTTTTTCTCATATTTTTTCCTTTCTTCTAGTATTTCGCTAAATAAAAAATTAGGAATTTTCTCCACACGATTACTTGCAGGTGTCTTCACATCAATTTCCTGCTTTGTTCGTGTCTTTGGTGCTATTTCATTTTCGTCTACCTCTAAACTTCTTCCTAATTGCCGTTCTATTTTTAATGTGCGATTTTCATAATCTATATCTGTGTACTTTATTCCACTGATTTCACTTTTCCTTAATCCCATTAAGAGTGCAAATAATATATACAGATAAATACGTGTATCTTTTGCTACTTTTATTAAATGCTTTACCTGCTCCAACGCGTACGTTTTTGATTCATCAATTACGATTTCATGGTATGGAACCTTTTTCGCACCTTTAGGAAGATTTAATCCCTCCGCCGGATTATATGTAATCAAATTTTTAGAAAGTGCAAATTCTAATGAGGTATTCAAAATCGGCTTAGCTATTCTTGGAATGGAACTATATTTTTCAACCAACTTTTTATACAATTTTGAAATGTGCCCCTGATTTAACTTTACTAAAGTTAATTTTCCCAATTCTGGAATAATGTGCTTTTCAATACAATTTTTATAAGTATTGTAAGTACAAGCACTTACACCTTCCTTGCTTCTTATAATATTTTCCAACCAATACGTCAGTAGCTCTTCCACTTTTATATTTTTATAAACAACATATTTCTTATCGTGTAATTGAGCAATTACATGATTTCTTTCTTTTTCTGCCTCTTCTTTCTTTGCAAAACCAGAATGTTGGGATTCCTTTTCTTCCATATCATCAAATATCACAGTTACACGAAATCCAAACTTTCCTTTAATTTTTATCACATTGCCAACACGATAATCTACATACGCTCTGAGTTTTATTTTATTTAGATCCATACGCTGCCTCCTCTGCTAGAAATTCCTTATTCAAAAAATCTGTAATCTGATTTCCACCCTCAATTACTTCCAGGTAAAATTCAAATGTTGTATGTACGGAATGATGCCCCAGCAATGCTGATATTTTCGTTAAAGGCACTCCTCTCTCAGCTAGAATTGTAGCATACATATGTCTTAATCCATGCACTGTAATATGTGGCAATCCATTTCTTTCACATAGTCTCCTGATTTCTGTATTTAAAGAACACAACCCTCTTGGATTTCCATTTTTCTGACAAGAAATAAAATTCTGATCTTGAAAGTCTTCTCCCATTCTTTCCTTCAGTAATTGAATTCTATCTTTTCTGCGTTCGACTTCCACCAATATAATTTCGGGCACTTTTAATCTGCGTTTTCCACTTTCGCTTTTTGGATCACGTAAAATACTCTGATACTTTATAATTTCATAAGTTCCCTCCTTGGTTTCTATATCAGCTACCAACTGTCTTTGAACTGTGACCGTTCTTTCTTCAAAATCAAAATCGTCAAATTTCAGTCCTAATATTTCCCCTTTTCTCAGGCCACAATATAACCCCAAAATAATCTCTAAAAACCAATTTCTTTCTTTTGCGGCTGTCAAAAAGCATCTTGTCTGACTTTTATTTAAAACGGTAATCTTTCTTTTGGGTCTTGGATATGTTTTCGTTGCTTTTACTGGATTATTATCTATTAAACGAAGAAACTGTGCATCTTTCATTGCAATATATAATGTTTCCCTGCTTTTGAATCCTGCCGATTTGCAGTATTTTGCCACTTTATCCAATAACTCATTCAAATAATCTGTGCTGACAAACTTCAATTTTATTTTTTCATCTATATTAGGTAATAGCATTCCATATAGCACATAGGATACTAAATATCGGGTAGTTGACTGTACTCTTTCGGAAAAGATACTCACATACCAATAAAGTAAGAAGTTTTTTAATGTTACCTCTTTATCCACTTCTAAAAAGGTCATATTCATCTTCCTATCAAATTCTTTTATATGTTCCTGATACGCTTTTTCTGCTTCTTCAGCTGTTTCAAATCCACCCTTTTTCCCATATTTGATTGTATAATCCGGCAATAATTTTTTTGTTCTATGATTCCAGGTATTTCTCTCAAAAAATGCATGTGGATATTTTTTTACTTTCTTAACCATTCTTTCACCTCTGCTCTATATAGTTTCTCCATTCATCCATCTATCAAAAGAATCCTTAGGCACCCGATATATTCTTCCTATTTTTATAACCCGAAACGGTTCCTGCTTTTTATTTACAGAATCCAGAAATTCATATACCTTACTCCTTCCAATTCCTAAAATCACTTGTATTTCATCCGCGCTATATACTTTTTTGGTAACCTCCATATCTGCCATATTCCACCTCCTTCCCAATTTAAATGACATCTATGTATCCTGTTTCTAGTTTCTTAAACTCACTTCACAAAAGAGCACACAAAAGTTCGAAGCTTTGTATGCCATTCTATGAACTATAATTTCAGCTATTTAGGATTTGTTCTTGCAACTGTTGGATTCATTTTGAGAAAAATTTAAGAAAAAGACACCAAAACTAAATCTGTTTGATGTCTTTCTAAAGAATTATAGGAATAACAATTCCAAAATTATGATACTCTGTCATTAGCAGAGCAAATCTGTAATATATTTGAATTTCTTCAAATAAAAATTCTATTATAAAACTACGATTATCTATATCTGTTGTCAAATAAGAAAATACTAACTAATCTTCTGTTCGCCCCATTGAATCTGAAGTTTTCCTTCCTGGTCCACACTGGTTGTCATCAAAAGGGAAAATATCTGGGGATTGATGCCGAATCTTTCATATAGTTCTCCGTTTTCTAGCAATTGATTTTTCATAAACAGGTTAATTTTCTCCTTCGCCAGTATCATCTTTAGCAGGTTCACTTCAATGGAATTTTCATAAATTAAAAATACCACCTGCTTAAAATTTCTGGACGTATACCGGATAAACCGAAAATAATACTGTTCCATAGCCGCATGATTGTAATGAAGCTCTGGTAGGATAATTTTATCCACATCATCTATATTCATAGATTCTGACAAGCTTTGCTGCGTAGAAAGTAATATCCCATTTTCTGTCTTTCTTAGTTTTTCTACAATCCTCTGCCGCTGCTTGCATGGAACTTTATCCCCTGTGATATAAAAGATCTGCCTTTCTGGAAATGCCTGCTTTAAATATCGGTAATAGGAATCTGCCACTTCTATTCTGCGTACTCCAATCGCAACCTTCTCATACTTCCACATCTGCAAAAGACGGATTGCTTTTTTTACCTTCGTAGGTACTTCATTGCTATCGTATTCGTATGCAAGAGAAGGATCTGCACATATCTTCAGAAGGAGCAGCAGTTGCTGCAAAATCCGAAACATGGAATCCTTTCGTGCATTGCCGTAAGCTGCAAAATACTTCCTGCGGATTTTATCAAACTCTTTTACTGCTATTCGATACACTTCTTTTTCCCTTTCGCTAAAAGAACAGGTTCCCTGGTAAATCTTATAAATTTTCCTTCCTACCACTTCTTCAAAATTTTTTGTTATGACTGTTTTTTCTAATAATTCATCTAAAAATGATGCATTATAAATATCCTGATTTGCCTTCTCCAGACCAAACACTGTAATCTTCTTTGGTAAATAGGAATAAGAAAACAGTTCATACCCTCTTTTATAAGCTGGAAATGGCTGATTCAAAAAGAAGTTCCTATTTTTTTCCATCTGTCCGTTTTTGAATCGGTAGATCCATTCATTCTTTGCCAGATAATGAATAGAGTTGTTATAAAGCAGTTCTAATTGAGGTGCTGCTTCTACCACGTTATTTCTTGTCAGTGTTCCTGTTGCCAGCACTTTATATCTGCATTTTCGAAAAACAGAAAGCATTGCTTTTGTACGTTTTGAACTTCCGTTGGTAATTGCATCACTTTCATCAAAAATCAACATGACTTTCTGACAGCGGATACGTAACAGTTTTTTCATCTCCCTTTTTAATTCCGTAAGCAGATTGATAGTCAAGAGCACAATCTGTCCTCTCTGTACCCTTTTTATGTCCTCCCTCTTCCGAATACGGTAAAAATCAATCTGATAGTCTTCCAATATTTCTTCCCATGTATTATTGATTGCCAGGGCTGTGCCGACAATGAATATATTCCGGACAGGATTATATTTCATTCTGTACTGCGCCATTGCCAGTGTACAAAGGCTTTTTCCAGTTCCCATAGAAAACTGTAGGGCAACGTATCGTTTCTGCAGCAGTTTATTCACTTCTTTTTTCTGTACAGCATTCAGATATTTGACCTCCCCTGTCATTTGACTTGTTACATGCCAATTTTCCAGATATTCTGCAATTTTGTCATCCTGCTTCATTTTCTCAAAAGATGTTTCCTGCAATGCAAATTCTCGCCGTTTCTTCTTTAAGAACTGCTCAAATCCAGGAACTTCTCTTTTGGATAATACAAAAGAATTGATAGAACCCAAATTCATATCGGTCCCATTTTCCCGATAATCCTTTTCTTTAAATCCATAAGTTGTCTTTACAATCCGGATTTCATTCCTGTATGTCTTATTCGCAGAAGATAAAATCCCCTTTAATTTCCGTAAAACATCTTCCGGCTGTATTTTAATTTTTTCCCACTCCTGCCAGGAGAGTTCCTCCGGTTTCGTCTGCTTCAGGTATTTCTGCAAAATCGCTTCTGCCAGTCCAGCTTTATGAGCGATATTTCGATTTCTTTTGATATCAAACAAAAGTTTCACCGTTTTTTCCTGAAATACCTGTTTCTGCTTTGCCTCTAAATCTGTATTCTGACATTCAAAATAAATATTTGCAGCATTTTTTCTTCGTTCCTGAAGAACCGGTAACACATAAGTTTGATAAATTTCCTGTGGCCGCTTCAGAACTTCCAACTCTGTAGTGTATGGTCTTTCTGTTACATACTGACTCTTTTTCTGCAAAATCATTGCTTTTGTCCGAAAAGATGTCACACCATACTCTTTGAATGCATCTGCCGGCAAAGAAAATTGTACAATCAAATTAAACATGTGATTGATTTCTTCAATATCCCCTTTATTTGAAAAATCATCTGAAAGGAAACTTTCCGAGACCAGCAAAACCAAAAGACCCCCGTTTTTCAGTACCTGATATGCTTTTTTGCAGTAATACATCTGGGAAGATACCGGTGCTTCTTTTGTTCCCCATTCCAGATGAAAGGGCGGATTTCCAAACACAATATCCCCGCTTAAAACAGGGGAATACTGCCGGATATCGCCATATTGCAGGTTTGCCTTCGGGTAGAGGTACTGGGCAATCTTCACCGCTTTCATATCAATTTCTGTTCCATAGATATTACTTTCTGTAGGAAGATAATTAAAAAAATCTCCTTTACCATAAGTCAAATCATAAATTATATCCTTCGGTTCCGGTTTGACGCAGGCAACAAGAAATTCACATATTTCCGCTGGTGTAAAAAACTGTCCCTGCTCTATTTCTTTTTTCGCTTCTGTATAAGCATGAAAATTTTGAAAGTCTTTCCTGTCCAGTCCATGCAGCCCACCATTTCCCATATATACATTAAAAATATCCTCTGGTGTGATCCCATATAGTTCTGCTTCATGGTTTTCCACTAGATACAGAATTTTCGCATTCAATTTTTGCCTTTGCTCCATTGGTATTTGAAGTCCCTTATCTCTTTTGTATTTTCCCATTAGGCCGCCTCCTTATAGCCGAGATACTCTTTGGCAAAAGACAATGCATGTACACCACTGACAAAAACAATATCCCATCTGCCATTTTTAAAATACTTAAATTTAACAACTTTCTTTCCAAGCGCAGGGTGTTCATCAAAAATCCCTTCTTTCTCTTTTTTCCCGCTATATGAAAAACTTACAAATCTTTCCAGCCAGCCATCATAAATAGAAACTTGTTCTTTACTGGAGTCAAAAAAAGTCAATGCCCGTAAAAGTGCTTTATATTTTTCACTATCCAGACAGATTTCGTATTCTCCCCAAAGATCTGTTTTGCTGCATAACAGGTTTTGAATGGACAGTTTTTTACTTTGCAATTTATATTTTGCATAGGTCACTCCTGCTTTTGCATCTGTTTTAATCTCCTGCTCCACTTTCTCCTGAAAACTAAAACCGCCCAGATAAGAAAAAATATCATCCAAAATCAACGGATACTCAATTCTGGCAAACAAAACTTCATGAAGATTTTCTTCTTTCTGTTTACAGCATTTCTTCCTTTCTTCCCGATAAATTTGCTTCTCTTCTTCTGTTAAAGAAGAAATCCGCTTATGTAATACGGGTTCTGCAGAATCCTGCAGGGAAATATAGCGTTCATACGAATGTTTCTGTATGGCAAGACCATATTTCCGGTTAAAGAAGGAAATAATGGTTCTGATAAAATGATTATGTACCTTTTCCATCAGTTCTATTTGTTTCTTTTTATCCATACAAATCAGGTTCTGTTTGTACACCCTATCTGCATATTTCTGTACCTTTCCATAAAAGGTCAGTTCCTGCTGGTGCAGTGTTTCCATATCTACAAACATACTTAAAAAATGATTTCTGGTACTGTCATATAATTTTTGCTGTATCTGACAAAATTGCTGGTCTTCTTTGGACAGCCTGGTCTTATTTTGGATTTTGACACGTTGTAATTTTTCCAATACATCATTCATATCTCTGTTCCTTTCTCTTCATAAGAAAAGGCAGAAGAATGTTCTAATCCTTCTGCCTGTGTTTCTATTCTCTTAAAATTTTTATATTCCTATGCAGCCTTTTTTTCTTCTTCTCCTTTTAGAAGCCTTAATTTTTCTTCTGCATAATGAACAAATTCTACCATTTCCTGCGGATAACGAATCCGCCCTTTCCCCTGACATTGCACAATCTTCCCTCTTCTCCAGTCAACCGTAAAAAAGGGCTTATCCGGATCGGTCTTTTTCCGGATAAAATACACATCACATTCCCGATTGGCAATATGAGGGATATAACTTCCTACACAATGTCCTAACGCCTGTCCTTCTTTTTGGATTTCCTGATAATTTCCAGGAACTTTTAAGATATAGTCCTGATTCTGAATTTGTTTCCCCAGTAGTTTTATATCTTTCTTCAAAAGTTGGTTCACAGTTCTTCTTTCTTTTGCCTGTTTTTTTCTTTCCATCTTATCTTGTTGTTTTTGATACTCCCGGAAAGTCTTGTCGTGAACATCTTTAAAATTTTTTGGAAACAGAACGTATCGGCTTTTCAGATCATATTCCAATTTTTCTGCCCACTCAATATAATCTTTCCAGCTTCTTATATACGTCTGATAACATTTCATTTCTGCATGACTGATACCAGATACATCACCGGACAACTTATATGCCTTTCCTTTTTCTTCTTTTTCAATCTGCTTTGCCAGATAACTCACAATTTTCCGAATAGATGCATACTGGTTTAATTCCAAGAAATCTCTATTACTCTCAAAAATTTTACAATATGCAAAAATTTCCTGTTCCGACAAATGGATTTTTAGTTTTTCCATTTTCTGTAAAACGCCCCATTCTCTTATCCCCATATTATACTTACTTAGGATAGAGCAATATCGTGAATTTATTCCTAAGAAATGTCTTGTATTCGTTTCCTTTGTTTCTTCCCATTCGTTTGGAAGCTGATATAGGCATTCCAAAGCGATATAAAACATATTCTGCTTCACGAACTGTTCAAGCAATGGGAATTTTAAATATGTCTTCAGATAATATACAACCGGCAGCTCTACAAAACGATTATTTTTGACAAAATAATCTAAGGAGCAATATTCAAATGGTGTTCCTTTAAAAACATTTTTCAAATTATATGGATACACCATTCCAGGCATTTGGGTTATCGTCTGATATGCTTTTATCGTATAATTCAAATGATATCTGTAGTGAAAATACGGATCTATATATTTCTCTTTCCATACATTCTTATGAGCCAAACAGCTATAAACCGGGTAATAAAAATGGAATTTTTCCTGAAATACAGCCCGATAGTCTTCATGATAAGATAATGTATATTCTCCCGTACCATGCGCAGCATAAGATTTTCTAACTTCAAAATGACGTAGTATGATTCTATCTGATGCTTTTTCAATTTTAACTGCTTCTGAATAATCAGAAAAATATCCTGATTTTCCTTTTGCTTTAAAAATTGATTTCCGCTTGCAAATGGGACACACATATTCTTTGTTATGCCTTGGTATAGATCTCTCCAATTGATATTCCGATTTACAATGACTACATGTGCAATCTATCATCTTTCTTCTGGAATACTGATAGAAAATATATTGACTTTCTTTTAACACCTCGTATTCCAGCCATTTTTCAAATCTCCCAGTCACTGGTTTCACACTGCGAAATAGAGACTCTATATCTTTTATACTTCTTTTTTTTTTTTTTAACGACTTTTCTGCTTTTCTTTTCTGCTGTTCTATTTGTATCAGTTGTATACTGTCTACGGCATCATCTGTACAATGAAAAAACTGTTGAATACTCCTTTTTTCCTTATATGTTCGTATCGCAATCTGAGATATAAATTTCCCCTTTTCAGCTTCCAAGATATCCAAAGTTTTTATAGACCAACGGTTTTCTTTTATAAAATATGTAATAAAGTCTCTATTAGAAAAAAAGATGCGACAGAACGGCTGATATTGCTCCTTTATAATGTTTTCCGCGTCATAAAGATTTAGGATTAAAGTCCGTTTATGTGCTACCGTAGCCTTTTGTACCTTCATCAGATAGTTTTGTCTGCAAAGTTCCATATATTGTTTATCCTTAATACCGGCTTCCACAACAGGTATCTTTTTAAGTAGTGCTTTCTTCATTTTCCTTCTCTCCATTATTATGAAATATATCATCTTCCAAATCTTTTTTTACAGGAATTGCTTCTAAAAAACAGGCTGGTATCTTGAAATATTCTGCAATTTTCTGAAGTTCCCTTTTTAATTCTTCTTCTGCACAAGCCATCTGACATAAGTAAGCAGAAACTTCTGCATTTTTCCAGTATCTTTCAAACTCACAGGACTGAAAAATATCGATATCATCTAAGTTCAAAATTTCCTGTTCCGTCATGCTTTCCGGGCAAAACATCTCCGCATTACGTATATAAATGCTTTTTACCGTAATAATATAATTTTCTCTTTTCATCCTTTACTGTTCCTTCCTTTTTCTTCTACAAGTTCTGCTTTTTCTGCATCAAGAAACTTTTTCGCAGAATCGCGGATTGCCTCTTTTAGTGCCACATCATATTCCATATGATAATCCTCATAATATTTTTGGAATAAAGTGATGCTTCTTTCCTTGTAATCTTCATTTGCTTTCAATTTGCTATACATCTCTTTTGGAAGACAGTCTTCCATATTTTCCAGAACGCTTTCTTTTAAGTACAAATACTTCTGTTCTTCATACGCCTGAAATAATTCCCACTCTGTCAACAGAATTTTCTGCCCATTTCGAACAATTTCCATACCTTCTTATTCACCCTCTTCTCTCATTTTACGCTGCGGCACTAAGGTTGACCGGAAGAACCAGATATACATAACTGTCTTTTTCATCTCTTACAGTACATGGCGTTTTTGCACTCGTAAAATACATGAAGACTTCCTCATCATCAATCACTCGCAGCATCTCTAATAAAAATTTTGGATTAAACCCAATTCGTAATTTCTCTCCCTCTTTTACAACGAACATACTTTCATTCATAGAGCCCATGTTTGATGCTGCTTCCAATGACAAAATATTTTCTTCAATATTTAGAATAATTGGCTTTTTTGCATCGTCCTTCAATAACAAACTTGCTCTGTCAATACATTCCTGTAATTCCTTTTTTTGAACTTTGATTTTTGTTCCATAATCTTTTGATAATAACTGCTCCACTTTTAAATATTCTCCCTCAATCAACCGGGAGATTGCCCTGGTATTTTCTATCTCAAACTGAATATGGTTCTCTGTAAAGTAAACTGCAATTTCCTTCTCCGGATCTCCGCCAATAATCTTGATGATTTCTGCCAGTGTTTTTCCTGGAACAATGACCTTTCGCGGTTCATATTCTTTTTTCAGTTTGATTTTTCTAAGTGAAATACGGTGTCCGTCCAGCGCTACAATTTTCAGTTCTTTTCCATTAATTTCCCACAGTTCTCCTGTCATTGCCTTCTTTGAGGAAGTATCTGCTACTGAAAAAATCGTTTGCCGGATTGCCTCTTTTAAGTCAAACTCTGAAATCGTGACATGATTCTTCCGTTCCATATCGGGAATACAGGTGTACTCTTCTGCTGACTTTACAGAAAGATTATACTTCGTCTTCTTACAGCGTACAGTCGCCTGATCTTTTTCCCCTGTTTCCAGTACGACATCTCCCTCTGGAAGTTTTCTTACAATCTCCCCAAATACTTTTGCCTGGATTGCAATACTGCCTTCCTCTTCAATGTTTCCCGGCATTACTGTTTCAATCCCCAATTCCAGGTTATTCCCGGTAAGGGTAATCTCCTCTTTTTCTGCCCGGAGCAAAAGACACTCCAAAATAGAGGTGGTTGCTTTTGCAGGAACTGCCTTTGCTACAGTCTGAACTGCCTTTGCTAAATCTGTCTTTTTACAAATAATTTTCATAAAATAGTTCTCCTTTCATACAACGATAATGTCTGCTTTTAAAAACTGAATTTGTCCTCCTTTCCATTTCTGCATACAAAAAAAGACACAAAAAACCATACGATTCTTCATGTCTTTCTTTCTATTTCTCAGGATATTCCTTAAAATACTGCTTTTGGCTTCTGCCAAAATGAAATACTAACTACAAATTTTTCCATTTGTAAAAATATATTCAACAATATAATAACACAATATATAGTTTTTTACAATCCATTTTTCCTATATATTGTATGTATAATATTCCCTTATAAAAACTCTTTTTGTCCCATGTTCCAAAGGAACTCTTTAATCGTATCCATCTCCTTTTCTTTACATAAAATGCTTTTATTCTGATATAGGTAAATCATCTGCCCAGTCACATCTATTATAAAATCCTGATTGACAAGATATTCTCCGGAAACGTTTAGAAAAGAGGTCTTTTTTCGTATTGTTTCCAATACTTTCTCTGTCAGTATATAACCCGATTTTTTCTCTCCTTTTTCTGTACAAATATCCCCGGTTTTTAAATCAATATAAACAACTTCGGATAAACACATAGCCCATGCAGAATCCATGCTTTGATCAAACAGGAAAATCGTTTTCCTTGGAAAATACTTTTTGAAAAAGTGCTGATAGATATTTAAACTTTCCACTTGTTCTTTTTCCGTCAAATAATATGCCGTTCTATATTCATAACCGTAAAAAGCCCGATTAGCAGATTTCCCGAAAAAGTAGAGAGAAGTTTTTTGTCCTGTTTCCCGGATATATTTGGCGGCTGTCAGTCCACAATTATCTATCGTATCTTCCAAAAACACGATATCCATAGGACTTTGTTCATTTGCTTTGCGCAAAGCCTTTATCGTAGAATATTCATAAATCGCATATACGTTATCTGGCTGACACGCTTCCTTTCGGATCTTCTTTCGTATATCACCCAGAAGCTTGCTTTCTTTCTGGTAAAATATCGCAATTTTCATCATTTGTATTCCCTCCCCTTTTTCTTTTAGAATAGCATGCTCCGGTAAAACCACAAGGTTCTTTGTTTAAATTGCCTTTTTTATTGCGTAATTGGCTGTTCATGGTATTTTTTAGGGGGCATGTCACCGACACACCCCCGCCATCATCAAATTTCTATGCTACAAATGTGAAAAATTTTTCTTCCACATTCACACGACAGACTCTGTCATTTTCCAGTTCACGATACAGTATGGAAAATACTTCCACTACTTCCTGAATGCTCAATCCTTGAATTTCTATGTTTCGAAAAAGCTCTCCCAAACATACATCGGAATCTCTATATGCTTGCCGTACAAGGTTACAGGCATCTTCTATCGTCTTCACCGTAATACAGATTTCTTCCACTATATGCTCACCCTTTCTTTTTACTGCCAGCTCTGTTTTAGGGCCTTTTAGTAAAATGCCCATTTTCAGCATATCCTGTTTCCAGTCCTGATAGAAAGGATATTCCTGTTTATTAACATATTTGCGAAACAGTCTGTATACCCCTCTTTCTGTATACATTCCTTCCAGGTTCTCCTCATAACAACCATACTGGTTTCTCTGCCGGATATGTTTTAATTTCTGCAAATTCTTATCCGGTATATTTTTTGTCACTATTTGATATTCTTTTTCCATATTTCTCCTTTTCTTCTAAGCAGCTGCTTCCTGTTCTGCTTTCAGCACATCTGACAGATACTGGCCCTGATATTTTCCACCTTTCATCACCACATGATCCTTATAAGCAGCAGAAAGCTCCGCAGTCCATAGTGTAACCTGCGTTTTTGTAGGATCTTTTTCCTGGTTCCTTATCTTTTTCAATACATTCTTTTTCCATTTCTTTAAAAATGGTTCTGCCTCTTCATACTCCTCTCCCGTTCTGTTATAGTCCTTACTTTTTTGTACAATGTTTCCATCTGGTTCAATTTCCATCGTATAAAATTCCTTTTCCAATTCTTCCTGTCTGCGTAAGAAAACAATATAAGAGGTTTTTCTGCTGATCCGGTCAAAATAGCATTCCTGAGTACCTACACAATGATGCAATGCTTTTCCTTCTTTTATAATATCTTCAATCTTTTGCGGAACCAGCACTGCATATTTTTCATCTTTCAGTGACTGATAGATGGGCGTGATTTCCCTACAAACCTTTTCCAGATTTGGAAATTTCTCCCGTAGTTCCTCTGCTCTCTGCTTTGTGTCTATTTCCTGCAGGGCTATTACCGCCTCATCATGCCTTCTTTCTAACTCCCGTGGTCTATAAACGATGGAGTCCTTTAGATTTTCTCCTATTTTTTTTGCCATGGACAGATAATCTCTCCATATCGTCAAAATCTTCTCTACGGGCAGCCCGCTTTCCTTTTCCATTCTTCTTAAATAATGGTAAATCTGCTGTGGCGACATTTGATTTTCAATAAAGGCAACATCTATTGTGGAAATATTATGTTTTTCAAAATAACGAAGTATATCCTCTGAAATCCACTTTTGTGTATTCTTCATCTTTTGCAACCAGGATAAACCAGCTATTCCGCCGTCCATTTTCACCAACTGCTTTAGCAGGCAACTATTGATTCCCAAAATTTCCATCAGTTTTCTGTGATTTGGAAGTCGGCTCTTTTTATGGATGCTTTGGATCACAAACTTTTTCAATCCCGCCTTTGCAGCTTTCTCAATAGCCGGACAATGATAACGGTATAATAAATACGTTTCCGGTTCTACCATTTTCATGTTCTTTTGAAGTTCGTATAACCCGGAAGTCTTCAAAATTCCCTGGTTCAAAGAAAATAAGGTTCTCTGATATAGCGTGCCTTTATTCCCTTCAAAATCATAATGGTACTCTGCATATAAAGACTCTCTCCACCGATAGGAGCCATCCTTATATTGTCCATAATAATATGCTGTCTGGGAAAAATCTTTTTCTACGATTACCCTTCTGGTTTCAAACCAGCTTATTTCCGGAACAAAGTCACGCTTTTGATGAAATTTTGCATAGACGTTAAACTTCCGAATCACCATTTGATTAGTTCCGAACTTCTGCAACAAATAGGTGCACTCTGCTTTGTGAATAATCCTTTTTTGCATTTTCTTGGATTTATATTGTATTCGCTGTCTACACTTCGGGCAGATACCATATTGATTATGTTTTGGTAAAATACCCTGCACTCTCGTGTTGCATCTGCTGCAATAGCCTTCTCCTTTTCTTTCCGGTTTGTAGAAAATATAGTGCTGCGTAATGGCCGATTTTCTACACCACCTTTCCCAATCCTTTGGAAGTACCGGAATTTGGGACATTACCTGATCCCATTCATTGGTTTCTTGTCTGCGCCTTTCCTCTATCCTATCCCATAAAATATCCGTTTGAAACTCTTCTATAATACTTCTGATAGAACTAACTTTTAAAGATGTCCATCTGCTACATTCTGTGTCAAAATATTTCCTGAATAATGCCCAATCTCTTTTGGTACAGTGATAAAAACTCCCATAAAAATAGCCCATAATCTTTATAATTGTGGCTGTTCTCCACTTTGCTTCTCTTGGAAGGTACGAAAGATAGGTACGCTCCTTTTTATTTAAGAATACAACTATCTCCGGCTGCACTTGTCCGGCAAGCATTTCTTTTATCCTGAAAAATGAAACTGCCAAAATCTCCCCTTTTTTACAAATCTTTACAGATACTTCATATTCAAACTTCCTCATTTTCTTTTTCTTTTGTAATCTCTGTTTTCTGGATTTTTTTTCTTCCTTTTTGGAAAACTTTAACATCTTTTTTGTTGCCTCTAAACAGCCGATTTCCAATAATTCTGTTTTTCTCATTTATTCTTCTGCCTTTCTTCCATCAAAATCATAATAAACATTTGGAACATATTCTTTTCCGTCAATTATGATGACTGAAAAATTAACGATATTTCCCTTAATATCTTCCCTGATGAGAAGAAGGATTGTATCTTTCCTCCCTTTTCCGATGGGATGTTTCCCACGCACCACTGTAAATCCACCCATGGGACTTCCTTTTTCTATCTGTATGATTTTACTCAGCCTTCTGTGTGGATACTGGAGCATATATGCAACCCCTTCTATTAAAAGTTCCAATAACGTCAGTCTTCTAACAATCCGAAGCTGTGTGCAGGCAATTTTGCTGTCATCGCCCTCTTCCTGGCGTTCTCCGGCAACTTCAACCACACAATACTGCGCTAAATCCGGATTGCTATAGTAAATCAGACAGTCCAGCGGGTTTTCTGCACAATGAAACCCCGTTTTCCTGCAGGCAGCCTTTTCTGTATAATTCCATTCTGTTTCTTTATATTGAAACCCCAAACAACTCAAATTCTTCTGAAACGCTTTATACGCAATCATTTTTTTCCTCCGTTTTTTCTCTATCTTCCAGCATATCAAAAAGAGAAATCTGACTGTCTTTTTTGGTCTTGCTTTCCTTTACAGAAGTCTTCACGCCTTTTACAACAGTTTTTTCTTGTGCTTTTCTTTTTCTTTCCCGTTCTTCCTCTTTCTTTTTTCTTTCTTCCTCAGCATCATCTAACGCATAGTATTCTTCCAGCCAATGGTACACTTTTTGGGAACTGACTGCGACTCCTGCACCATTTTGCCCATTTCGATTCTGTTGCAGGTAGTCTTTTGATTCTTCATATACTCTTTGCAGAATGAAATTAATTGCTTTTTCCAAAGATTTATGAGGTAGCAGAATCTGTTCCCCTAAGGTTTTCTCTTCACAGCGTTCCATAAGATACTGCCCTAAAGCCACTGCCAGCCCTGGTCCTTCAAACTGATACATTTCTTCCGCAATCTTTTCAGAAGCAGTAGAAAAAATTTTTTCTTCCAACGGCACTTCTGCCAGCCGCAGCCTTTTTCCCTGCAAAAAATCCTGCATATCCTTTTCCGGTATCAGCCATTCTTTACAAAGCTCCTGCAAACGTGAAATTTCGCCTCTTGCTCTTAAACGGTCTGCAACCATATTCAAATCTTTTGTATTTTCTATCATTTTTCCAAGCATTCCTATTTCCTCCTATAAAAGCAGGAAGGGGGATTCCCCTTCCCATCATGCCGCTTTTTCTAATTCTTCTCTTTTTGCTCTGATTTCCGTGTCTTCTTCCTCAATAATGCTGATCATTTGGATCAGGAATTGCTTGCACCACGCATTTCCTTCATATTTTTTGCCAATCTTACTGGCTTCTTCAATGATCTGTTCCCATTCGCTGTCCTCTCTCTGCCCTTTTCCTCTATGTTTCTTATAGAAATCATAAATCTCATGCATCGCCTTATGCATATCAATTTCTACCGTTGTTTCCAAATTAGAAATCAAGGTAATAATAAATTTATGGTTATGATATTTTTTTAGAAGTCCCTGGATTCCCAACATGGATTTTCCAAGATAAACCCCATAAAAATCGCCTACCATACTTGCAATCATTTTTTGATCTGTCACCCTGTTTCCTCCTTTCAATTAACGAATAAATTCTTCTAATATCATCTGATTTTTCCAACTGGATTTTTTCTTATTTCCGGCGCTTTCTACACCCTCATTTATTCTGGGAAGTTCTTTTATTTTTTGATAAACCTCCGCCAGCATTTTGTCCAGTTCGTCTTCCTTTGAAAAGATACGCATTCCAAGAATGTCTTTTCTCTTTACGCAAACCTCTAATTTCTGAATTTTTCCGACCAAAAGATCAACTTGAAGTTTTCTCCGGTCTGTTTCCCTGATTTGAGGGCGCTTCACAAGCACATATCGAAACTGCTGGCTCTGCTTATATTTCTTTACCAGCCTTTGCGCAGTTTCAAAAATTTCTACTTCTCCTGCCATATAATCATCTTTGACAGCTTGTGGAATTTTCTTTTTATACCTGTCACAAGCAGTTGTACCAGAAAAATAATTCTCATAGACTTGCACCAGTTCCCTTCTGATTTGGTTTAATACTTCTCCGTCTGTGGTTAGGTTTTCTTCTGTTCCAAACTGGTATATCTTTTTCCAGTCATACAGTTTCTTTTGAAAAACATCTTCCCACTTTTTTGAAGGCTCTGGTTTCTTTTTCTCTATTTCTTTCACAATGTTTCCCAACTCCCTTTCGATGGATAATTCTATTTGTCCAGTAACCTGTATTTCTTTTGGGGGATTTCCATATAGCCACCACCTGTAAACATCTTCGGCATCTTTCCATGTAGCACTTCCATGTGTTCCTTCCTTATGGTAAGAAAGCATTCGGTCAAACGCCTTTAAATAAGCCTTTTTAAACATAGGATAGCGCGCCAGTTCTTTCTCCCGCTGCTTGGTGGAAGCCAGTGGACACCCAATACAGCCAATCCTTGTAAAGCCCTCATCATAAAGGCTGCAATAAGTTCGGATATGTGTATGGATAAACTGCCACACCTCATCATCTGTCCAATCCAAGATTGGATTTAACACCCGTTTTCCTTTTATCTGGCAATTTTCTATCTGCCTTCTTTTTTCGTCATTGTCGCTGTTTAAAATAACCTTTGGTTCAGACGGTCCTTGTATTTCTGCAAATCCTCTTTTTCTTCGTTTCCTGCTTTCTGCCCAACGCACACCAGTGACTACAAACCGTCCTTTTCCTCCTCTTTCTTTCAATTCAGAGCAGCAATAACGCATTCTTCGTGTGGGCGGATAATGCTTTTGGCTAATCAGTTCCCACATGGTTGTATCAGGCTGATTGATAATAACCGCAGGATACATTTTTCGGATAAAATAGACCAATTCCGGGGGATCTACGGTTGTAACATTATAATAAGCCTGAAACTTTACTTTTGCCTGTTTTGCCAGTTCATAAATTACCTGACTGTCTTTCCCACCGCTAAAACATAAATAGTATCCTTCCGGATGCATCTCTATGGCTTTTGCTTCAAACATTTTTAACAGGGTTATGGCGTTTTGGATTTTCTTTTCAATGCTAAAAAAACTTAACTGTTCCATTTTTTCTCCGTTCTTTACAAAAAGTTTGCTCTAAACGGAAAAGCCATGCTTGTAGGTGTGTCTTTTTACACTGCCTGACCTTCACTTTCGAAAAACAAGCCCGCAATGGCCGGTTTTCCTAAGCAGCAACCTGAATTTCTCAGGATAAGAAAAAGTGGAACACTTTTACGACCGGATATCCAGTATCCCATACGCAATTTTTTGAATTTCCAGAATTTGTACATTGGAAATTTTGCGGTAAGGTTTTCTGGCATTCTGTTCCGCAATCCAGTCCTTTAATAAAAGTTCTGCCTCAAAATCTACTTCGCTGTACTCTGCCAGGAAAGCATATTTTTTCGCCTGCCTGTAATTTCCCCTTACTGTCATATAAGAAAAAGAAATTTCATATAGTGGCAGCAGTATGTTCGACGAAAGCATCTGCATAGGATGCAGTCTTTTCAGCTTTTCACGATAATACTCTGTCTGGGGAAGGGTTCCTCCAACTGCCACCTCATGAAATGACAAAAGATCTGTCAGTTTATGAAGGTGCATATTTTCACGCTCCTTTCTTTTCTCTGTAAAAACATCCATTCTTTTCCAACTGATCCAGCCTTTCTAAAATTTCTTCCTCTGAAAGACATTCTCCTTGTTTTTGATGCTTTAATTTTCTATACATCATTCTTCTGCAGACTGGGTGAGCCGGTCCATAATCATAAAGATATCTTGCTTCTCTTGCATTCAGATTACAAAAGATTGCAATCAGCAGCTGATAATATCCTGCCATTGTTTCATCTTTCATACACACCTCTTTCCTATCGGTATTTTAGCCGAAACGTTCCTCTTGCTAAAGGCAGAAAACAATCGGCATGTTCATATAAAGTTGCCCGAATTCTCGCCTCATAATTTTTATTCTTTTTGGCTTTCGGGTGCTCTCTTAATTCCTGATATAGCTGCTTTAACGTTGCATGTCCATTTAACTGTTCCAGTGTCATCCGCAATAAATGAAACCACGTCAGTGCAATGGAGTCCTGTTCTTGTATCTGGAATATTCCTTCCCTTCTAATTGAAAATGGTACAAGAAGAATTTCTTCTTTTTGAAAAAGCACCAGTGTTTCCGTCACAATAGGAATAAAGGGTTTTCCGGAATACTGTGTCTTACTGGAAGTGCAATGAAACTGCCCCTTAACAATCCAGGACTTCATATTTCCAATATGAAGCATATCTGCTGCAATAGAATGAAAGACGCCTTTCTGCCGGATATCTCCTACCAGAATTGCCAGATACCCATTCTGTCTTAGGCTGAAATACAGTTTTTTGATCACATAGTTCAGTTTTTCAATATAATCTTCATAATTTTCACATCTGCTCAAATCATCTTCATGCGGCCTGCCCCACATATTTCCGGAATACTGGATAATATCATGGTAAGGTGGGTGGAAAAAAATCAGGTCTGCACTATGCGCAACTTCATCCTTTAATGCATTCCAGTTTCCAATCCCCTTTGGCGGATGTGGGTTTAAATCGTATAAGACAGAGGGAATATGCAATTCCTCTGCCACATCTTGACTGGTCCCAGAACCACTCATGGGATCCAAAAATAAAAAATCCTTATTCTTTTCATATCGCCTGCATTTTTTTACAAACTGAATGAGTTTCGCTATAACCTGCGGGGAACAATTTCCTCTCCACTGATTGCTGCCTCCTTCTGCCCGTTCCGGAAATGCCATAAAAGAAGTCAGGTCTTGTCCTACGCAATGCGTAAGCTCTCTTGTTCCTAACGTCTGTACAATCTGTTTCCAGTCGGAACCAAATGCTGTGCGTAAAATTTTACTTGCACGCTGTAAATCACTTTCCTGCACATTGTCACACTCCTTTCTACTGCATATACAAAAAACGATACAAAAATCCCTTCTGATTTTCATATCGTTCTCTCTGCTTTTTATTTTTCTTTCTTCTCCTTTCCAAAAGGCAATAAAAAAAGCATTCAAAGAATTTCTTCCTGAATGCTTTTGATATACGCACTTTTTAATTAAGTATCAAAACTTCAAAACTTCATTCTAACCTTATGGTCAGAAAAAAATTGCAATTCTTCTATAATGAAGAATAAAACTGAACTACAAATTCATAGTAACATAATAAATATTCTAAGTCAATATTTTACTACTATAAGAAATAAAGACCTAAGAAATAAAGATTTCACAGTTTCTAGTTTCATTTTGTTTTAATCAATCTCTCTTTGTTAAGTCACACAGTACTAATAAAAAGCAAGCATATCGTGCATAACAGATTCAATCTACTTCACATCTTTTTTATACCCTTATCTTAATACTACAAGTCATCATATTATCAATTGCATAGCCATAACAATTGCCCAAATTATAAATACAATACAATTAACTCTTGTCAAGACATACAAAATTTTACTTTCTTTTTCTGGTTTAACAAATAAACATCCACTGAGACATACAATAATAATAATATAATTTATATAAGTTAAAATATTTCTAGGTATTCCTCTATATAAAGAGAAAAAATATCCGATATATGCGAAGGTCAAAAGAACCTGTATCCCAATTTTAAACAATCTAGTTTTTGTGTTCATAAAATCCTCCTTTATTCCCATCATTCATAAAAGCTATTTACCAATCAGCTGTATTTCCCTTCCATCTTTATCAAGAAACGAAAGATAATCACTAAAGCTTTCACATCTTAACATACCACTTTCTTTCCAATAATCTACCTCTCTATTTCTAACTTTCTGAGCCTTTAGAAGTTCATCTTTCCAAATCATGCATTGTTTCATACAACTAAAATTGTTTTCCAAAAATTTATTAGATTGAGGTGGTAATTCAATATATTTTTTAATTCTCTTACTAATTTTATCTGATATAGAATTTAACCATTGCTCGTTATTTAGTTGATTCGGTATCTGACTACCATTTGCAGTCGCTATTACATTACCTCCCATAAAGGTCATGATCTCACTTAACGGTTCTATTACTGTTCTATAACCATTACAATCACAAGTACTTAATACAACTATAGGTTTCCCCTGTAGTCGAAGAGTATGAACCCACCATGAACATCTATCCAATATTATTTTTAAATCCGCAGTCATATAATGCACATATACAGGAGATGCCACTATACATAAATCTGAATCTAATATTTTCTTTTGCAACAAAGGTAATTCATCTTTTATCGTACACTCTATTGTACTAAAACAACTTCCACACCCAATACAAGAATGAATTTGAAAATCCTGTGGAAAAATATATTCAATTGAATATTCTTCCTTTGGCAAATCTCTTAAAATAGCTTGAATAAAACTAACAGTATTGCCATGTTTTCGCCTGCTACCAATCAGAGCAACAATTTTTTTCATCTTTTCTCCTTCAAAATCTGATTTTCTGATGTATTAAAATCTTAGGTAAGGAGAACATTTTAAATAAATTTCTCCTTACCTTAAAGAGCACATTTGAAACTCTAACTAACCATTTTCAAATGCTTTATTTTTTTTATAAAAAACTCACATATTTTCCTTTAAAAGATTTTTATTTCTGAATAAGTATTAAAACTGATTACTCTTAACACTTTGCAAAAGAAAGAACTCCACTTGCTACAGCAGAAACTGCCCCAATACACGGATAACTAGATGTTGTTATTGTTGCCGGTGTAAATTCCCCTTCAATATCACCGGCCCCTTGCAGCATCCTCATATCCTCTTCTGACAGATCTTCAAAGGATTTACCAGTAAACTCCTCCATATGAATTTTTACCTTGTTAATTTCTTCCGCCACTTTAGCTAAATTAATTTGAGAAACAACTTCGTCAATTTCTTTTTCTTCCACATCCGGATTAACTTTTGCCATTTCCTCTCTAATAATCGGTTTCAAATCAATTCCTTTAAGAATTTCTTCTACGCTTTTGCCGTTTTTTCTCTCCTCATCAATTTTTTTTAAATCAAGGTTCTTAATAACACTTTCAATATTCATATTAGACATAATCTTTTCTCCATTCTTTTTATTTTTTAATCATATACTGATATTTAACATTTTCCTTTAAAGGTTTTCGTAATATGGATGGACGCATATGCTGTAGAAATCGCCACACATACAGGTGTTGTTGTTTCACCTTCCATATCTCCTGCTCCCTGCACCTCTGCCATTTCAGCAACTGTTAAATCATCAAATGCTACTCCTGAAACTACATTGTTTTGGTTGTTTTTGTTCTTCTCGTTGTTCATCTCTTTTTCTCCTTGTATTTTTTATATTTTATAAGTTTTTTATTATTTTCTGTTTATAGCCGCCTTTAAGGCAGCTAATAAATAGAAAACATAATTTTCCTAAACATATGTACCCTCCTCTCATTTTATCTATCAAGACTAAGGATATTAGGAATACTGGATTCTATTTCACCTAATAAACCATATCCAATTCCTGTAATGCCTGTCATTAATCCCAAAACACACTTTTTATCAAATGAATTGATTTTAATACCATTGTCAAGAATGTTTTTCACCATACTAGATAGCAATACGTTTATTTTTTTTCGTGTAGCTACAGAAATCATCTCCGAATTTTGCACTTCTTTTAAAAACAAAAATCTTCCCATATTCCCATGGCAAATACCAGGTTCTTCAAATTCCATATTAATTACGTTATCTACACAATTAAGTAAATCTGCTCTAACTTGATCGTTATCAAACCCATTCTTTAACAAATAGAGTCTTGTTAAACCAATTCCTATTGTTCCGTGACACCAATATGAAACAGATTTTTTCCCTTTGCGCAAATCCTTCCAAACCTCCCCATCAAAGCATTTGTTTTCTAATTCTAAATATCTTTCGACTCGGTCAAAATACTTTTCATTTCCTGTTGCACGATATAATGAATACGCTGCATAAATAACTCCAGAAAAACCGTGTGCAAATCCACATAGTACAATTTTTTCTTTATCCCAAATTTCAGATAACATTTCTGCTTTATCTAAAAAATGTTTTCTTTTTGTCAATTCATAATATCCAAGTAGCACTTGAATCAATGCACTAACTCCATTAACCCAATCTGCTCTCGTATTTTGATTAACTTCTTCTGCAATGTCAGCTAGCAAATTTTCGGCTAGTTCCAAGTCTTCCTCTTTTTTTTCAAGTTTATATTTATGATACAAGGGATAAAGCACAGAATATTTGCCATCATAAGCACTAATTATATAGTTCTTTTCTTTTTTCTTTGGCATTTTAAATATGCTTTTTTCTAAAGCATATTTCAATATTTCCACTTGTGGACTTGTATTGTTTTGAGCATAATACAGGATAAATAGATAAACACCACTTAGCCCATCATAAAGTTCAATTTTCAATGCATCATAGTCCAATGTTCCATCTAATTCATAAAGGAAGTCTTCAAATGCAATAAATTTTCTCGCCTTGTCAAAACTAGCTCGCCTGTATATTATGTCTACAATATTTTTTACCGCTTCATCAATTGTTGCACCTAGTTTTAATGGTTCCTTTTGCATTTTATAAATACCAAGAGATAATTCTAACCGCAACTTTTGATATTTATATTCTTTTTCATCAAATTTTAAAATTCTTTCTTTAACACGCTCTATCGCCGTTTTTTGGTAGTAATTCGGTATGATGAGCTTATCACTTGTTATTAAATCACATGACGAAGTATTATTAAAAAATATAGGTACATCATCTAATAATAAATCTTTAATCTCTGGTAATATCGCAGACTTATTTTTGTATTCAAAAGCCCATAGATTTTCGAAAAGCTTTTCTCTTTCTAAATAATCTCTCATACACTTGGGATGATATCCATACCAAATCATATCCACATATTTTTGAGTGGTTTTGATAACATTACGAACAACAACGTTCGAAAATATATCTTCAATTACTGAAATAATTTCATCCGTATTTTTACAAAAATACTGGCAAATATCCTCGAAGCCTTTTACCACTTCAGACTTATACTGTTCTGCATTAACCTCTGCCCCATTCAAAATAGGAATATTGTTGGATCCGTTCAATTCAAATTCTGTATACTGAAATTTTACCTGATCAGTGTTTTCATTAATTAAACTCAATCCTTTGTAAGGCGATTTTTGTTTACTTCCATCAAATGCACTTATATTTATTCCTTTCCCTTTAACTTCCCCCTCTGCTAATGGTTCAATACGATTTTCATAAGCTTTAAACGGAAGAAGTGCTGTCGATAATACTGAACTGTATTTTTTTTCTGACAATTTTACATAAGGGTTATCTGCCCGCTTAATCGGGCTATCATTTTGTATTAACGTTTCAATGTCTATTAACACAGGAAACTCTCCATGTGCAATGACATTTTCATAATGAAAATCATTTCCACAAAGTAAATAGGCAAGTGCAACATATTCTCCAAATCGATGATAGTATTTTATAATCTCATCTTCTGTTTTGCATTCTCGATTAGATATAAACTCTTCTATGCAGTATTTTTCGTTAGTTATTCTTTTTATTTTATAAAATTTTTTGCCTATTCGTTTTTCTAAATAATCTAAAAACTTATTAAACCGTTCTCCAATTTCCAAGTCCTTATACTTAAATACAAATTCTTGACCATTCAGATTAAACAAAACAACTGTCTTGCCTCTTCCATGACTATCCCCCGCTCCAACAGAAATCTCAGTAACTTGATAAGGCTCCATTATTGAAAATTTATCCCTAAGCTCTGGTAAGGACTGCTGTATAGCCTTAATAAACTGCTTATAATTATCCACATGAAAGAGAACTCGTTCAGTCAGCAGTCTAAGCAACACTGGATATTCTTCATAGAAATTTATTATCGAAGCTTTGCTACCAAATCGCTTTTTCATATAGTACACAAAACGTTCTTTAGAAGTTTTACCCTCAAACTCATATTTCTTCTTTTGTTCATGTAAATCATAGACCAATGTTTTCGAAGCAATTTGTACAAATTCCTCTGCTAAATGAATAAGAAATCCTGCATTTTCAGATATAGTAAAATCTGCTAGCTCAACCTTCTCCATTTCATTTTTCATATAATTCAAAAACGGGCGAAAAGCATATGCAAAATCAATAATTTCTGGTTCCTTTAAGTATAAATATTCATCTCCAAAGATTTCCATTGCCTTTTGATACCAATTCTTTTTTTTATTTGCTTTATTTAAAGCCATAATATCATTTTCATCCAATGTCTTAATTGCTAAATTAAACTTTTCTCTCGAAATTTTTTGTTCCTTTAGCGATAATTCAAACAATTCTTCTGTGCAAAGAGATCTTCTAGATAACCACTTAGAAACATTGTCCTCTTTATAATCGTTATAATGTGATGATAGTATTTCTAATCTTTCTCTACTCGACATTGCATAGACCAGCATATTCTTCTCCATAGCATTCTCCTCTTTAGTCACATATTTTGTACAAAGTTTTTTCTATCTCCTGTTTTTTACTTTGCTATATTCAAATGACTTATCCTTTATAATTTATATTTTTATCATTTTCTATAATCCGAATTATATATTATTTCTTTCTAAATGTCAAATATTTTTATCATTTTGTTATTTTTTTTATCCTTTTTTCAAAAGCTTTAAAAAAAATGGGTAAATAAGGTAAATAGCAAGTTTCCCGGATTTTCATTCCTATTTCGATATGTTATAATACGTTCAGCAATAAATTTGCGTACAACAGCCAAAGATCAATTCCCTCTCGAAATTTTTGTATTCGGAGAATCCATCCCTGTTTTGTTTGGATAGAATTGTTCTGTTCTGGCGGCACTATGTAAATTTATCTGTTACTTTTTGAGAAGTTTCGGCTTTAAGATGATGTTCTCGTTTACAACCGGTAAACCTCCCGATTTCTTAAGTACACCTTCTCCGTAATAAAAGCTGAACACTTCGTATGGGCTACGGTTGTTCAGCTTTTTCCTTTTATAAGAATTAATATGGTTCATCATCAAAAAGATATCCCGTTGTGTCAGTTCATCGAAACTGTTCCCCTTTGGCAGGATACGGTGTATCAATTCGTGATTTACTTCACAGGCTCCCTTTTGATATGGTGCACTTGGATCACAATAAAACACTTTCATTCTATTGCATGGAATTGTATCACGATGCTCTATTTCCTTTGGATTTGAAAACTCACTTCCATTATCTGTAAGAATAACCGGAAACAACTGACTGAATGTTTTTACTCCAAGAACTTTGTCCAGCAAATTTATAATCTCTATTACAGAGACTGATGTATTCGCATCCCATAAAAAGGCTAACATGAAACTGGTTTCTACGAAATGTATCGTAAGAAGGCATTTCCCACCTACATGGCCAATTACGCTGTCCATTTGTACGATATTCGTTTCTGGATGTTCTCTCAGATACTTTTGAAAGTCAGCATAGCTTCTGCCAATACGGCAGCCCCGGTCAACTTTAAATTGTAATACACCCGTCTCCATAGCTTCATCCACACGTATTCATCAAGCTGTTTAAACTGTTTTGTTGAGTTCCCGTGCTGAAAGTAGTTTCTCCATCCTCTTATGAGCAGATTTAATTTCTCCACTTTTTGCTCCAGATCCTCATAGGCTGATTTTCTGCAAGTAATTACTCTCATTGCATCCTTTACCTTTTTCATCGCCTTTCTACTGGGCATCATGTAAGGCAACTTTCGTCCACATTTGGTTTTACCAAACTTTTGATAACAAAATCCAAAAAAGTCAAAGCTCTCCCTTTCCACATCTAAAATCTTTGTTTTCTGCGGATTCAGCGTCAGTTTCAACTTGATCATTATTATTTTCAGATGTTCAAACGCTAATTCTACATCTTTTCTTGTTCTGCACACAATCACTGCATCATCTGTATACCTGACTATAACCGCCTAGTTCCTTATGATTCTCCCACTAGGAGTCCAACATATGAAGGTAGATATTTACTAACAACGGACTATTGACTCCTACTTGTGGTGAGCCTTTTCCCATTGGATAATACTTCCCATTTTCAATGACTCCTGCTTGTAACCATTGTCTGCATAACTTAATGACTCTTACAGGGCTAACGTAACGATGCTACAGGATTCACTTTAGGTTACGGACTGCTATTTTGCACCTGTTTCTCACAGGCATACCTCGTTTCAATACATTCGGTCACCCAAAAGCATTGGAGGCTTGCTACAAGGCTCACTGGCGATTACCTTGACCAGACTTTCACTGGTAAGCTGATAACAGCTTGCAGAACACACGACTTTCATCCGTTAGAAACGTGCATCGCTAGGCGCACAATAAAAAGGAAATGGTTCTGCAAAATTCAATGTCTTCAAATTATCGAATTTGCACTAAACCATCTCCTTTTTAATTTGAGAGAGAACTATAAAAATCAGCTATAACCATTTATTTTTTTCTGCATACATATGGCGACCTTGACAGAATCAAATCCAATGATCCTTCCGTTTGCATATCACCGCTGCCTTGTATTTTTTGCATTTCTTCTGGTGTCAAATCTTCAAATTTTTTGCCTAACTCTTCCTGATTAGTCTTTTCTTTTTCTAAAGGCTTTTTTTTACTTTCACTCATAAAACGTACCTCCTCTCCACTAAATTATATGATTTACTATGTATTCTCATAAGAATACTAGCAAAATCCGAATACTATCTCCATTCACCACACTATTTCATAAACAAAAAATTAATGTTTTATTATCTTTTCTCTTATAGCATCTCCTTTTATAGATTGTATATTATTTCTTTCATTTTGTCAATTTATTCTTTCATTTTGTTTTATGTTTTTCTTTTCATAAAACAATATACTAAATTCTATTTAAAAAATTTCTTAACAAATTCAATATAATATGATATTGGCATTTCCATCTGGTATGTGATATGCTTCTATTGTCCATTTGGACCACCTCCTATGTTTGAGTTTGGCTTGCGACACCATTCTCAATATAACATAGGAGGTTTTTTATTGAAATCCTCACTGTTTCCACTTACACTATTCGCCCCAGCATAGCTGGGGGATTAGACTTTTCATTTAATTTCATATACTTTTCAGCACATTATGGTCGAGGTATAATACATTGTGCTTGGTATTTGATCTGTATTTGGAGTGCGCTTTCAAAACCCGCAATAATTATTAAAACAATCTTCTTTGATTTTGTTATCATACTTAATGGAAAGGAGGGGACACACATGGGCAATCAATCAGTCATCAGCATAGAGGCAGTCATTGACTATATCGAAAGTCATCTTGACGGAAAGCTGGAATTAGAAACGGTTGCGGAGGCTGTTCACTATTCAAAATATCACTTACACCGACTATTTACCGAAACCGTAGGAATGACAATTCATGATTATGTGCAACGCCGCCAGCTTACAGAGGCGGCAAAGCTTCTGGTCTTTTCGGATAAACCTATTATCGAAATTGCTTTTATCTGCGGATACGAGAGCCAGCAATCGTTTTCATTAGCTTTTAAGGCCATGTATAAATCGCCGCCTGCGGAGTATCGTGAAGAACGGAGCTTTTATCCTTTGCAGTTGCGGTTCATTTTACATCGAAGAACGACGGCTATGGAATTTACAATACAGGATATTCGGTTAGCAGAAAAGAAAGATATTGTCGATTGGATGAACTTAATGCGGCTTGTTATTGATGGGTATCCTGTAATGGATGAAGATGACTACTTAGCTAAGCTGGAAGAAAGTATTGACGAAAAGCGTGCGCTTGTGCTAAGGGAGGGAGATATTCTCATTGGAGCGATGGCATTTACCTATTCTCCAGGCAGTATAGAATTTCTTGGCGTACATCCGCAATATCGAAATCGCGGACTTCAAAAGTTATTCTTGGATGCCTTATTGGAAACATATCTTCCAGGGCAGGAAATCAGCACAACAACCTTTCGAGAACAGGACAAGGCCGATACAGGGCATCGAGATATGCTATTGCAACTTGGTTTTGCCGAAAAAGAATTGCTGACAGAGTTTGGCTATCCCACGCAGCGCTTTGTGCTCCCTCCTAAAAAACAGGAGGATATACAACATGGATGACACGCAACGCACCGGCTGGCAGAAAAGAATACTCCTTTTCTTAACCAGTCAATGTATCACACTCTTTGGCTCTACGCTTGTTCAAATGGCGCTCGTTTGGTATGCAACCATGCAAACATCCAGCGGCGTGTGGGTGGCTGCATTTACAGTCTGTTCCTATCTGCCGCAATTTCTCATTTCATTTATAGGCGGCGTATGGGCAGACCGATACCACAGGAAAAAATTGATTATAGGCGCAGATCTGCTGATTGCATTTGTCACTTTCGTAATGGTATTGGCAATTCCGCATATTTCATCGGAGCCTGCTTTGCTCGGCGGTTTGCTTGTTATGTCGGTCATACGATCCTTGGGGGCAGGAATACAAACTCCAGCGGTCAATGCCGTTATCCCACAGCTTGTCCCGGAAGATCAGCTTATGCGGTACAACGGCATCAATGCAACAATGCAGTCTATTGTTAATTTTGCGGCTCCAGCGGCGGCAGGTGCAGTTTTTGCAATCAGCACATTGAGAACGACCCTTATGATAGACATTGTAACGGCGCTCTTGGGAACGGGCCTATTGTCCTGCTTGGCACTTCCGAAACAAAATACTTCCATTGAGACGGCCAGCGTCTTTTCTGACATGAAAATTGGCGTCAAATACGCTTTTGCAGACAAACTAATTGGAAAGCTTTTAATCATCTACGGACTATTCACTTTCTTTTGTGTTCCAGCAGGCTATCTTGCAGGACTTCTTGTTCGGCGAGTATTCGGTGATACTTACTGGTATCTTACCGCAGTGGAAGTAGTAGGGTTCGCAGGTATGATGGCAGGCGGAGTTATTATGAGTACATGGGGAGGTTTTAAGCACCGAGGAAAAACTTTGGCAGTTGGACTTTTTGCGTTTGGCTCTTTTGCAATCGGAATGGGCTTTTCAAAGAATTTTATTTTTTACCTTGGCCTAATGGTATGTTATGGAGTCGCATTAACAATGGTGCAAACAGCAATTACCACTATGTTACAAGAAAAAACGGACACCTCTATGCAGGGGCGTGTATTTGGATTACTTGGCACGATGTATGCTGGCTTTTTACCGATTGGTATGGCTATGTTTGGCCCTTTGGCTGATATTCTTCCCTTGCAGTGGATTATGATTGGATCAGGTATAGCCCTTATTGTAATTGCAGGTATAGCTTATTATAGTCGGGAACTCAAAACAATCTAAAAGAAAAAAGTCGCCCAACGGGAATAAAAAAAACCGTTGTTTCGGCGACTGAGTATCTGTGCGCCAAAACAAAATACAGTAGCCTTACGGCGGTTTTGAAATAACAAATTTCAAGCCGCCGTTTTCTTTTTGAAAAATGAGAATACGGAGGGTGTGTTAAAGTCGCCCTTTTTTGAGGATACGGCGGTGCTCAGGAGGTATTGCCGTGTCCATTTTTGCCTTTTGTCACAGTACACATGATCTACACCAGCTAAAAAAAGCGTAGCTCCCCCTCCGGGACAGTCCGGTTATGAATGTGAAATTAGACAGTACACAAATGAATATGTAACTTCATGCGTCTGTGCGGCTTTGTGTCGCCCAGGCGCTTTTTTATACTTCGAGACAAATTGTCCCGAGGTGCGGGGCGGCTCCCCGGGGTGCCGCTCCCCGCCGAGCCCCGTTTCGGTCACTCATCCACCCAACACCGAAACGGAGGTTTATTTATGACTACAATCAATCTGAAGGATTTTTATTATTGGTACACACAGGATCAGTTTATCGAGGTTTCTGACGAGGTAGCCGAAGTGTTTGTGGCCGATGCCCGGCACGAAATGGCCTACCAGCGGCGGCTCTCCCGGCATAAGGCGCAGTATTCTCTGGACTGCGATGACGGGATCGAATATTCCGCCTGCCTGCATGAGCCAACGCCCCAGGAGCTTCTGGAGCGCATGGAGCTGTTCATCCGTCTGTGGAACGCACTCAACTCTTTGCCGGAAATCCAGGGCCGCAGGATTGATGCCCACATCATTCTTGGAAAGAGCATCAAGGAAATTGCCGAGGCCGAGGGCGTACATGAGGAGTCTGTCCGCCAGTCGATCAAGCGTGGCCTTGAGCGCATGAAAAAAACTTTTTGATTTTTTCATTTTCCCCACTTGGAAATGATGAAAAAATGTCTCGGTTTATGAAAGGAGATATTCTTCTTTCCGCAGATAAACAGCGGCGGCCCCGGGCATAGTCCGAGGAGCCGGGCGGCGGGTGCGCTGTGACTTTTTCTTTGGAAGAATGAGCGAACAACACCAACGCCGCAACTGGGCCGGGCCAACCCACGGCCACGATCCGGCATAGGACAGGCTGGCCGCCTGTCCCCCCGGGCCGCCCTCTTATCTGCGAGGGAACGCCGCTCTAAGTATGGTTGTCTTTGGACAGGGCAAGAAAATGGGAGCGGCGTTCCTTAAATTTCAAGCAGGAGGCAGACGATATGAAAGCGGTGCTATATTGCCGAGTAGATGGCCCTCAAACTTCTTTTGCCCTTGATGCAATTAAGGGACAACAGCTATATCTCATGGACTATGCGAAGAAAAACAACATAGAAATCGCGGGGATATATCTGGATGTGGGGTATCATGGCCGGACAATGGATCGTCCTGGCTTGCAATCTGTGATCCAGACTTTGAAAGAGGGCAACGCCGATGTGATTTTGGTTGCAAATTATAACCGCTTATATCGCGGGCGTTTCCCACAGGAATTGCAGGAGCTCCCGGTTGTTTCATTGAAGGAGCAAAATCGAAAAAGAGAACGAGGAGGAAAAGAACATGACATTTGATCCTGCGCTGTCCGCTATGATGGCCGAGCCGTGGAGCAACGGAGCCTGCCGTGGTTATGTGATTATGGCGATGGAAAACTGCGGCTTTTCCAGTGATGACATCCGCCGTATGATGGCCGAGCTTCATGAGCTGTTTGACTTTGTTTCTCTGGAGGAGGCCGAGGCCCACTATCAAAAAAGCCTTTTCTGACTTCGAGACATTGTGTCCCAAGGTGGAGTGAGGCAAGAGGGCAGCATCGTTTGGGTGCTGCCCTCTTGCGTTTCCCCACGATATGCGGGAGGCGTATCCTATTTTTGATAAGGAGGTTTTACCGTGAGATTAACGGCAAAGGAACTGGAACAAATGAAAAGCGTTGACATCGGCGCAGTGGCTCCCGAGTCCCTGCCGGATGTGAGCGGTATGGCCTTTGACACCTCTCTCCCCCGGGAGGAGCGGATCGTTCTGTTTTTGCAGGCGGTAGAAAATCCATACTGCTTTTGCATCGGCGGGATCGGTGTGAAAATTGAATTTTCGGAAAGCGGGCCGTCCTTGCAGGACACGCTGACGGACTTTCTGCTCCGGCAAAAAAGCGGGCTGTAACTTCGGTTATGGCCCGTTTCTACTTCGAGACAAAGTGTCCCGAGGCGGAGGCATCCTTGTTGTCCCGCCCGGGCAGAGGTATAATATAGATGTAATGTGATAGGGAAGGAGGAACAATGGCACGAGCAAAAAACAGAGGATTGCAACAGAGTTTCTCTCCCTCTTATACCGTCCGCCGCTGGCGGCTGGGCGAATATATCCGGCTTTCCAAGGAGGACTTGAAAAAGGGAAAGGACGACAGCAACAGCGTCATCAACCAGCGTGATCTGCTCAATGACTTTTACCAGAAGCATATCGGAGAATTTGAAAGTGTTTCCGAATATGTAGACGATGGACACACAGGAACGGACGCCAACCGGGAGAATTTCCAGCGGCTCCTTTCCGATGTAATGAGCGGGAAAATAAACTGCGTGGTAGTAAAAGACCTTTCCCGTTTTGCAAGAAATTACAGCGATGCGGGAAGTCTGATTGATAACCTGTTTGTTCAGATGGGTGTCCGTTTTATCAGTCTTGCTGAAAATGTGGACAGCTATCTCAACCCGGACAGCGTTTCCAGTATTATCGTCCCGATTACAAATGTGATGAACGATCAATACTGCTACCAGACCTCAAAGAAAATTCGCCAGGTATTTGACTACAAGCGGCGCAACGGTCAGTATATTGGCGCATTTGCTCCTTATGGATATATAAAGCACCCAAAGGACAAGCACCAGTTGATCATCGATCCCGATGCCGCTGAAATCGTCAAACTTATTTTCTCTTTGTTCCTAAAAGGGACATCGAAACGGGCCATCGCTTTGTATCTGAATGAACACGGCGTACCCAGCCCCTCGGCTTATAAACTGCAAAAGGGCATACCCGTTTCAACAAGAGGATATGACGATCCTATGTGGGGAGCCCGTATGATCCACTCCATTCTGACGAACCCCACCTATACCGGAGATTTGGCACAGGGCCGCAGTCGGGTAAAAAGCTATAAGGTACACGAGGTTGAAAGCGTTCCCCGTGAAGAATGGGGGGAAGTAGCTGGTACGCATGAGGCAATCATTGATTATGAAACCTTTGATAAGGTACAAGCCCTTTTACAGCGGGATACCCGTACTTCTCCAAAAGGCCGGGAAGTCCACCTGTTCAGCGGTTTTCTGAAATGTGCTGACTGCGGGCGGGCAATTACCCGGAGCGTAGGCAACAACAATAATGTGTACTATGCCTGCTCCACCTACAAGAACCGCTCCCGGACAGCCTGCACAATGCACTCGATCAAGCATAACCGTCTGGAGGCCGCTGTCCTCTTTGCGGTACAACAGCAAGTCCATCTGGCTGTTTCATACTCGGAAATGATTGCCCGCATTAACACCGCCCCGGTCAAAAAGAGCCAGTCTATCCGTTTGGAAGAACTGATTGCTGCGAAGGAGCGGGAACTGGCAAAAATCAGCCGCTACAAGCAGTCCCTTTATCAAGACTGGAAAGACGGGGAAATTACCCAGCAGGACTACTGGGATATGAAAGCCGATTATGAGCGACAGACCATCGCTCTTACGGATGTGCTGGCCCGGCTGAACGCTGAACGGGCGGAACTGGCAAACGGTGTAAAGAGTGAGCATCCCGCATTGGTGGCCTTTACAAAACATCAAAATATCGACCAGCTTTCCCGGGAACTTCTCGTTGAGCTGATCGACCATATCAAGGTTTATGAGAATGGAAACATTAGTGTGAGATTTAAGTTTGCGGATGAATTTAGACGCATAGCAGAATACATTGAAATCAACACCACAAAACCCGCAGTAGCGGGCTAACCCCCGCTACATACCCCTTTGACAGTGTGTTTTCCTAATAGGAGCTAATCATACTATAATACTACCTAATTTCAAAAATTAAATTCTCATTCATTGTGATTATTTCCTTTACTTTTACCCTTTGATAGATATAATAAAATTACAGATAATTCTAATCTGCACTAATCTTTTCCACTTACTTTACACTATAAAAACTGAAAGGAAAATTATGGTATTATACCATAAATAGTAAAAAAATGACGTTAGAAAATGAGTACCTTTTTGGCTATGCCACAAGTATGGAAGAACGTGTATCCGTTTTGGATACAACTATAGATAATTACACTTTAAAAAATTTAAAGAAATGGAAAGACAGAAAGTCTTTGTTATCAGAAGCAGATTTTCAAACTATGCTCAAATTTAAAAATCTGTCTGAAGTTCAATATGATTTAGCTGTTTCACCATTGAATGACACTTCACTAAAAAAATTATATACTTTTGTAAAACAGCAAAACTGGTTTAAATTACATAAAAAAATTTTTTCTATCCCAAGAATTTACACCCCCAAGTCTTTAGAAGCTGCCTTACATTTTCATGTAAAGTTTTACATGGACTTTGTTTCCAGTCTTACAACTAAATATCCCATGATATCTTTTGATTCTACTTGCATAAACTCTATAGAAAAAAATATAACTGCGCAATTTATGGAGTTAGCACAAAAAACACTAGTATGGGATGTACGCTCTAAACTTGAAAACATTTCAAAAAACACGCTTAATGAAACAGAGGCTTTTAATTACTATCTTACTCATAGATTTGGAACCAATACTATAGAATACTTTTTCTTAGAATATCCAACACTCACCAGGCTACTTAGCGAACGACTTATGTACGCAATGGATAATTTAGAAATTATTATTAATTCTATAAAAACCTCCAAAAAAGAATTATCTACTACTTTTGGCATAAAGCCACCTTTCTCTATTAATAATTTGCAATCTAAAAAAGGAGATAGCCATAACAAAGGTAAAACAACTACAATACTAGAGATTAATCACGTTTTACTTGTATATAAGTTTCGTGATAATAATATTTTACGCAATTACAATCTATTACTAAATTTCATTCAAAAAAACAAGGCTAATTTCAGCTTATATAAAAGTAAATATATTATAGGAAAAAATTTTTGCATTGAAGAATTTATCTGTAACGAAAATTGTGCCACCGAAAAAGAAATCATAGAGTATTATCAAAATTATGGTTCTCTCGCAGCCCTTACCTATTGGTTAGGTTCTACTGACCTACATAAAGACAATTTAGTAGCCAAAGGGAAATATCCAGTCCTTATTGATATAGAAACACTTTTTCGAACAGAAGAACGTCGAATATATTCAGATGATTTTGCAAAAATTAAATATTTTGAAACTAATTCTGCAATAAGTACCGGCATGCTTCCCATGTATAAATATTGGAAAAAGCAGATTGATTATAGTGCTCTAAATGGTATGAAGCAAAAACTACCGTTTAAAGTAAGACGTTTACTCAACGAAAGCAATGGTAAAATTGGCTTTGAATTATGCGAGGCTTATACAAGTCTTTCCAATAATATTCCTAAATTAAATGGCTGTCATGTTACATATAAAAACTACTGCCAATATATTATAAAGTCTTTTGAAGAAATGCTTTCATGGTTATGCAAAAACAGTAAAGCTATTTATACTCGGATATATGAAGATTTCCACACTTCACCTATTCGAGTCGTTCTTAGAGATACACAGGATTACCATAATTTCCTTGATTTTTCTACCCATCCGTCTTGTATGGTGGATTATATTGAAAGAGAAAAAATATTTGAAAATCTTTGGAGCAATTCATTTGTCACTCCCCAAATTGCTCTGCATGAAATTGCCGCACTATATAGACATGACATTCCGTACTTTTATACACTACCATATTCCAAGGATATATATTTTTTGGATGGCAAGATAGATAATTATTTCCATCAAAATATTTTTACGAATTTAAAGGAGCATTGTGATGCAATGAATCAATATACTATGGAATACTCTAGCCTTTTATTAGAAGAGAGTCTTAATACCTTGTCTTCGAACTGCAAAATTGTTAATCTTTCTTCCTTTGATTTTGATAGTGACGTATTCATTAACAAAGCCGTCAAAATAGCAAACATCATTCTTCAAAATGTCATCACAAGTAATAAAAATAATGCTGTATTGTGGCCTGAACTAATAACACATGGATCCGTATTATCTATAGACTACCCTGACACTAATCTATATAATGGAACTTCTGGTCTTCTTATTTTTTTCTACTATCTAAATGAAGTACGCCCAGATCCAAAATATAGAGAACTCCTTCGTCTACTCGAATATGAGGTATTTAATACAAAGGGAACAACTAACTTAGAAAGTTCCTTTCATGGGATTGGCTCTAAAATCGCTGTCGCATTCATTAATTACTATTTAAAAAAGGAAGTAAAATATAAGCAACTTCTCACAAAATTTCTACCACTTCTCTATGAAATTGCACCAACTATTGATTCATGGGATTGGATACGCGGAAAAAGCAGTTTATTAGCCTTGCTAACGACCATATATGAAGAGCTACAGCTACCCATTATCAAAAGTATTATGGAAGTACTAATTTTAGATATTGATAATATAAATATGACTGAAATCAGCTTTGCTCATGGTTATTGTGGTATTTTGTACGCCCTTTTACGGGCAAATACAATCCTACATCAAAACCATATTGAAAAAAAGATTTTGGAAATTTATCAAATAATAACCATTCATTTGCAAGAACATAAAACATTTTCTCCTGCATGGTGCAATGGGACATTGGGAATAAACAAATCTCTTTTTGAGTTTGCTAAGTATCATCCCCACTACTGTATTAATTTTATTAAACCACAAAATAATTATATACATAATACTTCCTGCCTTTGCCATGGTTCTTTCTGTGAGGTTTCTGCCTACTATGGATTATATAAAAATATTATTACTGTTAAAGAGTCACAAAAAATTGCAGAAAACTTTTCTCAAAAAGAAATCTTTTTATGCCAGTACAAACGATTTTTACCCTTAGGATTCTTTAATGGTTTATCTGGGATAGGCTATCAGCTGTTACGTTTTACAGCACCGAAAAAATATATAGATTTATTATTTTTTGAAAATATTTCTTACTTTTAAACCAAAATACTTTACTTTTTGTCGTTTATATTATATACTATCTATTGTTAATATACTTTAAGGAGGGGAAAGTCATGGAAACAGTTACTATTATGAGTATGCAAAAAAATATTAATGAATCAAAGGAATCGCATTCATTCATTGGTGAATCATTAGAAAACAGTGATATTGAACATTTATTCACTTCTTCAAGTACCATTTCTTATCCATTTACATATATGACTATGTATACATGTTCTTAATTTTTCTCTGACGCAGAACAATCTTCCCAACATGTGAGAAGATTGTTCTGCAAATTCTTTATTCTCGTTCGTAATTTCTCATCTAATTTTTTTCAATACTATTATTACTATACTCTCTACCATAATAACAATATTATAAATCCATTGAATGCAATTAGACATTGATACATAGTTAACCTCAATGTTCAACGATATTTTTGCTAAAATGTTCACGAGAACTATAAAAACTATCGTTGAATAAATACTTGCCGTCCCTATAATTGCACGTCCTCTCTCATCCCGAGAAGTCTTCATAAAAAGTAATATTATCAAAAGAATTGTGAATATCACTGTAATCCACGTTCCCACTTTAAATACTGTAAGACTTTGCATCATTTCATTAATCATTTTTATCATCGCTAATTCTCCTTTTCAAAAATAAATAAATCTTTTATATCAGCCTCCAATATCTGTGCAATAGTATATGCCAATAAAAGAGATGGATTATACCTGTTCTTTTCTAGCTGCATAATGGTCTGTCTTGATACTCCAGCACGATCAGCGAGCTCTTGCTGTGTCATTCTTTTTTTTGCACGCCAAACATGTATTTCCGTAGTCATTTTATACTGTTTTACACCCATTTGCTCACTCCTTTTCCTTTTTAGCTTCGATAATATTTTATTAGTATCGTAACATTTTTCACTCATTTTGTAAATAATTTTTTTCAACGGGGTTTTAATTCTTATGCTTAAATAATTTTAAGATGTCAGGGTCAAAAGCCTTATCACTTTAAATTTGAGAGAATTGTTTGTAAATTATGTAGTGTATTATTTCAAAACTCTTCGTACAAAGTGCATATTTGCACTGATTGGATATAGTTCAAGTAAACAATTTAAAAACAATTGATACAACTCAATATGAAAATACCTTTTTCCCACAACATCATTTTAAATTATCTTTTTGCAAAAAAGCAGAAGGTTTCACATACCTGAAACCCCCTACTTCTACTACTAATTAGTCTAAATTGCTTAATGATTTATACAGATTAACTGCTCCCACTCCAAAATATGTGTCCTCTCCAGCTAATCCAAGATCATCTACTCCATTTATTATATCCTTAAGAACATATTCCATAGATACCTCTCGCTCATTTTTCAAATAATAGGACCACACATCTGCGTAGCTTGCCGATACAATTGGTGCAGCAAGGCTTGTCCCACAATTAAAGCTGTATCCTTGAGGTACACCCAGAGCTTCCAGTCCATTATCCATATTTGTAGGATAAAGACAATATATCCACTGACTCAAATCCAACATTCCTTCTTCTGTATAAGTCAAATCTCCTCCTGAGGCACATAAATCAATGTCTGATCCAAAATTACTATATGAGGCCAATGATGTTTTATGTTTTGAAGATACTGTTACGGCACTCTCTATCCCTCCCGGTAAATGTATTATATGTTCTGTTTGGTAATACTGGTCGAGATCAAGTGCTTTATTTCCTGCAGATGCAACTACAACACATTCCTGAGTTTCCGCATATTCTATTGCTCTTTCAAATGCTTCTATAGTTAATAGTTCACTTTCTACATCTTCGCATTTATATGTTCCCAAACTCATATTTACAACATTACACTGATCTTTCGCTGCCTGAATAATAGCTTCTATTGTCCATGCTGAGTCTCCGGTATTAGCACCGATAACTTTATATACAATCATTTCCGCTTCAGGTGCAATTTGTGCAACAATACCAGCAACCCCTGTCCCATGTCCATTATTATCCTGTAAACATGATTCTCCCTCTACATAGGAACGTGAAATAGATGTATTAATCTTTCCTGACAAAATTGGATGTTCTGCATCTACCCCACTGTCAATTATCCCAACTTTTGCACCTTCCCCTGTGGAAATATCTAATGAGATTCTATCATTGGTTACCTCATCTACATGCCATGCCATTGTATCAAACAATTCTTCTTCTGTCATACGCATTCTAGCCTGGTTATAGTCTGAAAAATTCGTTTTGCTCAACTCTACACTACCAAGAGGATTTTGCGGTACCGAAATATCTGGCAATTCACCTTTTATATAAATATATGGTTGAACTTTTTCATCACCTAAAAAACTATCCACATCCATATCAGTAGGCAGCATTAAATGAATCAACTGAATTTCCGGAGTTGAAGACATAGCTATTTCTGGATAGTACTCATTTATGATTTCTTCAAACTGTTCAACCGTATATCCTTCATTCAAAATCACATCCACCACAACTCTATTATTTTCACTACTCACAGTTCGTGCTTTACTCTCAATACTTTTCTCATTACTATCTAGTTCTGAACTGAATAAAGTTGCATTATCCTTCTCGCTATGCCCAATTTTCTTATCTATATAAGTATCTGCAGCAGATACTATCTTTGCAGGTTCTATGACTATGTTCTTTACCACTACTAAAGCGAAAAGTCCTACCACTACTAATTTAATTCTTTTAAATTTTTTACTCAATTGCTTCTTCTCCTTTCAAACTTCCGAGACTAAGATTTCCACTATAAATATAACTATATAAACCATTTTTTTTCATTAATTCCTGATGTGATCCTTCTTCAACAATCTTTCCTTGATACATTACAATAACTCTATCGAAATGTTGGATTGTGTTCAATCTATGCGATACAACAACGCATGGAAAATTATATTCTTTCACTCTGTTCATAATATAATTTTCTGAAATATTATCCAAAGCACTTGTCGGCTCATCCATAATCATCAGCTCAGGCTGATTTACAATTGCTCGTGCAATTGCGATTCTTTGCATCTGTCCGCCTGAAAGATTCATTCCCCCTTCTGAAATTTGAGTCTCAAATCCCATTGGTAAAGTCTGAATTATCTCGTCAACACGAGCATCGTCCACTGCTTTAAGAAAAGTGTCATCGCTTACCCCCGTTTTATTCATAAGAATATTTTCTTTTAAACTCATGTTGAAGATTGCTGGATTTTGATTTACCATACTGACCTTTTGACGAATAGAGTTTTGACTCAATTCTTTTATATTTTTCCCATTCAATAATACTTCTCCTTCTGATGGAGAATACAAACCAGATAGTACCTTTACTAGCGTACTTTTACCAGAACCACTAGGACCTACAATGGCCACTTTTTCATTCTTTCCTATAGATAAATTAATATTTTTTAATATTGGCTCTTCAAATTTACTATATTGAAAGCTTACATTCCTAAGCTCGATAGATTCATACATTTCCTCAAACGATGTTTTTTCATCATCAGTGGCTACCTTTTGTTCTAGAATTTCAGATAATTTCCCAAAATAAGAACGTAATAACATAATCGAAGAAAAAGCTCCCATAATTGTAACAATTGGTGTAACAAATGCCGTGGCAATCGCATTAAAACTAATCAATTCTCCTACCGATAATGTATTATTGCTTATCCCATAAATACCTATTCCAATAATCGTCAGTGGCATTGTAAACTGGGTAGCTGTTGAAATGTTTCCTATAAATCCCAAAGTACGATTTTTACTCATCTGAACTTTTAATTGTTCACTAAAATTTTTTTCCCAATCTTCATAAAACTGTTTCTCCGCTCCAATAGATTTAACAGTTTCCATCCCTTCAAATAGTTCCACCAATGTTCGATGAACTTTTGAATGTAGCAGTAACTCTTTATCAGTCAAATTTTGGTAACGTTTCGTATTTATAAAAGAAGAAATAACAATAATAGATATACCAAGCATGCTAATGATTGTTAATTCCAAAGAATAGCTAATCATCAAGTAAAGATATGCTATTACAAAAACAATATCTATTACCGTTGTCACCAATTGACTACTTAGTAGCTGCTGAATATATGTTGTTAGATTTGAACGAAATATCAAATCGCCCGTAGAACGGTTTACAAAAAAGTTAAGCGGCAACGACATAATTTTTTTCATAAATTCGGTCATTAAATGCCGCTCAAAGAAGTTTTGAAATTTAGCTACTATTAACGTTCTTCCAACTTGCAACGTGTAATATGTTAAAAATACTGCCCCTATCCAAATCATGACTTCCAAAATTGCCATATCCTGTGATAATACCATGTAGTTATCTACAGCACGCTGTGTTATTACTGGAATACCCAAAGCAAAAAATTGAATTAAGATTGTCAATAAAATCAATCCGATAATTTTAATTTTTTGTTTTGTAAGCAAATCAATAAGAACATTTTTCTCTTTTTCTTCTTTAATATTTTTGATAATCGTTTTATCTATATCTGTAGGAAATAAAACCATATTTGAAAAATGTTCTAAAAACTCCTTGTAAGAATATTTTTTTCTACCTTGCGCCGGATCTACAATAACAACCTTGTTCCAAATAATTTTTTCAAAAACCACATAATGTCTATGATCCCAAAAAAGTATACATGGGTTGTTATTCTCTTTGAAAAACTCCAAACCAGACACTCTATAGCCTGACGTTGAAATCCCAAATTCTTGAAGAATCGATTTCAAATGAAATAATGTATTTCCCCCTTTTGGCACTCCATATTTATCCCTCAAAGAATTCAACGAAATATTAACACCTAGATAATTTAGTAACATTGTTACAGATGTTATTCCACATTCGCTATGCTCACTTTGTTCTACAAACCTAACTCTTTTTTGCATTGCCTCCAGCCCTCCCCTCTAATATCATGACAAAAAAATTATGTTTAGAAATAGCTGTTTGAACAGAACTTCCACTCTCTTGAATACCCATTCTCTTTCCAATTACCTTTTCTATATGCTTATTCCTTTTTCCCATTTCATTTATACCCCTATTCGCATCTTTAAGATTTTTGCCTGTATATATTCATCTGAAATATATCTTACCTGACTGTTCCCACTCCCAAATACCCTTTTCATTGCATTTTCGTCTAGTTCTTCACAGTTACTTGTTTGTACTACATTTTTGTTCATCTTCTTATTTTTCCAAAGCTTCATTTAACATACCTCCTTTTCTGTTTTGGTAGTGTCAATTTTATATGTTCAAAATAGGCTCAACTACAGTAAAATCAAAGGTTTTAGAGGCTATGAGTCTTTACCTCTCCTTTCTTTTGCTTTGACAAACAAATTTTTACGCCACGATTCTCATCAATGCCAGACTGAAATCCTGTTAAATCCAGCCTTGACGGTGTTTCCGTAAATAAAATATAGTCAATCAGTCAAAACGAACAGAGATCTGTTCTTTCATAATCATCTTTCCACTACCTCTTTGTTAATTATCTTACAAAAATTGTACAACATTCGTCTCAAAATGTAAAGTATTTTTTTCATTTAGAAAAATATTTTTTGCCATTGTTATAGAAAAATAAATGTAAGAGAGGAAAATAGCAAGATGAAAATCCCGTTTGTAATTCAAGAAATTTTTAGCAAATAAAAGTCTTATTATATAAGCAAGATTCCTATTTTTCAACTAACACAGGATATGTTACAGTACATTAACAATAAAACGTATTATTTTTTCTACCTTTGATGCAGATATGTATCCCAATATTGTTTCACCCTCTTCAATCCAGCCTGGTTTTCAGACGGTATTTTGCTTTCCGTTTCCAACCATGCAAGAAACAGTCTTCTTTCTTCTTCATACTCCCGGACAACACTCCGAAGTCTTCGAATCTCACGCTGGCAGGATAATACTCTTTCTTCATCTGTCATATCAGTTCCTTCCTTTTCTATGCTTTATTCTCTTCTACGCTCATACACTCAAATCTATATTTGTTCTCATCACAAAAACTGCAATAATATGGATATTCCTTTTTTAATGCTTTATCTTTTTCAGGTAAAACTTCGTTTCCACATTTTTTACATACCAGTTTCTTCAATTTTTTCTCCTTTCATTTTAGGTACAAAAAAGACACCAAAAATCCTTTTGATGCCTTTCAGTAAATCTAATATTCTTTTTTCCTTTTGTTCTGAAAAATGGTATTATTTTCTATCTTTAATTTTTAACACCTCTTCTTCGGAGATATTCAAAAGTTTACAAATCTCAGAAATCGGATAATTATTCTGCAGCATTGTAAGAATGACTGCTTCTCGCTCTTTTTCTCTACCCTTTTGTTCGCCTTCTTCTTTCAACTTTTCTAATGCCTCACACATACTGTTTACCTCCATATTTCTACTCATACGAATCAGTTCCTTTGATCCTGTCATCTGACCAACAACTGTTAATAGATCTGAACCCATCTCCTTGTTTCCATACTTCTCCTGAATTTTTTCAAAATGGCCGGCAAAGATTTCCCTGGTAATTTCAAAAACACTTTGAACATCTGTATTATTGAACACATATCGGTCTGAATCCCGTACTTCCAAGAGGTTCATTTTGTAATCTGAGAAAATAGCGGCAATTTCTTCCGGCATTTCTACAATCATATCTTTCAGACAATACGGTCCGTCCCACTGTTTTTCTCCATAATACACTGTCAATGTGATAACCGGATGAAGCCGGTCATCTTTTTTCATCTTTGATAAAAATTCATCTTCTGTCTTTTTCCCGGTATCTTTTTTATATTTGCGTGTAATTTCCTGATATTCCTTCAGGTAACTCATTGCATCATACACCATATGACGCAGCGGCATGGCATAATGAATATGCTGCTGGCTTTCAATTCCAAGAACAACAAATTCTACTCCATAAGCGGTCTTTTTAATGACATCTCTTGTTCTGGATAACGTTTCCTTATAATCTTTTAATTGAATGACACCGGAAACATCCGTATCCATTTCATGCAATGCCTCTGGCTTAATAACCTCTTTTCCTCCAAACACAACTACATTGAAAAGATCGGCAAACCGTTCATTATTCCGCCAAAAATATTTAAATATAATATCTGCTTTTGTATGTTCCACGTAAATTCCTCTCTTTTCTACAACCAGTCACTCTCTTGTTACGATTATTATATCAAACTTCATAGGACCTGACAAATTGAATTTTCTATGATATTTCAGAGAATTCCTCTCCCTCCATTCTTTCATAATCACACTTTTCCGGGGATATTGGACGGAAGACCGATGCTTGCAGGTATTTTCCTTCAGAAGCAATTCCATGATTTCCACCTAGAGAATCCAAATACTGCTCTTTTCCTTTGGTAGCCGAGATATAGATGTATCTGCTCTCTTTTTGAAACCGTCCACTTGGAATGTTCCCAAAGTAATCACGACTGATTAACAATGAGATGTTGAGTCTTCCTGCTTTTTCCTTTACCATACGAAAAAGAAGCTTAAACATCTCCTGTTCCAATCTGTCTGAAATCCCTTTTACATAGGCTTTTTCCAAAAACAGAACCAGTTGCTCTGGTTTCTTTTTCTTTCCCGTATCCTTTGTAAAATCTACAAATTGAAATTCTTTGTTCTCCCTTTCCATTTTTTCTTCAGATGCTTTTGTAAGCCGAAGGATTGCCCTAAGGACAATCTTACCTTGATAAGAAATATATATAATTTTCTTATTACTGTCAAAGCAGGATAGCAGACACTTTCGATACATTCCTGTCTTGTAACTCAAACAGGTTTTATCCGGCAGCTCCCCAATCTGCATCACCGGAAGAAAACGGTCTTCTTCCCAGATCTTCCATTCCTTTCTCTGAAGTTGCAGATTTTCTGCCCACAGTTTCATCTGTTTTTCTGAAATCGGAAAAGCAAGTTCCTTTTCCAGATCTGCATCATGGTATTTTAAGTCTTTAAATTTCCCCATAAGCTCTGCGACCAACAATCTACGCAACATTTCTGTCTGTCCGGTATCTCCTTTATAAAATTCATACAAAATTTCAGAACCGCCTTGTTCCAGAAATGTCTGGATATTTGCTTCATGATCTCTGATAAACGAATCGGAGAAAGCAAAAGTGCTCTTCATCCATTCCCAGTGAGGATCATTTTTTAATAGTTCAGCATAGGCAGACTGAAAATTTGGGTATCCACTTAATTTTTCTTTATTTGCTATCAAATACCGCAGTTGGAAACCATTTTTCACTTCTGGAAGAAAACGTACAACTTCTTCCCAGGAAAGAAACAAATCTAGTATATCCATCCCTACTAGGCCGGAAATATTTCCCAATTCTTCTTTCACCCACTTAGATAATGGTTTGTGGGATAAAAAAGCCGCAACTCTTTCCAGCGTTTCTTCGCTAGTTACCTTGTCCAAGAGTCTCTTTTTCACCACTTCCTGCATAACTCTCAACCGATCGTCTACCCTTCTATAATTTAGTTTGTGGTACAAACGGATATACTCTCTGTCAGGACAGACAGCAAATAATTTTATTTCCGCAAAAGTATACTCTTTTTGTATCATATCTGTCTTTTCTATAGCAGAACATTCCTTTATTTTTCTGCATTCCTTTAAATTTTGAAAATTTAATGTATTTAGATTGACATACTCCTCATAAAATGCTTTTTGAAATAAAATAGAATTCCATGGAAGTTCAAGAAACAGTTCTGTATTTTCTTCATACAACTTCAAAAAGTGTTTTTTCTGATGTTTGACTGCATAAAGAAGTACTGACTCCTGATAATATTTCAATCGGTCCACCGCTTTTATGGCATACCGGTAAACCTCCTGTATATACCCTGCTCTTGTATAGAAATTCCCTTGCGAAATCCATCCTTGTCTTACAAATCTGTTTAAATCAAACAATAACTGTTCATTCTCCAGCCACCTTGTCAAAAAACAAGACAGCACGTCTTTATGCAAGCGGTCTGCGATTTTTCTTAATAACGGATAAAGTTCTTCTGCATTTTTTATAATCTGCCTATATGCCTCTTTACTTAACATTGGCAGTTGAAACTTTGACAAATACTTCAAAAGTTCCAATACATTCACTTTTCCTAAATCCTGAAAGAAGTGTTCTTCTCCAATCACTTCTCCTAAAAAGTCCCCTGTAAAAATCGGTTCTTTCAAAAACATTCGTTCTGAAAAGCTTAAATCTTGTAGCTTTTTATCACAATATGTTTCAAAAAACTCCATGTTTCTATTTAATATATTGCACTCTTTTTCGGACAAATGACTGGAAAAATAATATTGGAGATATACAGCTACGTATCTGTCCGAAATTGCTTCTGTTTTCAAAGCTGCTTCCAATTCCTCATAGGAACGGTCAAATAGTTTTTCATCGGCACCGCCGATAAACATTTCTATTCTATAGGCTGAAATTCCTGCTTCCAGTAGACTTATAATCTTTGAAAGAATTTTCGGATAGGCAACCAATTTCTTTCCATACTCGATTGGAAGCTGTTTTAATATTCTTCTCTTTTCGTCTGTATCAATTTCTTTTGTAAAAGGAAGGAGCTGTTGATTTGAAAATCCTAAAATCTCCTGCCAGCCAAGTCCTTCCAATCCCTTAATAATCTCCATGTGTTCCGTCACCGTCGTAAGCATCTTCTACCTCCATTTTTATCAACCACTCTTTTATAGTTGCAATCTCTATCCCTTCTTTTTTCCCTAAGTTTAATAGCAGTTTTAAATATTCCCAAATTGCTGCTTTTGGTAATTTCCACCCCACTTTTTCTAAATATTTTTTTAGGAACTGAACCGTTGCTTTTATATAGGCTTCTTTTTGATAAGAATAGAAAAGTGAATCGATTTTCCAAAAAATCTCTTCTGCTGTTTTCTCCTGCTGCAGTTTCCAAAAATGCTGGTATGCTTCTTTTGTCTGCTTTTCCAGTTCAGCCACTTTTTTCTGTTTTGCGGCTTCTTCCTGTTCTTTATAAAACTTCTCCCGTTCCTCTTTCTCCATGTATAGCATTCTAAATTTCTTACTTCCAGCTTCTTCTATCCCAAGCTCCATTAGTTTTTTCCAAAATTCCTGTGCCTGTTCTTTCGGAAGCCAAATAAGATTTTCCTCTTTTTCCAAGACTTTTAAAAGAAAAGCAAAATATTTTTGTGGCTGAAACCGATAAACAGATTCTTCTATCCAGAAAAACAACTGCAGGACCTGGTTTGGTTGCAAATGAAGTTTCAAAAAATTCATCTTATCATATTCCCGTCTGTAATAAAATTCCTGAATTCCGACACTCTTCCATAAGAAATTTCGTTTTCCTTCTTTTCTGATTTCTTCCATGGATCGGTTATCCAAAAGAAGTTTTGCAGTCTGAAATTTTAAATCCGTATCCAAATCTTCGATATAGGAAAGAATATAGCCATACTTCTTTTTTTCCGGTTCTTCCCATTCAGAAATCGCTTTTCCTTCTCCCTTTGTAAGCAATTCTTTTATAATCTGTCGGGGATCTAAGAAATTCTTTTCTGCAAATGTTTCAAAAATTTTATGATTTTGATAGTTCTCTTCTTGCAGCATCTGTTGAATATAATCTACCTCTGTCAATTCCTGATAAATCTTCAGATACTCCTGAAGTTCCTGTTCCGTAAAAGACTGATTATATAAAGTCTCCCGTATTTTTTTATCAAAATCCTTTTTCCCCAACAGAGAAAAGATTTTCTTTGCCTGTGTTTTACATGATGGAATAAAAAACCAGCTAGGATTTGCCTGTCGCTCTCCTGCATAAGTATGAAGCAGTGCATATATCTTGGAATTTTTAACAGTTACCTGACATTTCATGGCGCCTAAAATCCCATCATATCCGCCGATTTTGATTTCATAAGAACGATGCTTTTGTATTAGTTCCCTGCAAAGCTGATAAAGCTCCTCCGAATATTCCTTTTCCTGGTTACATATAAAAATGCAAAAACTTTCTGAAGCACGCTCCCATGTTATCTGGCTTACTGTTTCTAACTTGTCTTCCTTTGCAGCCTGCAGCATCCGCAGGTTTAAATAAAAAATTTCTTCTTTTTGGTAACCTGCCTTTCGCATCTGTTGAAATAGCTCTGAACGTTCTTTTACGTGGGTATGCTGCATCTTCACCAAAAGTTTTAATCTCGAAAATATCTGTTTTCTTTCTTTTTTAATTTCCTTTTCATAAGTTCTGAAAAACCAGATATACATTTCAGCATTTTGGAAGATATTTACTGCTCTTTCATTTTCAAAGAAAGAGCATACATTTTCTTTTAGCATTTCCCAGATTTCTTTTTTCCCTTTGAATAAAAACAGGATACACATACATTCTGCAAGTTCTTTGTATGAATAACTTTTAATCCGTTCATAATAAAACTTTTGTTTCTTTTCAGACAGAGTTAAAAAACACATAGCTCCTGCTAGATAAATATCGGTTTTCGCTTCTCGTTCTATCCGTTTCAGAAAGTTTTCATATTGTGTTCCCACATACATTTGTGCTTCATGAAAATCAGACATAGTTACAAGGGCAAATGCCAGTGCCCTGCGGATTTGAACAGTATCCCCTATCTTTTCTTCATACCTCTCCAGCATCTCACCCGGATACTGAAAGGTATAAGCGTCTTCCTCCTTTTGTTCTTTCCCTATTGGAAGAAAACGTTTATCTGCCTCTTCTTTTTCAAAATACCGTATCTTATCATTCTTTGTTGAAGTAAGGAAAATGATATGCTTCATAGTCTGAAAACTGTTTGCATCTATTTTTTCTTTTAATATATCCATTTGTTCTCCTTTCTGGAAAGGGCTGTCTTGCACAGCCCTTTATTTCTTTCTTTTGTGGTTAATCTGTTATGTAATTACAGTCCCGAACAATTGGGATTTTACCTTTACGAATTTCATCAAAGGCTGCTCGATACCCTCTTTTTTCGGGTTCTGTAAAATTCACTTCCCATTCTTTAATCACCTCTTCTAATGCGAGTTTTTTCGGGTTTAAAATCACAAGACCATGCAAAATTCCAGATACAATCCTTTGATATTCTTCTGCATATTCCCTACGATCCAAATCGGTATCTGCATACCAGCAATCCAACTTTCGGATCATTTGCAGACTTTTCCATGGTGGCAGCTGCATCGGATAGTAAAATCTTGATGTTTTGGAATCGCTCTCATATTCTTCTGAAAGCCAGATAACCGTTCCCTTTGAAAAGATGGGAGGCAGATAACCATTCTTGGAATATTCCTCCATTATTCCAAGAATATCCTCCCAAGTAACTTGACGGAAGGAATAAGGTTCCTGGGTATCTGCTAAATAATAATCGTCATCTGATAAAGAAATTTCTCCTCTTTTTATCCCAGAAATTCTTCCATCTCCATCTTTTAAAATCTCCGTTACAACATCATTTGGATAGAAAAAGTCCATACCTCTGGCAATCTTTTCTGCATCTTCTGTCCTTCCCTGTTCTGCCAGTCTACTTTCATGTTCTTTTATTCCTTCAATGATCCTCCACCATTCCTCTTTGGAACTTTTCAAACCGTTTTCTTTGCTGCTGTCTTCTGGAATTTCTTCCGAATCGGCAGCTACCAGCTCACAATTCTCCTGATCGAGTACATCACTGTTTTCTATATAATTCATTTCTCCTAATGGAATTTCATCTAAATGATCCTTCGCGTATTCCAGTGCCTCCGGGAAGGTTTTTATTGCTTCTGGCAGCAATAATTCCCCATGATAATAAGCATTACAGAGAATGGAGCAGGAAAGTTTTTGTGGGATATTCGTTTTATCCTTGCAAAATTCAATCGTCCAAATCAGGTTTTCAGGTATATGCTCCATTTCTGGCAAATACATACTGCATGTCTCTTCCTGAAATTCCCACTGAGTTGCTTTCCCAAAATCAATCCAGCTTCCTTTTCCATGATTTGCACAACTGACTTCATGCTCCGGCTGCCCGGATATAACAGAGTAAAAACCATTGCTTTGTACAATGTTGGGAACTCTCTTCTGTCCAAGAAATTTCTCATGCCGATGTGCTCTGATGATAAACTCCTTTTTCTCTTGTATAACCCGTTTTAATTGTGCTAAATTTTTAATTCTCATCCTGTTTCCTCCTTACGCTGCATTTTTCATCTGTTTTATTTCTACCGGCAATAATTCCGGATAGGTCTGTCTGGATAATCCCAAGCGTTTTGCATAGTTCTGCATTTCCTGGGAACTGGAAAAAAGTTTTGCCTTTCCAAGTTCCGGTACAAACTGCTTTCCATTCCAAAACATTTCCCGTTCTTCTTCACTTTCGACAGATACCAGCATCCATGCACGATAGCAGATCTGCGGATCCATACCAGCATACCAAAGATGCCTTTGAGCAAATCTCTCTGCTTCCCTTAAACTTCGAAAGAAAGCTGCTTTCCAAATTTTCGCTGTCACAATACGCTTATTTTTAATTTTCTGAAAGTACTGGTCTCTTCCTAGTCGGATCACATATCCTGTACACCAAAAGTTCTCAACCCATTCTTTGTTCTGTTCCATAAATCCTCCAATCAAAAAAAGGAACCTTGAAAAGTCCCTTCTGCCATTTCTCTATCCCATATATTCTAAAAGTTTCTTTACAATCTGCCGTGGAAGCCGTTCCAGATCCTCTGCATTGATACAGGCATTCCCATAAATTTTTTGAATGTCTTTCTGATCAGTCCCAATTGCTGCCACAAGCAATGTGATTTGTTTCTGCTCCAGCCGTTTCTGTACGTTCTGCAAATCTTCTCTTGCTACTTTTCCGCCATATCCTTGTGCATTAGGAAGTCCGTCACAGAAAAAAATCAGAATTTTCATTTTTTCCTTTCTTTTTGCTATCTTTTCTGCCATGTAAAGAAGGGCTGCCCCATCTCTGTTGGCTCCTCCTGTTTCCATATCTAAGATCCGGTATTTACCTTCTTTTTTTTCTCCAAACTCCAAATACGAATGTAAACATATCATTTCTTGTTGCTCCCTGCCTATATGCTCCCTCCCTGTACAATGCCCATTTACACATACTGGTATATCAAGTGCCTGTGCGAACTCTACTACACAAAGAGCTGTCAGTACAGAAGCTTTCCAGCGTTTCTTATCAATGGAAGCAGATTGATCCAGTAAAAATCCGATCACCGTATCCATATTTCGGGAAGGGATTTTTGTCTGGAAAATCCTTTTTTCAGGATTCCAAAGGTGTGCCATATCCAATCCTTTTCCAATATACTGGTGACGCAAAATATGGGTTTTCTTCCTTTTTAAAACCGGCAGCAAATCCTGCTTCATTTTCATTAGAATACGCTTTATCTGCGGTTGAAAATTTCTGTATTTTTGATATGCCGTTTGAGAAATGATTTCTTTTCGGAAAATACGCTTTTTAATTTCCCTGTTCACAGGTGTAAACTCTGTATTTTCCAAAATCTCTTTCAAACGATCCCGCATCCATTCTTCATATCCCCTTTCCCTTGCTTCTCTTTTTAATTCCAGGCAGATATTTTGCAGTTCTCTTTCAATATCAATTGTCTTTACAGTTTCTGGTTGCAATTCAGCAAGCAAAGGCTCCGTTTTTTCTTCTGTCAGGTTTTCCTGCTCCCTTTCTGGATTTACTCTTTCCTTTTGAATGGGGTGCATTTCTTCTGAAATGGCACGTTTCAATTCATTTCCATTCCAAAGAACATCTGAGGCCTCTTTTCTCTCCATACGGATTTCCCTGCAAGCAGGTTCTTCTGAATATTGTGGCAAATCCTCCATCCATTGATTTAAAACATTTTTCAATGCTTCTTTGTTATTCTCCATAGAATTTTCTGCTTTTTTCCGAATGCTTTCCGCTTCTTCTAAAAACAGCGGCCAAAGTTTTAGTAAAATCTGATTTGTTGCCAAATACCTTACACTTTCACCACTCTTACTTATCGCTTCAGAAACAACAGGGATACAGTTTCTAAGGAGTTCCATATATTCTGCGACTTCTCCATCCCATATATTGACTTTATGTGTAAACATATATTGCACCAACAAAAGCAACATAATCTTCAGTTTTGATTTGTTCTGTCCAATCTGCTCTTTCAGACTAGAAATCTGCTCCATGTTTCTCTTACGGTTCTGCAAAATTCCCTGCCGAATACTCCCCGGAAACCTTCTGCACATCTGTCCTTCAATAAAAACATCTTCCAAATATCCCTGCAGCCTCCCGGCTGTTTGCAGATAAAGTCCTAAAAGTACAGCATCTTTCTTTTGAAAAGCATCTTTCATACTTTGTAAAAACTCTGTTTCCTGTTCGTTCTCAGGCTGTGGCCAGGCTGGATATAAAATTCCTTTTGTAATTCCATCTATATATTTTCGTCTCAGATAGATACTGCTGTAATTCTGATGTCCACATTCATGCCCTTCCACACCGATCAAACTTTTGCTTCGCAGATCCAAAGTCGGAAAACTCTGCGTGAGCATATTCATGGTATTGATATAAATATAGCATCCTTCGAAATAACCGGCCCTGTGATCCAATGCATCGGAATAAAACCGGATCTGTGCATTATGTTTATCCGTAATCTCTTTTCCAATCCGTTGCATCAGCCTTAAAAATTGTGGAGAAGAGAATACTTCTATATCTTGAAGCAAACGTTGTTCCACTTGTTGATTCCGTTCCTTTCTTTCATTTCTCATGCTTATTCCTTTCCCTGTCCTACATAAATCTCCATACATACTCTACGGAGCATCTCCCTGTCTTCTTCATCAGATGCAAGTTTTGCTAACACCGTATCTTCCGCAGCTTTTACAAGATTTTGAGTCCGCATATATTCATATACCCAGTTTTCATATTCTCGGTAGCCACAAAGTCCGCTTTTTCCAAACTCTTCTTTTACTATGACATCCAACCGTTTCATTACCTTTGCCATCTGTTTTAAAATTTCCATATCCTTACAGCCTGTACGGAATCTTGCACGTTCTGCCAGCTGCTGCTCTGTTAAGTCTTTACGATGCTGCACTTTGTTCATTCTGGATACTATCGAAAAATCAAACTCCCTATTGGCAATATAATTCAAATTTGTGGTAATGATGATAATTGCATTTGGGTGTCGTTCTACGACTTCCCCATACAGAAGATCCAGTTTTCTGGAATCATCTAAAAGGCGGTTCAATTTTCCGAGCGTCCCAGGCTCTACGATCAAGGATGCTTCCATTATTTCAATCACAGAAGGCATTCTACATCCCTTGATGATTTCTGATTCCTGCATCACAAAATCCCCTTCTTCTTTCGCTTTCTGATAGCCTGATTGATATACTGCATCTAACAGTTCTCTAAACGCTTCGCTTTTGGTAATCCCTTCTTTTTTTGTCTGTGCAATCTCTTCTAATACTTGTATCGGATCTGTTACAAATTCCTGTAAAGAGGGAAACTTCATAGTATCTTCAGTCTTTTTCTTAGAATTTGGATAAATCCCTGCCACCAGTGTATTTTCATCTGTTTCTGGTCCACAGTTTAGAGCAAAGTAAGGCACTCCCAAAATCTGGGCAATCATCTGAGCATCCGTTGTCTTTCCAGTTCCCGCATTTCCGGTGATCATAAATTTTCGAAAAGGCGACTCTACGATTGCCGAAAGAATATCCTGTGCATATTCCCCAACTTTCATATCATCCGGAAGGTGTGGGATACGGTTCAGATATTCCTTTGAAACCAGCCATTGCTGTCCGTATATTTTCTGTAGTTCCTTTAAAGTCCAGTCCTTTGCTTTCTTCGTTTCTCCCAAAATCTGAAACGTACCCTTTACCGCATCGTTTGGTGCATACAGTTCACTCTCTATTGCAAGCATTGAAAGTTGCTCCATACCGCTCTTTCCAAGCTGGCTCTTTTCCAAAGGGATACCTTCATTGCTAAAATCCTGTACATTTTCTACTCTCCGGTATAGGTTATCACAACAAAGAAAAGCCGCTTTTAATGCAAGTTTTTCATTTTTCCAACCTTCTTTCATTTGCTGCATGAATAAAATAAAATTCTGGGCAAATTCCAAATTATACAATGCTTCTTTCTTTTCCAAGCTGACATAAATAAGCATTGCCAGAATTTCTTCTCCATCACTGATATTTCTTTCAACTGAATCAAGAGCTGTGTATGTCTGCTTCTCTTTCTTACAGATACCTCGTATCTTTGCACTGACCGGATTATAGATCAATGCATAGCGTCTTTCCTCTTTTGCATATTCCATACAGTAAAAATTCAACAAATCATAATTCCCTTTTTGGAATCCCAGGGCTCCTTCTGTTTTCTTTAAATAAATTCCCGCAATACTCAGCATTGCCCTCAATGTAGGTGGATGCAGTGTTGCCTGCCGTCCTTGATTATACTGGGAAAGCCACTCTATTGTTGTCGTTGTTTTCCGCAGTCCTTCTCTCTGTAAAAACTGACGGAACGGTTCTGGTATTTCTTCCTGAAATGTCCAGGTATCAAATAATTTTATCTCTGCCATTTTTTCTCCTTTCTGTCTGCAAGTTTTAGGTATATTCCTCCTTTCTACACGCAAAAAAAGACAAGGTATTTGTCTTTCTATACCTTGTCTTAAACTTATTCCTATATTTTATTGCAGACTATGCCCAAAGTAACTCTTCTGCTACCATGCAGAATAAAAATTCATTGCACAAATTTGCTTGTACATAAATGAATACAACTTTATCCTAGCATTAGATAGAGAAACTGTCAACAACAGTTTTGGGATCGTAAGAAATTTATTCTTTTTTGAAATTATTGTTCTTCATACGAAGCGATTCCTTACACAAAATATAAGAAACCGCAAGTAAATAGATCATTTCAATGCAAAAAATTTCTCTAATATAGATAGTATTCTTATTTCTCCGTATTCCTAATATATTGAATTTTAGGACGTTTTAACTGGATAAATCTGGTATTTGGTGTTTCTAATGGATCGCATTCTTTTCCATTTTTATCTACGTATGCCTGTGTTTTTATAATAACTGAAACGCCATTTCCACGACTACTTTCCATTTCTTTAAAAGCTTTTTTTAAATTCTTCTTTGCGATACGTTTATTCATGGAATTCCTCCTTTTTTGCTTCCGTCTTTAATAACTGATATTATACTAAATTTTACAACTATATGCAATCTTTTACACAATTTATTAACGTAAAATCGGACTATTTTCTACTGGATAATCCTTCTCTTTCAACAGTAAAGAAGATCTATTTCTTCCCCAACTCTATCTTGTGATTTCGCTCTACTTTCGTCTATATCTTTTCTACTACTAGACAGCTTTAGAATTTTGTTCAAAAGTATGCGTAGTTATCCATACCACACAATAAAGGGAGCAGCCAGAACACTGCTCACCTCACTATTTTCAAAATTTATATATTTTGTACTTTTATACTTTCTTATTCATCTAAATTTTTGCTCTTTTCTTCTTCAGAAATTTTCACCCCTTTCCATTGCCTGTTCTACTGAACACCTCATCTTTTCCATAAGGTTTCTAATTGAACGTAAAATCAAATCCTTTCATATGAAAAATAGTGTTTCTTATTCTTAGCTTCATGAACGTTAAAGGATAATTAGTAGTTATCCGGTATCTGAATGATATTAGATAATACCTTATTATCCAATATCGAAGTACAAAGAGAATAATGTAGGAGAATATATTTTGAATGCAATAATTTTGGCTGCTGGACATAGTTCCCGTATGATTGAGGAAAAACAATATACCCATAAGCCTTTGTTACCAATTCTTGGGCTTCCCAATATTGAGAGAACAATTCTAATTTTAAATGATTTTGGAATAAATGATATTGTTATAATTGCAGGAATATATGCAGATCAATATACATTTTTACAAGAAAAATATGGTTGTACCATCGTATCTGATCCCAATTGTTCAGTATCTACGCTCTATGGGATATACAGTATTGTTAATATTATAGGTGATACTTTCATCATTGAAGGTGATGTTGTTTTGGCGGAGAATATTTTTATTAATAAACCTTATAGCTATTATTATGTAATGAAATATTTAAATCCGGAATTTGACGCTTGGAAACCTATTCTTGATAAGAATGGGCGAATAATTTCCTTTGAAATTGGTTGCTTTTCAGAACCGTGCATTTTTGGAGTATCTTTTTGGAGTAAATCTGATGCAGAAATTTTCAAAAAAATTATTGCTGATATCAGTACTCCTGAAAATTTATCTAATAGCGAAAACTTCTGGGATGACTATTTTAATGATTTTTTGGACGAAATCCAAATTCACACTTTAGAAATACCAAATTATGTTGCATCAGAAATGAACAATGTAATCGAATATGAGATGGCCATAACAATGTGCCAAAAGTATTATTCTAATCCAAAACAATATTTTATAAACTGGCATAATAATAAAAATGAGTATTCATATATAATGAATACATCTCAAGCACTAAGTTATACCCAAAAACTTTTGGAAGAGTATATCTATAAGCATCCTGACGAAAACTTTAGTTTAACTATTCCATCATACTTTGAAAATAATGAATATCCTTATATCATAAAAAAAGAAAAGAAAAGCATTGGGTTTATAGATATAGCTATTGAAAAAAATTTTTTTCTGCTGAGAAGAATTTATCTTGATAAACCTTATCGAAGACAACGATTAGGAACTCAAATTTTAGAAAATATAATTACATTTTCTAAACTCACAAACAAGGAATTACGGGTAAACGTTTATGATGAAGAGGCAGAAAAATTTTATAAACGTCTTGGATTTAGAAAAAATTTTACAAATTACGTAATAAGGAGACAATGAGTATGGATATAATTCAAGAGTGTTTAGCTTATTTTAAGAATATAGATATAAATTTCGATTTGCTAATAATAGCTGACACACAAAATAAAACTACAAAGAACAATAACTATATTGTTCATACTGATGAAAGTGAGTTTTTTTCTAGAAAAGAATTTTCTGAAATCGCTTCGACATTATTTTATATTTTTGGTTATGCCAAAGTTTTTTACTCAGAATTGGATTTCATAAAATTTGTGATGGATGAGCATCCCTCAGCCACAGAATGTTACATATATAATTTTAGCAGAGATGGAATAGCTGAAGGGAAAAAATCATTAATCCCTGCTTTTTGCGATTTATGCGGTCTTAAATATACTGGATCAAATGCTTTTACTATATCCTTATTGAGAAATAAATGGATTTTTACACAGGTACTTTCTAATATGGGGATATTAACACCAAAATCTGTTCTTTATACATTTAATAATCATAATATATTAGAACCTTTTTTGGATACGACAATACTTTTAAAGAATATTCATGAATCAGCAAGTATAGGCTTGCTTACAGACAATAAAATATATTTAACAAAAGAAAAATTGAAAACAGTTGATATGACACTACAACGGATGAACACTAAACAACTACTCATACAAGAATATATTAGCGGCCTAGAATGTGAAGTTTTAGTAATACAGTTTAAGGGAAAGTATTATGCACTTGAGCCAGTGGAAATTGTTATAAATGGTAATGATTTTTTAGATTCCTTAACATCAAACCTATATAATTATTCGTTTAGAAAATTATCCGATAGTTTGAGTCCAGTAGTAATAGAACAAATAAAAAAACAAGCAGTTAAAGCTGCACAAATTTTAAGCATTAAAGACTATGCGAGATTTGATTTCCGTATAGAAAAAGACCAGCCATATCTTATCGATATAGCTGGAACACCATATACTATAAAACATAGCTCGGTAGCGTTTCTGTTTGAAAATATAATGCATTTAGATTATAAAGATATTTATAAGACAATAATGGCGTGTTCTTTTTCAAATTATGATATACTTCAATCATAAGATGTATATTGCAAATCAGATAGCATAAGCCCCCGGCAGAAAAAAGAAGCCAATTCACTAGATCGTCGTTTCAAAGGTACTAGATTATTACAAAAATCATATCCATCTAATATTTGACGATTCAAAATAATCTCTTTTAGCGCAAGAAGTTTCTTATCCCAAAAAACTTCTTGCTTTTTAAATAATGATGGAACAAAATCATCTAATAAATTAATAATTTTTGTTGCACTCTCCCATTTTTCTTCTAATATATATCTATATATTTCGAACCAAGCAAAATAATAACGATAAAAGTCATCCACATCATCATCTTCAATATTTGACACATCATCGCAATCCATTAAATGCTCCAAATATTCTTTGAATTTGAGATATTCTGAAATATTACCATAATAAAGATTTAGCGAACATATATTAGTGAGAATAACAAATTCTGTTGCACATGAAATACGTTGTAATTGTTTTCTTAATTTTTTGACAGTTTTTTTTGCATATCTAAAGCAATATTTTTTTGCATGGGATTGTTCATACCTAAGAAAATCTGCTATTATCATGTTATTTAGTATTTTCTGAGGGTACGGTATTGATATTTCATTTTCTAAAGAAACTTGCATAGCTTTTCTGCATGCCTGTATAGCTTCATTATATTTTTGTATAACTATGTCTGTTCCTGCTTCACAGATTAATGTGATACAATATTCATCCCAGATTTGATTGTCATAAAAATACTTTTTTGCTTTGTCATAATAAATATTACATTGTGTCTGGTTTACAAACAGAAACGCTTTTCGATTAAATACATTCTCCATATATTTAGCAATGCTTTTACTAGATTGAGAGGTTTGTATATTCCCGCTAAGTGAAAGGCTAAGATCATAGATCCGTTTAAATAACTCTGTGTCGTTCAAAACATCTAAGATATAGGGTGCAATATCATAGATAATCCTAAGTTTCAAAACAGTTTCATCAACGATAGGCATCTCTATAGGATATTGTGATAGGCCTAAATATATAGATTCTTCAGCATACTGAACGAGCTGACTTAATATTTGTTTCAATTGTAAATACCAAGGCTTATAATTCCTATACATAAAATGGAAAAAAGCTCTTGCCAGTTCTGCCTTTAAGGGAATCTCAAAATAATCTTTTTGTAAATTACGGTACATCCTATTAAGTTTATCATAATCCGATTCCCCTTCACGTAGGGTATTGTAAAATGATTTTATTGTTTCAAAATCATCATAGTAATAGGAATCTTTTTCTTTTCCAATCAACCTTTCAATTTTTTTGATTTGTTCCAAATTATTAAAACTAAGTGCTTCTGAATAGGAAAGTATAAGAAGGGCAAAAATATCATCTTTCAAATATCCATTGTATGCCCATAAATAGTATGCTCTTAAATAATATTGATCTTGTTCCTTGTTACTATAATAATTGTAATAATCTAAATATCTTTCCTTATTCTTATCATTCAGTTCTTTCTTCAGAATTTTTCGTATTTCATCACAAGCGAAGGAATAAAAGTTCAGCGAGTTTTTTTTCAGCAACGCTTGCTTTTGAGCTAGATATAGACTCTCTCGAACAGTATTTGTTTCTTTATGTGTTATGCTTGCAATTTCTTGACTACCAAAGCTTTTTAGGCTAATTGAGGAAGACAAAATGATGTCTTCCATATCATATTCATTTACATTTCTAGTTAGACCGTTCTTTTTAAGCTCACCCAATCTGTATGTAACCACGGAATCTAAGGCTCTAAAAAAATCAACATTTTGCTCTACTAAATCTATATACAGAAAATCGACTAATTTTAAATTAGACGCACATATTTTTTTGATTTGTTTAATCTTTTCCTCTATGTCCTTTTTCCTTACAATTATTTTATGTTTTTCAGTTAGATATTGTAAAATATCATTTTCATCATAGTCTTCCAATATATTTTTTTCGATTGTAGAACAAACTAGAAAATCCTTTATGCATGAATCATCAACATTACTTATGAGAAAATATAGATGATGTTTAAACGTACTTTCGAGAGTGGTTATATTCTTCATTAGTAATTCAACCAGATATTTTACTTTATTATCTAACTTAGAGTAATCGGGTAGGCAAATTAATAAATCAGAAGAAAATCTTTTTTTAAGAAGATTAGATATTTGATTAAATTGGCTATCATTTTTTTTAGTTGATACCGCTGTCGCTATATCAACTCCAATCCCCCAGCGTATTGGTAATGAAATAGTAGTTTCAATATTATCTACAGAACTCTTAGAAGAATTTTCGTATAAAGATAATTTGTCTCCTTCAGCAATATATACTTGTAATTTGTTATTATGTCTATTTTTGCTATGTATTCTATTGATAACTTCAAATACTACATGTGATTTTCCTGATCCATGATTGCCTAGAATAATGGTAGCCTTTGAGGCTGATGCAGTAATATATTCTTGAGTCAATTTCTCTATTAACTTGTTTCTACCTTCTAAATTTTTATATCTATGTTCTTTCATATCTTTATTACAAATAAACCTTCAATAAAATAATATTGGATAATAAGGTATTATCTAATATCATTCAGATACCGGATAACTACTAATTATCATTTTAATTATAACAAATACTTACTTTTTTTTCCATATTTTTCTTCATAATCTCCAGATTAGTTTTTAAATAGTACAGATAAATCTCTATTTTACCTGTACTATAAATATAACCATTACCCAATCTGCTTTTTGTGCACACAAAAAAGACCACCTTAAATCAAGCTGATCGTAATCTATAGCTGTAATGAATTAAAAGAAATATTTTTATGCTACTCTAAGTATATTCATGTATTTTCTGGGATGCATCTCTCTTAAAATCTCCGCCTGCTTTTTTGCTGCAATATGAATATATATCTGAGTAGTTTTTATTGAACTATGTCCTAGAATTTGTTGTACACAACTAACATCAACGCCTTCTTCTATGAGATATGTAGCAAATGAGTGACGGAACATATGGGGAGTTATGTTTCTTTCAATACCTGCTAATTTTGCATACTTTTTAAGCATTAACCTAATAGAATACTCCGTATATCTATTCCCCCGGCTGTTTACAAAGAAAAATCCACTTTTCTTGATTGCTTCTGAATTATGTTTGTAATATTTTTTTAGAATATTCAAAATCTCAGCGGAAGCAATCTGAATATATCTTTCCTTACCGCCTTTTCCCATGATCTTGATTAGACCTGTATTCAAATTTATACAGTCTATTTTTATATTTGATACTTCATACACTCTGGCTCCTGTGGCAAACAAAGTTTCTATTACAGATATATCTCTCAGCCAGTATTTGTACATCTTTTCATTACTATTTCTATGCTCATGCGAATACATATAGTTCAAGAGAGATTCAATTTCTTCACGCGGGATTATTTTAGGTAAAATTGTCGTTTCCTTGAATTTTACTTTGATTTTTCTAAACGGATTATCATCGATAATTTCGCACTCTTCCAAATAATTATAATATGCTTTGATGGATGCAATTTTACGTTTTATTGTTTTCTGCTTGTATTTTTTATGTAATTCCACTATATAGCCTTCTATTTTGCTTTTTTCTGGGACATCTTCCTGTGCAAACTCAAAAAACTGTCTTAAATCAATTCTGTATGCCTTCAGCGTATTCCAATCCAATTCTTTCCTATATTCGCAATATTCAAGATACTTCTTTACTTGATCTTTATAATTCATTCTACTGTCCTCCATGCCTTTTTCGCTAGTGTAGCATATTTCTTCACAAGATACATTCGATATTCCCTATGTTTCTCATTGGAACTAAGGAATTTTCTCTTCATTTCAGTGCACAAAAAACGCATTCGTAGAACCTATTCTGCATCTCCTTCATGCTTTACTTTTTATTGAAATAGCACAAGGTATCTTTATGACATCTAAAAAGCAACTCACCATTTTGCAAGCAAAACACTTATGGTATGTAAGATACTGTGATATCTCCTATTATTTGTATCATATTTTTTGTAACTGTTATATATAAAAGACGGGCAGAAAGCTGATTTTACTCAAGCTTTCTGCCCACACTCATCATAAAAAAACCTATATTAATTCATCTGAATATTTCGTTTTTTCTTCTTCAGGAATCTTCAGGCTTTCCATTGCCTGTTCTACTGACCACCCCATTGTTTCCATAAGGTTTCTAATTGAAAGAAGAATTCCTTTCTGAATTCCTTTTTCTTCAACGCCTTTACTCAGATTACACATAATAGGCACCTCTTTCTAATGTCTTTGCGTTTCAGACAAACCATGCGATAAGGTGAACAACAATAATACTGCTCACCTCTATTTTCAAAATTTATATATTTTGTACTTTTACATTTTTTTCAATTCATCTAAATACTTGCTCTTTTCTTCTTCAGGAATTTTCAGGACTTCCATTGCCTGTTCTACCGACCACCCCATTGTTTCCATAAGGTTTCTAATTGAAAGAAGAATTCCCTTCTCAATTCCTTGTTCAATTCCTTGTTCAATACCCTTCTGAATTCCTTGTTCAATACCCTTCTGAATTCCTTTTTCTTCAACGCCTTTACTCAGATTACACATAGTAGACACCTCTCTTTCTAATGTCTTTGTCATTTCAATTGAAAAATCATTCTGTAATATCTCTTTCTTTTCCTTTACTTCACGATCCGAAGAAAGCAAAACTTCCAGTAACTTTAAGATACCTGAAGCATTTTCATCATCAGAGTCCCCTAAACATATCATAATTGCCGTTAGTAAATCATAATTTTCTTTTCTTTCCGAACAACTACCAATTAACTGTTCTTCTGTAATAGAATATCTGTTTATACTATTTTCCCGATATTTCGGTGGATTCATACAAATCCAAATGCTATAGACTTTCTTTATCTTCTCATAATGTGCATCTGAAAATTCAACACCATACTGCGAAGATATCAATCTGCTGCAATAGTAAATTCCTCTGCTTATAATCGGGTAGCCTGGATAAAAATCATTTTGCGCTTCAATATTTATGATCAATCGAATTTTTTCTTTCGACACCGGAGCCTTCGCACAAAAGCGAATATCGTATGTAACCACCCCTTCATAAATAGAAGCGTCTTCGGTTGCTCCATTTTGTATTTGTTCTTCTGATACCTGTTCATCTATATTTACGGGTACGTCTGCAACATCTGCCTCTCCTTCTATATAGTTCTCTACAATTTCCTGAATCTCACAATCTCTATATTCCTCTATACAACTTTTCATAATCCATGCCAAGATCACCTTATTTGCCAGAAGGCGTTTGCATGCTGCATCATAGGAGGCTTTCTCTCCTGCAGAACTAATATTCTTTGCCAGTATATTTTCAACTTTCAACCTATATTCACCTGCCTATTCCTCTTTTTCTTATTTTATCACACACGAAAAAAAGATGCCACTTATTTTTCTCACCAGATTATCCTCCTTCCGTATGATAAGGAAGAATTGTTTATGTTCTTTTCGCATTAAAACTCTTTCTGCTTTTATAAGCAGTTTACCACTATTTTCTTATGCCGCTTCATTCTTATCCAAAACCTCCGTAAATGCTTTTTTTAACCGATAAGATAACAACGTATTTCTTTTTTTGGATCTTCCCGCCCGTATTGCCTGGGAAAATGCCTGTTTGCTTCCCACAAGAATGACTTTTCTTTTTGCCCTTGTAATTGCCGTATAATATAGATTTCGCTTTAAGGTATGCCGCCGAAAACATGACAAAATCGGAATGATGACTACCGGATACTCGGAGCCTTGTCCTTTATGTGCAGTAATTGCATACGCATGAACAAGGTTCCAAGATTCTCCTTCCTGATATCGCATAACCCGCTCTTCTCCAAAATCTACTTCCATATATTTCTTACCGCTCACCTTTCCTATTTTTCGTACAATCCCGATATCTCCGTTGGAAATTTCATCTTCATTTTTCGTCTGCATTACTTTATCCTGTATACGAAAAATTTTGTTTCCATTTTTGATTTCCTGTTGTCCTATCTGGTAAGGATTGATTCTGTCTTTGATTTTTAGATTCAAAGCATTTGCGCTTACCTTCGTATCTTCCCTTAAAGGTGTTAATACCTGCACTGCATTTACATTTTTCCTTTGCAACTTCCACTCCATATCAAAAAGTTTCATAATCTTTTTCGCGGCTTCTTCATCATCATGTGCTGCTACAAAGGAAAAACTGTTATCATATACCAAATTTTGTTTGCCACAGTTGATTTTTATCGCATTCTCCAAAATAGTAGGGTTTTCCTGCCGGAAACATTGATCTAAAACAGTAACTGGAATGACTCTGGAGTCAATGAGTTCTTTAAATACATTTCCAGGACCTACTGATTCCAGCTGGTCTTTATCTCCCACAAAAACAATCCGACTTCCAGTCTTTATTTTCATCATCAGACTGGTAAATAGATGCATATCTACCATGCTACACTCATCAATGATGATCAAGTCATCGCAAAGCATTTCTCCAGCATTCCATGCTTCTTCACCGTCTGCTCCTGTAAGTCCGATACTTTTATGTATCGTCAACGCCGGATATCCCGTTGCTTCATACATTCTCTGTCGCGCTCTTCCGGTAGGTGCTGCCAATAAAATCATACTATCTATATTCAATTTTTCCTGTATCATAACAATAAAACGCAGCAGGGTTGTTTTACCACTTCCAGGTCCTCCTGTTATAATGGAAACTGGATTTTGAAAAACCATTTCAATCCCTTTTCTTTGCTTTTCCGCTAATTGTATGTTTTCTTTCGATTCCAAACCGGAAATCCATTTTTCTACATCATATCTTTTTATCGGATATCGGCTGAGCGCCGCAAGTTGTATAACAGCTTTTTGTTCCGACTCATAATTTTTCTTAGAATAAATTTTCGTATAGCTGCAGACAAGTTCCTTGTCATCTTTAATGAGTGAATTCCCTGCATCACGTATTTTCCGTTCTGTGACATGACCTCTTTTATCTCCTCGAAACAATAAGGATTTTGTTCTTGTCAAAATTTCAGGCACCTCTAAATAAAGATGCCCTTCCCCTTCTGCTTCTTTTAAAACATATAATATAGCTGCTTTTATCCGTAAAGGATTATCTGCCTGAAAATGTTTGACCTTCCTGGCTATCGGATCAACCGTTTTAAATCCAAAACCTTCCATTTCACACAAACGAAAGGGATCTTTTTTGATAATGCTGACTGCCTTGTGTCCAAAATGTTCCTGAATTTTTTCTATTTTCTTTGGTGTTACACCAGCAGAAGATAAAAAAAGAGAAAGCTGACGGATATTTTCGCTTTTATGGTACCCCTCTAAAATACTATCCAGCTTTCTTTGTGTAATTCCTGGAATTTCAAGCAAACGTTCTGGACATTGTTCAAAGACATAGAAGGTATTTTTCCCGAACCGGTCTACAATCCTTTCTGCGATAATAGGTCCAACCCCTTTGATCAATCCGGAAGAAAGGTACGCTTTCACCCCTTCTCCCGTTGTTGGCATCTGAATCTCAAAAGAAGCCACATGGTACTGTTTTCCATACCGTTCTGATTCTTTCCATTGTCCTTTTAAGGATATATCCAACCCTTCATTTCTTGGCAGTTCGCAGCCAACTGCTATAAACTGCTGTTTCCCAATCTCCTTCTTCCCTTCTGGAATTTCATCTTCTGTTTCATATACCGCCACAGTATATCCGTTTTCCTGATTATAATAGATGGAAGAAGCGTATCTACACTCTAACAAGCTATTCCCTCCTTGTAACCCACATATAGCGTCCAGAAAGTTTTACATAGTAAATCCCTTCTTTTTCCAGTTCTTTTTTGATGACCAACATTTTTTGAGCTGGAAAATCCCGAATTGCTGCAACTCTGCGAAACCCTTTTTCGGTTCGGATACTGCACAACCCGTCTTTTCCTATGGAAAAAGAGTTGACTCCTTCTGATGCCAGCTTCATGGAAATATGATGAAATTTTTCTCTTCCTTCCATGATATACCAGTTTCTTGCTACTTTCTCTGCTTCATTCAATTCTTCGGAAACACTTGGGCTCCGTTCTTTTTCCATTTTCTTTTTCACCGTCTGTTCCTGTTTGGGAGCTTTCACAACCGGAGCCGCCCTTTTCAAAGACTGTTCTTCAGGTACCTCTGCTTTTTCTTTCCTATTTTCAGCTACCTCTTTAAATGTTTCTTTTTCTGCTCCTTCTGGCCTCTTTTTCAGCTGGCGAATCACCAAGTACACCAGCAGAACTGGTACTGTCAGGGACAAGGTATTCACCAGAATTGCGAGGAAAAACGGCCATAAAAATGGGGCTAACAGAAATCCTACAATCCCCGAAGCAATACAAAAATTTTGATACTTTTTGACAAAGTATTTCCATTTACTACTCATAACAGCACAAGTTCCTTTCTGTTAAAAATGCTTCTATTTTTAGTCAAATCCATAATTGTTATACTCTGATTCCTGTACACGCTCAAATTCTTCATCTACCAGGTTACGTTTTCTACTATCACCGCGTTTTCGCTCCGGTGCACTTCTCTTTCCTTGTCGCTTCCTTCTTTCTGAATTTTCTTTCGCTCTTTTTCTCTGCTCAGATCTTTTTTTAGGCGCTGTTTTCTTTTGCCTGCTGCTTCTCTTATACGAGGTTGTCGTATTTCTATTGGGTTTTCTTACACTTCTGCGATATCCTTTTTCTTCCTCTTCGTACTCTTCTTCCTCCAATTCCTCTTCTTCATACTCATCATCTTCATAGTCATTCTCGTAGTCGTCTTCTTCATATTCTTCATCATCATAATCGTTGTCCTCTGGCTCTTCCTCGTAATCATATCCTTCCTCTTCGTCATTTCGTTTTCTAAGCAGTTCAATCCGGAGCACTGTAATCTTATCCTTATACACCATATCTCCATCGTCATTTTCGTAATTGTCATTTAAAAGTGTTCCATGTATTCCAATATAATCGCCTTCTTCAATGTACTCTTCAATATATTCAGCGGATTTATCAAAAGCTGAACAGGAAAAATAGTCATATTTTTTCCCATCCTTTTTCTTAAAAGAACGCTTTACAGAAATACGAAAATTTGCAGCCAGACCATATTGAGGTGTTTTCTTATTCCTGCGCCGTTTTCTCTTAAATTCATTGATTTCAGGCTCTGTAGCAACATATCCTGTCATAATAAGTTCGTTCATAATTGGTCTCCTTCTTTAAATTCTGGCAGGAAAATTCTTTCCTGCCAAATAGGTACAAAAAAAGACACTTGGAATTTTCATTCTAAATGTCACATCCTAAATCCGCATTGTTTCCAAATCATACTGAAAATCAGAACCAATGCATTTCACAATTCTTTTTAAAATTTGGTATAAGTTCAGGCTGTTCTCTTGTGCCGGTCTTTTGCCTCTTATATAATTTGGCCAGAAACAATATTCATAAAACCGTTTCACCTGCATACGCGGTGAAATATAAAGCCCCTGAAACTCATCTTGCTGTACCTTTTCATTTCCTTCTTTTGAAAGCAGTTTTAAATGCAGTGCCTCGCTGTTACCTTTCTTGTCCATCTGAAGCCAGACAGTATGATCTGCCAGACGGATACTGCTGTGCAGCATATAAACATCTTCTCCACTTCGGCACCAGATAATCTCTCCGCAAAGCCCATTTTCAAATTGTGACGTAATACACACTCCATTTTCCGGAATATCTGCAAAGCAAATCTCATCATCAACTATTGGCATGGTTCTTCTCGCTTTTTTAGAATCGCCTACATCTTTTCGACACGCTTCAAACATTTGTTTTGTATTCTCATAATTTTTATTCTGTTCATCTTGATAGTTTCTCATCCTGATTCCTCCTGTTCTCTGATAACATCTCTACTATGCAGCCTTTTTATGTTTCTTCAAATTTTATTTTATATCTCTGGTAACCTTCGGGATCACAATCCTTTAATTTTTCCGGATAAAAACGTATTTTCTCATAAGTACAGTATCCACTCCTATTTCTTTGTCCTGTCAGTTCCCCTAATCCATTTTCTATAATCCATGACAATATTTTTCTTCCATGATGGTTTGTATCAACATAAGAACAATCTTTTTCACACACCTCATTCAAATCAACTGTCAAAGCAGCCCATGATGATGGATACCTGTGTTTCCAGTTCACCATCTCAATCGCCAGATTTCCAGTCATTGAATACTTATCCACCTTTAACTGTATTGGAAATTTCTCTCCGAAAGCCTCATACATAACTGTTTTTGGTTTCTTCTGCTTTCTGAAGTTCTCGTATTCTTCATCACTGCACCCTAGCCAGAAAAAATAGTTCCAATCAGGTATCGGCGGACGATATCCTTCTAATTGTTCTACCTTGATCTGTTTTAATGGAAGTAGCATTTTTCGCCCTTCCTTCACAGCTAAAATCAGCGGTTTTAACTTTTCTTCCAGATAAATTCTATCAGGACAGATATCGATCCAATTTCCTTTTATCGTCGTTAAAAACCGTTTTCCGTCCAGTGTCCTGATTTCAGAACGTTCTGCAAATAAACTGTTCTTCAGGAAACTGATAATGTTATTTTCCGTAGCCTGAAAAATAATTGTCTCTCTGCTGCACATCTCACTGTGGATTCCTTTTAAATACTCTTGGTTCATGATTTTCCTCCTATTCTTCTTTTTTTTGTGGCGTAATACTATCCTCCTTTTTATTTAATTGAAATAAAAAAGGCACCTAGAATATCTTCATTCTAAATGCCTGATAACTCTTTATTTCTTGCCGAAACAGCCACCTGTTTCAAAACTTGCTTCCGATTCTGTATCGGAAAAAATTTTTGTACTCATCTTTCACTTACATGAGTATAAATGTTAATTCATTTTCACTTTACCACAATATATAGCATGTGTCAATATTTACGTACTATATTTAGATATATGAATTTTAATAAAAGAAATCTCGTGGGGCATGATCATTCTTACTCTGCTACTGCCTGTGAAAAAATTTCCCAACGTCCTCTTACATTTTCGCCTTTATCTGTACTTCTTCCGCAATATTCCAGGTATTTTTCCTGCTTATCATAATTATCAAAAAACTCTTTCACCCATAACAGATACGCATCTTCTTTTGCTTCGTCTCCGTACACCATATCCATTGCTGCAACTACCATTGGAATGGACAGCTTTTTCATCTTATCAATTTTATCTGTAACCTTTTCGTCTAACTTATCAAGTACGTCTAATGCATGTCCAATGAGATGTATGCTTTCCTTTGAATCGCTATTCAATACTTCAACATATTTTTCAATATTTTTCTGATCAAAAGCAGTATATTCATATCCGGAAATAAGCATCAAAATCTGGCAGGCCACTTTGCGCATATTATCTGACTTAATATCACCTTTTGTAATTCCTGTCTTTGCCCAAAATGGATGCTCCATAATTTTATAAAGTTCTGTACTCACATCAATATTTAAAAGACCTGTCAGGATCTGGGCTCCATTTAAACGCTTTCCACTGTTCAGACGCACAAACATATCTCTTACTTCTTTTTCCGTACAATCCCACATTTCAAAAATCAGAACTTCTGAATTCAACAGTTTATCTTGTACAACTTCATCTAATTGAGAAAATCTTTTCCCTGCAATTTCATATGTTTCTCCATCAACTATAACCGGATCAAGTTTTTTAGAAAGTGGGAATTTATCCCCTTTATATTTCTGCAATGTAGTAATTCTCTGCTTGCCCTCTATCACATAGTTTTTGTTATCTTTCTTCCAAACATATACCAAATTAATAGAATATCCTCTTAGCAGAGAATCCACTTCCAATGATTCCATATATCTGGTCCATTGTCCTTCTTTTCGCTGAAAGGGATGTGAAAAATCAAGTTTTCCCTTTCCGGACTCTCTCAATAACGATGAAACAATTTTAGGCTTACACGTAGATTCCATTTTCAAACACCACTCCTTTATTTTTTTATTATTCTATCACGATATACAGTGCATTGCAAACATACGGAACCATTTGAACAATTATTTCTATAAAAATCAGAATATTTACCTATTTTCTATCCACTGTATCGTTTTTTGGACAATAGCCAATCTCTGTTCAAAATGTAAATAATGAGATCCTTCTAGTAAAATCACTTCTCCATTTTCTTTATCTGCTATAATATCCCTATGTAGCTGTTCCCACTGCGGCATAGTTCTGCAATTCTCTTTTGAAACAAACTGCAATATTGGTATTTCTTTTGGAATCTTCATATTTTCTACTGCTTCCATACTCTTTTCAAGATTTTTCATTTCTGCCATAACTGTTGAGTTATAACCTTTATCTAATGTTAACATACTGAAAACTTCCCATTCCTTCTCTGAATATGGATACTGAAAATCTGCATACACAACTTTCTTTGGATCATTCATGGAAAGCAGCCTTGTAATTCCGCTTATATTGGCTATCTTCTGAGTATATGCAGATATTTGATTGAGTAACTGCACACTGATTGGGAAAGGATTGTTTTCTTTACTTGTCATTTGGGGAACGGATGGATCAATTCCTATGATTCCTTTGATTTCGTCCGGGTATATCTGGCTCCAATATAAAGTATATAACCCAGATATGGAATGCCCCATAAGATAATATTCCTCTTCGCCTAAGTTCTTTACGCATTCATGAAGTTCTTCTACAATATTCTCAATCGTCCGCTTACGCTTTGTGCTATCGGATAATCCATATCCAAACGGCTCAATCGTAATCACTTCATATTTTTTAGATAACTCACTTGCTAATGGTCTAAATTCTAAAATAGGAGACGGTTCTCCTAAACCTGGCAACAATATGATTGGTGGTCCATCATGATTTTCTCCCACAATCTCTACAACCATATTTTTACCATTTACTTGTACACTGTCACCATATGCATTCTGCATTTTTCGTTCATCTACTTTCTTACAAATTGCATTCCATACAACTCCCAGTAAAAAAATCAAAATTATAACAACTAAAATCCATTTTATGATCATCCATATTTTTTTCTTTATTCTCATTTAAAAATTTAAGCTCCCTCCTGTAATGGTAATTGTACCAGAAGATTTATTGGTTATATAAAATTTATAATATCCCGTGCTTCCAATTGTGAAAGTAGTGCTATGGCTTTTTCCAGATCCACTATACTTCTTTGTCCTGACACCATTTGAATTTTTATATCCCATTTCAACATTTCCTGATGTTTTCAGACTAATGGAAAAACTTATCTTAGCCCCACCCGGAACATAAAATGCCATTCCATCGTTATCAATAATATTGATGGTTTCTCCTGCACTCAATGTTGTACTTGAAATCCCCATTCTTTCATTTTGCTGATACGTATTGTTTGATTGCGATTCCGCCGCCTGTGCAGAAATACTACTTGTTGTCATACCCAAAAGAGCCAACATCACTACCACTTTTTTTATTTTCTTCATTTTCTCCACTCTCCTTTGCTATTTGATAATTAAGAATAATTCGATCACTAGATATATTTTTAAAATACGGAAAATATTCTTTTTGATCTCCTCCTTCCACCCAAACTTCATACTGTTCTACCGCAACGGTGTCCAATTTAAACGGCTTTCCGTTTTCAATATATCCTATTTCAAATGTATGGCTAGGTTGTTTCTCCATATTTTCCTGACTAACACTTATTTTAGCTTTTTCATCCTCCTCCAAAAAAATCCCCTTACCGTGATCCTGTAAAATCAGCATTGTACCATTTTCTACATATATTTGCTGATTATTTCCATAAAAATCAGTTTGTATTTCTAAAATATGTTTCGCAATAGGAATATCATTTTGATATAGATAAGCTTTATCAAGCAATTCTGTTTGAATATCAACTACTATCTTCCCTTCTTCTGTATCTGATTCATAAAGTGTATGTTCCTTTTCCAAGTTTTCTGCTTTTTCAACTTTCCCACCTGGAGCCAAAAGGGTTTTTGCCAGAACAATGCTGCCTGTTACCAAACAGATTGTACCAACTGCTGCCACTGATTTTAAAAAATATGAATGTTTTTTTTGACGAATGATCTTTTTATATACCATATCCTGAATATCTTTAAGATTATCTATGTCCGCTTTTTCCTTTGTTAAAATTTCAACTGAATTATCCAGCATCTCACTAATCTTTATTTTCATAAACAGTATATCCCTCCTCACGCAAAGCATTACGTAAAGTTTTCCTGCCTCTTCGAAGTCTTGTCTTTATGGTCTGCGGATTCATATTAAGTTGTACTGCGATTTCTTCTATTTTAAAATATCTGTAATAATATAAAAGAAAGATTTCCCGATCCATCGGCTTCAATTGCTGAAGAAGTTTCTGAATGATCCTCTGCTGCTCCTTTTGCTCCATGAGTCTTTCTGCCTGGTTATCAATTAGAAGCACATCATCATAAAGTTCCAGATTCCAACTTTTAATTGCACGTATCTTATCTTTTGCCTTATTCCTTGCAATCATACCTATATAGGCCTTAATACTGGTGTATTTTTCATAATCAATTCTTTCAGCAGTATTCCATAAAGAAATAAACACATCTGATACTACTTCTTCCACATCTTCTTTCGTACCTTTTCCGGCAAGTATTTCTTTTGAAATCGTAGTAACATATGCTCCATATTTCTTCATAATCTCTTCTAAAGCCTTTTCGTTTTTTCTCTGTAGTTGTTTTAATAACGTTCTTTCCTTCATTCGTAAGAATCCTGATTTTGTTTTTGTATCAATACGTAAGTTGTACAATTCAGGTTTCAAAAAAAGAGGATTTATTATATTTTTTTATTGTTTTTTTCAAAAATTATTTCTTTTCTCAATCTTCTCTTTCCGTTTATCTAAGCAACTCTTTTTGAGTAAAAAAATAAGAAGACTTGACAGCCTCCTTATTTTCTATTATTCTGTTTCTAGTGAATTTAATCATTCATATTTAGGTTCTATTCTGTATACTTCCATTAAATACATAGAATAGAACCTTTTTGACAATAGTATGTAAAGACATCTCTACGCTGTTCGTGCCAGATTAGCATTTGCATTGCGGGTTACTGCTCCATTATTGCCACAATACCCAACACAATATGCTGGTCCTGCATTATGAGAATTTGCCACTGCCACAGAGCCACTGCAGATACATCCTGCTTTGTTTCCTTCAAAATTAGTTCCTGTTTTCATTGTTTTTGATGTTACTAATTTCATAATCTATTCCTCCTTAAGATCTTCTTGCAATATTATAATTTGCATTTCTGGTTACTTCACCATTGTTTCCACAATACCCAACACAATATGCTGGTCCTGCATTATGAGAGTTTGCAACTGCTACAGTTCCGCTGCAAACACAGCCTGCTTTACTTCCTTCAAAGTTGAAGCCTGTTGCAATTCTTTTAGACTGTACTAATCTCATGTTTTGTTCCTCCTTTCTATGCTACTATTTATTTTAAATCTTTAAAAAAATGATTTAAAATACTTATTTCTTTCTACAATGTATAGTATATAAATTTTTCGTATGGTTTTTCCGTCTTTTCTGTGTATTTTTTGTGTAGATACCTATTTCATTAGAATTTTTATCGAATTCTCCTTGGCAAACAATTTCTTAATCTCACAAATATCTTTTTGAATGTTTCTTTCTTCTTTTACAATCATATCCCCAAAAGTAAAAGCATTTATAAAATATTCTCTTAGAGAATTACAATTGTAACCTATCGGTTCTTCCTTCAAAAATTCCCAATATCTCTTTTCTATCTTTGTTACTGCTAAATTTTCTATTTCTCTACAAATATCTTTCCATTCTAATATATCTTCTATCGTTATTTTAATAAATTCTTGCTTAGCAGATAAAAATATCTTTTCCACATCAACCTTACCCATATTCGCTTTTAAAAATTCTTGTATTACATAAAGTAAATCTTCATTTATCGACTCACTGTCCGAATTTCTTTCCCTATATAAATAGTATGATGTACCATTATCCTGTCGATTTTTGATAGCATAGCCATCTGTTTCTGTATAAGGCAAAATATTTTCTTCAATCTTTCCGTGCTCTCCCTTAAGATTTGCAATCCACTCGTCTCCGATGGTCTCCAACGTTTGCGTTGATGTAATCCAAATAATACACATATTTTCTAGAAAATAGAATTTTTTGAAAAATGCTTTGATTTCATTTTCTGATATAGAACAAATAGTCTTTTGATTTCCTATGGATAAATGACTTTCATAATCGGTTCCATTTAATAATATACGGAAATCTGAATTTCTATTTTTCACTTCATACGCTTTATATTCATCCAGAATATCTGCTCGTACCTCCTCAATATCTTTCATTTCTAAATACTTCCCTTTTAAAATATTCTGTATAATGTCTATTACGCACTCTAATGCTGTATCCTTTACATCAAAATAATAGGTTGTTGAATAAAAATCTGTATAAGCTGAACAAAGATATCTCTCCTCATTTTTATCAAAAAAATTCATTTGCATATGTTCTAAGAAATGTGCAATTCCTGCATTTTTTGCATTTTCTGAAGAAGAACCCACATTTATTGTTAATGCTATATAATTCATTCCTTGAAGATTTTCCAGTGGACACACGCATTTCGTTATTTGATTTTTACATTTTGAAAAAAAACTATTCTCTTGTGGCATAATTACTCCTCTCTATAGGCCTCTGCTTGCATACTATAAAGTTTTGCATATTCCCCATCTAATTTTATCAATTCTGTATGATTTCCTTTCTCTATGATTTTTCCATCCTGTAAGACTAATATTTCATCTGCCAATTTTACTGTAGAAAACCTATGCGCAATTAATATACTCGTCCTTCCTTCCATTAACTCCCTAAACTGTTTATAAATCTCATATTCCGCATTAGGATCCAATGAAGCTGTTGGTTCATCTAATACTACAAGTGGAAAATCTTTCATAAAAATTCTGCTGATTGCAATTTTTTGCCATTGTCCAAGAGATAATTGAATTCCTCCACTCCATTCTCTATGTAACTGTGTGTCATACTGTTCCGGTAATGATGAAATAAATTTTACTGCTCCTGATTTTTCTGCTGCACAGTAAATCCGATTAAGATTTTCCATTTCTTCTATATTTCCGCATCCGATATTCTCTCTAACTGTCAATGGATATTTCACAAAATCTTGAAATACTGCCCCAATCATCGTTTGATATGATTCTGTATCAATATCACATATATTAATTCCATCAATTCTAATTTCGCCCTTATCTGGAACATATAATTTTAACAACAACTTAATAATGGTAGTCTTACCAGATCCATTTAATCCTACAATAGAATAGCAGTGTTTAGCATCTATCGTGAAAGAAACACCTTTTAATATATATTTCTCTGATTCAGGATATCTGAACCACACATTTTTAAATTCAATCTTTTGAAAATCTTTGTTGAATGATAATAACTCTCTTTTCTTTTCTGTTGTTTTCATATCTAAAAATTCAAATAGATTTTGTATATAAAGACCATCTTCAAAAATTGTAACTATTGTATTTAGTATTGTCGTAGCTGACCCCCTAAAATTATCAATTGAATTTATGTAAAGAGAAAAGTCTCCAATAGTTCTTTTCTCTAAAATAACCTTTAAAGTAATGTATATTTTAAAAATTAAGATTGCAGCCTCTTCTACCAAATCTGTCAGAGACAGTTTTTTGCAGAAACTACTTCTAATTTTTTTATCTTCTTTAATATATCCATCATATTGTTTAATAATATGTCCCCGAAAGAAGTCATGTACATGATAAATTTTCATCTCTTTTATGTTTTCATAAGCAGTCACAATATCCTTCAAATATGCTATAAAACGTAATCCCTCGAACCGCTTTGTATAAATTTCATATTGTGTAACTGCCATCTTCATACTAACAATTAGCGTTGGTATGCAGATAAAAATACACAAAAACATAATTCCAATATTAAGACTGGCTAAAACTGTAATGGTTCCAATTAAACTGCTAAAACTTTGAATAAAACTTGTTAATGTGGCTAATAGACTGATAGATCTCCCTGTCGATTCTTCATTGACTTTTCTAATTTTGTCATAAATTGTTGAACTGTCAAAATACTTTAAATCTGTATCTTTTATCTTTTTCAAAATCAAATCGCTTGTATAACGATTTAAGTAACTTGATAAAATGTTCTGTTGATAATCTTTTATTCTCATCAGCACACTCTGCAAATAATTTAATATAAAATAAAGGATTAACCAAAATAAAACTGGTGCAATGCTTCCTGAAACAATGGAGCGACTCATATCGTCAATAAGATATTTCCAAATAACCAAAGTAAATGGAATCGTAATACCTGAAATAACACTTACTATGATTGTTTTAATAAAATTGGACTTCGAGCTATTCCATAATAATCGAACTACTCTGCTTATTATCAAAAAGAATTCTTTACTTTTTTTGATTAACATCATTAATCTTTTCATAAACTTCACTCCACTTGCTTTTGTAAAAGGAGACCGCACCTACTGGACAATCTCCTTCTATTCTTATAACATAGTATTAAGCCTTTTAACTCTGTTCACATGTCTGTTTTTCCAGAATTTATTTAGGCATTAAACAGATTATTTTGTCTCTTATCCAGACTAATAAATTCTGTTTAAAATACAATCTTTATGCTGTTTTTGCGACATTTGCATTCGCATTTCTTGTTACTACTCCACTATTTCCGCAATACCCAACACAATATGCTGGTCCTGCATTATGAGAATTTGCTACTGCTACAGTGCCATTACAAATACATCCAGCTCTATTCCCTTCAAAGTTTGTTCCTGTTTTTGTTGTTTTTGTTTCTACTAATTTCATAGTCCAATACCTCCTATTATTTTGTTCTTGCAAGATTCGCATTCGCATTTCTTGTTACCACTCCGTTGTTTCCACAGTATCCCACGCAATACGCTGGTCCTGCATTATGAGAGTTTTCTACTACTGCACCGCCACTGCATTTACATCCACCTTTGCTGCCTTCAAAGTCTGCTCCTGTCTGTAACTTTCCTGCTACGATTTTTCTCATACCAGCCGCCTCCTTTCCGTCTGATTTTTTCTATTTTAAATTATCTTTGATAATCTAAAACCTTTCCTTAATAATACGGTACCGCATCTATCTCTTCAATCACTTCCGGCTTTTCTTCCAAAATGCTGTAATACGAAATCAGTTCTCCTTTTGTGGCATACCTGTGAGCACCGCAGACTTTTTCTTTCCTCTCCATATCAATTCCTTCTGCTTCATAACATGCTGCATAACAAAGTCCGCACAAATTTCTCGCCCAGCATTCATTACATCTTGTAAGGGATTTTTCATCGTATTCTTCAATATAATATTTCTTTATCTTTTCCAGATCTGCCCCTTCAAACACATTTCCTATATCCGGTGCATCTCCGGTTTTTTCGCACAAAAGGAATTTTCCATCTGCCTTGACATAAACTCTCCGGTTCCCAGGAATACAGCAGCCGTTTCTTCTGAGGTCCTTGCACGGTTCCTGTGTCTGTCTTCGGTTATGTATCCGTACCAGTTTATCCGTTACAATCCCTGCCACATAACTTTTGGGATCCTGCTCTTCTAAATCCCTTGTCAGTGCCCAGCCTTCAATGGCATCTAATGTAAAGCCGTCCAATTCTTCCCCGACAAACTCCCCATCCCCTGCATACTCCATGGAAATATCTTCTTCTCTTACACTTCCGTATTCTACATAATCACACTTTTTCACCATTTCTTTTGGCAGCCAGTTCAGTCCTTCAAAAAACTCTTTGATTGCATCCAGTTTCTTTGCACTAAATGGCGGACAGACCACCGTATTGATTACAATACTTTCCTTTGCCCTCTCTCCAAAGGCTTCTACCAGATATTTTAATCCCTGTATTGCTTTCCCAAAGCTTCCTTTTCCTCCACTCATCACTCTGTACGCATCGTGGATTTTCTCCGGTCCGTCTATGCTTGCCAGAACACTCATTCCTTCCACCCCTGCTACATATGCTGCGATTTCCGGTGTTACCAGTGTCAGGTTGGTAGAGAAAGAAAAGGTCAGTTCTTTTCCTTTTATGATCTGTCGGCTGTAATCTATTGTCTTTTTCATCAGTTCAAACTGCACCAGCGGTTCTCCGCCATAAAAGGATACTGCCACTTTATCTCCGCTGTTATCCCTTGCATACTCCACAGCACGTTTGGCCACTTCCCAGGTCATAGCTTTTGGCGAAAAATTCCGGTATCCTTCATTATGTTCATTATAAATACAATACCGGCATCTCATATTACACTGTTCTGTCAGCTCCAGGATAACCTGCTGCAGATCATACCGTAGCAAATCCCTTAATGTTTCGTCTGTTTCCTTTACAAACTTTAAATCCGGTGAAATCTGCAGGATATGCTCTGTTTCTATCATCTCCCAGATATTTCTGTATGCAGCCTCCAGTTCTTCTTCAGAAGATCCTTCCACCTTCTCCGGAAGGCTTGTCTGTTCAAACAGGCTTTTTAATATCTGGTATTCATTTGCCCCGCATTCAAACACTTTTCCGGTTCCTGTATCATATACTGTTTGTTTCTGGTAGTGAAAACAGTCCCCAGACTGTATCCTCGCTCTACATCAATGGTCCCTTTGATCTTTTTCAGGTGTTCTTTTGCTTTCAATTTTCTTTCCTCCTAACACTTTTTCCAAAATATATCAACTCATTTCTGATAAAATTTCTTTTGGTTTTTTCCTCATGATCATAATCCCTGCTACTGAAACTGAAATGAATAGCAATCCACCGATTGCAATTGTATCTTTTATCAACATATCTGACGTAACTTCTATTTCTATGTTCTGTAATTTCAAATCCGGTGCGGTATATCCGTCTGCAAATACCTGATTTTCCGTTGCTTCTTTCTGCTCTTCTGCCTGACTCTGGGATTGCTGTGCCATAT
>PPYF01102331.1_pt1 | contig 171596 bp, 145 predicted proteins | sample 1559871 | NCBI WGS metagenome assembly PPYF01 (sample SAMN08240021, study PRJNA423297) | Human gut metagenome, whole genome shotgun sequencing project.
GAGTGGGGGGAGTGGGGGGTGAGGTGGTAAAGCGTTCTCCCATCGGTTTTATGTATACACTGATGGGAGAATGCTTCTATACCGAATACCGCCCCCTGTGCATTGGCGGCAATTCTGCGCCTGCTGCTAATTCATATATTTTTCTTCATACTCTGAAATTGATACAGGCTTGCTAAACAAATAGCCCTGCACAGTCTTGACACCGTATTCCCTTAAAACATTAAATTGCTGCCCGTCCTCTATCCCTTCAGCAATTAATTGAATCCCCATTTCACTGCACATTTTAGTCATCATCCCAATTATTATCTGCGCTCTTTTATTTGAAATAATATCTTTTACAAAACCCTTATCAATTTTTAATATATCAAATTTCACCAATGACAGCAGCGCTAAATTTGAGCTTTCCACCCCAAAATCATCCATTGCAACTCTGAATCCTGCATCTCTTATTTGATTGATTCTCGTTACCAATGTATCCAAATCTGTGTAATTGACGCTCTCAGTAATCTCTATTTCCAGATATTTTCTTTGAACCTGGTATTTATCACTAATCTCTTCTAATCTTTTTATGAAACACTCCTCCATAAAAGTGATTTTTGAAAAATTACTGGAGATTGTAAAGACAGTCTTCCCCTGTCCGTTCCAAATACTCAGGGTTTTACAAACCTCTTCAAATACATAATAGTCAATTTTGCTGATTAGGTATGTGTCTTCTAAAACCGGAATAAATTTATCCGGCGCTATGATCGATCCATTTTCATCCTGATAACGTATCAGTGCCTCTGCTCCAACCATCCTGCAATCATCCACATTGATTTTAGGCTGTAAAAACACTCTGAAATTATGATTCTCTATTTTTTTATTTAACACATCAGGATCCGCTAAGGACCTCAATATATCATTGTTATGCCGGTAGCGGCCAGTGGCATGATGTCCCTGATAGAATCTCTTTTTATCATCATACATTAACTCATCCGCTTCTTTGATAATATCCTGAATATGAGTGCATTCTTCATTCCACCTGCATCCTATGGCTGCCTGACATTTGCTCTTCTCAAAAGCATTTTTTAACAGCTGGACATTATCGTAAAAGGATTCCTCCGTAATATCCACATAGATGATAACAAACTCATCGCCGCCAATACGGTAAAGGTGCTTGGAAGAAACACTGCTTCTCATAATATCGGCGCATTCCTTAATCATTTTATCTCCCGTATCATGACCAAAGGAATCATTAATCTCTTTAAGCCCATTAATATCTAAATAGACCACTCCTACAGAATCTTTACTCTCTTTTAATTCAGAAACATCCTGTATAAAACGGTTTCTATTGTAAAAGGAAGTCAACCGGTCTATCTGGCTCATCTCAAACAGCATCTTTTCATTTTCATTTCGCTGCATGGTCAGAGATAAAAAATACTGTATGGTCTGCAAAAACGGAACCGCTGCTTCAGCCATGCCCAAATCCTGATTGTCCAATCCGATTGACCCATTTACTTTTCCATTCTTCATGATGGGAACCCAGACAATATTTCGTATTCCCTGCTGCGTGAGAAGTTCATAGCCCGTAGGGAATGTTTCTCTTATTTCTTCCACATCATTAATAACCATCTTTTTGTTCCTGTCCAGCTCATCCAGCCATACCTGATAATCATCCAGCGGTATATTCTGTAAATTGTCAATTTGCGGTTCAATGCCTTCTTTACACCATTCAGCTATATTGGAATAATACTGGTCGTGAAACAGGAAAACATAGGAGCGTTCTGCCGAAAACAGTGTTCCTATATATTGCAATACCTTTGTTATTGCGTTTTCTATATCGCGGTTATTATAGAGTTCCCTTACACATGCAAGGCGTATATCATCTCTTTCCAGTCTTCGTTTCAATTCATTTTTTTCATTATTAGCTTCTGTAATATCAAAAGCAATTTCCATTCGGGCTGTGCGTCCATCCCATTCTATCAGACGGTCTTTCAAAAGATAATGTTTTTTTATGATAGGGTTTGTATACTCCCAGGAATAAGTTTCATCCTCTTTAAGCAGCTTATTGGTACAAAAAGGACAGGGTTCTTCAAATCCCTGCAGCACTTTATAACATTTAATATTGGGCTGGCTGTCATCAATTTGAAACATTTTCTTTCCTGCTTCATTGACAAACAGCAGATTATATGTGTCCATGTCTGAGACATACATTAACTCTGATATCTCATTCATAGGCGCCATCAATTCCTGAGCCCTTTTTGATAACTGCTCACTCTTTTTTATATTATCCTGTTCAGCCTCAATTAATTTTTTCCGGCGCTTTTCCTGATAAAAGGTGAAAACAGAGCAGCCAAAAGCCATTAATCCAAATATAATATTGGTAAACACCAGCGACTTTCTTGCGTTCTGTACCGTATGTTCCGTGTATTCTTCAGCTGTAAATACCGTATCATTGGCTAATTCAAAATAATCTTCACTCAGTTCATAGAGCAGCTGCCTGGAAGAACCTTTCCGATAATTGTATATCTGTGTTTTGATATCCTCCCAGTCATTTTGCATTTCTATTAACATTGTCTGGAATTCTTCGCTATCCAGTTTTATCAGATTTAATTCATCACTCCCGTTTGAAAGTCCTGACAATATATTATCCAGAAAATAAATCAACTCATCATCCGGTTCATGATTCAATTCCTTTTTAATCAGTCTCTGTGTTGCTCCGCGAACGATGCCTATATAATTAATGACCCTGGCATTCCCCTGTAAATCATCCGTTAAATCAAGTGACATAGATGCTGTAAATATGAGAGCCGTGCAAAAAATGATGGGAACGAACATCCCGCCTAATTTCCGGATCATCCTCCTCATTTAATCCCCCTCCTTTGTTCTTTAAAATTTATAGCAATCCGTATATGCCACATCCCAAAGCGGATATCAAAAAGCAGCGGGATTGAAATAAGTCTTTTGGCGTAAAAGTCATTTAAAAGTAAATTCAGTTTAATGTCTGCTCAGATAACAACTAATTATGATTTTAACCCCTTTGTATAAAACTGTCAAACTTCCTTTTTAATCTGACTCCATACATTGCATTTTAATGAATATTATAGGGACAGGTATCTTTGGGGTAACCGGCAGCTCCTGTCTTTATTTACACACAAAAAACTGCCGGTTCCAAACATACCTGTGAAATCGACAGTTTTAAATAGCTTAGGATTAAGAAAAATATTTTATCTGAACCAGTTAAATCACTTTTGTTCTGCGGAAATGGAGCTCCTTACCAATTCCTCAATCTCCCCCGGCTCCGGCATGGACTTAAGCGCCCCTTTTCTGGTGGTAACAATGGAGGCTGCGGCTGAAGCCGTTGTCAGCATCTCCCTTACCCCTTCCCGGTCCAGGGTTTCCACCGGATGGTCCAGGAGATAATTCAGGCAGCATCCGCAAAAGGTATCCCCTGCCCCGGTGGTATCAATGGTCCGGTCCGTAAGGAACGCCTCTGCCTTCAGGGCTTCCTTTGCCCAGTATGCCGTACTCCCAAAAGCCCCGGCCGTCACAAGGATCAGGGGAATGGCGTGAACAGCCTGCAGATGACTCACCGCTTGTTTCTCATCCTCTATCCCGGTCATGAAACGCAGTTCCTCATCTGTGATTTTCAGGACATGGCACAGGGACACGCCGTAAAGCATCTGTTTTCTGGCCTCCTCCATATCCGCCCATAAGGGCGGCCTCAGATTGGGGTCAAAGGAAACCAGGCATCCGTTTTCCCTTGCACACGCAGCTGCCCTTATGGTAGCCTTTCTTACTCCTTCATGGGTCATGGACAGGGTACCAAAATGGAATATCCTGGAACAACGGATCATGTCTAGGTTCACCTCATCCTCCGTCAGCGCCATATCAGCGCCCGGATTGCGGTAAAAAGAAAAACTCCTGTCACCCGACTCATCCATGCTGACAAATGCAAGGGTGGTGTGCACCTCATCCGACATCACAAGTCCGCCGCAGCCGATTCCCGCTTCCCGGACAGCCCTGCAAAGAAACCTTCCATGGATGTCGTTTCCAATCTTGCCGATGAATCCGGTGCTCCTGCCGTATCTTGCCAGCATGGACAGGACATTGCATGGAGCGCCTCCCGGGTTCTGTTCCAGGACAGGGTTGCCCTGGGCGCTGGTTCCCGCAGGTGTAAAATCTATCAAAAGCTCGCCGAGGGCAATAACGTCATATTTCTTCTGATTTTCCATAGCAATCAGACTCCTCCTGTATACATTTCTTTCATAATTTCATTGTAACGCCTGCGGTTCAGACGGTAGAAGAAAAGCACAATACCAGTAATAATCCAGAAGATCCCCGGTATGGTGGTAAATGAATGCTTAATCACTGCCAGGACCGCAGGATTCTGCTGTCCGCCGGCCACATATCCGCACATGCCCAGAACCATAGCCAGAAGCGAGGTGCCAAGAGCCATGCCCATCTTGTTGCCAAGTGATATAAACGCATACTGGAACCCATCGTTCCTCAGTCCCGTTTTCCACTCACCATATTCCACACAGTCCGGGATAATGGCATAGATGGCTGTATTAAACCCGGAAAAGAAAAACTGGGTCAGCGCCGATACCCCGTAAAACAGAATCGGGGATTCCTTTGCCGTAAACATGCCCAGCCCCATCATAGACATGCCGGTCAGGAATGCGAAAATGGAGGCCGCCCTTCCCTTGTTGTTGGTCCAGTGGAACAGTATGGGGAAGCAGGCTGCTCCGATAATGGATGGGATTATAATGCACATGGAATACACGGTAAAGAACGCCTTATTGCCCTCCACATAGGTAAAATAGTATAGTGCATCCGCGTTCCTCCCGTACAGCGTAAACCCGAACAGCATCTGTCCTGCCAGCGCCAGGATATAGGGACGGTTTCTGGATACGGCCCTGAGCTGTTCCTTCAGAGAAATCTTCTTCCGCTCAGGTATGGCCACCACTTCCCTTGTCTTTGCGAAACAGAACATGTGGCACAATGCAAAGATACCTCCGTAAATCACGGCTATCAGGAGATATCCCCTTTTATCGCTGCCCGCGCCCAGCGTTTCAATCAACGGCACCGTTATGATATTGATGATTCCAATGGCAATCATGGCTGCCACGGACCGGAAGGTATTAATCTGCGCACGCTCCTCTATGTTCTGGGTCATGGCCCCGCACAGGGTCCCGTACGGGATATTGACGCAGGTATATCCCAAAACCAGAATACAGTATGTAATACCCATGTACACAATCTTGGCTGTACTGTTCCAGCCCGGATGGGCCCAGAAGGTCAGTACCAGAACAACGGCTGTCAGGGGCGCCGCCACAAGAAGCCAGGGCCTGTATCTCCCCCATCTGGAATGGGTCCTGTCGGTCAGGCTTCCGATGATAGGGTCATTAACAGCGTCCCAAAAACGTGAAAACAGCATCAGCCCCGCCACGGCTCCCATACTGATTCCAAATACATCGGTATAAAAAATCATCAGTAAATTTCCCACAAACATCCAGCTGAAGTTACAGCCCACATCCCCCATTCCATACGCAATCTTGCTAATCAAAGAGACCTTAACGTCTGTGTCTGCTCTCAAATCTGTTTCTGCGGCCGCAGTCTGTCCGGTCCGTTTCATTTTACTTCTTAAAACCATCTCCGTCATATCCCCACTTCTCCCTGTATCTACTCCTGCACGTTGATAATTACTTTCATGGTGCTTTCCCTGTTCTCATCTATGTACTGGTATGCTTTCAGATAGTCCCCAAATGCAAAGTGGCTGGAGATGAGAGGGGACAGAACCACCTTTTTTTCATTCACAAGGCGGATTGCATCCAGGTAATCCTCGTTCCGGTACATCATACTGGTATTCAGGTCCAGTTCATGGTCATTGAGCACAGCCAGATCAATCTGCCCCAGGCCCGCGAACACCGCAACCAAAATAATTGTGCTTCCCTTGCGGGCATATTTAATCGCCTGCCCCATGGTAATGTTGTTGCCCGCACAGTCATAGATGACGTCCGCTTTATCCGGCCCCAAGCTTTCTGTCATGGCCTCCCCGAAGTCTTTATTCCTGGTATTCACACAGAAGTCAACTCCGCACTCCTTTGCTTTTTCAAGGCGCAGGCCGCTGACATCCGTAATCATCACCTGCTCAGCTCCCAACCCCTTTGCTGCCTGTGCCACCAGTATCCCGATGGGTCCCGCTCCCAGCACTGCAATCTTTGCTCCCTTTACATCCCTGGCCTGCTTCACGGCGTGGACCGCAACAGCCAGAGGCTCTATCATAGCCCCCTCATCATAGCTCATGTCATCGGGAAGCAGGGTTACCTTTGCGGCATCCACGGCAAAATAGTGGGATGCGACACCCGTAGTCTGAAAACCCATCACCTTCAGATTCTCGCACAGATTATATTTGCCATGGCGGCACGGGTAGCATTGGCCGCACACCACCTGGGGCTGGATAGTCACCTTCTGCCCTGGCTTTAACCCGGTCACTGCCCGGCCAGCCTTCACCACCTCGCCTGAAACCTCATGTCCCTGGGTTACAGGATAGCTTGTAAACGGGTGTTCCCCATGATACACATGGATATCAGATCCGCAGATTCCTATTTTCATAATCTTTATAAGCACTTCCCTGTCACTGATTTCCGGTACCGGAACCTCATGAAACTCAATTTTACCTGGCTCTGTCATTACCTGCTGCAACATATCCCATCTCTCCTTTTCCTTTTTATATAATCTTTTATAAAATGTTTTATTAAAGTAATTACATTATTGCACCGGTCCTTGCTTTTGTCAATATACCAATTGCATTTTCATCAACTTGATTATTTTTTTGTTATCTTTTTATGCAGTTTGCACAGAAGCCCTGGAAGCAATGCAAAAATGCGGTCCCTGTGCTTGAACAGAAACCGCATCCTATATCCGTTTTATATTATTGTCCGAAAATACTCATCCATGAATGTCATGGCAATCCCTACTGCAGACGCCTCCTTTTCATAGCGGCAGTTTCTCAGATAAAGGGTATCATTATCAAACTTATTATTAACCATTACCTTCCTGCCAAGCTGCGACATATAAGGCTTCAGATAGCCGCCCACATAGCCGCCCAGCACGATGTCGCAGTCAAAACACATCCTTAGATTGGTAATAACAATGGACAGGTCCTCCAGGTATGTGTCCCAGACCGCCATGGCATCCCGCTCCTTCTTCTCTACCAGCCGGAAAAACTCCGCCAGGCCCCCATCCTCCCCAGCAAAGGAGGACAGTACCCCGGCGGAACAATAAGGATCCGCACATCCGCGCTTACCGCAGTAGCACAGCTTTCCTTCCGGATATATAATCATGTGCCCAAACTCCGCGCTGCGGAAATGGTCTCCCCCGTAAATATCATTGTCCAGGTAGATGGAACCGCCCACCGTGTTGCTGAGAGAGAGGTAAACAGCATTCCTGTCCGTACCCTGAAGCTCCGCTACCGCAGCGCTGTTTGCATCATTTTCAAAATGTACCGGATATGGGATCAGTCTGCTTATGACCTCCAGGTTGATGTCGCTGACCTGGAGAATATGGGAGCGTATCAGCCGGCTGTTTTCCCTATCCACAATACCCGGCAGTGAAATGCCCACTCCCAGTATTTTCTTTTTATCCACCCGGCTCTCATCCAGGAACTGCTCCAATTCCGCCGCCAGGTCCTCATAATACTCCGCAGTGTTCTCAAACCGCCTGCGAAACCGCCTGCTGTGAACCATATCCCCCTTAAGGTCAATGATCACAACACTTATATGATTGGCCGTGATATCAACCCCTGCAGCGTACCTCACATTTTTCACAACAGACAATGCCTTGGCCTTGCGCCCGCCCGTGGATTCATACTCTCCCACCTCCTCCACGATTCCTGCCTCCTGAAGTTCCTTCACATTCTGGAGCACGGTAGGCATACTGAGTCCCAGTTCAATGGCCAGCTCCGGCTTGGATATCTGCTTTCTGTGGAGGATATGGCTGGCAATCCTAGCCTTGTTCTGACGTTTCTTTTCCAATGCTCTTTCATTTATCTTCATAATAGGACATCCTACTTTCATAAACTCTTTTCTAAAAGTAATCATACATCTAAAAGAAGCATATGACAAGAGGGAAATCCGGAATACTTAATTATAAATTGGAACCATAATCCAGGGCGACACACTGGCCCGTTATCGGGGCCGCCTCGTCACTGGCGAAAAAAAGAATGCTGTTGGCAACATCTTGTGCACTGCATACAGGAAGCGTTAAATCCGAGTGCGCCATTACTGATTCCATCATGTCTGAATCCATAATCTCTCCTGTGGTGTCAGCCATAGGCGTCTTAATCATACTGGGGCAGAGCGCGTTGCATCTCACACCGCTCTTTGCACACCGTATCGCTGTGTGTTTTGTGATTCCCAGAATAGCTGCCTTTGATGCCACGTAGGCTGCCCCTCCTCCTCCGCTCAGACCGGCGCTGCTTGCCACGTTAATAATGACACCCTTTTTATTTTTCAGCATATCTTTAAGTACTGCGCGTGTACAATACATAACGCCTTTGGTATTTATGCCGACAACGCGGTCTATCTCGCTGTCGGTCACCTTATCAACAGGTCTCAGCCCTTCATCCCTGACGCCTGCATTATTTACCAGAATATCTAGTTTTCCGAACGTTTCCAGCGTCCTGGATACCAGCATCTTACTGTCATCCGGGTTTGAAACATCGCCCCGGATTGCCAAAACAGAGCCGCCTTCTGCCTTGATTTTTTCTGCTACGATCTTTAGCTGTTCCCCGCGGCGGGCGGTAATAACTACGTCAGCCCCTTCCCGTGCAAATAGCATCGCCGTTGCTTCCCCTACGCCTGAATTACCTCCTGTAATCAATGCTGTTTTTCCTTTTAGCCGTTTCATCTAAAATGTCCTCCTTCATGTGAAATTCTTCAATCATCTGCCCGGCACAACCTTGTTCATAATAGTTACTTTCAACAATTATACTGCGTACCGCCTTAAAACGCAATTATGTACCGGTTTTTATTTCAATTTTCAATTAGCTCCCGGTCTATATCCAGTTTGACAAAAATATCCCCCGGCCTGGTCATATCCGGGCTGGGGGACATTCTGATTTTGTGGAACCATGTTCCTATGTTTACTTGGTTTTATATTTACTTGGTTTTAATATTCATTCACCTGCAATCAGCAGCCGGATGGGGGCTGAATTCCTCAGCTCTTCCTCCGCAATCCCATGCTGTTCCAGATAATGGATTCCGTAAGGCTGCTCCTCCTGAATATACGTTTTAACGGCTGCCACACACTGCTCTGTCTTATTTTCTTTCATAAACTGTATCATTGAGGCAGTGAAATCAACACCTCTTTGAATCATGGCTGATTCTGCCCCCCTGGATATCCTCAGGGGATATCCCCAAAGGAATAAACCGTATACCGTTCCGTAGATTTGCCTGACCACCTGTATACGGCTGTATCTGGAGATATAATACAGATATGTGTCGATTGACAGCCTGCCCCGACCGAAACAGCGGTTCTCCTCAAACCGGCTTATCAGCTCTTCCCTCTCCTCAGGAAGAAGATGTTCAAAAAAGTGATATGACACTTCCTCACAGGTATGTATAAGCAGTTCCAGGGACTGGACAAGATAGGAGAGGTTACGGCGTATGACAGGGCTTGTAAAATCGGGACTGCTGCATTCACCGGTGGATAAAATGCGGGTTCCTTTTCCGTTGATGGACTCTGCGGCTCCTATCCGGTTCAGCATACTGATTGTCCTGCGCGCTGTGCTGACCGATACCCCGAACCGTTCTGCCATTTTTTCATAAGACGGCAGGAACTCCTTATTGCGGTATTCCCCCATATACATCTCATGAAGCAGACGGTAGGACAGGTCATAGCAAACCTGCGGATGGCCGTTATAAATCCGCCAGACAAACGAAATCTGTTCCCGGTCCGGTATCCTCCTGATTAGAGGTTCCATGTTCACAATCAGCCTGTCCATCACGCTTTTTTGATGATGAAGCAGTATGCTCCTGACCTTATCCCAGGAGCCTTCCTTTACCAGCTGGACCAGATGCCCCAACTGCTGCCGGCCAAGCTCCGGGTCATATCCGTAGGGACGAAAACCGGATTTTGCAAATGGATATCCCAAAAACAGGGATGTCTCCCAATAGAGATTCATGAGCAGCGAATTTCGGACTTTCTGCATGGTAAAACTATAAAGCAGAATCACGTCATCCGCATCCGCACGTTCCACTAACTGTGTGATATAAGAAATATCCTTCTCATCCATACGGCGAAATCCCTCAATCATAAACGGCACATAAAACCACTTTGAGGTCCGGTAGATGTCAAGATAAGAGGTCCATCTCTGCGAAAAATAATCAATGACAACATCCCTGCGCTCCTGCTCCGTCTGTTTATAAATCACTTTTGATATCCGGCCGTTTTTCATGTCTATATAACCGTCTGCACGCAGCCGCCGCAGTGCAGTCCATATGGGATGCGCGGATACATTAAACAGGCGGCAGAATACATCCACCGTAGGCAGACTGTCACCATATTGATAGTATCCGAACCTAAACCTGTTAAGAAGATAATCGTAGATTAAATTTGATAACTGATGCTCATATTCCAAGACGCTCTCCCTCCTTAGATATTTATTTTATCAGCTCATAGAAGAAATTTCCATCAAATATTCACTTTTATTTCGTATGAATATGAATGGACTGCATATACTATGGCCAATAGGAGGTGCGTCTCATGGATTTAAACGAAACAATTTGCTTTTGTAATGATGTCACAATCGGCATGATTAAAGATGCCGTGGATTCCGGGGCCAAAACCCTGGAGGATGTACAGGCGCAAACAGGCGCCGGTACCGTGTGCGGAGGGTGTCTGGACAACATCCAGGCTGTCATTGATGAATTAACTGCGTCTGAATAATATTTATTCAAAGGCCGGAACAAACCGTCATTCATGGAGCCGGCTTATTTTCCTTCCCTCTTCAATCTCTTTATTGCACTCTTGGTCTATTTTCCGGGCAGCCTCTTTTGGAGTCAGTTCTCCTTTCAGCAAATCATGGATGGACGTCCAAAACACTGCGCGGACACCGCGCCAGTTCGGATTATTCATAGTAAAATCCACCACATTCTCACCGTTGGCGTAAAATTCATCCAACATGGGAATTTCGCTTTTGTATTTTTCCGCCGTCTTATTACTTGCCGGTATACCACCTGCCGAGTAATCCAGCCACTGCTCCGTCTCATAGATGTACTTCAGGAAATCCTTGGCAGCAGCCACCCTGGCATCATCCCCATTATCAAATACCTGAAAACCGATTAAAAAAGAAGTGGCGTATCCACCGCCGCCGTCACTGGGAAAATTCACATAGCCAGTGTCAATTCCATCGTACCGGAGAAGGGCATTATTAGTCATATAAATGGCTAACTGGCCATTGGCAAATAATTTTGAGCAATCCATAATTTCAAGATTTTCAGAATGGGCCGGAAACCAGCCTTTGTCCGCTCCCTCAGATAGCCACTGCAATCCGGCAATTCCCTCCGGCGTATCCAGATGAAAACTGCCGTCCTGCCGAAAGAAGTTACTGCCATGGCTGCGCAGCAATGTCATGATATGGGCATCCCCCTGTTCATTTTTCCCATACATCATCATGGGAAAAGAACTCGCGGAACGGTTGGCAGCCAGTGCGTCCAGAATCTTCTCCCATTCCTCCAGCGTCCAGTTTTGAATGACCGGTTCATGGCTCACATAGGCATCCAGACCGGCCTGACGGAACATGTCCTTGTTGTAAGCAAGAATATTCTGGTTGCTCGTAAAGGGCATCATATAAGTCTTTCCGTTTGTCCGGCTCATTGTCCACATGGAATCCGGAATATCCTCTTTGACTGAATCGGAAATAATATCATCCAGAGGCACCACGCGTCCGGTATGTACATACCCGGCCATATTAAAATAGCCCTCATAAAGGATATCTGCAGCATCCTCCGTATCAAAACAATCTGTGATATAGGCATCTTCATCTGTAAGGGCAAAGACAACCGTGTCAATCGTTACATTTGGATGCTCCTTCCTATAAGCAGCCGCCATTTTTTCTAAAAATCCAGCTGCGCTTGATATATCCGGATCTGCCGGCGTCTGATGTGTAAGCGTCGGCACCTTTAAGGTCAGATGCACTGTCCGGCTTTCTGTCTCATGTTTTACAGCGTTACACCCCGTCAGAAGGATGGCGGCCGTAATGAGGGCCACGATGCCCCTCACTTTTCCAAACCTCATATACTCTCCCCCCGTTTTATATTACCTCATTATTTTTCTCATCTTTTGTAAGAGCAGCTTCACATCAATGGGTTTTGGCAGAAAATCATTCATACCGCTTTCCAGGGCCCGCACCTGGTCCTCTTTAAACGCATTTGCCGTACAGGCAAAAATCATAACCTGCCCCGCATCTGCGCGCTTCATTCTGCGGATGATCCTGGTTGCTTCATATCCATCCATAAGCGGCATCTGGACATCCATCAGGATAACATCATATCCGCCAACAGCAGATTTTTGGAATGCATCCACTGCCTCTCTTCCGTTCTTCACATGTGTAACCTCAAAATCCTGCATTCTCAATATCTCAGTAAGGATTTCCGCATTCAGTTCATTATCCTCCGCCAGCAGTATATTCAGATTACCCGTCTTTCCGGCTCCATTTTCAGCAGCCGGCTGTTCGGATTCTTCCATGGAGGACGTTTCATCTGTGATGACCGCAGGGAATTCGATGGTAAAGGTGCTGCCGCTTCCCAGCCTGCTTTCCACCCGGATATCCCCATGCATCTGTTTCATCAGCATATAACTGATGGCCATTCCCAGACCGGTCCCCTTCTGGCTTTCGGATTTTTTTCTGCCCTCCTGCGTAAAGGAGTTAAATATCACCTTCTGAAACTCCTCGCTGATTCCAATGCCTGTATCGGTGATCCGCACAATTGTCCGCACTTCGTCCGTCCCCGACACTTCCTGGCCGGCATCCAGCCGGATGCTTCCGCCCTCAGGAGTAAACTTGACCGCATTGCTGAGGATATTCATAAGGACCTGTTTTATACGCAGTTCATCGCCTATGATATTAACTGCTTTTAAATCTTTATGGATTTCTAATTGTATCCCGTGGTTTGATATATTCTCTCTCTGCATGGACAGCACATTGTCCAGCATCTGTTCCAGACAGAAGGGGGCGTCCGACATTTCAAAATGTCCTGACTGCAGTTTTGACATATCCAATATGTCATTAACCAGCGAGAGAAGATATCGGGCCGTATCCGCTGATTTTTCGATATAGCCCATAAGCTGCTTTCTGTTGTCAATATTGGCCTTCATTAAATGATTAAGGCCCACCAGACCGTTTAAAGGCGTGCGGATTTCATGGCTCATGCCGGACAGGAAGTCACTTTTTGCCTGAACCTCCGCCTTAGACCTTATAGCGGCAATGGACTGGCGGTAAATCAGCCGGACCAATGCAAAAAAGATGACAGCCACAATACCTGCCATGACCGTGGCCATCATAATCAGTTCCTGGCTCTGTTCCTTAAACACTTCCCCCGACAGATCCATAATAAAAAGCCAGTCCGCTTTATCAAGAGGAATCACAGTCAGAATCCTGCTGTCTCCCTCCTGTGTTTCATAGGACATGGTAAAGCCGTCTTTCCTGGTAATAAGCGCCTTCACGTCATCAACTGTCCGGCCGCCGGCAATCACTCCGTCTGACAACTGTTCAAAGAAGTTTCCCTGGTTCCCCATGGAAGAAACCCGGTTAATATTGACAATATAGTTTCCCTCATAATCTATGACACTGCTGTACCCGCGTCCGTCATAGCTGTCTATCTTAAGGCTGTTCTGTATTACATTGATCTCACTCTGAACCACAATTCCCACATAGGTCACCCCGTCTATCTGAAGGTCATCAATTCCAATGCCAAACATCAGGGCTTCCCTCTGGGATTCAACATGTTTGCTGCGCCTGCCGTTTGTCCGATGGGCAAACCGTTTGGGATGGTCCCGGAAACACTGGAGTATCTCCTCATCTGCGTCTGAAATGATAAAGGAAGCCGTATACATCGTTCCATTGTCATCCAGCAGATAAATCTCATCAAAGTCCAGGGATGTCTTTTCAAGGTTCAAACGGTTCTGGGTATCCTCTGTGGTTCTGCAGTCATATAAACGAAGCCGCTCCACAACCGCGTCCATCTCCTGCCAGACATTGTCCAGGTAGTTTTCAATGGCTTTGCTGTCATGGCTTGACAATTCCTTCATATGTGCAATGTTGGTATCGGCTACGGTCTGATTCAAATTAACAATATATGTGTATATGGTTCCGGCCACTATTAAAAAGGCAATGAGGATAAAAATATAAATCCTCTTTTTCCGGGTCACTCCCTTACCATCCATTCAATCCTCCCTCTGCACGTCCCCAGATAAAGCTTATCCATAAAGGAATGCCCAGAGCCAACCTTGTTCATATTAGTTAATTTTAATTATAATCCGAATTAACCTAAAATACAATACCGCAAACTGGCGGTTAAGGATAAGGTTAAGACAAGTGCCTTATATCCTGTTTGGGAGGTAATGATATGGAAAAAATAAAGTGACTGCCAGACGCAGAGCTTGAGATTATGAAGGTGGTATGGACAAACGAACCACCTGTGACAACAACCAGTTTGATGGTCATACGAGATGAGTCCGGACAAATTACTTCTGTCGCAAATCTTATAGAGGAACAGGCACAGAAATACGATGCCCAGGAAAGGCCGGATATGCTTTACCCGGCCATCGCAGCGTCATTCACGCCCTCTTTAAGATTCCCGCTGACTATGATGACATGTTCCCAGAACATATCACCGCCGTCATAATAGATTTCTCATTCCCCATCCGCGCGGCACACAGTTCGCTGACAGACAACCGTCTTGCAAAATCCGCCTCTGTTATCTCCGGTTCATCCTTCCCGCTGTCATCCAGACAGTCATTGGCCGTATCCGTCAGTACGAAGGCCGCAAAAGCTCATTCCCATACCTCCCTGGACCACACCTACTGGCGCAATGAAGGAAACAGCAGAGGAAGCAATCATACACACCAGGGACCTGTACCAGGCATATGACGGCAAAGGGGACGGCAGAATCTCTATCTGGTTTGCCATCCGCCAGGTCATGACCTGTTCAAGGGATCTGATCGCCATGGTAAGGGATGCTGCTGCTGAACTTAACACCGGAATTCATGCCCATCTGTGTGAGCACAAGGATGAGGTCAGCTTCTGCCTTCAAAATTACCATCTGCGCCCGGCCCAGTTTCTGGAGTCCATGGGCGTGCTCGGCCCCAATCTTCTGACCGCCGTAATCCATTGTCCCAGAGCCAATCTGTCCAATCATGGATTTCCAAAAACACCGCAGATTCTTCAGGCAGGCCTAAATGTGGGCCTTGGCTGTGATGGCGCAGCCCCGTCCAACCTGGACCTGTTTGATGAAATGAAGGCGCTGCGCTACAGCATGATAGCATACTGGGGGCTCCCATCCTTTAACCCTGTGGTCATGACCTGTCCCACGCTTCTTAAAATGGCCGTCTGGGGAGGCGCCAACGCCATTGGCAAAGGCGATATACTGGGAGCTGTGGAAGAAGGCAGGAAAGCAGATGTCATCCTTTTAAACATCGACCAGCCCCATCTGACCCCCACCCAGAACCTAATCAACACCATAGTGGAGGCAGCCAATGGACATGATGTGACGGATTCCATTATCAATGGTAAGATTGTCATGAAAAATCGGGAAGTACTGACTCTGGACGAGGAGAAGATACGCAGGGAGGCCCAGATACATATGGAAGAGATAATAAAACGCGCTTATTAAGTTTTCCCCGGCGCCCAAACTGCTGTGTCAAAACAAGTATTTGTAGATAACTCCTCCTTTTCATGCTATACTAATTCACATATAATAATTGACATAAAGTGAGGTGGCGCGCATGAAAGGCAGTATGGAACGGTATCAGGTAGTCTTCAGCGTTTTAAAAACTCAAATTCAGTTTGGATTCTATAGGTTTGGTGATGTTCTGCCTTCCATCGAAAACGCAGCCGCTGATTTCTTTGTTTCCGTTGATACAATGCGCGCAGCCTATCAGCAGCTGCAGCGGGAAGGCCTGGTCACCATTTCCACAAATGTAGGGACCACGGTAGTCAGGAATTACGGTCAAAAGGAAATAGAACAGAATATCCAGATGTTTTATGCGCAGAAGAAAAACATTCTGATTGATTTAAGTAAATCATTGCGCCCCCTCTTTGGCCATGCCCAATGGATTGGTTTTCAAAATGTTTCTGCTGAGACCTACAGCAATATCCGCCAGCTTGAATCCAGTCATATACGGTTCCGGACAACCATGTTTGAACATGTGGTTCAGGCTTACACCGCGTTAGGAAACAATCTGCTTTTACGGCTTGTCTGGCAAATTTTCATGTTCTGTGAGATCCCCTTTTTTGCTATGCCGGATAATCCGTGGCGTACCTTTATAATCAAAGAATTTTACCCGCGCTCTCTGGATTACTGTATCAATCAGGACTGGGATTCCCTGCTGGAACTGGTTTACGCTTCCCAGGACAGCTTATCCCAGGTATTGTGCCGGTTTTATGATGAAAAAATCACGATTTCTCCGCCGAAACAGGAAGATGCATTTCAGTGGAATTCTTATAATAAGGCATCTCAGATCTGCTATTCGCTGGCTATGGATTTGCTTATTTCAATCAACAATGGCACATACCCTGCCGGCACGCTCCTTCCTTCGCTTAGCAGATTGGCCCATGAAAAAAATGTCTCAGTGAGCACAGTCCGCAGAGCGCTTTCCCTGTTAAACGGCGTTGGTGCAACAAAATCTGCCAAACGGATTGGCACAAGGGTCCTCCCTTCACATGAGATAGTTAAAAACTGCGACCTTAAAAACCCAGGGGTCCGCAAACGGATCCTGGATATGGCACAGAGCCTGCAGTTTCTCACCTTATCCTGCCGGGACGTTGCCGAAGGCACCATACAGGCCCTGGAAGAGGACGGCCTGCAGACATGCAGACAGCGCCTGACTGCTCTAAAGGATCGCAGGCGGTATGATCTAATCGGCTACTCCGCGCTGGATCTTCTTAAATGTTTTGCCCCTTATAAGGCTATTCGTACTGTCTACAAAGAGCTGCTTCAGATGCTCTTTTGGGGATACTCCCTGAGAGATATTTGGAAAACAGATGAGAGCAGAACCCCCTACTATCTTTCCTGTTTTGATGAGTTTGACCTTTTTCTGGCCCAAAAGGATGCCGTGCGTTTTTCCGGGAAGTTAGAGGAGCTAATGGTCCGGGAGTTTCATTTTACAATCGAGATTATGATTTCCCAGGGAATCTATGAAGCTGAAACGCTTTTGGTTTCCGGTATCTGATGAAAACGTCAAAACGAAATTGCAGACAATACGCCTGCAAGCACATCCATATCAATGGGCTTGCCCACATGTGCATTCATACCGGATTCCAGCGCCGCATGCACATCGTCCGAAAATGTGTTGGCGGACATGGCTATTATCGGAATACTGCCGGCCTGCGGATGAGTGGATTTGCGGATATGCCTGGCAGCTTCGTATCCGTTCATAACCGGCATCTGGATATCCATGAATATGGCATCGAAATACCCCGGCTCCTTTTCTTCAAAGGCCTTTACCCCCTCTGCTCCGTTTGGCGCGCATTCAACAGCCGCTCCGGATACCTCCAGCAGTTGAGAAGCAATCTCACAGTTTAATTCATTATCCTCCACCAGAAGAAAACGCCTGCCTTTGAAAATATTCCGGGAATCCTGAGCGTCAGTCCGGTCACACAGCTCGTCATCCGCTTCCATGGAAAGGGTAAGCTCTACCTCCACGGTAAATACAGACCCTTCTCCCAAATGGCTTTCCACAAATATCTGGCCGCCCATTACCGATATAATATTTTTAGAGATGACAAGCCCCAGTCCGGTCCCCTCCGTCTGGTTCTGGTACCGGCTTTTTTCCCTTTCAAAGGGCAGAAAAAGTTTCGGCAGAAATTCAGGGCTGATGCCAATGCCTGTATCGGCTACTGTAATCCGGTACATGGCATGGCCCGAATGCTTCCGGGGCAGTTCTTTAACCGTTAACGTGATGGTTCCATTTTCAGGTGTAAACTTGCCTGCATTGGAAAGCAGGTTTAACAAAACCTGGTTCAGACGCAGGGAATCGCCCAGCAGATATTCATGGCGGATATTTTTTATATCGGTCACAAAGACCTGATTTTTTGCCTGGTACTGCGGCTGGACAATCGCTATATTTCGTTGAATCAGTTCTGTAAGTGAAAATGCTTCTGATGTGAGGATCAGCCTGCCGCTTTCAATTTTTGACATATCCAGGACATCGTTAATCAACTCTAATAAATGCTTTGAAGAAATTCCTATCTTATACAGACAGTCCTTTACCTTTTCACGGTCCTCAATGTGGATTTCCGCCAGCTTTGTCATTCCCACGATTGCATTCATAGGTGTCCGTATATCATGAGACATGTTGGACAGGAACATGCTTTTGGATGCATTGGCATGTTCGGCAGCGGCAACCGCGGCATTTAAATTTTCCCGTATCTGTCTGTCCTGGGTTACATCTGTGACGGCAAATATGTACTTTAGTTCGCCCAGCAGTTTTACAGGCAAGGCAGCAATTTGAATCCACATCTGTCTGGACAGCAGATCGTTATAGACCGGTATTGTTTTTACTGTTTTCTCATCAACCTTCTCCTTTAAGGCACTGCACAGTGTCTTATAAAAGCTGCTGTCCTCCCCGCCCCAATCTTTTTCAAGATTCTGCGGTTTGATACCCAGTATCTTCTCTGCATTTTCAAATGCATACTCCACCTGGCCGGTATGCCCGTCCACTATAAAAATAGCCGTGTCAATGTTCTGGGCAATCGCCTCATTGATATTTTGAACGTACCGTTCGTAGTCCCTTCTTTTTTTATTGCGCAAAAGAAAAACAACAGAAACAGCGGCAACAGAAAACGCGATTGCCGTGGTTATGATAAAAGCCATTTTTATGGTGTGCATGATAATCGCCATACCGTCTTTTTCCACCATGCTCAGGGGAATAACCGATACATAATACCAGTTCTCCTTCTGCATAAGAGGCATAAAGGTAAGAAACTGTTTCTCTCCTTCAAAGTCAAATACCGCCGTACCGCTGGCCCGGGACTGCAGGGCATCTGAAAACTGCCGGATGGAGTTCTCATCATTTCCCCCATCCTTTAAGACATCCTGAATCGTACTGTATATCTGGAGATAGCTGAAGCGCACCGGAGCCAGTACAATAGAACCGTCATCCCCCAGCACATAGCTGTAACCGGCATCATTGTATGTGGAACCGTGGTAAGCATTTTGCAGCAATTCCACAGGATATGCTTCATAGAGGCCGCCCGCCACCTTTCCGTCTTTATAGACCGGCGTCTGAAACATGATCTGCCGTCTTCCTAATTCCCCCAGAAATACATCCGAAATTCCCTCTTTTCCCTGCAGCGCTTCGGCGAACAGTTCCTTCTTATCCGCAAAGTTCTTATCCATTTCCCCTGTGTCCAGGTAGGTTCCATTCTCATCAATAATCCACATGCGGGCTGCCCCGTGCTTATCTTTATAATCTTCCAGCAATTCCGGACGGGAAAACATATCGTCAAACGTCCCAAGGGCAGCAGCAAAAGACTGAAGTGACAGCATTTCTGAACGTATCTTTTCATCCAGAAACTGTGCTTTGCTGACTGTCAGCTCCGTTATACTCTTGGTCGTTGTATTCCGCACCAGTTTTCGGACAGACTGTACGCTCATAAGGCTTACAGCCGTCATAGCTCCAATGGCCAGTAAGAGACAGAAGCAGCTTATATAAATCAGATATTTATAAGTTTTTCTTCCTTCTTTTATTTTCAAGGGTATTTCTCCTGTTTATCATATCCGGAAATCTGTTCCAGCTGGATTTTATTGTATTCCTCTGCAGCCTCCTCGGCAGTCATTCCATTAAACATTTCAAGACATAACTCCCGCACAACATCCCAACTGCCGAACTTCAAGTGCATATCCTCTGCCGGAATCCTGATTCCTGATTCATATGTTTCATATGCAGGCCGCATCTTCTCATTGCTCAACGTAAAATCCGAGCTTTTATAAACGGGCAGAATAATCGTCCCATTTTTCATGCTCTCTTTATAATACTCGCTGGACAGATATGACACAAACTCCATGGCCTCGTCCAGGTTTTCACTGTGGGGATTAACGCAGAGACGGGAAACCGCGGTAGTCAGCAATGCCGTTCCCCCCGGAACCGGGATTCCCTGTACATGATAATCGGGCTGGGGATTTGCCTCTTCCACCAAAGGAATGTATTCCAGGGGCCCAAAATAAAATGCGGTCCTGCCGGAAACAAAATCAGATATATCCTGCTCCCCCGCGCGCAGTGCATCTGCAATGTCTCCGTCCACTCCGTCCCCATACCAGCCATTCTCCACAGCAGTTTGAAAAGCCTTAAATCCCTCCACCATATAATCTCCGATCAGCGCCTCCCCGGAATTCAGCAATTCAAGCTGGTTTTGAAAATCCGGGGCGCCATAGAGTTTATATAATCCGCCGGCAATTGTGGGAACGGCCGTGGCATGCCAGCGGCTGAGGCTGATCGGCGTCCCGCCAAGGGCCTTTATCTCAGTGCAGCAGGACTTAAATTCTTCCAGATTATCCGGCGCCTCCAGTCCATACCCAGCTAACACATCCATATTGACAAATAGTGCATATGCCGTCATATTCATTGGAATGCAATATACCGTATCCCCGATAACCGCCTCCTCCCTGGCACTGTCATTTAGCTTTTCAAACGCTTCCAGAGAAGACAGGTCGTAAAAATGCCCATTATGTGCAAGTGTCTTTACGCTGTCCTCATTGACGATAAAGATATCATCGCCCTTTCCGGTTTTTAACCGTTCCTCGAGATACTCATTATAGCCGTCTGCGGTCGCAATGCCTTCAAATACCACATGCACTTCATGGCTTTTATTGTATCTGTCAATTAATCTTCTGTATGATACGGCTCCGCTGGATTTCCCTTCCACAGGCGCAAAGAAGGTCAGGGTCTTTCCCTGAGACAGCTGGCTTTTAGACATCGGCTCCGCAATATTCACTTCATTCCCGGAACCAGGGGAATGGTGACAGCCGCTTAAGCTCCAAATGCAGAGAACCAGCACTGCAAAAAAAATGTTATAACTGCGTTTTATCATATACCAGTTCTCCTTATACCATCAGCTTATCCAATGTTTTCAAAAGAGCGGGCATATCAATCGGCTTCGCCACATGCGCGTCCATACCTGCCTTCATAGCCTCCTGTATATCCTCCGCAAACGCATTGGCCGTCATGGCAATGATGGGGATATGACGGCCTGTTTCCTGTTCCAGATTCCGAATGGCACGGGCCGCCTCATAACCATTCATCTCCGGCATCTGAATATCCATCAGTACAGCGTCATAGGTGCCGTAAGCTGCTCTCCGAAATTCGTGCAGCACCTGGACGCCGTTTGTTTTCACAACGGTTCTTATGCCCTGCAGCAATAACAGCTCGCTAAGTACTTCCGCATTAATCTCATTATCTTCTGCCACCAGCAGACAGCGGTCTGCAAGCCTGTTTTCCCCGGAAATTGCCGGAGATACCATTGTCTTTGCAGTTTTCCCCTTATTGTCTTCCAATGCAATTTTGTACTCCAGCTCCACTCTGAACGCAGTGCCTTCCCGTTCCCGGCTCTCCACATACAGTTTACCGCCCATTAGCTCTATCAGTCCCTTTGTTATGCTGAGTCCGAGTCCGCTGCCCTCTACACGCTGCGTATTCCGGTTCCGCGTAAAGGGTTCAAACAGATGGGACAAAAACGACTCAGGCATACCGATTCCTGTATCGCGGATCGTGAAGCAGTACCGGACATATTCCGTCCCCCTGGCAGGCGGTATTTCCTCGGTCAAGAATGTTACCGTCCCTCCCTCAGGCGTAAATTTAACTGCGTTCCCCAGAATGTTAATTAATATCTGGTTAATACGAAGGGCATCCCCGTAAAAGTCCGGATGTATTATATTGGAAGTCCGCACATCAAATTGCAGCCCTGCCTCCTGGGCCTGCTGTCCCATCATAGAGGCCAGTTGTTCCAGCAGACTTAAGAGGCATACATTGTCATAATTTAACGTAATTTTGGACTGCTCGATTTTACTCATATCCAGGATATCATTGATCAGGCTCAGCAGGTGACGGGAAGATAAGGTGATTTTCTGAAGACAATTTTCCACCTTCTCCCGCTGGTCTATATGTGCCCTGGCCAGGGTCGTCATGCCCATAATCGCATTCATCGGCGTCCGGATATCGTGGCTCATGGAGGAGAGGAAATCGCTTTTGGCCCGATTGGCCTCCTCAGCCAGCGCCAGCGCCCGCTCCAACGTTTCCTTGCTCCGGCGCTCCGCAGTCATTGTCTCTGTCACATCCTGGCGCACAATACAGATCATCTTATGGTCCCTGTCCCCCCAGAGTATATTAATCTGCTTATACCGCCTCTGGTTCTCCTCCAAACAGGGAAGGACAAAATCATATCCCCCCGGCCTTTCCTCCAGGCGGGCGAGCATGTTATTTAATCCGAAACAGCGTTTAACCTCCTCTGCGCCTCCTTCCGGAATGTATTTTTTACTGATATCCTCAAGCCAGCTGTCAATGCTGGTCTGCCCGGGTTCCAGGACCTGAAGCACCGCCTGATGCGTATACAGGGTAATATTCCGGCTTCCCAGGTGAATGATTCCCAGCATCTCAAAGGTATAGGCCACCACATTCAAAAGCCCCTGCTGTTCCCTTACGGAATCCGTAATATCCGCTCTGGCCAGGCAGACCCGGCCCAGCCGCAGGTCCGCGGCGGAAACAGTCAGCTTCTTTGTCTGGATTTCTCCTGCCCCGCCCATTATGGAATAAGAAAACGAATAGGGGTCCTCCTGCCTGAGCCGCTCCAGTATATATTGCGGCTCCAGCATTTTTATTATACGCTGCCTGTCCTTTGGAACCAGCTGCCGTTCCATCATGTATGCCAGACGATCGGAGTGGCGTCCTGATTTTGCGGAGGTGTCGTCTTTTTCAAGTCCCCCGCTTATAATTGTACAGGAGTCATTCAACAGATCCACATCCGCGATTAAATCATAGCCGGAAGTGGAGAGTTTCTGTAAATTCCGATCCGCAATGGTCTGCTCCGTTATATCATATACGGTCAGGATTCCGGTGATATCTCCCGTGTCAGGTTCTTCCACCAGGTTTACCTTAAATTTCACATAACGGCCTCTCACATCCTTTGGCAGTCTGATAAAGCAGTCCAGCTCCAGATCCCCTTCGCCAGCCTGAAAAGCAGCCCGGGCAGGCTCATTGAGAAAACGATTCAAATAAACCAGCCGCTCTTTTTCATCCAGAATCAGAGTGGATATACCGGTAAAAAATGCGTCCCTTTCGGCACCGAAGCATTCAAGAAGACCGGAATCCGTATAGTCGCTGATTTCCGTAATCTGGTTTCTGGTAACATTACAGTGTCCCACAATCAGGGCATTTGGACCCGGTGTCCGGTAATGCTGCAGAATCAGTTCTCTATATTGGCGGCGGATCTGCTCCTGCTCTTTAAGCTCCATGGTCAGGTCGCGGTAGCTGGCATAGAGAATCATCTCTCCTTCCCCCCTCCGGAGAATGGAGGCCGTGTTCTTAATCCAGATATATTCCCCGTCCCCCCGTTTAATCCGGTATGTAAATTCCCGTTGGTCCTGGCCGCTGGCGGCAAAGTCGGATAATTCCGCGTTCAGCTGTTCCACATCCTCGGGATGTACAACTGCCATGCCGTCCTCGCCGTAAGATTTCCACACTTCTTCCATTGACATACCGCACAGCATGGCGTAACCGTCTGAAAAATACTCCGGCTTCTTATGTCCGTCCTTATCAATACGGACTACCGCCACACCTCCCGGCAGCTTTCTGACCAATATCTGAAAGTATTGCTCTATGTTTTCTTTCTCTTTCTGGGCCTTCACTTCCTCGGTGACATCCCGCACATATTTTAAATAAGCCGGAATACCATTCCAAAGGGTTTCCCGGAAACGGGTACTGTAAAAACGGCCGTTTTCATGGTAATCCATACGATGGGCGGCACCATCCGGCGCATGGCTCTTCAGCGTGCAGAATTCACATGGTTTGCTCTTTCCATACAGGGCCGTGTAGCATTTCTGCCCTATGCAATCCCCACTCCGGCAGAGCCCCCCGCTTGTTTCGCTGGTGTAAAACAATTCATAGGATTCCTTGTCAATGACATAGACACGGTCCGCAGTCTCATTGGCAATATTGCGGAACAGAATGGCATCTTCAGACATTCCGGTGAATACGGCATAAAACCGCATGGTTTCAGCTTTCGGTCCAATCCGCCGGCCGTTAATGTGAGTCCACACCAGATGCCCTTCCTTATGCCGGATCCGGCAGGAAACATCCATAACCAGTCCGCTCTCCACCGCACTGTACGCTGCCGAAAGCACTCTTCCCCGATCTGCCTCATATATCAAGTCAATGGTGTTCCCTTTTACCAGTTCATTGAATTCGTTTCTGGAATATCCTGAAAGGGCCAGCAGACCGTCAGAAACAAAGTCCGGCACTGCCTTTTTCCCTTGAAGCTCATAGCTGACGATTCCGCCCGGAATGGAATTAACCAGGTGTTCCATTTTCATCCGGGTGTCACTGAGCTCCGTTTCCAGACGGTACCGTTTACTGACATCACTGTAAACACTGTACAGGAGTTTGGAACCGTCTTCCTGCGGTATGACCGCACCATCCAGATGGATACAGTTATATAACTGCTTGTCGCTGTTCCAGATACGATAGTCAAAATTCACCCTGCCATTACATTGGATTGCCCGGCAAAGCTCTGCCCTCAGAGGTTCCAGTTCCTCCGGATAAATGCTCAGATACTCTGTTTTCTGCTTCACATAACGGACCTGTTCTTCTGTACATCCCATGATTTCATAAAAGGCAGGGTTGTGGAACACCGGGCGGAGGATTCCGTCCTGATATAGGTAAATACACAAACCACACGGAATACTGCACAGTGTCCGGTCCAGTTCTTCTGAACGGTTCCTGTATCGCTCCGTTTTCGTCTGATCCTCGGTTACATCCACAATATATTCAATATAGGCCGGTTCTCCCTCCCAATCAATCATCTTGCTGCTTATCTGGTAAATCCTCCGGGTAACCGGCTCCATATGATTGCGCACAGTGAACTCCAAAGAATTTTGTTCCTCATACTGGCAGAAGGGACATGGCTTCCCGTGTCCGGCCGCCTCGTAGCAGGTTATACCCGGACGGTAATCCTCCTTTATAAAGAGTTTACAGGCACGCTCATTGGCATAGAGCAGAGCGCGGCTTTTTGCCGAGCAAACGATGATGGAGGCCGGGGCGTTATTCAATACGGACGCCAACGTTTCAGATGACCTTTCATGAAATGGATTTTGAAACATACAATTATCCTCCTCCTCGGCCCGGACACCGCCTCATTTCCCTGTCTGTCAGAATCCCATCTTAAACCGGCTCACAAGTTCTTTCAACCTTTGCGCCTGTCCGCTGAGTTCCTCGCTTGCTGCTGCTGATTCTTCAGAGGTGGCCGAGTTATTCTGCACCACTCCGGAAATCTGTTCGATTTCCTGTGTGACTTGTGCAATAGAACCAGCCTGATGTTGGGCTGCCGCATCAATTTTATCTACCGTGTTCAGAACTTCATTCGTACTTTCTACGACATTATGAAGGGATTCTGCCGTAGTATTAGCAATTTTTCTCCCCTTTTCCACAGCCTCAACCGTACCGTCAATGAGCAGCGATGTACGTTTAACGGCTTCTGTTGATTTTCCGGCCAGTCTGCGGACCTCACCTGCAACCACGGCAAAGCCTTTTCCTGATTCCCCGGCGTGGGCGGCTTCCACCGCAGCATTGAGAGCCAGTATATTAGTCTGGAACGCTATCTCTTCAATCGTATTATTAATGGCCCTGATTTGTTCTGTCTTTTCACTGATTTCACCCACAGCCAGGAGCATCTCCTCCATCTGCCGGTTACTGACCTCCACCTGCTTCCCGGCTTTGGCAGTCAAACGGCGTGCGGCTTCCATATTGGCGGCTGTCTCCTGTACCTGGAATGATATCTCGTTTATGGCAGACGCAAGTTCCTCAATGGAACCAGCCTGCTCGGCTGCTCCCTCCGAAAGCATCTGGGCGCTGTCAGACACCTGGGCCGACCCGCTGAATACCTGATCGGCAGACAGGTTAATCTCATTAAGTGTATTTGACAGGCTTTTTCTGATATTTACCAGCGCACTTTTTATAGAACTATAATCACCCGTATATTCTGCCTGAGGGGTAACGGTAAAATCGCCATCACTCATCGCTCCCAGCTGTTGGTCGATATCCCGGATAACCGCTTTCATACTGCCGCTCATCTCCCGGAACATCTCGGCCAAAGTCCCCAGCTCATCGTTTGAATGATAGGCAATTTCAATATTTAAGTCCCCTGCCGCAAGTTTTTCCGCCGCCTCTGCAATCTGGGAAATCGGCCGCCTGACGGCTCTGGACAGCGCGGTGGTGATTCCCGCATACAGAACCACCATAACCACCAGCAGAAGGCTCATCATCGCCGTTGCATTCACTGATGATATACCTGCATCCTCATTAAATTCCAAAGCTTTGTTTAATGCAAAGTCCACAATTTCCTGGGAAATGTCTATGCCTGAATTCATCACCAGCCTGAAGTCAACATCCGCGCTGCGTTTGGCTTCCTCTATTTTTCCATCAGCAATCAGCTGTTTAATTTCCTTCCCCTTCACCTCAATTTCATCCAGGTTTTGGTACATATCCTGAATCAGCTGCTGGTCGCCAAGAAACCGTTTCTCCACAAGGGCAAGATTCCCTTTGGCCCTGCTGCCGGAGGCTAACACGGAATCCAGATAAGAGGGATCTTCATACAGCACCATTCCGCGTATTTCCCGTCCCATATTCTGGATTTCTTTCTGCAGCATAATACTCTGAGTTGACACGGTAAAAGGACTTTGATAGAGCTTGTTAACAAGCCCTCCAATATCATGCAGGTATACAATTGCAGTAATCATCATAGCAGCGGATATTGCCACCATAATTCCCAGCCCCAGGATTAATTTCTTCGACAGTTTCAGATTCTTTAACATTTACTTTATCCCCCTCCTGAACCATGTCGTGGCGCTTTCTCCCCCGCCGATTACCTGATTTTTTCTTTGTTCATATACCAATTAATTGAATCAAGTATAACAAATATCAGCAGATATATCAATCTTTAAAGACAATTCATTTCTGCTGCATTTCTGTTTTGGGAGCCGCTCAGTATCCGACGCTTCCCACAAAACAGCGGAAACGTCCAACAGGGCGCAGGTGAGAAATGCACCTGCGCCCTGACGCGAACCTGTTATTTGATTATGAGCTTGAAAAGATAACATTGCCGGTATTAAGATATGCAGTAACCTCTGCCAGATTCGCATATCAGAGCCACCGGTTCCCCTTCCATGGAATCCAAATATATTTTTCCCTTTGCATAAGGGGGATAAGGGTACTGGTAAGGATGCCATTTCCCCTCCGGGCTGTTTTCAATGCACCGCATCAGCCGGTCTATGGTCTGTCGGGGAAAACACTGGCTGTGATGGGACGTCAGATAATAGTCAAAATCCAAATTCTTCACACATTTCAGTGTATTGTACTGTGTTTCAACCGTCATATGGTTTTGAAATATAAGGCACATAACAGGTGTAAGAGCATCCCCGGACAGCAGCAAACGGTGCTTCGGTATCCATACACCCACCGACCCCTTTGAATGTCCTCTCAGCGGTATAATCCTGCACTCCATTTCTCCCAGATTGAATGTGTCAAAATCCAGCACTTTCATATTATCCCACTGTCCAAGCATTTCTGCGGTATAGGATTCCAGAATCACAAAATCATCCTGGTGCATGTAGACTGTGTCAAATTGGCTATTTCCCCCAATGTGGTCAAAATGCCCGTGGCTGTTTATCACAACAAGGGGCAGTCCTGTCAATTTGCGTACCATTCCATGAATATCATCCGTTCCTGAGCCTGTGTCAAAAACCAGAGCCTTTTCCTTACCCACAACAAGATTCACACAGCACCCCGCCCGGTCTGTCAAAACATACACATTATCACATATACAGGTAACTTCTGTCTTCTTCAACTGATACATAAAACGCTCCATATGCAGCACATGCAATCATGTATTCCTTGTACCTGAACGAATAAACCTTCAAAGGCAGTCTCCCGTCTTCGGATCCAGTCCTACCCGGCCCGGTGTCTGACGTCACAGTCTCTGCCGCAAACCCGGTGCCCTTCAGTTTTAACACTGCCTCGCACTCTGTCCAGTATTTTGCAAACAGTTCCGGCCGTCCTGCTTCCCCGGTCCGCTCCAGCTGTTCCCGCTGTTCTGCTGTAAAGATCTTTTGCACCGTGGGCCAGTAGACGTCTTTTATCTGTTCAATGTCCACGCCTATGTCAATGTCAGCCGCGGCCAGAACTGTATATTCCCCGCTATGGGACAGATTAAAATAACTATTTCCTGATTTCAGCACGGGTTTTCCATGCCCCAGCCTCACAAACTGTGCATCACTGCTGACATTCAGATACTTTTTCAGCAGAAAACCGGCTGCCAGTTCCTGGTCAGCCTCCTGCTTTTTCTTTATTCTCCGGTATTGTTGTACGTAATATTGGGGGATACCGTCCATTATTTTCTCTGCGTGCAATGCAATCCGCCCTGCATCTGCAATCCTTATCCTGACTAAATGCATAGACCCTCCTTACATGCCAGACACGCTCCTGTCCTTGGTTCTTAAACGCTTTATCTGCCCGGAACGCTTCATCTGCCCGGAACGCCTCAACGCACCAGCCTGCGCACCAGCATTCTCTGGAACGCATCCACGCCAACACCAACGTAGAGCACGCCAGCCAGCATCGATGCTCCAATCTGGATCGGCAGGGTCCCTATTTGGTTTACTTTCATGGGACCCATGATGGTCAGTCCGATGGCCCAGCCGCACAGCCAGGAGGGAGTGAATATTATCCCTGAAAATGTCTCCCCGATGATAACTGCCAGCCCTCCCAAAATAAATAGTGTGGCATACAGTTCCACATTGGGATTCCACTGCAGGGTTTCCATCACCCATACGGCAGTATAAGCCCACAAATCGCCTAAGAGGAAACCCATGGAAATTTTTACGGTGTCCTGCCGTCTGTTTCCATTGGCCGTAAAAAGTCCGGCGCAGATCAGGGCCACCGAGCCGGTGCCGACTCCTATGAAGGGGGCCAGCACAGCCCAGATTGGGGGCATGAACGCTATAGCGAATGCCAGTGTCAGCATATTGACGGTCTTCCTTTGCTTCTCTTCCATTCCCTTTTTATCCTTGTTCTTCTCTTCCATATTCATTACTCCCAGTCAAAACCATCCCAGACAGGCGTTCCGGTATACGTCTTTAACTCCTCCTCGCCTTCCAGCACGCGGATGGCTCCGGACGCCATGGCCTCCATCTCAAATTCGCCCGGATAGGCGGTCACAGGTGCGATGAAGGAACAGGCATCTGTTATCTGCTTTACAAGGTCCTGGTTATGTACCATGCCGCCTCCCAGAAGAATGCCGTCCACCTGCCCGTGAAGCACTGCCGCCATGGCGCCGATGCATTTTTCAATCTGGTAAATCATGCTGTCCCAGAGAAGTCCTGCATACCGGTCCCCTGCTTTGGCCCGCTCCGTCAGTTCAATGGCATCGGAAATCCCCATATGATTCACAAAACCGCCTGTCCTGGTACAGAGTTTTTTCACATCTTCCAGACCCGCCTGGTTCATTTTCATATATTCCAGAAGATTTGCCACGGAAATGCTTCCGCATCTGGTTGGGGCCATGGGGCCCTCGCCTCCCACAATATCATACCCGTCTATCATCCGTCCTTTTTCATGGGCGGATATGGAAATGCCGCCGCCTATATGGCATACCACATACCTGCATTCCGCATACGGCTTCTTCATCACGTTTTTACTGTGCCGGATGGCGGTTTCCTTCAGGTTCAATGCATGGAGATGGATGATGCGGTGCACACCCCGGATACCTGTCATACGGGCAAGCTCCTGAAGCTCATCCACATCCGGCGGATTTACCACCATTGCTTTTGCACCGTAGGCCTGGGCAAACTCATGGGCCAGCTGTGAACCCAGGGCAGCAGGATGGATGACGCCGTTGGCGCATGTCCTGGCGTGCTCCAGCATCAGGTCCGTCACCCCGTAGGTTCCGCCTTCCATAGCAATCAGGCCTCCGCCCCGTCCCACGAATACGTCCACTTCCTCAAGTCCTATGCCGGCTTCCTTTAAAAGGGTTAAAACCGTGTCCCTGCGGTAGGGCAGCTGCTCTGACATGGATGCATACTGTTCCAGCTCTTTGGCCTCATGGGAGACAGTCTGGGAATACAGGCATTCCTCCCCCTGAAACAGGGCAACCTTGGTCGAGGTGGAGCCCGGGTTGATGGTCAGTACTTTATACGGTTTCATGCTGGTTCCTCCTGATTTTTACTGCCCGCGGCCCTTACCGCGCTGATTACAATATTCCCCTTAATCTCGGATACAGGGGCGCCTCTGGAGCAGTCGCACACCACTTTGTTGAACCCCTGGAGCATTGGGCCGTAGGCATCTGCGTGGCCGAACTGCTGTATCAGCTTCACACCTACATTGCCCACATTCAAATCCGGCCAGATAATCACATTGGCTTTTCCCGCAACCCTGCTTTCCCTGTGCACCTTTTTAGCGGCCACTGCCGGGGACACCGCCGCGTCAAACTGGAATTCGCCGTCAATGGCAAGCTCCGGCCTCAATTCATTGGCAATCCTGACCGCCTCCGTCACTTTATCCACCAGCTCCCCCTGTCCGCTTCCCAGGGTGGAATAGCTGACCATGGCGCATCTCGGCTCCCAGCCCAGAAGTTCCCTGACCGTGTCGCAGGCAGAGACAGCGATTCCGGCCAGCTGACCGGAATCCGGGTTGGCGCACACAGCGCTGTCGCCGATTGCAAGAAGGCTTCCTTCACTTCCCTTAAACTCCGGAATATCGCATAATCCGATGCTTGAGATGGTGCTGATCCCCGGCTTCAGGCCAATGACCATCTGCCCGGCCAGCAGCACATCCCCGGTGGTATTGTCAATCCCCGCAAAGGTCACGTCCGCCTCGCCCACTGCTTCCATGACCATGGCATAATACAGCGGATTCTGCATGCGGCGGTTTAATGCCTTTTCTTTTAACAGGGTATGGGGCAGGGCCACATACTGGTCTATAAGCTTTTTCTTATAAATCTCTTCCCTGATATCTACAATTGTGAAAATATCTTCTTCATATCCTCTGGCTGATAATGCCTCCCTGATTTCATCCGCATTTCCCACAAGCACAGGAATAATGTATCCTTCTTTGCCCGTCTCATAGGCTGCCTGCATCATCTTTTCATTAACTGCTTCCGGAAAAGCTATCCTCTGGGGATTTTCCTTTGCTTTTTCATAAATCTGTTCAAGTAAACCCATTTTGGCTCCTTTCGGTCAGATTGGATGCATCCGCCTACATTTCCTTCTCGATCAGGTCTGTCAGGTCTTTGATGGTTGCGCAGGCACTGGCTTCTGAAAGCATGATTTCCACGTCCAGTTCATTTTCAATCTCGGATACAAGGGCAACCATCTGTACGGACGCGCCGCCTAAATCCTCCTTAAAGGATGTGGATACGGAAATATCTTTAATGTCCTGTTTGTATGACATTGCAACCATGTTAAGTACCTGTGTTTCCAATTCTTTTCTGTCCATTTTCATTCTCCCTCTATGTTTTTATTTACATCTGGTCTGTTTCTGATTCCATGATTTTATTTACGCTTCGTCCAAATCAAATACAACGGTCTTAAATCCGCCTTCCCTCTGGAAGATTGCCGCATGGCAGTTCAGTGGAAGCTTTTCTGAAAGCTCCTTCCTGTTCTTTTTGCTGATGCCCCGGACAACTGCGTTTAATTTTGTGCCTTCCTCCAGTTCAACCTCCCCGTACGCGTATTTTCCCAACTGCTTGTATTCCGGCTTGGATGAAAGGGCGGCAGGCAATACAATGGAATGCAGCCTGGCCTTTCCGCTGATTTCGTACCACTCCGTCTCATAATTACCGCATGCATTGCAGGCATATACGGGGGGAAACTCCACATTGCCGCACTTGGGACATTTGCGCCCTAAGAGTTTTCCTTCTTCCAGCCCTTCATAAAATGTCTGCACAACCTTTTCTAATTTAATACTCATAACGCATCTCTCCTCCTGCTATTCATCCAATGTGCGAAGTAATACGGCCGCAACATTCTGCGCCCCGCCGTAGCCCCTGAGCATGGCTGTCCTGGGCTGTTTTTTCACCTGGTGTCCGCCGCATTCGCCCCACAACTGCTTGCAGGCCTCGTACACATCCGCCAGACCTGAGGCAGCATGGGCATGTCCAAAGGAGGTACGGCCGCCATTGGTGTTAATGGGTTTATCCCCGTCCCATGCAGTGCGTCCCTCACAGATGTATTTCCAGCCTTCACCGTAAGGAAGATATCCGGCAATCTCTGCGGATACGAGATGGGATGTGATGATGAAATCATTGGCATAGAACAGGTCCAGGTCATCTCCTGACAGGCCGGTCAGCTCATATGCCTGGCGGACGGCTTCCTCGGTTGCCCGGACTTCAAAATGGGGGGTGGTAGCTTCACAGGCAGCGCTTCCGATTCCCAGCACCTCAATCGGACGGTGCTTCAGGTTCCCTGCTATGACCGGGATCATTTCCGTGGCGCACACAATGGCTGCCGCTGCGCCGTCGCATTTTAACTCAACGCCGCCGGCCCTGAGGAAATCCCCCATTTTGGGATTGTAGGGTGAATTCATATATTCATCCAGGCTCATCCCTGCTTCTTCTGCAAGGGATTCATATGTCCTTCTTTCAATGGCAAGGGGATTGACCGATGCATTGCGCCTGTTGTTTATACACATCCAGTTCAATGTGTCGTTCATCTGCTCTGCCGTAATTCCCCGGGTGCGCACATACCACTCCGCCGCATCGTCATAAATCAGTTCCTGGCCCGCCATCAGGCTCCTTGTATAGGTGCGGTCATATAACCAGGACGTGGTCTTTAAGAACTTCTCCATGGTCATCTTATCCCGTTTGTACGGATGTTTGGGGCTTTCCACATTATCAGCCGGGGACGGGGTGCTGTCCCCGAACTCAACTGCTCCGGTGAGGACGCAGTTGTATTTCCCGGATGCCACTGCGTTGACCGCCTGCTCAATGGCAAGATAGCCGGTACAGCATGCCTCCGAGTGGTGGATGGAACCTTTTCCCTTCATCCCGAACCAGTTTGCCACCTGAACATTGGGTGTCAGATAGTTGGAGCCGTTTAACGGGCTGGCCTCGCCGTGGAAATAAAAATCCACATTCTGAGGATTGACCCCCGCGTCCTCCATTGCTTTTAAAGCCGCATATCCGAACATTTCCCCTTCTGTCAGTCCATCTGTTTCCGGATTATCTACCGTGTACATAAATGGAGTACAGCCAACGCCTATGATAGAGACGCTTCTGCTATATTTTCCTAAAGTGCCCATAACCATCTTCCTTCCTTTTGTTTATTTCCTGTTTACGTTTGTATGATTATTATATATAATTAACATGTTGCAATCATCGTGTTTGGGGCTAAGTATGACTTGTATCATCACCTCATTTTTGTGCATGCGCACAATGCAAAAAGGAGACATCATGGAATTACAGGTTTTGTTAAGCAGGCTGGAAAGTGCCGGATACCACCCACAGATATCCGGGAACCGGGACAGTAACTGCGACATGATTAAAATAAGGATCCTGACAGAAGGGCAGCGCCATTTTGAGGAAACCACACTCTATCTGACTTCCACCGGACTTATGCCGGAGGCTGACAACAGACAGATATTTACTTTGTTCTGTTATGGGGAGGAAATTGATTTTTCCCGGTATAGGGAGAGTTCTTTTACCGTTGTCTATTTTGGGGCCGGTATCCGGCAGGCGGAACTGTTTAACATGACTCTGGAAAACCTGACCGAGCTCCAGCAGATTACGGCCGGCATGCACATCCTGGCCAACGCGCTGTTTTCCGGAAACGGGCTTCAGTATCTGGTTGATACGGCCTCCCATCTCTTCGGCAACCCCATCTATGTGGTGGATCTGCAGAACAAGTACCTTGCCATGTCAGCGGGAATTGTTCCGGATGATGATTTTTTCCGGGAGGAAAGCGCGTCCGGGTATATCAGTGAGAAGGGAATCCGCTCCATCCGGGTGAACAAAGTAGATGAAAAGGTCCGTGGGGCTGATACCGCCTATTACTTTGTCAACAGCCTGGTGAAAAAGGGAATGCTGGTGGATGCGGTGCATATTCAGGGTGTGGAAGTGGGACATGTGATGATGCTGGAGTCCGAACATCCATTCCGGGAGTATGACCCGGACTTTTTCCACCGTTTTGGTAAGCTGGTATCCATGGAGCTGCAGAAGAATTCAGCCTATTCCAGAAACAAAGGGGTCATGTATTCCTATTTCCTGGCCGACCTGCTGAAGAATCCGAGGCAGAATGTGTCTGATATCAAAGAACGGTTAAAACTCCTTGGCTACAGCCTTAAGGAAACCTTTTATATCGTGGCAATCCCCCCTGTGAGCCACAGCTTTTCCGATTTGAAGCTGGAGGTAATCCTGGAACATCTGAAGCAGATATTCGCAGGCAGTATCTATGTGATTTATGAAGATACCATCGTGTTCCTCATCAGCAGGGACATGGACCAGAACCTGAGTGAATATGAGATTTCCCAGCTTTCCGAATATCTCACGGCCAACCGCCTGAAGGCCGGGATCAGTAACTTCTACCAGCATCTGGAGGATACCCCCAGGTTCTACCGGCAGGCCATTGATTCCGTCCATCTCGGCCTGAAGCTTAAGGATTCTGCGCCGATTTATTATTACAGTGATTATTATTTGTTTCAGATGCTGGAGCTGTATGAAAAGGAGGATTCCGAGATACGCTTCCTAATCCACCCCGGGCTTATGAAGCTTTACTTCTATGACCAGGAAAAAAATACGGACTTCATGGTCACACTGAGGGAATACCTGACACATCCCGGCCAGCCTGCCAAAATAGCGGAAAACCTGCACATCCATAAAAATACACTGCTGTACAGGATGGGGAAGATCAAGGAGATTACGGACTGCGATTTTATTGAGGGAGAGGATTTTATGAATTTTAATCTTTCTGTGCGGATCATGAGATATCTGGGGATGATTGAGTAGGGGCGGGTGTGCCCTCTGGTATACGAAAGAAGGGTGATGCCCATGAGTATAATGGAAGTTCTTACCTTACTTCCCGTTATATTCGCGGCACTGTCATACATAGACAAACACAATAAAAAATAGCATCCCACCGCCTGAAGTGAATGCTATTTTTTAGCCGAAACTGAGGGCATCGGATTTTGTATCTGAATACCTTTCTGACTTGGTTATAAACCAGGCACTTGATTTTTTCGAGTGCCTTTTTATCAATGCAGGCTTTCCGCTTTTAGTCAATATCCCCCATCACCTGCCTACCGTCTGCAGGGAACCGGCTTTCTTGGACATTTCGGCTTTACCAATCCGGCCCTTACGATTGCGTCCTCATCACACGCGTTCAGGCAGGCGCCGCACTGGGTGCATTCGTCCTGGACAATAATGTGGACAAAGCGGGCTTTTCCCTGGATGGCGTCTTCTTCGCATTCATCCATACAGTCCCCGCAGCCGGTGCATTGATCGGCCAGGATGTGATAGGTCATGAATTTTTTGCAGACTCCTGCTTTGCAGGCTTTTTTGCCGATGTGCTCCTCGAAGTCCGCAGAATGGGTCCGGATGGCAGTGAGGACAGCCTCTGCTATCTCCTCCCCTGTCTCGCAGAGAGACTGGGTTTTCATCACCTGGCACAGGTCCTTTATAAGGTCCAGATCCCCGCTGCGCCCTTTCTTCTCCGTGATGTCGCTTAAGGTCAGCTCAAGCTGGGTAATGCCTTCGTAGCCGAATACACATTTCCCGCAGGCCTGGCACGGGTTTGCCCTGACTTCTTTTAAGAGCATATCTACAATACATTCTGTGTCTTTCAGATTCTCTATTCGTTCCAATGTACTCATTGCGGACACCCCCTTAATATTCATTCCACAGCTTTGTTTTCGTAAGCCGGAGCCTTAAGTCGCACTGAAGGCATCTGCCTGCCTCGCACATGGCCTGCTCACAGGTGAACGGCTCCTCCACCGGCGTAAAGTCCTTCACCCTCTGGTCCGGCTGCGCTGTCCGGGGTTGGCTGCGCTTTCGTTCTGCAAAATCTTCCACCCGTCCAATGTATGACGGCGGGGTTTCCTTTTCCAGAAGCATCTCGCTTATATCACCGTCTCCGCCCAAATATAAATCCATCTGTTCCGCTGCCCTGCGTCCTGCCGCGATGGCCTCAATGACGGATTTTGTTCCGGTCACGGCGTCTCCTGCCGCGTATACGCCTTCCTGGCTGGTACGCTGGTTTTCGTCTGCCAGTATATACGGGCCGTGGGTCAGCGCAAGTCCCATCTGCTCCGTGTCCTCCGGCTTTTGTCCAACCGCAAATATGACATATTCCACAGGAATCACTTGGTTTGTCCCCTCTTCCAGCTCAATGACCGCCTTCCTGTTCTCATCAAAATAAAACCGGTTTACCTTCTGAAGTTCCACGCCCTCCACCCGGTCTGTCCCCGTAATACACAGGAAGGAATGGGCTGCATGGAGAAGGATGCCTTCTTCTGTGCCTTCTGCGAATTCCTCCGGCGTGGAGGTCATCTGCTGTTCATTTTCCAGACAGGCTATATGCACCTCTTCTGCCCCCAGACGGAGAGCTGTCCTGGCGCAGTCGTAGGCAACATTGCCGCCGCCAAGGACCATGACCCTTCCGCTTAAGGGCAGGGGAGTTCCAAGCCTGGCCTGTTTCAGGAAATCGGTGTTCACATATACCTGGGGCAGGCCGCTTCCCTCAATGGGAAGCCTGGTTCCTTTGTGTGTTCCCACTGCCACAAGCACTGTGTCATATCCCTGTTTCAGAAGCTGGTCCGGGGATTGGGGCTGCGTGTTTGTCCTCAATTCAATTCCAGCTTCCAGGATGGTATGGATTTCCCGGTCCAAAAGCCGGTCCGGGAGACGGTAAGCCGGGATTCCGTACCGGCACTGTCCTCCGGCTTTTGGATTCTTTTCAAACACGGTTACTTCATGTCCCTTTTTTGCCAGATAATAGGCAGCGGTCAGACCGGCCGGACCGGCGCCCATAACAGCCGCCTTCTTTCCTGTGGCCGGTTCCCTGCGCACGCGTTCTTTCCATGCACCGCTTTCATTTGCAGCCGCAGCCCGTTTTAACCTGCACACAGAAAGGGGGGCGTCCAGTTCATTCCTCTTGCATTCGCCCTCGCAGGCATGATTGCAGATACTTCCCAGTGTCTCAGGAAACGGTACCTTTTCGCGGATAACCGCTGCCGCCTTGTCAAACTCCCCTTCCCTGATATAGCGTATGTACCTGGGGATGTCGATATGGGCCGGACAGGTGCTTTGGCAGGGTACGATGTTCTCTGCCATGGAGCGGTTTTCTTTCATAATCTTCACCTGGTCCATGATGGAGCCCGTGGGACAGACCTCGATACAAGCCCCGCAGAAGCGGCACCCGGCTTCCTTTAAGGACTTTCCCCCGGGAATGCCAGCCCGTACGCCTGCGTCTGTCTTAATATAATCCAGCACCTTTACGCCCCGAAGGTCCTGACAGGCCCGGATGCATCTTCCGCAGCGGACGCATCTGGTAAACAGATGGGATATCAGGGGATTGCTGTCGTCATTGGCAGTACTTCTGGATTTTTTTCTCCAGCGCTCCGGGCTGACGCCCATGTACTGGTACATGGACTGGAGTTCGCATCTTCCATATTTGGGACAGCCCGTGCAGTCCGCGGGATGGGTTGCCAGGATCAGCTCCATGGCCATTTTCCTGACCTTCTCCGCCTCCGGCCCGCTGACCCTTAACCTCATGCCATCCTTTGCCATGGTTTCACATGCCGGCACCGCCCCGCTGCCGCCTTCGATTTCCACAGAGCACAGGCGGCAGCCGCCCTTGGCTTCCAGGTCCGGATGGCTGCAAAGATGGGGGATGAAAACATTGGCAGCCAAGGCAGCCTCCAGCACGGACTGTCCCTCTTTTGCTTCTATTTCTTTTCCGTCTATTATAATCTTCATTTTCTCACTCCTGTTTCAGGCCCGGATCATCAGCCCTGATTGGTTCATATCCCGGTATCAGTACTCAAACTCCTCCAGCTCCGCCGCCGCGTTTTCGCCTGCAATGCGTCCGCTGTTCAGACAGAAGCCCATGGTGTTGCCTGACAGGATAAACGGGTAGCTGTCCCCGAAAATATTGCAGGCGTCTGTTCCTACACAGTATAATCCCGGTATCACCTTTGCCTCCTGGGTCATGGCCTGGGTCCTGTGGTTAATCTTGACGCCGCCCAGGGAGCCGTATGCGCCTACGTTCTGCCGGCAGCAATAGAAGGGCGCCTTTGCAATGGGCTGCATATAATGCCTGTCCTTTTCAAATATCTCGTCAAACCCGGCTTCGCACATCTCATTGTATTCCTCCACCTGCGCAGCCAGCCCCTCCGGGTCAATTCCCGCTTTCTGTGCAAGTTCCTCAATGGTGTCTGCCTGGGTTATGGATTCATACCCATCTGCCAGGTCCCTCTCCCACTGCTGGTCAAAATGGTCGTACAGGTCATGGGGATGTACATGGCTTACAATGTCCGGACCTTTCTTTTTATACTTTTTCAGCAGCTTGCTGTCAAAGATGGAGAAGGCCACGCTGCCCGGCTGGGCCGTGATTGCATTGCCTGTAAAGGTGGTATTGCCGATCTGGTCCTCCGGCATGAATCTCTGGCCGTTGCGGTTCACCCACAGACATGGCTGGCGGAACGCGCCGTCCAGGATAAAGTGGTTCATATTATCAGGAAGCTGGTACATAAGTTCCATTGTGCAGGGTTCCTTTCCCGCGCCGGCCTCCCATGCCATGCGCAGCCCGTCCCCCTTCATTCCTGGAATTGCAAAGTTGAAAATGGTCTTTCCGAACTCATATCCTGTTTCTTCTTTAATCATAGCCGGGTTGTCCCCAAAACCGCCGGTTGCAAGAAATACGGACTTGACCCTTGCCTCAATTTCTCCCCCGTCCTTGTCCTTTGCCAGCACGCCCACTGCGCGGCCGTCCTCCATGATGATTTTGTGGACCGGTGTCTCTAAGAGGAATTCCACTCCCAGTTCCCTGGCCCTTTCCGTCATTTTCTTGGTCATGGCCGTGGCCGCCCTGGGTCCGGGGATTCCTCCGCCCTCAGGCTTACACACATGCCATGTAAATTCGCCGTCCGAATAAGCCCTTGTATCCTCCGGCGCACTGAAGGCTCTCTGCACGCCGGCAAATTCCACACCCATGTCCATCAGCCAGTCAATGGTATCTCCCGATTTAAAGTAATAGTCGCGGACCATCCTGGCATCCACACGGTAGTGGGTGAAATACATATGCTTGCGGAACGCCTCCCCTGGTGTCAGGGAAATCATGTGCTCCCTCTGGATTCTGGATCCAACTCCCAGAGGTCCCATTCCCATGTTAGCCGCTCCTCCTGTGGTTCCGGACTTTTCAAAAACAAGAACCCCGGCTCCGTTCTCTGCCGCTGATATGGCAGCTGCAAGGCCTGAAAGGCCGGCAGCTACAACAATAATGTCTGTTTCCATCTTCTCCATGATTTTTCCTCCGTTTTTCTTTTCTCCCGATTAATCCGGGCCTGTTACACAATGTCAATGGCTGCTTCATATCCCCCATGGACTGCATCGCCTACTTTTCCGGCTCTGTCACAATCACCGACCACATAGGTCTTAATGTCCCCGGCCATCTTAAGTATCTCCTGCACGGATGCCTGATCCGCCTTCATGCCCATGGAATATATGCAGGTATCTGCGGGAACCAGCTCTGCTCTGCCGTCCCGTTCCACCACAACACCTTCCGCCGTAAATTCCAGCACCTTTGTATGCAGCATCTGCTTCAGGCCCCGTTTGTCCATCTCGTCCAACAGGGCATTTCTGTAGTATCCGAATGTCTCAAAAGCCATCATGCCCTGCATCTCAACCACGGTCACATCATGGCCGTGTTCTGCCAGGTGAAGACCCACTTCACATCCCACCAGCCCGCCGCCGGCAAGGACAACCCGCTTTCCAATCCTGTCCATGCTGTGGTATGCCTCCAGTGCATTCATGGCCCGGTCAATTCCCTTAATGGGCGGTTTGACAGGGTGGGCGCCAACGGCTATGATGACGGCGTCCGGTTTTATCTCATCCAGGATTTCCCTGGAACATGGGGTTTCCATACGGATATCCGGGCAGCTCTCCCTTGCCTCACGTATCAGCAGATTCTTGAAGTTCCTCAAATCCACCTTATCCTCATCCTGGTCTGTAAAATTAATGGTGCCGCCCAGTTCCCCTGTTTTTTCCAGAAGCGTCACCCTGTGTCCGCGCTTTGACGCGGTAACTGCTGCCTGAAGTCCGCCTACGCCGCCGCCCACAACCAGCACCTTCCTGCTTCCTTCGGGATAGGGATGCCTGTCTTCATACCATCCAAACCCGGAATCTGGGTTAATGGCGCAGCGCCCCATGGACGCCGGACTGTAAATACGGTCAACCTCTTCCTTGGAAAGTCCTTTCTCCCAGAGGGGAACATCGGTTTTGTGCTCGCAGAAGCCGGGGTAGCAGGAGAAGCATCTGACGCATTTACGTATATAGTCTTCCCTCCCCGAAAATGCCTTGTTGGGAAATTCCGGGTCTGCAAAGCCCTGACGTCCCAGCTCGATGAAATCTGCTTTTCCATCCCGAATCACCTGGTCTGCAAAGGCCGGGTCATTGATTCCTCCAATGACAGCCACCTTGGATTTAGTGACTGCCGCCTTGACTTTTGCGGCAAACTCAACATTGACCCCGTGGACGTCAAAGAAATCCGAAAATGTCTGGGTCTGGTTCCCCGCCCATTTAAGACCGTTGGAAACGTGGATGATGTCGGCCATCCCGTCAATTTCCCGGCAGAACTCCACCATATCCCGGATCTCCATGCCGCCGTCCACACCGTCCTCAGCCGACATGCGCAGCTCCAGGATCATGTCTTCCCCAATGCCTTCCCGCACAGCTTCCAGAATCATTTTCGGAAACCTTGCGCGGTTTTCCATACTTCCGCCGAATTCATCGGTCCTGTGGTTGGTCCAGGGTGAAATAAACTGCTGGATGTTAAATCCATGCCCTCCGTGAACCAGGACGCCGTCAAACCCGCAGGCTTTTGCAAATTTTGATATCCTGCGGTAGTCATTGCAGATTTTTTCCATCATCCCCAGGTTCAGTGCATATACCTGCACCCCGTCCTCCCGGACATAAGCATCCGGCCCCCAGGGGACATAAGGGGCTTTTGTCTCAGCCACAGCGCCTTCGTGGGAAAACTCAAGGTAGGCAAGGGCGCCGTGCTTCCTGATACGGTCCGCATATTCTTTCACCTTTTTAAAGTCATCCCCGTCATAGTCGTCCATGTCAATGGCCCGTTCCATAAACAGTGTGGTTCCCTCTTCATTGTTAACCGGAAGCTCGCCTGTGGATACGGCGGCAAACCCGCCCTTTGCCCGGTTCTCCACCATGCGGTATACATTTTCAGCAATCTCCGGCAGAAAAAACACGGAATGGGCAAACAAGGTAGGGGCTGCAATCAAGCGGTTTCTATAGACCTTTCCCCGAATGGTCATGGGGCTTTCCAGATATGTGAATTTACTCATATGTCCTCCTTTTCATCTGAACCGTAATAGGATCTGAATTCCTTATTGTCCTGTCTGGTTCAAATTATAAAGGATTGGCGCTCCCTAAACATCATGCCTGCACCTTATGTTTTCCAACATATTCAGCCTGTTTTTGTGCAAAGGCACAAACTCATTTCCCCTAAATTCCTTTAAACTGTTTGTCCTTATATTTCCGGAGCCTTTCCTGAACCAGCTTAAGCTTCTCAGGATCACCATAGAACCCGCCTTCGGTGCAGCCGATTTCCTCCAGGTGCCTTGCCCTTCCAGCCACCGTGGTGCGGTCCTTCAGATATCCGTCTTGCCGGATGACGAATTTCCATTTCCCATCCCCTGCCTTTTCCAGATTGCCGCCGGCGCCGCAGACCTGGCATTCCACGGGATAGTGAAGCCCGTCCCACTGGGGTTCCCCCAGCACCAGGGCATTGGAATGGCAGTTTGGGCACCAGCCCATATCCTCATCCCCCAGCCAGGTCCGCTCTCCTGCCGGTGTACGGACTGCTGTCATTATGTTTTCCCCCATCCTCCTTGCCCGCGCCATCAGCCCTTCATCCAGCAGGCACTGTGCCCGGCCCGGCACCCTTGCAGCCAGTATCATGTCCACCACCTTCATATCCGTCGTAAACATGGTGGCCTGCATGGCCTCCAGAGCCATGGACTGCCACGCCCTGGTGGAACCTCCTGCACAGATCAGGCCCGCAACCCTGTCCTTATGTTCAATTGCACCGATTGTCTCTAAAAATGCAGTCTCATAGCTTAAACTCCTCTGGGCAAAGATCAGGTACTCCGCGTTGGGCATCAGATCATAGGTTGGTGCAGAAAAAATCACAGCGTCCTGGGCCAGCATCACCTCCATAATTTTCTTTTTATCATCCTTTGCATCCAGCACACAGCCCACATTCTTCCCCTGGGCCATCCCTCTTGTGCAGGAGGTACATCCTGTGCAGCTTTCTATATGATAATCCTTCAGATTAACCATGGTTACCTCTGCCCCGGCCTCCTCACAGTACATAAGCGCTTCTTTCAACAGGATCTCGCTGTTGCTGTCCTTTCTTCCCACGGTAATACCCATTACTTTTACTGACATTTTCTTTCCTCCTGGACTTTTGTCTGAAACGTTTTTTCTAACAGAAATCAGGGATGAACAGTTGGAATTGAAACTCATCCGCAAATCTGTTATACTTTATGTAAAATATAGCAGTTATTTTTTTAACAAGCATCCATTCCAAGTCGGATATCATCCGCAATCATCTGCTGTTTTTCAGACATTTGTCTGATTGGAGGTATAACATGGCATATTTAGGAACCATTGTCCGTCATCTGGAGGACACCTTTCACGTAAAGGTACACGGACAGTTCCATACACGGACCGAAATTGAAGGAACACGCTTCCTTACGCAAAAACCGGATACAGACCCGGACCATGGGGACAAGCTGCTTTATATCGCATGTTCCCAGACAGCCGCCCCTTCCGGGTGCCCTGAGGCCGCCTTCTCTGCCGGTGTCTTACAGGCCGCGGCGCCATCCTGCCATCAGCCGAACATCCTGTTGACCGGACAGGAGGCACCCCCGGACGACCGCCGAATCCTATATGTCCGGGAAGTCCTGGATGCCTGCCAGGTATTTAACGCCATCCAGGAGGTCATCTTCCGGCACTATAGGCTGAAGCTGAAACGGGAGGAATTATTCCAGTCGCTGCACAGTGACAACGGGATTGAAGGTATGGCACATGTTGCCCATACCTTCCTGGGCAACCCTGTCACCATCTGCGACACCAGCTTTTCGGTCATTGCCGCCAGCCCGGTTGTGAAGGATGCTGACAATCTGGAGGAAAAGCACGGGCGTCTCTACCTGAAGGATCCCCTGTTCCAGAACATGGCGGACCGGAACATCATCCGTCACATCTACTCCTCCGCCGTGCCATATATAACCACACTGGACGATTATCCGTATCAATGGGTATTTGAAAGCATACGCATCCACCACGCCGTGGTGGGATATATCTGTGTCCGGGGTACGGTGCGGGAATTCACGGAAGATGATTTAGAATTCATTGATGTGTTTTCCAAGATGCTTTCCATTGAAATGCAGAAGGATTCCGCTTACCGCCATCCCACCGGCCTGAGGTACGAGTACTTCCTTACAGAGCTTCTGGAAGGCCATTTTGACCGGGCAGAGTACATTTCCGGCCACCTGATCCAGCTTGGACGCACCCAGATGCCCTATTACACAATCCTGCTTCTTACATTCACGGATCCGTCGCGCAAGCCGCGGCAGTACAAAGGATATTTTGAACAGCTTTTATCCCTTCTGCCAAACTGTATGGTAGTATTGTTCCACGGCGATCTGACCGTCCTCCTGCCCGGCGACCGCAGAGAACCCTTCCGTGAAACAGTAAGGAACCGGTTCGCCGCCTTCTTACAATTAAACCACATGCAGGCTTATGTCAGCTATCCTTACACGGACATTGCAAAGAGCAGCATTTATTGGCGGCAGGTAAAAGAACTGTCCTTACTCCATGAAAAAACCGGCCTTCCAAAAGACCGGTATTTCATCTGCTATGAACAATATTATCTGGAACACGGGTTCTGCCAGTATAAGGATACCGGACTTTTAGCCGCCTCCGTCCACCCGGTCATTACACAGATGACGGAATATGACCGCACCGCCAACACAGAATACGCCAGGACACTCCGGGTCTACCTTGCAAAAAACCGGAATGCCCTGGCTGCGGCCGGGGAACTGCATATTCATAAAAGCACCTTTTTTTACAGACTGGGGAAAATGGCCGATCTGTTCGGCATAGATATCAATGACGGGCTTGCCTTGTTCCGCTATGAGTATTCCTTCCGGGTCCTGGATTATCTTGGCTTGGAGTGATGCCGCTGTCCGGCGGGGGGGGCTGGAGGCCTTTATTTGTCCTGTTATCTATCCTGCTATATGTCCTGCTATTCCAATCCTCCGGGCCTTTCACCGGAAGACGGCGTTTTCCGGTCAGCCCACATCCACATAAACCGGCTGTTCCTCCAGCGTCAGTGTATCCGCAATTCTGCCTTCCGTTTCAAAAATGATAATTTCATTCCTGCCCTTTTTTAAGAGCGGTGCCGGAATGTAGAGATACTGTACCGGCCCCTCCGACCAGTAGCGTCCCAGGTTAAATCCGTTAATGAACGCCACCCCTTTACCCAGCTCACGGCAGTTCAGAAATGTGTCGGCACATTCCTCAGCCTGGAATTCATACCGGTAAAAGGAAGGCGTATCCCTGATCCAGTCCCCGGAAAAATCCAGTTCTTCGATATTCTTAAAATCCAGGGCATACTGTTCCCATCCGCTTTCAAAATGGATATCGACCATGACTCCCGTTCTGATTCCCTTTTTCTGGGTGGGAGCCTGGAGCTTATATCCATAATTAACACGTCCCATATTTTCCACCAGAAGGGCAAGCTCATTGTCCTCTTTAAAATACAGCTCCAGTTCTTCGCCCGAATTATTCTGGTAGTGGGTTCCCTCAAATACCCGGTTTAAGTAATACTGAACACGGTCCGATACCTGGACGGCCTTTACCTTCATTTTCTTGTTATATCCCCTGACATGGGTGCGGTAGAACATGTAACCGTACCCGCTCCCTGCCTCCTCCATGGACAGAGGGACAGCGCTTTTTTGACATTCAGCCAGACTGTCCGCACAAGAAAACAGGGATACCTGGCCCGTAGGAACAGCCTGGCCGTAAGCAATCCGTTTCCTGTCCCTTGGCTCCATGGTCTTAAGATGGGGAAACATTTTCCTTACCACCTGCTGCACCTGGTAGAATTTTGCTGTAGGCTCTCCCCACTCTGTCATCAGGGCATCGTAGTTATAAGATGTAATCTGGGGCAGGTCCGTGTATCCTCTGGCAGAACATCCGTTGTAAAATCCAAAATTGGTACCGCCCTGGAACATATAAAGATTGATGCTGGCCCGCTTTAACAGCTCCGCCACTTCCATGGCCAGATCCGCCGGGTCCCGGGTGATGATTTTTTCCTTCCACCGGTTGAACCAGCCATCCCAGAACTCCATACACATCAGGGGCCATCTCCGCCCGTTTCTTCTGAAAAATGCTTCCAGCACGTCCAGGTTCTCCCCTGACCTGGAACCAAAATTGGCGGTTGCCAGCACCCCGTCTTCTATCAGGCTTCCGGCTTCCAATGCAGCGTCCCATGCTCCATCCGAAGTAAAAAGAGGCACCTGGGCCCCATTTTCCTCCATCAGCCTCTTAATTGCTCTTAAGTACTCCTTATCATTGCCAAAGGAGCCATATTCATTTTCCACCTGCATCATGATAACCGGTCCGCCGCAAGTTGCCTGCAGGGGCGCGATCCGTCTAAAAAGTTCCTTATAATAAGCTTCCACTTTGCCCAGGAAAAGCGGGGTATTGGTTCTCACCTTCATATCGCCATATCGCAGAAGCCATGGGGGCAGCCCCCCGAATTCCCATTCCGCGCAGATAAACGGGCTGGGTCTGAGAATTACATGAAGCCCCAGCTCCCCGGCTAACCTGACAAAACATTCCACATCCTTGTTTCCGTCAAAATCAAATACCCCTTCCTCCGGTTCATGGATATTCCATGGGATATAGGTCTCTACCGTATTGAATCCCATGGCTTTCAGGTTATAAAGACAGTCCTCCCAGTATTCCTTGACAAGGCGGAAATAATGCACTGCCCCGGACAGCAGTTTTACCGGTTTTCCATCCAGGTAAAACTCTTCTTTTACTTCAAATGTACTCATTCTTTTCTCTCTCCTGTTATAAAAACGGGATCCAGTCCCTCCTCAGAAGCCGGAGCAGACCTTCCATATAGAAAAAGTCTCCCCACAGGTTGGGCTCATCCACGCCCTTCCCCTCGCTGTAGGCATATACGCCGTGGAGAAGAAGACCTTCATTATCGGGTTCATACTCAGACGATGCCATATCCCGGCAGGTTTTAAGCATTTCCTCCGCCCGTTTCAGGTTGCCGGTCTCCATCATCCCGCATGCCGCTATGGCCAGAGCCGAGCTGTCCCTTGGCTGGCTGTCCCTATCAGTAAATACCAGATCCCAGTAAGGCATACCATCCGCGGGAAGATGGGTTTCAAAATACTCCACAATCCTATGGTAGGTTTCCCTCTCAGCCTGTGTCAGCGCTTCCCCCGACACACGGGCGTGAAGGGGGATTCCGTAGACAGCCCAGGCCTGGCCTCTGGCCCAGCATGAATGATCACTATAGCCCTGATGGGTTGCTCCATATGCAGGCGCCCCGGTGGCCTTATCAAAATAATATGTATGGTAAGTGGAGCCGTCTTCCCTGACAATGCAGTCCACAACATTCCTGTAATGGCGCCCCGCTATCTCCCGGTAGCGCTCATTCCCGGTGATTTCAGCAGCCGTATAGAGAAGGGGGAGGTTTAACAGGGAATCAATGATCAAGCGGTATTCCTTCTCCGCTCCCATCTTCCCCCATGCCTGGATAAATCCGCCCCTTTCCTGGAAACGTCCTGCCAGTACATCGGCTGCGTCCGTAATCATATCCTTAAGGCGGTCATCTCCGGTCACCCTCCAGGCTGCAGCAGCAGACGGACTGTACAGGAAACCGATATCGTGGTGGTCCAGCACAAAATGCTCCTTCAGCCGTTCCCCGAAGCTCTCCACATTTTTCATGGCTAACTCCTTATAGCTGCCGTCACCGGTATACAGGTATGCCATCCACAACATTCCGGTCCAGAATCCGTTTGTCCAGTCATCGTTTTTCTTAATCCTGTATCTGCCGTTGGTGGCGCAGGCCGATGGAAAGTCCGTACCGTACCGGTCCATATTCTTTTTTATCACACCGCAGATACGGTCCAGTTCCCTGCCCGCCCATACCCATGAATCTTCTGACATAACCTCTCCTTTACTCCCATTCATCTCAAACTAAAAAAATGTCTCTATACCCACAGAAGGATCATCCGGCACCATCTGGGCCGTTACCTTGATTCCGGCTGACAAAAGGGTGTCCACTGCCGCTTTCTCCTCCGGGAACATGCTGACTGATTTCTTATATTGGGTAGTGCCCGGACGGTTGGACATGTTGCCGATATTTACAGGCAGAAGCTCCACGCCCATTTCCATCATCTTCACAAGGGTCACAGGGGACTTTACAATCAGCATGACCCTCTGCCCGTCATAATTACCGTTCTTGATATTGGCCACTGCCTTCTCAAGGGGCAGAATGGATGTGTTGACGCCGGCAGGCGCCGCCATGCGCAGAATAGCCTTCTCGTTGTCATTGGCAGCCACCGCATCGTCAATTACCATGATACGGTTTACCTTCAGGCCGGTAGACCAGCGTGTGGCTACCTGTCCATGGATCAAACGGTCATCAATACGGATATGTACGAATCCTTTCATTTCAGTTCCTCCTTATGCAAATACTTTCAGATTATATGCCAGTATACCTACCAGCACCAACAATAAAGTTACCCTTGTAGAGTTCATTTTCTTCCGTCCAAGCATCCAGTATGCAAAGAATACAACCAGGGTGGGCGCCAGGGACGGCATAATTTTATCAGCCAGCTCCTGTATGGATATGCTTACCTCTCCCCAGGAAAACTCATAGGCGAATCTGGCATTGACCACAGACGGAATCAGGGCTCCGATTACCGTGATACCCAGGATATTGGCCGCCTTCGTAATCTTTTTTAAACGGTTTCCAATTTCACTTACAATCTTAGCGCCTTCCCTATAGCCCATAGCATAAAAATTCTTCATGCAGAACAGGCGCAGAAGGCCAAAGAATATCCAGAGCACCAACGCCAGAGGGCTTCCTTCCAGCGCCATGTAAGATGCGATTGACCCGATAATTGTGGATGGTATCACATGAAACAGGGTATCGCCGATACCGGCCAGGGGACCCATCATACCCGTCTTAAGCGCGGCAATGGTATCAGAGGCATCCGCCCCTGTCTCGTCCTGAAGGGCGCAGTCCACGCCCATGATAATGGGTGCCATTGTGTTGTTGGTGTTAAAGAACTGAAGTTCGGTCTTGGCCAGATTCTTCCGGTCCTCCTCATCTTTCTGTTTCTTTATCATGGGAAGCATACTATAAAAGTAACCAAGTCCCTGCATTTTCTCGTAATTCCATCCTGCGCCTCCCAGAAAATACCATCTCCAGAATACGCTTTTACTCTCTTTTGAAAGACCGTTCTGCATCTTATTCATCACCCATCTCACCTCCTGCATTTACTGGCGCCTGTGCTGCCACAGACATCTCGTCCTTCTCAGACTGGAAACTGAGGACCGCGCACGCCAGTCCCACCAAGGCCACCCCCAGGACCGGAACCTTCAGGTAAGCCGCAAGGAAAAATCCCAGAATCAGATAGGAAATGTTCCGGCTTACCGGCAGATAGCGCAGCAGAATTGCGATACCAAGAGATGGAAGGATACCTCCTGCCGTCTTGAGGCCGTTCATCAGCCACATGGGAAGGTGGTTTACCACCAGGTTAACAAAGTCGGAGCCAAATACCAATGCCAGAAATACAGGAAGCATACGGGATATGGACTGAGGAATAAGTCCCAGAATATTCATTCTGGCCGCCGCCTCGATGTTTCCCTCCTCAACCAGGCGCTCCGCCCTGTGCTGGAAATATGTATTGGAAAACCTGGCCAGTATATCCAGCTGTATCATCAGTAGGCCGATGGGGATTGCCAGAGTTACACCAAATTCAGCCCCCTGTCCGCTCTGTATGGCAAACGCGGTACCCAGAAGCGCGCCTGTCATGTAGTCTGGTATGGATGCGCCGCCGAAGTTACCAATTCCCAGAACCAGAAGGTTAAGTGTTCCTCCAACTACAAGGCCGGTAGTCACATCTCCCAGCACCAGTCCTGCGAAAAAGCCAGCCATGGTTGGCTTTACAGTTCCAAAGGTTGTATTATTTCCGTCATAAAATGCAAATCCCGCATATAAAGTAATGAGCAGAATCTGCCACCATTGAATATTCATTCTCCTAGTCCTCCTCGTTCCCCACTATTCATCATCTGATCCGGCTGTCTGCGCTTCCAGGTCAAGGCACATAATCCCATCCCTTGCGTTTTGCACCAGACCCGCAAGCGCGTCCGTACTGCAGACATCCATGTCACTGAGAACCGCATCCACCACCATGGGCAGGTTCATACCGCTGATTACCTTAGCCCTGTCCTTCAGCCCATGCTTCGCAAGCAGCAGTTCCGCCTGGTTATAGGGTGTGCCTCCCCTGAGGTCCGCAAAAACAAGGCCTTTTCCAGTCCCTGACAGCCAGGTTACAAGATACTCTTCCAGGCGCTTTGAAAAATTGCCCACACCCTCTTCTTCCGTCAGCTCCATGGCTGTTATCTGTTCTGCCACAGGCCCCATGACCATGGCAATCGCTGATTTCATCCCAGAAGCAATTCCCCTGTGGGAAACCAATAATAATTCCATATATTTCCTCCATTCCAGCTTCTGTACCGGTACGGTACAATAAACACCGGGACTAAATCGGTTCAATTTCTATACTGAAATAATCCCACCGTTTATATCCCTCAATATACTCAATGGTCCTTCCGTCGAACAGATATGTATATCTTCTTGTAAAGGCACTGGGCTCCTTATCAGTCAGTCCAAGCAGCCTCCCCTCCTCCTCAGGAGCCGGAAAAACAATCTCCGTTATCTCCTTTGAGTCTGCCTGGAACAAATCAATTCCGAAATCCTCCCTTATCTTACCGTAAATAGATGAGAACTTCTCCTTATCCCCTGCATCCTCTTCCTTGATAAACTCCTTGATAACATAGCTGTTCTGTACAATAATCGGCTTATCCTCAACCAGCCGCAGGCGTTTAATGTGGTAAAATTCCTCATTCTCTCCCAGGTTCAGCTGCGCTGCAATCCTGGGGTCCTTCATCACATGGATATCAATTACTTCCGTACGTTCTGCTGCGTTCCTGTACTTCTCGATATCGGAGAACTTGACAATCTTGCCTCGTCTGGCCTTTGATACGTATGTCCCCTTTCCCTGATATCTGACCAGATATCCCTCGTTGGTCAGGCACTGCAATGCCTTGATAGCAGTAATCCCGCTTACATTATATTTTTTTTTCAACTCCGCTTCACTGTAAAACTTATCTCCCGGCTGGAACATCCCATTGTTAATCTCATAGAGTAAGCTTTGTTTAATCTGCTGATATTTAGGAATAGACATATGAACCCCTCTTTCATTGGCTGTTAATTGGTTAATATAATAATCTGTTATTATCATATCAATGATTTCCTTTCTCTTCAACCCAAAAGCTCATAGTCTTCCTCCAATGTGTCTGAACGTCTCCTCATATCCTGCAGATATTTCTGCGGAAAGCCTCATCCCCTTTTTGATTTGGTTTGCTACTTAGTAGGTTAATATATTAAGCTGTTAATCGAATATTATCACATTGTGCTGGTAAATGCAATAGGTATTTTAATACTTTGTATAATTTCATTATTTGATAAGGCTTTCTCAATGTGCTGGAGCTTTCTGGCACACAAAAAACAGCCTCTCACAAATTTTTTTCTGTAAGAAGCTGTTTGTAATTGTTTTTATAGCATTATTGGCCTTCAACATAAGTAACCATTTCATCCAAAGGATTTCTTGCTGTGGGGCCGGCGTAGGCGTCAAACCTTCCGTCTGCGGATGTATCCTCCATGCCGATTAAGAGAAACGCTGCCGCTGTCTGATCCTCCGGAATCCCCAGCTGTTCCCGATAGACTGCCTGATTTTCTCCGTTCACTGCCAATGTCGGAGAAGAAATGATTTTTGTTCCATACCCTAAAAGCTGAGCAGCCACAGACATGTTCTGGCAGGCCAGGCCTGCATCCAGTTTGGAACCGTCTGAACAGGAAATAGCAATTACCAAAGGTGCATCTGCGATTCCGGCCTTAGATGTACTGCCAGCGACCGCCTGATTCCCTCCTTCTGTTTTGTCTGGCGGAGGCGGCGTAACTCCGCCAAAGCCCATACCGCCGTCCATATCCTCAGAGATTTGCCGCAGCAAAGCGGCGTCGGTGATGACCGTGAAATGCCAGGGCTGGCCATTCATGGCGCTGGGAGCGTTAATTCCAGCCATCAGAATTGTTTCAACGTCATCATCCTTTACCTTCTCATCTGTAAAATATTGGGTGGTTGCAATGTCACTAACCAGTTTTACTGCATTTGTATTCTCTGCTTTAACTGTGCCGGAGGACTCCTGGCTTAAATCATTATTTGTCCGGTGACTGGTCTGAGTATTGGTCTGGGAACACCCCCATATCAGGCATAGCGCGGATATCGCTGCAGCAAGAAGGATACACTTTGCTTTCATCATTTACTCTCCGTCCTTTCTAAAAATAATTCAATGGTTGTATATGCTTGCTGAAATCAATGTTTATATTTCTTTGCCACGGCCAGACCAATGGCAAGCACGGCCGCCGAAGCTGCAATCCATATCCGGCCGGTCGGAGCAGAGGGAACACTTCCGGTTCCAGCCGTGTCAAAGCTGAAATCACCGCCCGGCTGCGTGGTTGCTGTTTGATTGCCTGAAAACCGGCCTGGGAATTCACCTGGAAAATCATCCGGGAAATCAGAAGGCATACCTGGCATATCCCCGCGAAAGCCTCCCATACCGCCGCCCATGGAACCCATGTCGGAAAGTGTGATGGCCGAAGCGTCCACATAGCTCATATTATCGACAGTCTCACCGTTAGCAAGCTGCATGGAAATACTATCGCTGCGCAATTCGCAGAACCGGCGGAGTGTCTCCACGCCCAATTCAAACTCCTCATATGTAAAGAAAGCCGTAGGGTCTTTTTCCACATAGGATTGAATCAGATCATAGGCATTGCCGATGATGCTCTGAATATCAACACGATTTAAAAATTCAGTAAAATACTGATGATACAGCGCCGTATATTCATCGTTTTCAAACATCCAGTTTAACATTGGTCTGTCGGAAGAACCGCCGGACACCGGGGTGTCAATCGGAGTGTTGACAATACTTGCTGCGTTTGCGCTGCCAAATGTGCCAAAGCCCAGATTATAGTCCCACGGGATCATGGAAAGCCGTCCATCCTTCTCATAAAGATAATAGTTGTGAACCATCATGCCTGTATAACTGTCGTCGTTGCAGACATAATTGTGAACTACAAAGTAGCGGATTACCTGCTCTATATCCACAACGGAGGCAATGTCCTCATTACCTGACAGCTTTTTCAGGGACTCGATCAATCGCTTTTGGTCGGCTTCGGTGATATCGGTCTTGGCATTGTTCCAGATGTTGGGGTAACTGTCCAGTTCATCGTCTATGTATTGCAGCTTCACATCGGAGGATCCCATTCCAAACCCGCCGAAACTGAAACTGCCGGTCTCGCCTTCACCGGTGCCAAACATGGCGGCCGGTCCGCCGGATTCGTTTGAATCTGTATCTGTTCCTCCAAAACTAAAGCCGAAACCGCCCATGTCAAAATCCCCGCCGTTGCCCCGGCCTCCGCCGAAGCTTAAGCTGTCCGGTTTGTAAAGTTCTCCGTAATCCGAACCGTAACTGCGCTCCAGGAAGGCTTCTTCCACCCCCTCTACCGCCAGGTACAACCCCCAGTCCTCGCCGTTTACCGTGATATAGACATAGCTGCACAGGGAGGAATTTACGCCGAATTCGTTCATCATGGTATAGGTCAGATAATCCTTCATCATGGTGGAATCCTGAATCAGATTGTTTAGGCTCAGCTTATCAAGACCATAATAGGACTTGGCGCTGTCATAGTGGTCAAATTCAATTTTGAAGCTGTACCGCTCACTGCCGAGAGAGGCCACTGTGGACAAGGAGGTGTTTCCCTTGGCGCGGATACCTACATTTTTATAGGATTCACCGTCAATCACCACGTTGGCGGTATCATATTCCTCACTGGCGGCATTGGCAATGAATTCATCCCAGTCGTTCATGACAATATCAACCGTGTGAACCCTTGTGTTGTCAAATAATCGGCTTTCATATCCCATTGTGTGCGTCATTGCTTCGATACCGAGCGCAGAACCATTCATAAACAGAATGGTCAGAACCAGCATCAGGGCCATGACGATCACAGCAATGCGGTTAAAATAATTGCTTCCTGACATAATTTACCCCATATAATCACCGTTGTAAGAGACGATTACCGCACTGTTGACACCGGGCATATCTGAAAGGATATTGATAAAATCGGTATCATCCTTCTTGAGCCGCACTTCGATGTTCAGTTCGACAGCACCCTTGACAGCGGATTTGCTCTTGATGGTTTCTTTGGTTACATTTTTGGAGAGGAATTCCTTTGCCTTCATTTCCACGTCATGATCCGTGCAGCTGAGCACCACCATGTAGGGATGGGTATTGGAACTCTTATTGACAAATACCAGCAAAATGATACCAATGCAGACGCTGCCGATGACAGCCAGAGGAATCATGCCCGCCGCCAGTATAATACCTGCGCCGATAGCCCAGAACAGGAACGCAATGTCCAGCGGGTCCTTGATGGCGGTACGGAAACGGACGATGGACAGAGCGCCCACCATACCAAGGGACAGGACAACATTGGAAGTTACGGCAAGGATGACAATGGCCGTGATCATGGTCAAAGCAATCAGGGTGGTGCCGAAGCCTGCGGAATACATCACACCCCGATAGGTTTTCTTGTAAACGAGGAAAATGAACAGGCCAATGCCAAAAGACAGCACAATGGTCAGAATCATGTCAAAAACGCTGATAGAAGATACATTTTCCAAAAAGCTGGATTTAAAGATATCGTTAAAAGTCATAGTCCGGGTTCTCCTTATTCCATTTTATTTTAATCATACATGCGGCAGGCGGCATATTTGGAATAGGCCGTGCCGTGTCTTTCCCCAAGCTGCACCATGTCACGGATGACATCCGGCAGAAAATTGTCCCATTTCACTTCCAGGATACAGGGTGAACCGGTAACAGGTACGGTGGGGCAGCGGGGATTAAAGAAATCAGTGCAGCCAAGGGCGGTGCGGATATTGTAATCCAGTGTCACACGGACATTGCCGGGGATGAATACAAAAGGCTCACGTATGTAATCTACAATCACCTTTGCCGCCAGGCCTTCATTGCGAATACAGGTATAAAATCTTAAGAGCACTTCATCGGCGCCGGCAGCCATCCAGTGAATATCACCGCCCGCAATCCGGCCGGCCTGCTCCCGGGTCAGCATTGCACAATCCTTATATCCCAGTCCCCCGTGTTTGAACTTCCGCTCCAGACGGATTACAGACGGGTCATTGTTATACATACGAATCCGGTACTTTTCCCGGACGCTCACGCCGTCCAGCTTTTCCCGAAGGGCTTTGTCGTCCATATTGTCAAAGTACAGACTTCGGATTTCATATTGTCCGTCTTTGGCATGGCTGTCCGGTTTCATCACCGCTCTCAGCCTTTGCCGCAGGATCAGCATATCCAGATTGCTGATTTCATGCTTTACTTCATGTCTGTATTGCATGGAGCATTCCTCCTTTCCATGCAGCCATTATAAGCCCCCAACCTATGAGCAGCATTAGAAAGACCTTCCCGTTTGTGAATCAGTGCGGGAAGGTCTGTGAATATTCTGTGAAATCGTATTAAAAGCGGGCTGTGAAGCGGATGGTTCCGGTCTCCGGGTACTCTGCCGTCAACGTTCCGCCAAAGGTTTCCGCAATGGCACGGGCGGCAGAAAGGCCGATCCCAAACCCGGAAACTGTGCTGCTTTGCGTTCTGGCGCTGTCCCCCCGGAAAAAGCGCTCAAAGAGCCGTTCAGGGTCAGAACCGCCGGGAGCATCGCAGGTGTTTTCCTCTGCAATTACAATATGTCCGCCATCCTCTGTCACGGAAAAACGGATGTTCCCGCCCTCCGGGGTGTATTTAGCCGCATTGTCAAGGACAATGGATATCATTTGGGAAAATGTTTCCCTGTGTGCCTGCATAAAAACATGGGGCTGAACGTTTACGGACAACGAAATCTGTTTCTCCGCTGCGGCGTCTTCCCAGGCTGACAGCATCCCGCAAATCAGCTCACTGATATCTACACGCTCTGTGGGCAGCTTTGTTTCCTCGTCCAGCTTGGCAAGTGTCAGAAGATTGGTCATCAGCACATTCAGCCGCTGGGTCTGAAGCCGGATGTTTCTGCTGTATTTGGTTTCACCGTATATCAGCGTTGACGCGTCATTGTTGGACTGAATGATCGCAAGGGGTGTTTTCAATTCATGCCCGGCGTTTGTGATGAACTGTTTTTGCTTTTCCATGCCTGCCAGGATGGGACGGACCACCCGACCGGAAAGCAGAATCACAAACAGAAGAATCACAAGCCAGCATATAAGAGCGATGGCAGAGGAAATGCTTAAGGCCATCACACACATCCGAAACTGACCGGATATATCCATGAAGAAAATCAGGCGGTCTTCTTCCAATTGCTTTACTTCATATTTGTATCCGCCAATCTTGCCGGAGACACCGGTAATCTGCCCGGCATATTGGGCTGCCTGCTCCGCGCTGACCGACGATATATGATCCACGTTGACATCCAGAACCGCTCCGTTTTGAGCTGTGCGCACCATAAAAAAGCGGGCTGACTGGATGATGTCCATATCCATGGGTGGGGCAAAGGGTTTTAACCCTGGCGGTTTCATTGGCGGAAAATTTTTATCTCCATTGGCAAGGGTATGCAAAATGGCGCTGGATTGGCTGTCCAAAATAATCCAGCTAAGGCCGCTGATGGCCCCGACCAACACCACCAGCAGGATGGTGACTGCAGACATGGCAAAGACAATAAATTTTTTTCTCAGCGTTTTTTTCATGAGGGCATCTCCAATCGGTAGCCTATATTGCGCTTAGACACAATCTCCACCGTTGATTCCATGGCCATGAGACGTTTGCGCAAATAGGAAATATAGAGCCAGACGCTGTTGATATCCGTTTCCGCATCATACCCCCACGCCTTGATCAGCAGGTCCTCCGAGGAAAGGAAAATATTGTGGTTTATCATCAATTGCTCCATGAGCCGGTATTCCTGCTTGGGTAGAACAAAATCAGTGTTGCCGCAGGAAAGCGTGCCGGACTGGATGTTCAGCGTCAGATCGCCAAAGGAAAGCAAATCCGGGCGGAACTCCTCCCGCCTGCGCAGCATGGCACGGACGCGGGCCAGCAGCTCACCCATGTCAAAGGGCTTGGGCAGATAGTCGTCCGCCCCGGCATCCAGTCCCCGGATGCGGTCCTCCACCTGTGTCTTTGCGGTCAGCAGCAAAACCGGCGTTTTGCATCTGTTTTTCCTCAGTGCGGAAAGAACCTGGATTCCATCCCGCTTCGGCATCATAATATCCAGAATAATCCCGTCATAATCGCCGGACACGGCACAATCAAAGGCATCCTCGCCGTTATACACGGCATCAACAATATAGTTGTGGTAAGTCAGGATGTCCACCACCGCTTCGGAAAGCGCGCGTTCATCCTCGGCATAAAGCAGCTTCATAGTGTCCTCCTTGGGAAAAATGATATCATTTTCATAATGATACGTAACAGTTCAGGCGGCGGGAAAAGTGGAGAAAAAGCGGGCGTTAAGCTCGCTTATAAGGCAGGTTCTGCGTCACTTTTCCCATCGGATGGACATCCGATGCTTCTTGACCGGTTTTTTCGGTCAGGAAGATGCGCCGGCTGAACTGCTACAATGATACCATATAAGTGTGAAGATTTCGCATTTTGCAGGTGAAAAGGTAATCTATATTTTATATTAGCAGCCGAAACTTAGATTCGCATAGGAAAAATGCCGCCGCTGGGAAAAAACGGCAGCGGCGGCATGGGATACCGGTTCATTGGGTCTGCTCCATAAAATCTCTGTACGATATACAGCCCAAAGCCAATTGTATACTCAACAGGAACGTTTTCTCAGTCTTTGTGTGTGCTCTGGCTTCAAGCATCAAAATCATTTCATCCTCATTTGTTAAAGGTTCTAATATATGCTGCTTGCGGCAAAACGCCTCGAAATACCGCAAGCCAAACTTTCTTTGGGAAACTGCATTAATATGAATACCGTCAGGGTTACAGGCAAGGCCTGCAGCAGCAACAAAGTAACAGTTATCCTGCTCAAAAGCAAATTGTTTCAACTTCTGATTAATGAGCATATATTCGGTACAATTCTTTCCAAATCCTGACTGGCCTAAAAAGCCACCTAACCCGCCAATGATAATTGGAATATCAGGTGCATCCAGTTCCTTTCTGAACCCATCCATGATTCTATGTAATTTTTCATAATATTTTTCATACCTGCCGCCCATACTGTCAGATTCACCCTGATGCCAGAGAATACCTGTCAATTGACTGCTTTTCATGGCGAATCTGGCTTCATTGATTGCATGGTTATAGAGTGCCTTACCAACATCCCATTCTTTGATTTCACTTCCGCCCTCGGCACATGGTATAAGACCGATTTGGCCTTCTTTGTATTCACGACACCACGCATCCGCAAAAGACGCCGCAAGACTGATGCCAGCGACTGAACGGTCGCAGTTGATAGGCTCAGCCATCATTTGCCACCTTCCGTTGCGCAGCATGACAATTCTCTCATTTATTATAGGTTTTACTTCATGAAGATATCCACGGCCGGCCATATTAGATTGACCAATCATCAAAAACGATTTCACTCTATTTTTCATTACTTAAAAACTCCTTTTTCTCTGCCTATTACTCAAGCCGGTATAAATCACCTTGTGCCGCCACTTCCTGCGCTGGGGCAGACTGGAATTCATTATACTCCTATCATACAAAAAAATCAATGTATAAGTAATATAAATCATTACTATAGTAATGTTATTGATTTTCAGAGTAAAGTATTTTATAATAAAAGGCATAAATAAGCGGAGGTGTTAGGATGGCTAAAAAGAGAGCCACCAAGGAGGCGCTTTTGGCAGCCGCCATTGGTTTGTTTCAGAAACATGGTTTTGAAAACATCACCATAGACGATATATGTAAAGAAATTGATGTTACGAAAACTGCATTTTATTATTACTACAAATCAAAGGATGAACTGGTTCGTGATTATTTTTCCACTGACGGCATGCTGAGCAGCGATGAATTAGCCTCTATTTTGAACGCACATGACTATGCCAATCAAGTTTTGAGGATTATAGAAACGCGTATCCGACAGGTCACAAGGGCCGGTGTCACTTTGACAAAAGAGTTGTACCGCATATACCTGAAGGACCAGGTTATCCCTTTGCTTCCGGAGCAGAGCGGGCTGTGGGATATCGTAATCAGCCTGCTTGAACGCGCCCAGCAGGAAGGGCAGATTAAGCGCACCGCATCTCCCAGGATACTGGGCAACTCCTTATGCTGTCTATCAAATGGTATTGTCCTCAAATGGATTATGGCAGGTGGAGAATTCGATGTTATCAATGAGAACCGTTTGTTGTTTGAAGCGCTGTTTCTGTAGCATACTGCTGGTGCCATTTTAGCATTTAAAAAGATTATTTCGAGATTTGACTATAAAAGGAGAATATTATGGATTTAACCAGTCTTCGGTACTTTGTCGCATTAGCCCGGAATCTTCATTTCACCAAAACAGCACAAGAACTGTATATTTCCCAGCAAAATCTGAGTCAGCATATAAACAAACTGGAAACTCACTACCGTACCCCATTATTCTACAGAAAACCAAAGCTTCAATTGACGCCAGCGGGCAAAGCCTTGTACGACTCCTGCATTAAAATTCTCACAGAGGAAGATAATATCTCACGGCAAATGAATGATATCATTCAAAATAATGTGGGTTCTCTTTCCATCGGAGCAAGCCAGTACCGCGGCCAGTACTGGCTTCCGCTCATTCTTCCTGGCTATCTAAAGCGCTGGCCAAATATAAATGTGCAGGTCACTATGGAACGGTCAGAAAAGATGGAACAGCTTCTTGTCTCAGGGGACCTGGACTTTTTCGTAGGAATCAAGCACGGCGATGATTCCCTGCTCCGATTTATTCCGTTAATGAATGACAAAGTATATATGGCTGTCACAAGGGAACTGATGGAACAATGTTTTGGCGAAGAGACTGATACCATTATTACAAAATGCAGCAATGGCACCACCCTTAAAGAGTTTAAGGAGATACCATTTATGCGGTTGAAATCCACTTACCGGTTGCGTATGCTGACAGACCAGTGTTTTCAGGCCGTAGGCTATAAACCACGGCAGATTCTGGAAGTGGAATCTATCGACCTGATGATTTCTCTGTTCCCATATAGTCTGGGCGCCTTTTTCTGCACAGGGATGCGGGTTCCATCGCTCAAAACCGCCCATCCAAACACTTACTTTTTCCCGGTACAGCTGAATGGAAAAACCTTACTCAATCCACTCGGCATTGTATATCATAAAGACCGTTTTCTTCCCAGATATGCACAGGATTTCATCGATCGGTTAAAATCTTTCTTTGCATCATTTGAAAATTCGTAACAGTTTTGACGGCGGAAAAAAGTGTTCCTGTTAATTATTAATATAAAGGAAAAACAAATGGCGCCCATATAATATAAGCGGCGGCAAAAACAGCCGCCGTTGGCAGTCCTGCTTTTATATAATCGCTGAAACGGTATTCACCTGCTTCCATAATCAGTGCCTGTATTCCGGCCGCCATCGGAGTAGAAATAGAAAGCGTGGCGCCTGCCACTGTGGCAACCATAATGGCTGTGGGATTGATTCCTGTTGTACAGGCCACAGTCGCCGCAATGGGCATCGTCAGATTGATCACAGGTATATTGCCCATAAACTGCGTCATGGCAAAGGGTACAAGCAAAAAAATAGCAACCAGCACATATTCACTTTGGCTGGAGTTTGTTGCGAAAACCAGTTTTTCTACAATCCAGTCTGCAATTCCGGTTTTGGTCAACGCGTTTGCAAAACCCAGACTTCCCGCGAATATACACACAGTATTTAAGTCAATTGCTCCAAATGCTTCTTTTCCACTCAGCACGCCGCTGACAATCATCAGCAATGCGCCGATCAGAGGCGCATAGTGTGACGGAATCCCCACCAGAGAACTGATAATCATTGCAGCAATGCTGCCAAAAAAGATTCCAATTCCCATTTTATCCTTAAATTCAGAAAGATTGCAGTTCTCGTTCAAAATAATCTCTTCCTGATTTTTGTCCCCATTTTCTTTTTGATTTGAAATAAACTTATAGCCAAATAATCCAATAAAACTGATTGTCACTATCAATACCGGCAATCTTGCAATAGCTGAATCAAATAAACTCATACGAACAGATGACCCCATCATCTGTAAATACGAATTTCCCTGTTCCATAAAAGCTGCTCCCATTCCAAATGGCATAATTGCGAAACCCATACAAGCTGCGTCCATAACAGGCTTCAGCAAACGTCTTTTCTGAAAATTCCCTTTCCTGCTAAGCAGGGATACCATTGGAAGCATTGTTGCCCCCGCTGCTGTGGCACTGGTCAGCATTGCAAGAAAAGAGGCAATATACATACAAATCCATCTCATTTTCTTCTCACTGCTGCCAATTTTCTGAAGAAGCTTCTGTATCTTTATAATAAAACTTGTTTTCATAAGTCCGGCGCCTAAAATGAAAATCGAAGCAAACAGAAAAACCGTTGTGTTTCCAAATCCCGCCCAAGCTTCTGCTGATGACAGTACCCCCGTAATCTCTAATGCAAGACAGCAAAAAACCGCTGTCATTCCATAAGGAATTTTTGCCCAGATATAACTAATAAGCATAAAAAATCCTATTAATAATGTAACCTGAATATCCCCCATTTTTCTCCTCCATATTATAGTTTCGATTTTTCCTTTTATATTTTAGATTTTTCCTTATACAGAACATGCAGACACTCCGCTTTTTCAAAGCCGAATGTCTGCTCTTTCATCTCAGTTATTAATAATCATACATACCCACCGGTTTTCTGTCCGGCTTAATCGTATCAGTATATACGGGAGCTGTTTCATAATCAATATCCGGTATAGGCCAGGTTGGCTCTTTTCCTTCATACATCTCCACAATTCCCATTGCAGCCATGTAAGAAGCCCGCATTGCCGCTTCCACCGTATTGCCGCCAACATGCGGAGTAATCAGCACATTATCCAGAGTGATCAACGGCATATCCGGAAGTATGGGTTCGTGCACAACAGCGTCCAGCGCAGCGCCTGCTATTACATGATTCTTGCAGGCCTCATATAAATCCTGTTCATTGACCACCGCGCCTCTTGCTGTATTAATCAGGAATGCGGTGGGCTTCATCATCGAAAGTGTTTCTTTATTAATCATATTTCTTGTAACAGAGGTATTTGGCGTATGTAAAGATACATAATCACTTTCTCTGAAAATACGTTCTATATCTCTGACCACTTCAACCCCCTCCGGGAAATCACATGCCGACTTATATGGATCATAGCAAAGCACATTCATCTCCATTGCCAGGCAGCGTTTCGCCGTGCGGCTTCCGATATTTCCACATCCAATCAAACCAACGGTCTTTCCGTTCAGCGTAGTCATATATGTCTTCAGTTTTGCATCGTAAAAATCCACTGTTAACATATCGCGAAGACGTGTTACATTTCTGCTCATATACAGCATCAGCATAAGAGCTGTCTCCGCAACCGATGTGCTGTTGGCAACCGGAGCGTAAAGGCATTTCACTCCATAATCCGCTGCCGCTTTCAGGTCCACAGCGTCATATCCGGCCCCATGGCGTACCAGAACTTTGAGATTCGGCGCAGCTGCTTCAAATACAGCTCTGGGCATTTTCGTAATTCGTACAATAATCGCGTCCGGCTTATGCTCCTTCATATCCGCAATTACATCTTCCGTTTCAAATCCGCGGCCGTCAATCAACGTATGTCCATGGCTTTCCAGCAAATCGCGTGCATCTTTTTTTAATTCCTGCGGTAAAAGAATTTTCCAACCCATAATTTCTTCCTCTCATTTCATGATTCTTCATTATTCTTAGCAAATGCCCATGATTTTCCAATACGGAAGTCCGATTATAAGGAATACCGCAAAAATCATAGCTAATAAAATGGTTCCTTTCAGATACCAGTCTTTCTGGCTCACATAACCATTTCCAAAAATATAGATACTTGCACCGTTTCCGTAGTTGCACAAAAGCGCGCCATATCCGCCAAAAAACGCCAGCATCAAAGACAATGCCATTATATTTACATTTGTGGATGCCGCCAATGTCAAAATAACCGGATAAATAGAGGCGATATATGCTGCATTGGACACGAAGAAGTACTTTGTAACAAAACTTATTAACAGCAGAATCACTAATACAGCCATTCCATTCACAGCTGAGAGATCCAGATAATTTTGTATCTGACCAGACAGCCAGGAATAAAATCCGCCTTCATTAATTGCGCCGGATATACTGAAAAATGCACCGTACCATATGTACATGTTCCATGCACCCTTTTCCGCCATCAAGTCATTCCAATCCATGACCCCAAGCAGCAGCTCCAATGCCAGAAAAGCAAATGCAACCACATACATACTGATTCCAATTTTCCCCCCGAGCATCCATCCCAGAATCGCCATGATAAATAATGCCAGCAGAATTTTCTCGTCTTTTTTCATTGCGCCCATTTCCTGCATTTTACTGACAACAAAGGGTTTAATATCTCCCAAATCTTTCATCTGGGGCGGATAGAGCTTATACACAACCAGCGGGCACAAAAACAAAACAATCAGTCCCGGCACCAATGCCGCCTTAAACCACAGCATCCATGTCAATTCCACTCCGGCAATGTCTTTAATGGTTGAGGCAATCACTGCATTGGATGCCATTCCTGTCAGAAACAATACTGCTGTGGACATGGCAACTACATGTTCCAGCAGCTCCAGATATCCTCCCAGCTTTTGCGGATCCTTGTCCGGATAAGACCCCAGTGACTCTGACACGCCCCGGAAAATAGGAAATACAATTGCAGAACGGGACGTATTGGACCCGGTGGCCGGACTCAGTATTAAATCACAAAGCATCATGACATAACCAAGACCCAGAGAGGATCTTCCGAATTTGGTTCCCCCAAATTTGGAAAGCAATATGTATGCAAGACGTTTTCCTAATCCGGTTTTCTTAAACGCCCCGCAGGCAAGAAGCACTGCAAGCAAAAACCAAACTCCCTGGGCAGCATATCCGCTGTACAAAACAGCTGGTTTTTCAACAAAGCAGGCACCGAGTCCCAATACAATCAGGCTGATTACCGGCTCTGAAAAAGGTTTCAAAATTAATCCGCACAGCAGGGACAGACACAAACCGAACATATGCCAGGTCTCTGTCTCCAGGCCTGCGGGAGCAGAGATAAGCCATGTCAGGAGCGGAAACAAAATTACCGGTATCATTTTTACCAGACGATTTTTCATCTGTTTCTCCTCCTTTTTTAGCAGTTATAAACGTCATCTATAATCTCTACATTTTTCTTTTCCATCAAATCTTCTACCCACTGGCGATTCACAGTCCCTTTTGCAGAATTCTCCGCTTTCTGTTTATCTGCCGCTGAGAGTGTCCTGGCTTTTTCAAGAATCTCTGCCGCATCCTGTCTCGGAATAACGATTACACCGTCTTTATCGCCCAGAATAATATCTCCGGGGTTTACAGTAATGCTGCCGCACGCAATCGGAACATTTACCTCTCCAGGACCTTCTTTATAAGGGCCGGCCGGATTCGTTCCAGTTGCATAAATCGGCAGATGCCCTTTTGAAATCACATCAATATCCCGAATCGGCCCATCAATCACAATTCCGGCAATCTTTTTGAAACCCTGCATGTAATTATACATGATTTCTCCCATAATCGCCCGGCTCCGCTCGCCCTCGTTGGAAACAACAATCACATCGCCCGGCATAGACATATTCATTGCCTTATGAAGCATCATATTGTCACCAGGCCTTGCCTTCACCGTTAAAGCCACACCGCACATAATTGCTTCAGACGGGTTTGACATCAGTCTGATACTGGGATTCATGCCGCATAACCGTCCCATACAATCTGCTACATTTGCTGCCGGTAATTTGCTGAATTCTTCTACTAAATAGTTATCCGGTAAATTTCTCTTTAGAAAAACACGATTTCCAACTGCCATTTCCTTCTCCTCCTTTATCAATGCGTTTCCAGGCAAAGTGTTGTTCCTGCCTGAACGAAGTGGATATCCGCATCCATCATATCCGCATAATACAAAATCATTCCTTCAATTGATCTGGGAATCACCTTTGACTGTCCGGAATGAGCAACCACCAGCCCTGTAACCTCATTAGGAAGCCCATATTTTTGTGTATAATAACCGCTCAAAAATCCATGCTGGTAAATCTTACCCAGACTGCTCTTCCTGCTCGTTCCGCTTCCCTGGTCACCCATCTCCATTTCTTCAAGCTTACATACATCATGTAAAACCGCAGCAAGGATTAAAATATCAGTATCAATCTCATAACCATATTTCTCAACGGTATTTCGTGCAATCATAAGCGCATTAGCTGTAACACTTTCCGTATGCTTCACCAGTGCCACCCCAGGAGCACGGGTTGCAAACTGCGCGTCCGCTATATTTTCCCATGAGCTGTTTTCAAATGCTTCCACCCAGATTTCAGCTGCCTTTTTTGCATATTCCTGATTTTTTATCTCTGATAATTGGGGAAAATATGATCTAACCATCTCTTCTGTCATTTTGGTCATATTGTACCTCCTTCTGTTTCATTTAAAATATTCAGCATGCTTTTTATTTTCTGATATCATTATATATTCTTTTTTAACAACAGTAAAACAAGGTTATATTTATTTTTGACAACAAATCGTTGTAAAGAATATGGATTTATGGTGATTTTTTAATCCCGGAACACCATAGCAAGATTTGTGAAAACGCAAAGCCGCATTTTTGTTATAATAATGACGGAGGGAAAAATTGTGGAGAAGAATATAACAATTATAAAAGATGTGATTGATTACATCGAAACGCATCTGGAAGAAAAATTGGATTTGGATAACTTAGCCAGGCAGGCTACTCGAAATACCATTTACAAAAGGAATGGTAATAAAAGAACTGCCTGCCAGCAAATATGTAGTATTTCATTTCAGGGCTGAAAGTCAAGACAGTTTAGAGCCAGTTGCGGATTACATTTATAAAATATGGTTTCCACAATCGACCTGTCAGTTAAACGAATCCGCAAAATATGATTTTGCAAAGTATGGTGAGGAATCGGATAAAGAAGGGAAAAGCCAAATTGAGTACTGGGTTCCGATTTTATAGACAGCAAGGTCTGTAAACATTGAAAGGAAAATGACCGCCACTTTAGTGACGGCCAAGTAAATAATTAGTCATTATGATAGATGTTTTTTCCAAATTCATAAGCTGACTTCAGATGTGCTGTGCTCCTGATGTTCGGCTTACCGTTGGTATCGCCGCAGCCACCAGCTAAAAGCATCCCTTTGTCAGTAAAACCAATATAATTCACGATTGCAAACTGATAATAGGACACGGCCTGCTCAAAAGTCCAAAAGAAGTCATCGGCAGAAGTCATCAGCAGCGCAGCATCCTTCACAGGATACTTCTCGTACCGGCCGTAAGGCGGTGTTTCATCTCTCTGGGCAATGCAATAAAATCTCTCGATAAACGCTTTGAGTTTGGACGAGATTGTCCAAAAGTACAGCGGGGAAGCAAATACAACCAAGTCAGCCTCTTTGAGTTTCGGAACAATACGATTAAAATCATCCGGCTGTACACAGGGCTTTCCGTAACGGCAGGCATTGCAGCCCAGGCAGCCCTTCACCTCTATTTCTGAGAGAGCAATAGTTTCCACCTGATGTCCTGCCTGCGCAGCCCCACTGACAAAAGAATCAGCCAATTGTTTCGTATTGCCATTGCGCCGGCCACCGCCTAAAATAACTAAAATTTGTTTCACTCCGTCTCCTCCTTCTTTTTCTTGCATTTATTCCTGTTCTCATCTATTATAGAATACACATAACGATTTAAATAGTACGCACATTTTTGACATATACTATCTTTATGGGAAGTGTTAATATTATGAGCATGAAGCGATTTGAAGGAAACATAAAATCTATTACAGATACGCCATTTGGTTATACTCTTACCATGATTGGCGGCAAATGGCGGCTGGTCATCTTGTACTGGCTGGTGGAGCATGGCGTTGTCCGTTTTAATGAGTTACAGCGGCTGATTGGCGGTATCACCTATAAAACCCTCAGCGCCCAGCTTAAGGAAATGGAAGCGGATGGTCTTATTATCCGGACAGAGTATCCGCAAATCCCTCCCAAGGTGGAATACAGACTTTCAGACAAAGGCAAATCCCTGTACCCAATCATGGAAGCAATGTGTGCATGGGGTGAAGAAAATCAGTAAAGGCTCCTATCCTTCCTAAAACCATCCGTCAAATACCCGTATGGGGATACTTAAAAGCGTGCAGTCACCATCAAGCAAACAGGGGGATTAACTTTAGGAAAATAAGAACTTACGCATAACGTACAGAAACAGCGGCATAAGGACAAAAGGGCAAAAAGATACCCAAAATTATTGACAACTCTTATTTTTTTTGATACGATTAAGTAATCAAGCAGCGGACAGCGTAGAATTTTGATTTCTATGCTGTTTTTTTGTTTGTTTTAAGTTTTCAGGCAGCTTTTTATAAAGACTCCGCAAGATAATTGATAAAAATGGAGGTTATAGGATGTAAATAGAAAACACTACCCGGAAAATGATTTTATGCTCTTTTTAGGAGGAATGATTAATTATGGATTTTTATATGAAATTGCCGCGTAACAAAAAAGAATTTGCTGTATTCATGGGGATTATCTCAATTATCTCCGTAAATATTATCGCCCCGCTAATCACCTGTTTTGAAGCAGGTTTTCATCTTTATGTCTGGCAGGATGTTTTAACTGTACTGCCCTTTATCTGGTTAAGTGTTCTTGCTATTGTGCTGCTGACATATATTCCGGCTGAAAAACTGACGGCAGCCATTGTTGACAAAGATGACAGTTTCCATTCTCATATTGTAATAAATATTTTATGCACTGTTTTTCTGATGTCAATTTTATTGACTGTTATTGGAACATGGATTGGAACCCGCTCCATTACTTTAGAACCAATACATAAGTTTTTTTACAAATGGCCAAGGAATTTTGCCGTCTCATTATTCGTTGAAATGTGTATTGCGCAGCCAATTGCAAGATTTGTTATCTATAGAATACACCTGTGGCGTGATCCACGGAAAAATGTATTAGAAAAAACGTACAGCTAAATAAGCGGATTATGATTCACTCTATAAAAGTTTAGTCTGTACTGATCTGCTAAATGCAGAAAAGCTCATGCAAATATAATGTTTGTATGAGCTTTTCTACTGTACTTTATTTAGAAAATTTGACCATGTTTCCGAACATCAAATTATGAAGTCCCCAGTTTTCCAAAGAAAAACACACCAATACCAGGTCCATTGCAGGGAATGCCACATCGTCAGCCGCTGCCAGAATCTGTATTCCAGAGAATTATCAACCTTGATTTCCTGTATCCTCCGCCTTCTTCAAACAGGATTCCCTTTCATTAAACTCATACTGAAGAAGTACTTCTCTATTCAGGATTTCCTTTTTCTGAATCATATCCATCATCAATTGCATCCCTACTTTTCCCATCTGATACCTAGGCTGGTTAATGGTTGTTAATGAAGGATAGCTGTATTTTCCCTGTTCTACACCGTCAAATCCTATGACGGATATATCTTCCGGTATCCGTATCTTCCTTTCATGGAGCAGGCGCATGGCCCCAAAGGCCGCATAATCAGATGCAGCAAAAACAGCATCCGGTACAATGCCATCATCCAGCAGCCGCTTCATACAGTCATAACCGCTCTCCATGCTTAAATCACCGCTTATGACCAGACAATCCTCATGCTGTATGCCATGCGCTTTAAGGGCTTTCCTATACCCGTCATAACGTGCTTTGCCCACATTCTGATCATCCATATCCGTCATCAGCATAGCAATCTTCCTGCATCCGATACTGCACATATAGTCCACTGCACAAAAAGCAGCGCGTTCATTATTGATGCTTACACTGGCAAAATTCTTAGGAAGGCCTTTTCCTATCATAGGGATATTCATGGACACAAGCACCACGGGAATATCCATACGCTCCAGCTGCTCTATTATATCAACGGTCACGATTTCTCCCAGCATGAAAATCCCTTCCACCATTTTTTCGCCCATGAGCCGGATAGCATCCGTCACTTTGTCCGGATTCATATCCGTATTGGCCATCATAAAACTATATTGATTTTCAGCGGATGTAGCCTCGATTCCCTTTATGATCTTTGAAAAAAAAGAACTTGTTATATCAGATACAATGACCCCAAAGGTTTTAGACATTCCTGTCTTTAATCCCCTGGCAACACTGTTGGGCTTATAATTCAGGTCGGCCATAGCCTGATGCACTGCCTGCTTCGTGGACTCCTTTACCCTTGGATCTTTATTCAGGACTCTGGAAGCCGTGCCAACACCTACTCCGGCACGCTTCGCAACATCCATCAGCGTAACCGATTTATCCGATTTCTTCATTCCCATCCATGTCCTCTCAATCTTTTAACATTTTCAGGCCTTTTATCTCGTTAAAGCTTCATTATAAGATAAATACCACAATTTAGCAAGCCAGCCCGCTTCACAGCACTTACCCCTTCATGGCTCCGGCCGTGATTCCTTCCACTATGTACTTTTGGGAAAACATATAGAAAATAACCGCTGGTATAATCGCTAATATTACCGCTGCCAACGCCAGGTTCCACTGATTCACAAACTCCCCGAAATAAAAGAAATACGACAGTGTCAATGTGCGCAGTTCCTTGGAACTCAATGTAATCATAGGAAGAAGGAAATCATTCCACAGCCACAAGACATCCAATACGGCAATGGTTGTTGTGATTGGCTTTAATAGGGGCAGTACAATTTTAAAGAAGGTTCCATATACACTACACCCGTCAATCATGGCTGCCTCCTCCAGCTCTCTAGGTATGCCTTTGATAAATCCATGATATAAGAAAACCGCAAATGGTACTCCGCATCCAATGTATATCAGTATAAGCCCCGGCAGACTGTTAATAAGATGTAACCTGTTCCCGATTTTAATAAGCGGAATCATCATGGATTGAAAGGGGACTACCATCATGGACACAATGGTCATGAAGATGATATTACTGATTTTCCCCGGACGCCTTACCAGCATATAGGTCCCCATTCCGCAGAATAACAGGATTCCCAAGAGGCTTCCCGCCGTCACAAACAAGGTGTTCATAAAAGCTCTTGGGTAGGCAATCTGATTCCACACCGTGACGAAATTTTCAAATACAACCGGTGACGGGAGGCCAGCCGTGTCAAGAATCACCTGATCATATGTCTTTAAAGCATTGGCAAAAGCAATGTATAGTGGAAATACATAAATAACAGCTAACACAAGGACAATAAACAGAATCAGCATATTTTTAACCTGCTTTGAGTTTCCGGCTTTCTTTTTTTGCATTACAGCTCTACCTCCCTCTTTTTCATGACCCACATCTGAAGCAGTGTCACTGCCCCAATGATTACTGAGAATACAACTCCCTGTGCTGCTCCGTATCCATACCTGCTGTATTCAAACGCCTCTCGGTAAATATGCAGTGTTAATGACTCCGTGCTGTTAAACGGGGTCCCGTTGGTAAGCGCAACATTCAGGTCATAAACTTTAAAAGCTGTGGATATGGCTAAAAACAGGCAGATAGTAAAGGAATGGGCAATCATGGGCATGGTCACGTTTAACAATGTCTGCATCGGCCTTGCTCCGTCAATCTTAGATGCCTCGACCACCTCTTCCGGCACCCCCTGCAGGGCGGCAATATAGATTACCATCAGGTAACCGCTATACTGCCATACAAAGACGATCAGCAATGCAAGGAATGCAAGTGTTTTACTGCTGAACCAGTTTGTCTGCAAAATTCCTATGTTAACGGATTCTCCTATCTGCAAAAATACTCTGGTGAAAATAAACTTCCATATATATCCAATTACCAGCCCTCCAATCAGCTGCGGAAGGAAGAACACAGTTCTTAATGCGTTCCTGAGCTTAAATACATGTTCCACGGCCAGTGCCAGCCCAAAACCAAGAGCATTCACAAGAAGAACACTGCTAAGGACAAACAACAGGGTAAATTGAAAGGATTTGAAAAAGGATTTATCCTGAAACAAATCTATGTAATTAGATAAACCTACAAATTCTGTATGTGCGCTTACTCCATTCCATTTCTGCAAGGACAGTGCGATACCTTCCAGAAATGGTATCACATTTATCATCACAAAAAACACACACATAGGAATAACAAATATCCAAAAGTTTATATCATACTTTCTTCTTGTCATGCTCCAGTCTCCCTTTTGGGGTACGGCAGTTCATGTGTGCTGCCGCACCCGAACCATTTTAATTGTCAGCAAATTTATCCCAGATATCCTGCAGTCCTGTTAACGTCTCTTCGCGGCTGGACTGTCCTGCCGCATACTGCTGGAGCGGAACATAAAACTCCTGCTTTGCGCCTACCGGCCACAGGAAAAATCCAAATGGACAGGTCTTATTTTCGCCCACATAGGTATCAATGATTTGCAATGTCCTGCCTGCATCTTCACCCACACTCATGGATTTAAATGCCGGAACCATATTCATGGTATCCACCAGATAATGCTGACCGTTTTCATGGAGCCACTTAAGGAATACCTTAGCTTCTTCAATATGTTCCGAATCCTTATTGATGACATAATAGGCCGATGCATTGACCGCCATTCTGGCATCCTCTTCATTATCCGACATGGGAATGGCAAACATCCCAAGGTTCAAATCCGGATTCGCGCCCAATATGGACGGTTCCGCCCAGCATCCGGTCATCAGCATGGCGGTCTCTCCCGCCGCAAATTTGGAAATCATGGTATCATAGTCGGTTCCGATTGAATTGGCCCCATTTCCATATTCAACCATCATATCCACCACATCAAAGAATCCATCCATAAATGAATTATCTGCAATCTTCCCTTCCTCTGCTGATATCTTTTCTGAAAATTCTTCAGGATTCTCGACCAATGAAAACGGCACGCTCAGCAGATGCTGCCCTAAAAACCACCACTCCTTCAGACAATCCGAATTTCCCTGAATACCGGCACTCTTTAACTTTTCATTTACCGCCCTTAACTCTGAAAGAGTCTTTGGTTCCTCTGCTATACCTGCTTCTTCAAATAAATCTTTATTGTACACAAACCCATATCCTTCCAGCCCGATGGGAAAACCGTATATCTTACCATCAATAGTTACCCCGTCTTTTGATGTCTCAACCACGTCCTCCATCCATTTCTCATTGGACAGGTCCGCAAGATGTTCTCCCCATTCCCTCGCATCGCTATAACCTTCTACAAAGAAGATATCAGGTCCTTCTCCCCCTGCAAACCTGCTTTTTCTGAGTGCGGAATAACCATCCCCCTCCACTGTTGCATTAATCACAATATCCGGATGCTGTTCATTAAAATCCGCCACCATAGCCTGTATCTGCGGAGCCTGATCCACTTTGAACTGAAGCAGATCCAGCTTGACTACATCCTTTTTTTCCGATTCACTGACTTCCCCTGATTCTGTACGGCCTGTACATCCTGCCAAGCAGGACACTGCTATTGCTGCCATCAATGCTGATACCACTTTTTTATTTATCATAGTTCCATCCTCCATTATTTTAGAAACGTTTCCATATCGTTTGCATTTATAATATAACCAGAATAGTTCATTTGTCAATATAAAATAGTATATTTATAATATTTTACCATTTTTAGGTTAAATTTTTATACATAATATACAAAAATTATTGTTGTTACTAAATATAGAATAGTTCCATTCACTCTTTTAACACTCTATATTTTTCCGTTATAACCGGCTGTTTACGGGATACGCCGGAATGATTTTTACTGTAAAATATCTCAATAATTAGGATTGACAATGATTTTTTATTGTTATATACTCCTATTTATAGAAACGTTTCCATTATCATTTTATTCATCTATATCCAGATATAACACAGAAAGGAATCTCTTATGGACTTACATACCAGGACAGATACAATAGCGGAATTAAGCATCCGCATCATACTGGAAAATCAGACCGAATACGGCTCATTTCCAGCGTCTCCATCATTTCCTCAGTTTCGTTTCGGATGGTTGAGAGACGACACCTTTGTCGCGCAGGCCGCCCTGCTCTCCGGCTATCCGGAAACTGCCCGGAATTTCTATCTCTGGGTCAGCCGGACACTACAGGCTCATCAGCATATCATCAAGGCGCTTAAGGAAAAATTAGCCGTCGGTGCCTCTTTAAACTCTACGGACTTCCTGCCCGCCCGTTTTACCCTGGACGGTCATCTGGAAACAATGGATGCCCAGGCAGAGGAACCATTTTTTTTCAAAAAGTGGCCACATATTTATTCTTTAAAAAATATTGACTCGAAAAAAGACTGGCCCAATTTTCAGACCGACTGTTACGGAACCTGGCTGTGGGGAATTTCGGATTACATTGAACGCACCGGGGATACCCATTTACTCACGGAATGCATGTCTTCCATTCTCATGACCATTGATTATCTTGAAATGACATGGCAGCTTCCCTGCTTTGATCCATGGGAAGAATACGGTTATGAGCGCAGTCTTACATCCGCCGGATGTGTCTGCGGAGGGCTGATGGCCATAAACCGGCTATTGAAGTCAGACCGGATAACCCATATGACCCATATAATCCGCCAATTCATCATGGACAACCTCACCCCAGAAGGCTGGATACCAAAATATGCTGGCTGTAAACAGATTGATGGCAGCGTGCTTTGGCTTTTTACTCCTTATCAGGTTTTCTCCATAGATGATCCAATTACAAAAAAAACCATTGCGCAGGTCGAATCCAGTCTGGTGTATGACCGGGGTGTTAAACGTTATCTGAATGATGTTTACTATGGCGGCGGGAAATGGATAATCCTAACCTGCTGGCTGGGCCTGTATTATGTAAAAACCAATCAGCTGGAAAAAGCCAGGGCACAGCTTAATTGGTGTACGGAACATGCGGAAGCCAACGGACTATTTCCTGAACAGATTCTGGAAGATTTGAATTATCCTGAATTCAAAACTGAATGGGAAGAAAAATGGTGGCCGGACTCACCATCCCCGCTTCTCTGGTCACACTCCATGTTTCTCATCCTCTATTACAGTCTAAAGGAAAAAGAGGGGAATAAATTATGAATCAAAGCATCTTATATATCGGGACATACAGCAGTCCAATCATGATGGGCACCGGCGAACTGTACCGCGGAAAGGGGAATGGAATCCATTCCCTTCTCTTCTCACAGGGAAAAGGAACCTTTTTTTCCGCCCCTTCCGTTATCCCATCCGTGAATCCATCCTTTCTTCACTTTTCCGCCAACCGGAAATATTTGTATACCGTGAATGAGTCCGATGCCCAAACCAGCAGCATTACCGCCTATGGCATAAAGGACGGCGGTAAACTGTATTTATTAAACTGGTGCCAGACCGGAGGCGCATCTCCATGCCATATCTGCACGGACAGGCAGAACCGTTTGCTGTTTTCGGCCAATTATGGCGGCGGCAGTATAAGTGTATTCTCACTGCGCAAAGACGGTTCCCTTGGCATACGCACCGACTTAGTGCAACATCATGGGCACGGGACAAATCCTATGCGGCAGGAAGGCCCCCATGTGCACCATGTTTTTCTTGATGAAGATGATACTATTTTATACGCTTCCGACCTTGGGCTTGATGTAGTTAACGCTTATAACGTGGATTACAGCACCGGAACCCTGACACTTATTCCGGACCTGTGCCTGCATATACAGCCAGGCCGGGGCCCCCGCTCCATGGCGGTGAATCCATCAGGAACATATCTGTATCTGACAACTGAAATGGGGTGCACATGCATTGTATATAAAAAAAGCGGCCTCACCTGGAAACCAATCCAGGAAATCTCCACTGTCCCAGAAGACATTTCATGCAGCAATATTACGGCGGAAGCCAGTCTGAGTCCGGATGGAGGCTTTTTATATGTGTCTAACCGAGGTCATGATTCCATCGGGGTATTTTCTATTTCAAAAGAAAACGGAAGCCTCACTCCCATCCAGTGGATTTCCACCCAGGGCAAAACGCCAAGGAGCTTTTGCATGGACTCCGGCGGCAACTGGCTAATCGCTGCCAATCAGGACTCTGATACCTTATCTGTCTTTTCCAGGGATGCAGCATCGGGCAAATTGAATTTTTTACATCAGGAATATGCCGCCACACCTGTCTGTGTTCGCATGTATGACCCTGTGAATAAAAGTTAAAGAAAGCCTAATATGTGTGGCTTATCATAAAAATCCTCTGGTCAATTACTTAAGCCAGAGGATCTTATCTACACTTATACATTTATGCACAGATGAATTAACGGAATCCACGATGGAAAAGCCGTGGAAAAGCAGCTAATATATATGGAGACACCTGCGCAGTCCGGTTAAGGGACGCGCTTCAGCTTCCGGATTCCGGCTGCCGTGATACAGACAAGATACAGCCCGCAGACAGCGAAAAACAGCAGGACATTCTGCCCCAGCACGTCCTCTGACTTATTGGAATTCATACCCAGAAGCATCTGGGAGTAGGGGAAGAAGAGGCCGGCGCGCGAATTGGCGGCCAGCAGACCCGCCACTCCCCCTGCCGCTCCCATGGCCACCGGTGTGGCAAAGCTTTGGACCTGGGCGGCGAGAAAGAACTGCAGCGCCGCAATGACGAGGGCGCCGGCCATGCCGCGGATAATCCAGGTAACGATATGGACAGATGGCAGTCCCATAAGCCCCACCGCCTTGCCTGCTGCAACGAACAGGACAGCAAACCACAGCTGTGTCAGTAAGGTCATGAGACAGACCTGAATAAACTTTGATACATATATGGTTTGATAGGATACGGGAGCAGAAAACAGGGTGTTGCGGCAGCCGTTAAAATTCTCATACCGCCACAAAAAGGCACAGTAAGTTCCAATCAGGGGCGGGAAGAAAAAGGTGGTGTAAAACAGCGTCACCTGGGTCCACAGGGAGTACCACTCCGACGTTAGCAGCCCCAGATTTGACAGGTAATTGCCGCCTCCCAGCAGGACCGGGATGACCGGTATTATTAAGAATGCAGGCCAGATCAGGGTCCCTTTGCATTTCATACGTTCACAGTAAATCGCTTTTACCAGCATAGCTAAGTCCTCCTGTTATGCGTTACATGGTTTCTTGTACTGTTTTCAAAAAATTCTTTTGTCCCCAATAATACAGAAATGCTATGGCTGCTGCCAGAACAGCGGTCCATAAATATGGATAGGGAGCCCAATAGCAGGTGGTATACCGGGTTGCTTCATCATACACATAACCGGTGCGGCACAGCGCTGCGTAATATCCCCACGGTATCAGAAAGCGCAGCGGCAGCTGGTGCAAAAACCAGGAGAACAGTCCGGTAAAGGTACCGCCGATACTTATGAAAATCGGCGTTAACTGGTTGCTGAACTTAAGGGACAGGTTCAGCTGAACGATAAATATACTGAGTAAGGTCAGAAACAGTGCGAAAAACAGCGACGCGTATAAAACCGCCAGCCGGGAGGAGCCGTCCGGTTCAAAAGGAGCGGTAAGAAAATGGAACAGCACCGTTTCCATCAGGCTGAATACAGCCATATAGACGGTTCCCACCAGAGCCTTTCCGCGGTAGATATGTTCCGGCTTCTGCATGGTGCAGAGCCATTTGTAAGTATCTCCGATTTGTTCCATGTCGCACATGCGGCTGGCCAGGACTGCTGCTGTGATGGGGCACAGAATGGTATTCATTAAAAGCATGTTAATATAAATCATTGCAGCGGGATCGTTTATCCTGGATATATCCATATCATGGAAGCACCATGCCATCCAGGCTGAAATAAGGGCAAATACGGCGAGAAACAGCGCCGGAGTATGCCGGTGCCGCAGCTTGCGCAGTTCCAGGCAGATTTCCTTTTTGTATATCATAATCCGGCCTCCTTCACCATTCCAAGGTAGATATCCTCCAGACTTTCCGAACGCTCCTCAATGCGGTACAAATCAATTCCGTTTTCCCAAATCCTGCGGAGCAGCCGGCGCAAGACAGTTTCAGGCAAAAACGGGATTAGGATACCCTGCTCCGGTGAATACGAAAGAGAAGCCGGCCCCGGGACTTCTATCTGTTCTTTGAGCAGCACGGCGGCGCCTTCATCATTGGAGGTGCGTAAGTGAATCTGCCGCACATTTCTGGACCGGAGAATGTGCAGAGTATCCTGAAAAATAAGCTGACCACTGGAAATAATACCGATATGGTCTGCGGTTTGCTCTATTTCCGACAGGAGATGGCTGGATACCATGACGGTCATACCAAACTGCCGGGGAAGGCTCTTGATTAACTCCCGCATTTCGTGGATGCCGGAAGGATCCAGGCCGTTGGTGGGCTCATCCAAAAAAATCAGTTTTGGCGAACCTAACAGGGCGCCTGCCAGGCCGAGGCGCTGCTTCATGCCCAGTGAGTAATGGGCCGTTTTCTTCTTTTTCTGTCCGTCCAGCCGGACAATGGACAGTACCCGGTCGATTTCACAGAAAGGGAGTCCGCGCAGCATACAGCTGATCTGCAGATTCTCATGGGCAGTGAGATTGCCGTAATAAGATGGATTTTCAATCAGTGATCCCACCTGCTTTAAAATGGAAATCCGGTTCATGTCGTTCATTTCTTTTCCGCCGATGACAATCGTTCCGCGGTCCCGGCTGATAAGCCCTAAGAGCATTTTCATGGTTGTGCTTTTTCCGGCTCCGTTAGGGCCGAGAAATCCGTAGATGGCGCCTTCCGGAACACTTATGTCCAGATGGTCTACGACCGGCTTCGCGTGATAGCATTTTGTCAGCTGTTTTGTCTCAATCATTGCCTGTGTCATGTGGTGTATCCTCCTTGCTGATAAGTCCCTGCGTATGGTCTTCTGTTTTCATCATAACCTGCGCACCTTACCTATGCCTTTGCTCAACCTTACATTTACCTTAAATTATGGAAAAACGGCTTTCTGCATTTTTTAAATCCGCTATAATAGAGCTAAAGGCAGGTGGGTAAAATGAAATTAATGGAAGCAGGAATACTTGTGGTGGACGATAACCGGGAAATGTGCAGCCTGGTACAGAATATATGCAGGCAGGAAGGCTTTAACCGGGTGGAAGCAGCCTTTTCCAGCCGTGAGGCAGAGAGCATGGTTGGCGGCGGAGGCGTGGATTTAATCATATTGGATGTCAATATGCCCGGCGAGGATGGATTCTCCTTCTTCCAGCGGATAAAGCCTGTACTGGAACAAAAGCGGATTCCTGTCCTCTTCCTTTCGGCCAGGGACCAGGATGAAGATAAGCTTTTGGGGCTGGGACTGGGGGCCGATGATTACATGACAAAGCCATTTCTCCCCAGGGAATTAATCCTGCGCATATCGGCAATATTGAGGCGGACATACCAGCTGGATGAGAAAAACAGCAGTATTTTCAGGCTGGGAAACCGGGAAGTGGACTTATCTGCAGGCATTGTCCGGGTTATGGATGAATCAGAAAAAACGATTCAGCTGACAAATAAGGAGTATCAGCTCTTAAAGCTGTTTCTGGAGAACCGGGGAAGGATACTGACCTTTGACGTGCTTTCTGAGTCGGTCTGGGGAGAAAATTATTATGATTATGAAAATACGCTGATGGTCCATATCAGAAGGCTGCGCGAAAAGATTGAGGAAAAGCCTTCGGAACCGGCGTTTTTGATTACAGTGAAAGGGTTAGGGTACCGGATGAACGCATGAAAAGCCTGATGAAAATTTACGTAAAATACATTGCAGCGGCACTGACGACGATTCTGGCCTTTATCCTTCTGCAGCTGGTGATACTGGGAGTGGTGACCGCGAAAATCTATGGAAGCGGCAATAATTACGGAAAATACTCCATAACCCAGGCGTATGATAAGCTTTCTGCGGCTGACGAAAGCGGGGCCGATGGCCAGACGGAAGCGGCCGCTTATCTGGAGGAGATAGGCGCCTCCTTTGCCATGCTGCTGGATCAGAGCGGCGGGCCTCTGTGGATGTGGCAGGTGCCAGAGCATTTAAACCACGCGTATACGGTTTCGGAAGTCGCCTCGTTTTCCCGCTGGTATCTGGATGATTATCCGGTCTCGGTATGGGGCGGGGACAAGGGACTTCTGGTGGTGGGATATCCCAGGGGAAGTGTCTGGAATTACTATATTCACCAGGATATGAAGGATTTTGAAGGATTTCTGACCTTTCTCTCCTTAAGCTTTATTTTTACTATACTGGCAGCGGTACTGGTCATTCTGGTTTCAGGATACCGGTATTACCGAAAGATGAAGGTGATGACGGATGGCATCGGGTGCCTGGCCTCCGGCGACAGCGTCAGCCTGCCGGAGAGCGGAACCATGAAGGATCTTGCCGGAGCCTTAAACCGTACCTCGGACCGGCTGGCGAGGCAGCGGCGGCAGCTTGAACGGCGGGATGAAGCGAGGACAGAGTGGATCAGCGGCGTTTCCCATGATATCAGGACGCCTCTGTCACTGGTAATGGGGTATGCTGATATGATTGAGAGCCAGCCGGAGACGGAACCGGAGGTAAGGAAAAAGGCCGCATTAATCAGGAAGCAGAGTCTCCGGATCCGCGACCTGATCGAGGACCTTAACCTGGCTTCCAAGCTGGAATACAATATGCAGCCCCTCCGCCTTAATCCTATTTCCCTGGCTGCAATTCTGCGCCGGGTGGCGGCCGATCTTTTAAATACCATAGAGCGGCCCCAGGACTATCCGTTTTCCATTGAGATTTCCCAGGAATTTGAAGAGTATACCATGGAGGGTGATGAACAGCTTTTATTCCGCGCCTTCCGGAATATACTTGGAAACTCGGTCCGGCACAACGAAGGCGGCTGCAGTCTGGATATAAATGCTTCCCTGGAGCATAACGGACCTGTGATCCGGTTTTACGACAGCGGCATCGGAATTCCCCGGGAGGTCTGCCGGTATCTCAATGAGGGACTTAAGCCCGAAGGAGACGTCCATATCATGGGGCTGCGTATTGTAAAGCAGATTACTGAGGCCCATGGCGGAAAGCTGACGGTAAAAAGTGAGGGGCATGAAATTGTGGTGAGATTTTAAGTTACAGTTCACGGCCGGCAGCGGATAAGGAAATTCCATTGCCCCAAATATAAGATAAGCCTCAGGCATTGGAATCTTCTTTAAATGTTCTGTTTCTGCGTCATAGTCATTCTTATCACAGTGACAGACCAGAAAGCTGAGATAACACGGCTCCCAGGAATTATAATATTCGTAAGAAAACGTTTCTGTCTTTTCGGAATCAGGCAGTTGTTCCGGAAATATGTCACTGAGCACCTGCCTTTCACTTCCCAAATGAATTCCTGTGCCAAATTCTTCCGCAAGAGAACGTCCATTTGCCGTCTGTATTTTCTCCCCATTGATTTGCCACGTTCCCCCAAGGCCTGACAGGCAGTAAGAAACAGGACACCCGTTACGAACAATAGTTTGCTTAATATTACACTCTCCGGCTTCCGTGGTTTTTACTGCTTAAATCCCAATCATCTAATAAACAAAAAACCCGTATCCCATTTTTATATTATAAATCCCATAGCATGACAGTGTGTCCGGCTGATTTCCGTCTTCATCCACAAAATTCCACCCCGGATACCAATTAAGGAACTCTTTTGGCACTTCCGCAATTTTTGTATCCGGCGTATACAAAAGATACTCCGTGCCGTCCTCCATACCATATGGTTCAGAATATTTGTTCAGTATACCATCTTCAATCCATTCCTCACCGTTCTCTTTCTCTGCTGTGATTTCAGATAATGTCATGGAATATGTATGGCTGTCTATCTGGCTGATGTTATCAAACTGTCCGCTGAAATCACAAACATAATTCGTTCCTTTCGGATAGTCGTTCCCCCGGTCTCCCATATCGGAATCAAGGTATGCGCCATTAAACGAGCCGTCCTGATTTAATACAATAGCGGTTCTCCACGCTCCGGCCCCGCTGCTGAATACAAATTCCAGCGGAAACACATCCGGAAGTTTTGCTTCATTTAGTATAACTGATTGTGTCTCACAGCTTCCGGTATTGGCAGTTCCTGCTTTGGAAGCGCTTGTTCCTGCCGGGACTTCTTCCTCTGTTTTGCCGGGAGCAGTGCCCTCTTCTTTTTCCGCTCTTCTGCCGGGAGCAGTGCCTTCTTCGCCTTCAGCTGTTCTGCCGGGACCAGTGCCTTCCTCTTCTTCCGCTCTTCTGCCGGGAGCAGCTCTCTCTTCGCTGTCGATACCCTCCCTGATATCCTCCTGGGTAAATGCTTCAGCAACAGTTGTCCCTGCACTGACCGCCCTGCTTCCTGACGGCGTTTGTTCTGACCCACAGGCAGTAAGAAGCAGGGCTCCGGCCACAATCAAATATTTGCTTAATTTCATAATCTCCACCTTCCCGGCCGCAGCCGCTTTTGGTTCCAGCCAGTTACATTCTTTACAGCTTCATGTAACTGGTTGGTTGTAAGTATCACCCCATATAAATCTCCATCCACCGTTGAATGGCTTACATTGGTAATCCCATCCCCGGCCCGGTAAACATGATGGCCCTTTGCGTGCCCGGCTTCATCAAGACGGCTCAGATTTGCCACAATGTTTTTTATTGCATGTATATTGACTTTTAGAATCAGACCATTGCTTAGTATGGGTTTGCGGATCACCTAAATATTCTCTGCTGTAACTGTGTATTCAAATGAACCGGCAGCCACTGTTCTATTTAAGATAATCCGTTTGATAATGTTTCCATCGAATGACGGGCGGACATCATATGTGAAACCGCGTCCGGGAAATGAGTTCAATACAGTCAATGCGGACGTAAGGGGTATCTGTATGTTTTCTGTTCAGTCTTAGAATAACACAGAGTTGTTTCAAAGTTGTATCAAAAGGCATTCATATTCTTACGAACATATTAATTTCTTCTAAAATAAGGCAGAAGTCCGCTTGCCTGTCATTTTAATTACATCCTCATCCTACCATTAACAATGTAAGCGCCTTAAATCATGTGTATAATAGATTCATATAGGAGATGCAGCAGCCCTAATCGTGCCTGGCGCTGGCGCTCCCACTGCCACTGCCGCTGATGCAGATGCCACTGCCACTGCCGCTGCCGCTGCCACTGATGCTACTGCCGCTGCCGCCGCGATAGCCACAATTAATCTTTTCTTCGGATTTTTTTCCATATCCTGGTTTATTTCCGCAATTTAGATGCATCTGCCGTATTAGATCCAGCGCTTTAAAAATGGGTTCATTTTTTCACATAATTACAAAAAACGACATAGCTGCAAGCCAATGCCGTTTCTAACCTACTGATCCGCCGGATAATGGTCCCTGACCCCATCCAGTATCCTGCTTCCGATCCTTCTGTGAAACTCCGGGGCCTTCGGAATATCCTGGTTGATTTCCAAATCCTGCGGCGCCAGACAGGCAACCGACTCATCGGTATGTGGAAAATGTCCAGATAGTCATCCTCAATCCATTTACGGAATCGGCAATAGACAGTTTCCCAAGTACTATAACGCTCTGGTAGATCCCGCCGGAAGGCATCACTTCGCGGGTTTTGCCATCTGTGCGGGTTTCATCACCGCTCTGTGGATATGGAATAAAATTCTTTACAACTCCATAACAATTCTGCATTATAATGGTATGAAATAGAGCAGGGTAAGATCAATATGGCGCGCTGCTAAAGAAGGAGGAACCCGGCTTAAACCTGCGGGAAAAGAATATGGCAAACATATTAATTGTGGAAGATGAAGAAGTGATACATGAGCTTATAAAACGGAACCTCTCTCTGGTTGGGCACATATGCCACTCCGCTTTTGACGGAAAGGAGGCCCTGGAATGTCTTGCGGACAAGAGGTTTGACTTGATGATCCTGGATATCATGCTCCCAAAGGAGGATGGCTTTTCTGTCATGAGACAGGCAAAGGGGCAGCCCACTATTTTCCTCACAGCCCGGGACAGCTTAAATGACCGGATGACAGGCTTCTCTTTAGGGGCAGACGACTATATCATCAAGCCCTTTGAGATGCTGGAAATGCTGGCGCGGGTGGAGGCTGTGCTGCGGCGGACCCAGACAAGCACCAGCACCTTCCGGCTGGATAAAGTGCTTATCAATTTTGACAGCCGGCAGGTATACAGGGAACAGGAGCTGCTGGATCTGACCCCCAAGGAATACGAACTTCTGGAGGTCCTGGTAAAGAACCGGAATATTGCCCTGGCCAGGGAACGGCTGCTGGAGCTGGTTTGGGGGTATGATTTCGAGGGGGAGACCAGGACAGTTGACGTCCATATACAGAAGCTGCGCAAGAAGACCGGCTGGGAGAACAGGATCAAAACTGTATATAAGATGGGATACAGACTGGAGGCAGGAACATGAAAAAACGCACATTCTATGCCACGTTCCTGTTATTCCTGACAGCCATCTATACCAGTATCCTGTCTCTGTCTGTTATAACTCTTAAGGGAACCATGCAGCAGGCAAGACAGCAGTGCCTCAATGAGCAGTACTTCATTGCATCCGCCCTGTACCGGGATATGGCAGCGCTGGAGGACAGGGGTCTCACATCACAGGAAAAGCTTGACAGTCTGATGCAGCCCTACCTGTACCTGGCAGGCAACCGAAGGTCAGCTCTTTTTGTATACAGAGATAACACACTTCTATACACCACAGGGGACAGCGGTAATATGGAGACGGCACCTCCCGGAAATCAGGGGGAGGACCGCACCGTGGCCATTGGCCAAAAAGGCCAGAAAACACTGTGCAGCACCTGGGGTGCTTTGCCCAGGCCCTACGACAGCTTTCAAATTCTCTATCAGATTGATATCACGGAGCACTTAGATGCATGGGAGGAGAGGAACAACACCATGCTCTTTGTCGGGGCCGCCCTGTCATTTGTCATGGCCCTGTCTCTGCTGATTCTTTTAGAGCGTCTGTTCCTTCCGCTCTCTCAGATAACCGGTCTGTCCCAGAAAATAGCGGACGGGGATTACAGGGACCGCCTGCCAGTCCATGATGGGGATGAGATTGGACAGATGGCCCGCAGCTTCAACCATATGGCTGAGGAAATCGAGAGTAAGGTGACCGAGTTAGCCGCTGCGGCAGAAAACAAGCAGAGGTTTGTGGACAACTTTGCCCACGAGCTGCGCACGCCCCTGACTGCCATCTATGGGTATGCACAGTATATGCAAAAAGCTGCGCTGAGCCAGGAGGACGCACAATTTGCACTGGATACCATCCTGTCTGAAAGCCGCCGTATGCAGCTGATGGCCAATCAGCTGATGGAACTGTCCGGCTTAAGAAATGGGGAAATCCAGATGGTGGCTCAGAACCTTCCCGGTATCCTGGACGCGGTCCAGCGCACAGTGGCCCATAAGCTGAGTGAAAACCAGATACAGCTAATCACTTTTTCCCAGGTAGAGACAGTCATGGGGGATGTTGTCCTGCTGCAGAGCCTTCTGGTAAACTTAATCGACAATGCGGCAAAAGCAAGCAGACCCGGAACCACCATCACACTCAAAACTTTTTATGAGGACGGAAAAATTGTCATCGTTGTGTCAGATCAGGGAAAAGGGATGGACCTTAAGGAACTGGAGCGGATAACGGAACCTTATTACCGTGTGGATAAATCCAGGAACCGTAAGGAAGGAGGCGCCGGGCTGGGTCTTGCAATCTGCAGCCAGATAGCCAGATGCCACAATGCCAGCTTAACCTTCCAGAGCGAGCCGGGACATGGGACCACGGCCATGGTAATATTTACAACTCCATAACAACTTCATGATAATTCCAACATACCGCAGGGTTATTCTTTCTGTTGTAAAACATCATACAGAAAAACCCAAAGGAGATATTGAGATGAAAAAAGACAGACAAAGAAAAGCAGGTTTCGTAAAGCCCCTCATGACAACCGTATGTATCATCGGAATGGCAACCCTGTCCTTTCAGGGATTAACCCAGGTAGTGATGGCGATGGAAACCCAAAAAACTGAAACCATTTTCACCCGCTATTCCACTGGCTCAAAAACAATAAACACAGCTCCGGAAAACGCCCTGCCCGATGGATACGTGAAGCCGGATTATCAGCTGACGGACAATGACTTAGAGTATTACAGGGATAAAAAGCCAACCAGCGCGGATCTCTCACGTGAGGAGGCGGCTGAACTGGGTGTGCAGGGGCTGTACCGTGTGTTTGGGCTGGATATGAACGGCAAGACAATTGAGATGGCTTATAACCCGGCCCAAAACGGCCACCGGGCCACCTGGGAAGGAAACTGGTGGCCGGACGGCAAAAAAAGCAGCTCCGAGGCATATGTGCAGGCCTATTATTTCAGCCTGGATGCCGTGACAGGCGAACTGTACAGCGTCATACATGACAGGGTACTGGGCGGAAACGCCAACACCGGTTTCGATGCAGCCTTAAATCAGAACGCCGGTGAGTATGAGGCGCTGGCCAAGGAAAAGGCAGTACAGCTGGGAGCCATAAAGGGGGCGGTAAAGACCGCCAAATATGAAGGACAGGGCTTTACAAACAATGACCCGGATATCTCCTTCAGCCTCACAGGGGAAAATGGGGACCGGGCCCAGCTGCGCTTTTCCCGCCATGACAAGGAACTGTTGGCCGTCACCTTTAACGCCGGCATGAAGGATATGGATGTGGCAGAACAGGAAGCCGAGGACTTTGCAAAAAGGGCGGAGGAATATTTAAGACAACATCCGGACGCACAAACCTATGAAGAGTAACAGGCTGGACTAACATCTTAATCTTCCATACCAGTCATCAACAGAGAGAGCTGTATACTCCTGTCCTTAATAGACTGGCGCTCTTTATTAACCGTTTGCTCCTCCCACTCCCGGATCCGTTTCATTCATCTGCTGCCTAATCCATAATACAGAGCAGAAAGCGGTACGAAATAGCATTGATTTGGTAATGAACGGTCCACAAGTATTTTATATCTCATGATATACTAAAGATATTTGAAAATACATCGGCGGTAATCAAAAAACTGTTTCCGCCTATAGGAGGAACTGAAATGAAACACAATGTAATTAAGAAAACAATGGTCTCTCTGTGTGCCTTCGCACTGTGTGCAGGTCTGACTGCCTGCAGCGAAAATCAAGAAAAAACTGCGGAAAAATTCCTGACTTCCGTGCAGACCCAGGATTTTGCAACAGCGATGAGCTGCATGGATGAAGATAACCGTTTAAACCGTGTGTTCAGTGCTGTGGATGGAGTGAGTGTTCCGGAGCTTGATGAGGTTTACCGCACATTTTCTAAGCAGATGAATGAGATGACTTTTGAAATCTTAGGCAAAGGGGTAAATTCAGGTGAATGTAATGTGCGTATAAAAAACAGAGATTATGACACCGCTATCAAAGAGGCCATGAACGCCGCAATACAGTCCCAAACTGAAACAGGAAACAACGAATTCTCCAACTATGCCGGCTGGCTGGGGCTGGGGGTATCCCAGGCAGTTTTAGGCCAGGAAGCAGAGGAAACAATGACCATTTCCAAGGACAGCGGCGGCATAATTAAAACAAAGGATAATATCGACTTCTTCGCTTTATTGACTGGTGACTTCTATAGTTACGCCAACCTGACCATGACTACCTGTACCCTTACGAATGAGGAGCAGGAAAGCACATACTATATTGCAGCCAGAGGAGACAGGGTGATGGGCTGCATTATGGTTGATACCATCATGCTGGATCTCTCCGGAGCAACTGACGAAGAAGTGGACCTGTTAGTTGAGGAAACAGAGAAGCAGATGCGCGGAAAAAAAGGAATTTATGGAAATGCCACAGCTGGAGAAGGCAATATCACCACCACTGTTGGTATCGACTTTACCCAGACCGAACAGGCGGACTTGATTACAATGGGGCTTATTGACGGCAGCCGTGGATATCAGGAGTACCTCAGTCTGAAAACCACCATCGAAGGCTTTGAAAGCCAGGGAATGACCTGTGTGACTTCTCCACAGTACAAATAAACGGCTGCCATCGGCGGTGAACAAAATAATCCTTCATATAAATAGGATATTGCAAAAGTAAAAGAAAGGATGCCGTCAATACCAGGTTCTGTCATAAGTTGCTTCATCTGGTATTGACGGCTGCCGTTGACAGGCTCACCAGCTGCGTCCACCCCGCCCGAAACCTCCGTCAAATCTCTGCTATAATTCCAGATCCACATACCAGCCGTTTACTCCATATATTTCAACTGGTTCTGATGAAATAAAGAATTGCTTCTTCCAGTCCTCAAGTATTTGAAAAAACAGACTCCATTCAGCCTGCCCCTCTTGTTCCTTCCCAGAAACTTTCCGCCGGAACCGGGAGGGCAAAGTAGTAGCCCTGCACTTTATCGCAGCCTACCTGCCGCAAAAAATCTATATGTCTCTGCTCTTCTATCCCTTCTGCCACCGTAACCATTCCCAGCTGTTTTGCCATGTTCATTACATTTGAAATCAAAATTCTGGCCCTGTCTTTGTATTGATTATCGTAAAAAAAGCTCCGGTCTATTTTCACAATATCTACCGGCAGATTCTTCAACAGGCTTAATGAAGAATAGCCTGTGCCAAAGTCGTCCATAGCCATCAAAAAACCATTTTCATGGAGTTGTTCAACCATTTGAATCATATTTTTTTCATTTTCCCACATGGCAGTTTCCGTCAGTTCAACTACCAATAAATAATGCGGAATTCCATATTGATCTGCTATGCTGCACAGGTTCTGAATAAAATCCGGATTTTCCAGATGCCTGCGGGAAAAATTTACTGCTATTTCAATCAGTTCTCTCCCTTCATTTTTCCAGCTTTGCATCTTCCTGCACAACTGTTCCAATACATAGAAATCCAGTTTTGTAATCAGGCCCTTCTGCTCCAGGATAGGAATAAAATCGTTTGGAGGAATCAACTTTCCCTCCTTCTCCCAGCGCACCAATGCCTCTGCCGAAGCCAGAGCTTCCTCATTCAGGTGGTACTGGGCCTGTAAATATATTTTAAACTCTCCATTTGCAAGAGCCGGTTCCAATTGGTGCTCAACCTGCTGTTTCCATAATGCCTGTTTCACAAGCGCCTCATCATATTCACAGACTTTTGTGCCAAGCTCTTTTGCTTTGCTGTGGGCTATATTCGTTTTTTCAACAGCCTCTGCTGCATTTTGGCAGTCATCAAATGACATAAAATAGCGGCCTTCTATTACTTCCATCGGGTAAGAAAAGCCCGGCCCCATGCACTTATAAAACTGATTCCAAACACTTGTCCTGATTTTATCCAGTTCTTCTGATGTGGAACAGCATAAAAATACATAGAATTCATCATCATGAGCCCTGCAATAGCCTTTGATTTTTGTTTCCTGATCTAAAGCAGCCGCAATCGTTATAAGAACTGTATTCCCAACCTCTTTTCCTAATATTTTATTGAGAAGCTTAAATTGCCTGATATCAAATTTCGTCATGAGCACACCTTCTCCCGGATGCTCATCTATGAATTTCTGGACATCCAGTTTAAACTTGGCCAGGTTATGACTCAACCGCCTCTCCAACCACAACATCTCCACGTATCGCCTGTTGGTATAGGGTATTTCCAGAAACCTCCACTTCATTTCCCTCATTATCAATGCCAATACCATCTGCGTCCACCAGACCCAAAACACTAAATCCCGTATTTTGTACAACCTTGTCCAGGTACGCGCCCATGTCCTCCTCCGAAAATTCTTCCAACTGAAACGCAATATTATGTAATGCGTTGATATCCGCTTCCATCTTCTGCCGAAGATTAAAACTTTGCTGAACTGCACTCTCATTTAAGGTCTGATGAATGGAATCTGACAGCATTTGCTGCAGGCTGCGGCTGCTGTCATACATAATTTCAATTACAGCTAAAAACATAAATACAATAGGCGTCTCAGATTTTCTGCAGCATAACAATCAGCGTAAACGTCCTGTCACAGCAGGTATAATCGGCGCTGCCCAGATATTTGTCCGCGCACCGCACGATATTCTGAAATCCCAGCCCATGCCGGTGGGTATCCTGTTTTCTGCTCTTAAGTCCCCCATCCTCCGTAACGCACACCGTTCCGTCAAAGCTATTTTTGACTTCAATCAGGAACATGTTATTCTTACAGTAGGAGGTGACGTTGATAAACCGTTCGGCCTCCGGGTCCGACCCACTCAGCACTTCGCAGGCTTCCAACGCATTATTCAGGGCATTGTTCAAAATGATGCTTAAGTCAAATACATCAATCCCATAGTCAGAGGGGAACAAAAATTCGCTGTCAAACTGGATTCCCAGGCTCTTTGCCTGCTGATACTTTCCATTCAGCACAACATCGGTCACCGGGTTCCCTGTATGGAAGTAGAAGTTCAGCGCATCCAGCGCAGTCCCTATTCCGGAAAAATATCCGGCCAGCTCCCCCTCCCCCTCCACGCTGACGCCCTGGGCGGCAAGCAGACTCTTAATGTCAAACAGGTAATTCTGCATATCATGCCGCATAGAGCGCACTCCGGTGTAGAGCTGTTCAATCTCCCGGATGTGAGCCTGCATCTGATCAACCTGGCTTGCCAAAAGTGCTGCCCGCTGCTTATCCTGCATAGAAGCAATGAGCTTTTGGTAGATATTATAAGCGTACAAAATACAAAGGATGGTGGTGGCAGCAACAAAAAAAATCAAAAAATACAGAGACAGGTCAAAAAAGGGATTGCCGCGGGCCGTCCATTTCAAAAAAGCCGGATTGACAAGCAGCGATCGTGACACATTGATAAAGGTAAAAAAAACAATCCCTGTGAATGCGGGCGACAACAGGAATAACAGTTCATTTCGTGGGATTCCCTCTTCCTCTCCGGGCGCAAAACGGGTCAGCTTTCTAACTGACAGAATCAATATAATGCAGGAGAGCAGCAGCATCAGGCATCCGGCCCAATCAACTCCAACCGTTATCGTCATTCTCCAGGATGCTTCCCCGGGATTCACGACCCAGGAATAGACTGGAAAAAGCGAGGGTGATGTCGAAACGTGAAAATATCCACACAGTTTCTCAAGGAACTGTTTCCCATACAGGTATAGAACGGAACATAGCTCATACAGCGCCAAAAAAGTAATTGACAAGTAAATACGCTTGCTGATCCGCCCCCGGCAAAAAAGAGTAAGCAGCCCAAACAGAAGGACCATGTCCAGCACCGGAAGCAATGGGGAGAGGGAGTCCGGTAAAAAGTTCTGCCAGCCACGGTAAAAGACGAGAAAAGAGAGTCCCGTCAAAAGACTGCTGCTAATCCAGTGTGGGATACGCAGCCGCGGCTTCAAACAGCGGGCCAATAGGCAGACCAGGCAAATGCCTGCCACTGCTGGAAACAAGAATGAAAGCTGTTCCGAGAGGGACGCATACTCAACGCCGTTCATAGACCTAAGCTGCTCCTCCGTATAGATTTCTTCCACCGGTACCAGGGAAACGGAAGGATTCTTTTCCACTCTCCAGCCATTCTCTGATTCCGGATCCGGCACCAACTGAAGGCTATTCAACTCTGAGCTATCTGACGGGCTGGGATTCTCTGAATCAGATACGGTCTGAATGTCAAATTCGTCCATTTTACAGTTCCTTTCCGCCGCCCAAAAACGCAGGTAAGCGTCTACAAAGGCGGCATATTTAAATTTTGAGGGAAGTTTTCGGTTTTAGTATTCTAGCTCTCCAAGCAGCAAAACCTGTTTATAATCATGCCAGCCATCAACAAGTACAAATCTCTTCCCGCACTCCGGGCATATGATTTCATCTGCCATGTAAAAACAGCGCCGTATTCCCTCAAGGCCGCCCTTTACCAATAAGGCATAATTCAGCCACCCCAGTGCCGCTGCGCCGCCAAATATCTCCGCTGTTTTAATCCTATTTAAGTTGTTATACTCATTTTCCGGATCGAAGAAAATAGCTGCGGCATTATCGAGACCGCCTCCGAACTCTATTTCGAGAAAAAAGTGTCTTTATTTTTTCAATATTCCCTGCTGTACCTTTTTGCTTAACGATGAACGTACTAATTTATAAGAAGCATACACAATATCTGCAAGTACATCCTGCGGGACATTACCATCCAGATATACAGTGCTCCAGTGCAGCTTGTTCATGTAGTAACCTGGCACGATGTCCTCGTACTTGCTGCGCAGCATATCACTGAAAGCAGGTTCCAGTTTCAAGGTAATAATAGGACGCCCGTTTCTGTCATCAATGCCGATATATGCGTACATCTTACCACATATCAGATACTTGTATGCCTGCCATGCAGTTTGAAATTCCTTTTCCGTTGAAGGCTGCTTTTGTAAGCATTCATCCAACCATTGGTAACTTTTCATACTGATGTCAGACCATGGTGTTACGCTGCTTATTATCTCCGCCATAATATATTCCCTTTCCAGGCTAAGCCTAACGATTCTGCTAACCGCCTAAACCTTATCTCTAATTCCAATTTTGGTTATGATGCAGTGTAGCTTCCTGATAAACCGATAATCATTTGCTCTCTACTATCTTCCGGCAAGAATTACATAACCTCGCTCAGTTTCTCGACAATACACCCTTTGCTCTCATAGTACTGAAGCATCTCATTGATTTTTCTTTTATCGTAACTGGTGATACAGTCAGACAGGACGTGAACGATATAGCCTCCTTTCGTCATATTGTAGCAAGTAGATTTTACACAGGCGATGGCATCCGCACCAGCAACATAAAACTCACCGATTTCATTTTCACTTACAAAAGCAGCAAACCCTTCGCTTGTCAACGCATTACCCTTGGTTTTCAAAAAAACATGTTCAGACACGATTTTCAGATCGGGAACCAGTTCAGCTCCATGTGTATCGGGCTTAAAGGTTCTTGTACCAGCAGATAAATTGTTATGCTTAATGTAAACGACAGGAATATCACTAACTACTGCCCAATCAACGGCTTTGTTGATATTTTCAATAATTTCCTTGTAATTCTTTGTAATGTCATTTTGAATGTCGATAACTACTAATGCTTTGTTTTTCATAATCTTACTCCTCAAATTTTATTATTTGTGATTAACTCCTCTATTATCTGGAATTTATTTATATAATTGCATTTTTAGCGTATCCTTCTTTCATGCATCGCGCATATTCTCTGAGTCCCATCATATCCTTTTTTAAGTAGAGTTTTTCCACTTCCTGATTATGTCCCACGACAATATCGCGATGTCTTTCCATAAACTGCTGCAAAATATAATCTACTGCCTTTTCGCTTATGGATATGCTTCCTCCTTTATGGTTTGCATAGCGCACCATCAAGCTTGTATCTGTTTTAATGACAGCATTGACCCGTGTTACTGACTTGTACGCCCAAACCACTTTTTGAACAGGTATCACATTAGCATAACAGGGGCCGTTTATACATGCGATGATATATTCTTCATCCATACGGCACCAGCCGCGCAGCTGCTCACCACTTTCCCATGTTTTCTTAAGGCTTGCAAACGTAACCTCCGGATTCTGTGTGGTGTTGGCATATCTTTTCAGGCTTTTTGCAAATACTTTTTCAGGGTCCTCCTTGATTTTTCTAACCAGCGCGGTAATTGTAAGGATTAATATAGTACCGCTGAAGATTTCCCCGTACAGTTTCATGGCCGCAGCAGCATTATCATTTTTTTATTGTTTTTCCTCCAATTATCATACATTTAATTCGTCTCCTGCAATTTTATATCCGGCCCGATTAAGAATGTCTAATGCCCTCTGGTAATTTTCTTTTTTCGTCAGCACATAGTCCGTATTATACGTGGAAATCACAAAAATTCCAATCTTATTTTCCGCTAAAATCCCCGAAATCTCAGACAGTATCCCAATCATTGAAAAATCCAAAACTCCTTGAATCCGAAACGCCATCCAGCCATCCTCTCTTTCCGTTACATTGGATGGCACATCTTCTGTTATACATACAAGGGACTTTTCTTCATCCGTCTTGCCGATAAAGCTATATTCTGAGTCTAACTTTACAAGTGAATAATCTGCAACCTTACATACTGAGAAATTATAATCCATTCTTTTTATTTCCATCATGTCTCCTTACCACAGTAAGGTATCACTTCCTTAACATCATAACAATAACCTGCGGATGTCCTTATTATGAAATGATAGTAAACTAAATAACGCCCCTGTCACTCCCGTACCTAAAAACATAACTGCCATGCCGCTGCCTGCTCCTGTTCCTGTCAATTGCTGCAAGACTTTTACCAGCGCCAAATCCGTCTTCATGAGCGGTTCCAGCACATAATCAGCCAGGAAACCGCCCATCAGAATCCCCACCGGAATGGTGCTAAACTGAAGGGCATTTCTCACTGCAAAAATCCTTCCTTGCATCTCATCCGGTACATAGCGGTATAGCAGGTCCATCTGTCCCGCATTGATAAATGCAATCGGCAGGCTGGCCGCTATGGCTGCAAGAGACCAGGCAACTGCATTCCTGCCTGCCCCCATCATAACATCACCCAGCAAAAACGAAAGCATCGTGGAACTATAAATCATTTTTACACTGTTCCCTTTTACTCTGCCCGATGAAACAATAAGACCACCCACAATGCCCCCGACTCCCATTGCTGCATTGACAACACCGAGTATCTCATGATTGTTTCCGCTTCTGGCTAATATCATGGGGGACAAAATGTTTTCATAAGTCAATCTGGAAAGAAAGTTTAAAAGTGCCATGGTAAGAATAATCATTAAAATTCCCTGATTACTCCGCAGATAGGCAAGTCCTTCCCTGGTCCCTGAAAACATAGAAGCCCTTTCCTTTTTTATTTTCTTTTCTTCTGGTATTTTTATTACAAATGCCAGCACAGCAAAAGCAAAAACGAAACTGACTAAATCAATGATAATTACCAGCGGCAATCCACCAAATGCATACAGTGACGCAGCCAGTATCGGGGCCAGGACTGTCACCAGACTACTGGAAAACGCATTCATTCCACTTACCTGCTTAATCCTGTCCTTTGGCACAATCCTGCCAATTGCAACGGCTGATGCCGGACCTTGAAAAGCATTCATAAAACCGGTAATCAAATTCACCAGGTAAATATTCCATATCAGAAGACCTCCGCTCATACTAAGCGAAAAAACAGCCGCCGAGCAGAGCGCCGCTATACTGTCCGATGCCAGCATAATCTTCTTTTTACTATGGCTGTCTACAAAAGAACCGGCAAATATACTGGCAATAATATACGGAATATAGTGAAAGAACGACATAAGCGAAACCGTCATCGCCGATCCATTTTGCTCATAAGCCCACAAAATCAATGTAAAACCCGTCATAGCACTGCCAAGCTGGGACAATGCCTGACTAAACCAAAATACAATATAATTTTTCAAACCGTGATTCATTGGTTCATTCCTTTACTATCTGGTTTCCAAACCGCTGCATCGGATATTGTCCAATTCTTCCGCTGATAAACATCCGGCCTCGTACAGCCGCATATATTCTTTGGATACATCCGAATCAAACGGTTCCCCCTTTTCACATTCCCGCTGATTTTAGTGTGTCCCCGTATGGTTACGCTTTTTCAAACGGTCAATTTTGATTTTTTTATTCTGCGTTTTCAAAAATACAGTCAGCTCCTCCACTTCATCCGCACTCAACCCGCTTTTAAAAATTGGTACAAACTGCTTATTCTTTGTCTGTAAAACAAAAATATGATCGGTTTCAAAAATACGTTTTAAACTGGTATACTTCAATTTCCCTTCCGCATGACTGGTTAAATTCAGTACCACAACTCCCTCTTCATCAAACCAGGTGGTATACTGATATTCTGTAACTCCGTTAAACTCCTGCATAACGCATAAATTATTTTTTATGGTTATTCTCTTAAATAGAAAGAGCTGCCATAATACAAGAAATAAACCAAAGGAAAAGAAAACAGCTGCAAGCGCAGAATATCCTGCAGCACTGAATACGAGGCAGAGCAGGAAACAAGAAATTGCTGCTCCTTTTTCTGATTTTAAAATTCCCTTTTTCGCTACCTCCTTCAATACCATTTCATCAAGTACACCTGTTGTTTTAAATAATTCCATCCTGAACCGTCCCTTCCATATAGTTCCGAATCATGGAAATATACAGCTCTCTCTTTCTCAGTGAGAGGCGGTAACTATCTCCATTTTTCATCTGGATGAATATACCCGTACTGAAAAACACGACTCGGTAGGGCGTCACCGATTGAATTTCAGAATACGGAATTTCAAACTTGACTCGCAGCTTTTCAATCACTCCATTCCCGACAAAAATGATACGCCGATTGGTAAATATGTACTTTCCTGGAACCTGTTTTCTTAAAGAGCCGGGAGTCTCCCAGCAATCTCCACCTGTTTCCTTTATGATTTCCTCTCCAATGAGTAATTCAAAATCTTTCATGGGTGCTTCCTCCTCACTAACCATTCACTCTCTTTGCAAATTCCTTTATATAGGACTTAAACTTTTTGTTGTCCTCGGGCTGCATCATGAGTGGAATTGCATACTCTGTAACTGTCATTGTAAAAAAACGGTTGCTGTCTTTAAAATAAAAAGAGACTTTCCCCATGGCTCCCAGCTTCACTTCCTTTAGCATCTCCGTTGTAATATGTAAAATAAATTCCCGGTCCACCTCCATCTCTGTCTTAGAAGGACAAGGCACCGCCATAATATACATCTCATTTTCCCTGTAACGGACAATAAAATTTGGCAGAGAGGCATAACCAGTCTGTATTCGGTCATAACCTTTCACCGTTGATATTGCATCTTTTGCCCCCTGGCCCATCACAATTTCAAATCCAACGGTTTCCGGGACCGCTGCTTCAGAACCTTCTCTCACTGCCTGAAGAAACTCTTCGTATTTTCTCTTTGTTTTCTTTTCCGTTGCCTTAATTAAAACGAGTGCTATTGCTAATGTAACACATAAAAATAAAATTAAATACATGGTTTTTCTCCTCAATATTGTTCTTCATTTTCCCTTTGGAACTCCTGGAAATTTCCGTCCTGCACCTTTCCGGCAAAAAGGCCAAAGCCAACGCCGCCATTTTTCTGCCCAGGCATGATCTTCATAGTACTCATAACTTCTGCAAAAATACAGAGCTGCTTCCTCAAATCTCCGTTTTCGGAGTCTCCTCCTGCCTTTTCTTTCGTATCGGTCCAGCCAGCCACCGATTATTACAGAGAAGGCAAAACAGAATATAAGAAACATTCAAATCGTCAGCTCCGACCAGTCAAAGCTGACCGATAGACAGATGGAGCCAATAAAGACACCGACAATATAGATAACATTTTTTATAATATTCAGTGATTCACTTCCGCTGCCAGGTTTTTGATATATTTCATAAATGCCCCATACTGTTCGGTCTGCGGAGCGCTGTGTCCACATCAATTCTTTTCCGTGAGGAATATTTAGCTGTCATAATATACATTTCATCACCGCGATAGCAGATGATGTAGTTGGGAAGCGAATCATAACCGCTTTGGATCCGCTCATCTTTTATAGCGCACAATCAGTATCGCTGCCAGCACGGCAATAAGGATAGGGCCTCCCACAAATGTAATTAAAATACATATAACTCCTGTTTCTGCCATTTTCTTTTCCTCCTGCTGCTGTAATATATTTATACTTTATAAACTTCTCAGTCATGGTATCAGATACCTCTGCCTCATAATCATTTTCCCACTACCATGATGTGCTTCAAAAAATCCATGAAATTCCCGAATGCTTCTGAAAACTCCCACTGGCCCATGCCATGAAGCCCAAAATAGACAGGTGATTCTTCCATGGAAAGATCAATGCAAAACGGATCAGCACTCCGGTCCGCAATCACAAGATAATCTTTATTCCAGGAATCAATGTTCCTTTTTTCAATCGAATTATAACGGTAACCGTCCTGACATTTGATGAGATTATGGGCTCCATATAGAGTAATGGAACCATATCCCTTCATCTTTAAATCTGCTATAACAGGCGAAGCTTTGAGCAGAAAATCCCTGTAGTCCGCCGGTAAATGCCATCTCTGATCAATCTGTTCCATATCGGACGGCTCCGCCTGAACCAGCCAATTCGTTGGATTAGCCAGATTTTGTTTTTTCTCCCGTTTCTGCTTCAGCTTTTTATCAATTTTTGAATAAACCTTTTCTGAGGCTGTTTCCGGGGAATCCAGACAAATATGGCGGACTGGCTCTGCGAAACCCTTCCCGCAGGGGAATCCCTGTTCAGCCCATTGCCGGATAGCTCCATAATCAATGTCACTTTCTTTCCAAAATCCCGGATCCATAGGTTTTCCCTGTTCAAATGTGTTATTGGTTACCTTCGACAACTGCATGATAATGTTTGCTTTGCATTCCAACGGGAAGTCATGAATGAATACAAATGGGATCAGCGCTTTACAGGCGGCTTTACCGACTGCTTTCACGTATCCCCCGATTCCCCAGTATGCCTTACTGCTGTCCCCTGACTGGATACAGGACATGAAAAAGTCACTGTAAGCGGAATCCGGCTTATCCATCAACTCAACAACCTTACCCACCGCAAACCCACGATGAAACTCAACCAAACCGTTGTCACCATACCGCATAAGCGCCGCTATAACCTGGTCTCTGTTTTGTTCATTGATTCTTTTCACAAGATAAAGGATTGTGTTGCACGCAGCGCCACCGTCTGTCGTCTGTTCCAGCTTTTCTATCTTTTTCTCTAATAAATCCATAAATTACCCCTCTATTCCAACACACCATTTTTAATCTGGTAAAAAAAACGCTTCCGCCATAAAAATAAAATACCAGCATAGGTACTCTTTAACCAAATCGTCCGTCCAACTGAGTATACATGAGAACAAGAAACGCCATAGACATGACCCCCTGTATAACGGACCGGAGTTTTTCCACAGAAAAGCCCCGGTATTCCCTTCTATTGCCTAAAAGGATCTGATGTTCACCATTCTCTGCATATGGAAACAGCCTGCGTCCCATCATAGGACTGACCGCCATATACCGGATCAATTCCTCTTCAGAATAATGAATTCCTCCTTCTCGGTCTTGTTTAGCTGTCTTTTTTACAATTGTAAGGTAAAACTTGATAAATGCTGCGATTCTAAACTTTGGGCGAATGACATATCCCGCAGCCAGCGTATAGCCATAAGCAAACAGTGGAACAATTCCCACCGCGCAGTTCAAAAATTACAAATAAAACCACCCGGAAATTTTCCCAGATGGCTGATAAAACTTCACGATAATTCCCCATAAAATTCAAAAAATTCTCAATATAATTATACTGCCTGACAGAAAATGGCGTTGGTCTTTTCATGGCATTTTCATAGCCCATTCATTACAACTATGCCGCAGATTCTTACTGCCCGAATCATTGTCCGTCCATATTTTCAGCCCGCCCAGATAGATTTCTGTCCATCTTTGGAAACTGACCAGTTCATCTGAGACCTCCAGTCATATCAATGATATCGAAGTAACATCATGATCCGTGCTGGCAGCCAAAAGAACTCCTACGCGATTAAATGATTTCCCTCACAGATATCAAAAATACCGTAGGATCAATCTCTGCTATATACCACACCGTTTCATCTTGTCCAAAAGAATTTATCCTGATTATTTTGCTGCTCTCTTTTAAATTATTCCCATAAAAGTCCAGATAGCTCTGTAAAACCGGATACTGCTTTTTCAGTTTTTCAATCACTTTTGGATTCTTGCTTACCGACTCATATTCATAATACTGGAACCGTTCAAAAGAGCGGTCATACAAACGCTGTAATTCATCGCAGAACTCCACATTGGATAACACCGCACACTCCTTAGCCTGATAATCGTAACCAGTATGAAAGTACGATTCAAATTCCGTATTTTCTATACATTTATATTCCATTGCATCTTCGTCACAGGAATTTAATAAGTCAATCAGCAACAGGATTGTCACATAGTCCTGCTTTTGAAATACGGTAAGGTCCATGTGCCGGAAACGGCTGAATTCTAAATCCACATACCAGCCATTCACACCAAAGATTTCAACCGATTCTGAAGATATAAAATATTGCTTCTTCCACTCTTCAATTTTTTGAAAAAGCAGACTCCATTTATCAGAATTGCTTTGACCGGAAATCTTTACTCTGTCTGATATAAAATCCAACATATAATGGCCAAAATTGTTGACATTTAAACTTTCTTTCTCATTCCGTTCCATATATCCCTCGCTTTCCCTTCCAGCCTGACATCTTTCCAATAAATTCTGGTTTCCTCAATTATTATAATCCGCTGCCTTTTTATGTTCCTGCACATTCATGTGTTTGAAATTATAGGAAGCCACGACCGCGTCAATGCCACCCCCCCCCTCCACCCCAACCACTCCCTTTTTTTCCTTTTCATTACATTTCCCCGCCTTATTCATAGCAAATACTCTGCATTCCAGTTTCCCTATCATAGCATGAAAATATCATCAGAATGTCACAATCAAAGACGGCACCTACTTCCTTGGCGGATAAGATGCCGTTTTATATCATAACCCTAATCAGCCCAAGCCTTTTCCCTCTTCAAATGGCGTGATTGACTTTACTGCGCTCTTTTCAGTCATATCTTCAAAATATCTTACTTTCCCAGCCAGTGAATCCACTCCAATCAAGAGGGCGCGTCCTTCCTTATGCTGGATTACCACTGCTATGGTATCGGATGAAGCTGCTGCACTGCCGAGAACCTTTAAGCTGTCTTTTGCTGCCAGCTGATGGGATATCACGAATTGTCTTGCTGTCTCTTCTGCGGACTGTGCAGTAATCGGCATTTCACTTTTTTCCCAATCCACATAACTTAAATGGATTCCTTTCACCTCTCCCTCCGCATGAAAGGATACATCATACATCGGTTTTGTCTCGATATTTTCCATATCAATCACAGTGTCTGCCGAGATTTCACCAAAGTTAAGCTCCTCCGGAAGGAATGTAACGACAGTCTGCTGCTCTGCCTCGTATTCCGGCATTGCGTCCATATACTGTACACTGACAGAATATCCTGTTGTATCCGTCATATGAACCCCAAAATAATTCTCCAGGGCATCTTTTGCCAGTTCAACAAAGGCAGCATCCGATTGAGGCTTTCCGTTTTCCTTCGCATTTACTGAAGTTTTCAGTATATCCCCGCCGGCAGTAGCTGCCCCTGACTGCCTTCCCGCTTCATTTGCATATGCGCTCCCACAACCTGACAGGCTAAGTATAAGCACTCCCGCGCATAAGATGCCTGTGACTTTTTTCATGTTTCTTCTGTTTCCCATTACAATCTCCTCGTTTTTATTATATTTACCAGGTGACCGGTATGCACTTATCTTAGCCGGGAATTGTATCATGATTGTAACATCGGAAATATGATTGTAAATTTCGTTCCCACCTTTACTCTGCTTACCAGTTCCAGTCTGGCATGATGAATCTTTACGATATCCGAACAGATGGAAAGTCCCAGCCCTACTCCGTCATTTCTTCTGCTCCTAACCTTATCTGCCATGTAAAAAGTTTCAAACACTTTGTCCTGTTCTCCCTCCGGGATTCCTTCCCCTTCGTCCTCAATCTCTATCATCGCCTCCCCTGCCTCTCGCCGTATAGAAATCTGTATGGTATCCCCCACGTTTGACGCTTTCCTTGCATTATCCGTCAGGTTCCCGAGTAGGTTTAACAGCAGTTCTCTCTCTGCCCGTATCATAACCGGCCCCTCCGGAACCTGTACGACCAGTTTCATCTGTGCCTTTTGAACCGATGGCTGCAGAATGGTTTCCGCCTCCATCACCACCTCCCGTAAATCACAGGGAACCAGCTCAAAGCTGTGATGTTCTAAAAATACGAGTTGAAGCATTAGTTCAGACAATTTTTCAATCCGTTTTCCCTGTTTAAAAATACGCTCCCCCAGTTGCTGCGATGCGTCCTGATCGAGATCTGCAGATCGCAGCAAATCAGCGTATCCTACTACCGCTGTCAGGGGAGTGCGAAGTTCATGTGAGAAATTATCAATGAAACGCCTTTGTTCCTCTGTTGTCTTTTCTAATGCGAATATTTTGTCTTCGACGGCCTGCGCCATTTCATTATAACGCGCCGCCAATTCACTGATTTCATCGTTTCCCCGCACTTCCACAAGCTCCGTATAATTACCGCTGCCAATTTTTCTGATTGATTCGGTCAGAAGGCGCACAGATTTTGTCAAATGTCTGGATATCCCATACATTCCCACAGCCAACACGGCGGCTGTTACAAAAAAGAGGCCAAAAAAGTACCGGTACTGCCGGCTGCGATTCTGCACAAAGTCTGTAATATCCATAAAACAGGCAGCTCCATATGTCTGATATGGTAACGTAAACAGGCTGGAAAGACGCAGAAACTGTTTCTCTCCATATTGCAGAATCTTATACTGCGGAGTGTAGGTCACTTCTTGGGGCGGCATAACCGGCAGCTCCAAATCAAGATTGGAGTATACCTCCTGCGCATTTTCACCATCCTCTGTAATCAGATAATACATCCCCCGGATTCTGGGCCGGTTTTCCATATATTCCCGGATATATTCATTTGTCTTTCCAATCCCCCGCCTCGAATCGCGGACGCTGCTGGTATAAATATACCAGTTTAAACCCTCCGTGATACTTTTTTGTTCTTCTGAGAGCTGGTTCAGGTTCAGTTCAAATACCTGCCGCGTATTCTGTTCAATCAGCAAAACACCGGTCCCAAGAAAAATCACAAGGAAAAAGGAAAGCGGCCACAGACAGAATCTCTGCCATAATTTCACGTCTCTGACACCTCCAGCCTGTAGCCCACATTTCTGACAGATACAATCGAATGCTCCAGCCCCATCTTCCGTTTCAGGCGCTGCACATGGATATCCACCGTCCGGCTGTCCGGATCGAACTCCCCGCCCCACACTTCCTCATAAATGCGCTCCCTGTAAAGGGCAATATTCCGGTTTCTGAGAAACAGCAGAAGCAGATCATACTCCTTAGCTGTGAGTTCCACCGGGCGGCCGTCTTTTTCGACCGTCTTTGACTCCATATCAACCTCTATTCCTGCAACAGCAATCTTATCCCGGCTTTTACCATACCTTCTCAGAACAGCTTCCACGCGGGCCGTCAGCTCTGCCAGCTCAAACGGTTTGGTGATATAGTCATCTGCTCCCAGCTTAAATCCCCTCACCTTATCTTCCAGCCTGGTCCTTGCCGTAATGAAAATCACAGGAGTATTGTAGTTTTTGATATATTCCATCAGTTCATAACCATCTGCTCCCGGCAGCATGATATCGAGGAGAATCAAATCATACCGCTTCTCCTCCAAAAGCCCGGCCGCCTCGGCGCCATCATAAACACATTCACACTGGTACCCCGTTCTGGTAAGCCCGGCCGATATGATATCTGCAATCATTTCTTCGTCTTCTACAATCAGAATTTTCATAGCACATCTCACCTCACAGTAAAATTATTAATATATACTCTTTACAACACACCGTAACTCAATGCTGCACATGGACTTGTTCCTCGAGTAAAGGTATAGGTTAACAGAGAAATGTATCATGTTTGTAACATAATAAAATCAAATTACTGTTTGAACTTTAGAATTCAAGAAAGGGACTTATTTACAGTCCCTTTTCTTCTCACTTGACGATTGTCAAGAATCTCTCTTTAAAAAATGGAGGTATGCGTCAACAAATTCTGTGTATCTGTTTTTCGCTAAAATAAGATTCGTACCATCTGACAGCACAATGTTTTTCCTGTCATATTTCACCACCTTCTCAAAGTTTACCAGATATCCGCGGTGGCATCGGTAAAACCGGCTGTCAAGACGCTGTTCTAGCTCAGCCATCGTTGCATATATTTCTACAGCTTCTTTTTCTGTATGAATGATGACCTTTCTAAGGTTACTCTCTACATATAAAATCCGACTGGGAATAATCCGGAAATGACAAGATTTCGTATGGAAGGTCAGAGCTTCTTCTGTCTGCCTGGAACACTCTGAAACAGCCGTCAGGAGTACCCTTTCAAATTTATTTTCATCTAAAGGCTTTAGAAGATACTGAAAAGCAAAAAGGTCAAGAGCCTCAAATACATATTCATCATAAGAGGTAATAAAAATAACTGCCGGACTGCGTGAAAAATCAGCAACGGGATTGTCACGTAATTTCCGGACTGTCTCCAGCCCATCTTCCCCCTCCATCTTAATATCCATTAGAATAATATCAAAAGCTGCCTGGCTCTTTAAAAGCTCACTGCCTGCCTGATAGCTTGTAACTTTACATTCAGGCAGAATCTTCTGACATAATTTTTCTAAGTAAGTAAGCATGTGGATATCATCATCACAAATACCAATAGACAGCATAACGATACCTCCTGACAAAAAGTTAAGTATTTACCACTTTATAGTTTTATCATAAAGAGGAATTCTATGTAAAGCCCAATTCACGAATGGGGTATGATTATGTAATGAATGAAAAGGGCATGTGGATGCGAATCGCTTTATACATTTAACACTTTAGCACGCTCTACAACCTTTGCATAATTTAATCCATATTGCTTTGCTACACCGAAGGCAGATATCTCCCATATTTCATCATACAATTTCTGTCGATTAATTTTTATTGTAACCTGCACTACTATCTACATTTCCTTCTTTTGTTCTATAGCAAAAAGCGAAAACGCATATTCAAACAAATCAATGTCTCCTATTTTGCGTCTTCGCTTAATATAAAAACCAGGTTATTCTTCATTTCCTGAAATTGCTCAATAATTGTTTGCAGATTTTTCTCTATATCTTGAACCTGACCCTCTGTAGTTTTCCGTATTTATATGCTATCAAACATTCCCCGATAATGTGATAACTCCAACTTACTGAATATGATTAGTCCCGTTCTTCATTATGAAGCGCATATCCTATTGATAAAAGGTTGTTTTTCATACCAATACTAACCGCCATCAAAGATATACCTAAATATTCTCCTGCCATCTTACATGTAATTTTGGATGCTTTGCGTATATCATCTGTATATCTAACTTTACTTATCGGACCACTCAATTCGATATTCCAATACTCGTCCCAACAGCATCTCAGGCTCGACGCAAAATTCATGAGCTAACACCCTTAAATTATCATCAATCAAATTCAAGTTATCTTTTACAAATTTTTCAAGCGTCTCTCCATGCAAAAGAATTTCACTCACCCCGTTTGGCATTGCTCCTAATTTTTTCATTAATGCCTGAGAAGGATAATTATCTGAATCAACTCTGCTGCGAAACACCTTTTTTCCTGTCAAAACATACAATTTATCAAACATAAGAGAAAGGGCCTCATACCCATAACCATGGTATCTATATTTTTCGAACAACTCGATTGCCACTTCCCAATATAGCGCCGTCAAATCTTTAATAGCGCAATAACCTAAAAATTCTTTAGTATTCTTTTTAATGATTGCATAATATGCTGAGATATCCTCAAAACAGGATTCCCAAAACTCCTTTACGAACTCCCGCTCTTTAAAAGCATATTTCATACAGGAACATTCATAAGCTACACCCACGTAATCATCATAATCCCTATCAGAAAATGCTCTGAGTATAATCTTCTCATTTTCAGCCAATATACAGCCCGGTGCAGGAAGACAGGTTTTAACAAAATTCTCATGTCGATTTTTTTCGAATGAAAAATCATGTCTATAATTCGAAAGCATACACTTTAAATCAGCCCACATAACTTCTGCTTCTTGCTTTTTTCCCTCTTTTTGCAAAACCGACATATCTTTAAACTGTGAATCAATATCATCGAGCAGTTCATTTACCATTAGCTGACTTAATCTATGTTTTTTTCCATCTTGCATATTTGAGCTCCATTCATACAGAACCGTAAATATTTGACTATACAATCAACAGACTTTAAACTTTTAATATGGCTGTCTTTCAAATATTATTGCGACATTATAATTGCATATTTTAAGCTTCAAATTTTATGCTTTAGCCAATAAGCAGCAGGTCTCGACATTTGTTGAGTGGATAAAAATGATGGCAAAAAGACAAAATTCTACCTAAGTGTAAACTACACCAAAACAATTTTCAAGAAAAATAATAGATACGAATATACAACTATTTAATAGCTTTGAATATCAAAATCATCTCATCGGTTGCTCTATTTCTGCAATACTTAGTAGAGAATCTTTAAAATCCGTAGGATACAATTTCGATAATTCATACTCAGATACTCCAATTGACTCACTGGACTATTCAAGTACATATTATGCATGTACAATATCCTTTTCTTTACATATCAATAAAACCAATTATCAGAGTTAAGTATGTGATTTGCCGTTGCAACATATGTTCCTAACTGTCCAATATTACTGGGGTCAAATCGATCCATCATTTCAAGATTATCACTACACTTATCTATAATATATTTATGGTATCCCCATAGAATATTAAATAATTGTCCCAAACTTGGAGACAATTTGTAACATACAACAAATAAATTTTCACATATAGTGTGAAAAGCTATACTACTTAAACTTTTCAGGAATCCACTACCTCATTTTTTTCGTTTTCATTACAATAATATCTTTTCACAAAGACTAGTAAAACAGAAGTATTTCACTATTGACCTTAGTTGCATCCTTTATTTACATATTACGGAAACGTTTGTTTAATCCCAGAATCTATCTTGCGTAATTTTTATCAATTTTTATTAACTGGCCCATTAAACCTCCAATATTTAGTTTTAACAATTGCATTGATCATGTTAAATTTATGTAACCTCCACCCAACCAATCAAATCCACGCTATACAATATACTATCGAGTTATGCCGTTGCTATACGCCTAATGAAGGATTCTGGTCTATTTAATATGTAACACTTCGCAACAGCTGATAGCTCTGACTTTGGATTAAGCATTTTTCGTAATTCTTGAATTTGGTCTTTGATTTCGTCTCTTATTAACACATTATAATTATTTTCTTTATCTGACATGAGCTTAATTATTTTATTAATCCTTCTTTTGCAATCATTTTGAATTTCGACTCGAGCATCAATGAGCGATGGTGCATTAAGATTATAGACACGCACTGATAAGTAAACCCTTTGAGCCTCCCAGGATAAATCATCATCACAAGCTGGATACACCTTACCATCCTCTCCAAAAGTCAGCCATAAAACATCATCTTCAACAGTAGGATCTAAAAGGCCTGTCCATTCTTTTTCGACATCGTCTAATTTCTGAGCAATCATTGACCCTTTCCTTAGAGGGAAATACGCATTTTTACTAGTATTAGGTATAGAGCCACTATAACGATAGTTTTCCCAAGCAAAGGCTAACCACCAGTACGGTTCTGGATTATTATCAGTTTCAATGTTACAATCTTTTGTTAATTTTTTTGTTTCATTTTTAGGTCTAAAATGATCTACATGGTATACAGAAGCAATATCATGTGCTTCTGTATACCAACATTTTCCATATGAAAGAGTTGCTAAGTGCGCTTCTAATTTTCTCCAGTAGTCACTATGTTTCTCAATATATTTTTTTCGCTCTATCTCTGGCAAAAGTAACAGTTGCTTTGTCAATTCTCTACCTTCGTTAATGAGCTCTTGCGAAGGAGGGTTGTTTTTATAGTCTATAAATATCATAATTTTTCTTCCTCTAAAACCTCATCCAATATTTCGCTTATTAAAAAATCCATATCAGATATTTCAGATTTAGACAACTCCCTATTTTGATATTCTGGCCTAGAAAATAACTTTTCAATAAATTTTTCATATAAAGGATCACGTGTTGATTGTGAAAAACCAAGTTGTTCTAATTCTTTGGTAAGTTTTATAAGTTCTTCTTCCTCTTCATCTGAGCGTTCTTTCTTGTATGTTAATTGCCTTTTTCGATCAAGTTGTCTCTGCGTTTCCTTATCAAGTGTTGTTGGTAAATCAAACAATTTTGTAAGAAGTCCAGAAACCCCCAGTCCTTTCGGATCCACTTCCGGTTGATGGGTTGTGGTTACATGCTCATACTGTTCAAAAATTGTAACAGCTTCTTTAGGAAGTCCTCCAATAACAATCGGATCATGAGTGGAAATAAAAATCTGGCTATTACCTGTTTCACCAACAACTCGACGAATTAAAGATAGATAATCAAACTTCCAAGCTGGATTAAGATGTGTATCTGGTTCATCTAAGAAAAAAATTGATTCTTTTGATTTTGTAAATTTTAATAACCCAAGAACAGTTAATAATTGCTGCTCTCCCTCGCTTAATTCATTGAACGTAATAACCGTACCATCCGTCTTTCTCACTTTAATCCGAATTTCTTTTATTAAATCGGATAAATAAGTACTTTCAAGAAACTTAAAAAACTCAACATTATTGCCATAATGTTCTGCTAATTGCATCAATGCATTCTGATCTTTTAGAAAAAGATATGTTACCTCATAACGTGTACTAATAAAGCCCTCTTCATACATTGCCATCTCTTTAATCGGAGCTAATGAAAGCCTATATAACTCGTCTAAGAACAACCTAACAACCCCACGTGCCCCCCAAAATTCAGATTTTTCATAAGGCCCTTTCTTGTCCCATGTTGGCTTTTTTAATACAAATAGTATCGATTCAACAGCTTCAATATCAAGATACTCTTTAAGAAATCCAAGAGATTCACTATCATAAAAAGAAAAAAATGCAAGTAACACAAAATTACTATGGATCATTCTAGCATAAAATAAAGGTCTTAATACCTGATCTTGTCCATTCAAGAGCGCATTATAAAATTGCTTTTGATGTTTAAAAAAATGCTTTTCCAACCGATTACTAGGCCCTGAATAGTATGCAAAAACATGTGCAGGCAAATAACTATTATCCTGATGCCACTTTTCGTAAAAAGCTTTCTTGGTTATCTTTTTTCCATTTACAAAAAATACTTGTTTTTTTGTTTTACTATTACTCTCTACGTGGATTGAATAACCATTACAATAGTAGTCCATATCATATGAAAATTCGTTAGTAACTGTTTTAAGATCTAAATCTCGAAAAATAATAACCAATGCCTCTATAAAGTTTGACTTACCAGCACCATTTTTACCTATAAAAATATTGGTCACTTGCTTTTCGTCTAAATCTACCGTAAAATCTCTTAAATTTTTAAATGATTCTATATGAACCTTATCGATTCGCATTGTCCACCGCCTCTAAATATACTTTATTCCCATTACGAATTTCAATGATAATCGAATTCTCTATCAGTTCTTTAATTTGTAAATAAAACTCATCTATATCTAATTTTGTTTTTCCTTTCAACTCTTCTGGGGTAAGTCTCCCAAATTTTTGAAGAGCTTCAATAGCTGTTAATGACATCTCATATATCTCCTTTGAAATTACAGCAACATTTCTTTTTGGTTTAATATTATCTTCTTCCGATAAGATTTTAATAATTAAAGAATACGCAGATTCTTCATTTGGATTATTTGTACCTAATTGTCCACAAAAAGCTTGATGTAAAATAGCTTTTTTTATGATATCAATATGTTCTATAACTCTTAAGATAACGTCTTTAGCCCGATTCTCAATATCTACTAGATAATTTATCAAAGCTACTATCTCTAGTTGCTCTAGCATAGGAGGAACTTTTACAGGAAATTCTTTAAGTTGTGTTGAATTAATAGATGCTAAATTAGTTGTCTGTTTTGAACACCTTAAAAAATAATCTTTTCCATATTTGCTCCCTGCTTGATAAGATAAGAAATAGGGATTTAGTATACCTTCATCTGGACGTACTACGAATATATGATTTTGATGCAAACAATTGGGAATTTGCTCCTCCCAAACCGTTCCACGACCTAATTTATCAAAATCACCTCCTTCTGTAAAAAGCACATCACCTTTTCTCAAAAGATATCTACTAACTTTTCCAACCTCGATTTCAATTTCTTTTATTTCTTCTAAATCAAGAAAGCCATCTTGAACATTTGCTACTCGTAAATATGGTAACTGTACAGTTTCACCGGTATTATGTTTACCTTTCATTACTCCAGTCTGTAAGGTTGCAACATCGATTAATGTTTTTACTTTCCAGTCCTCTAATTCAATATTATGATTTTTACGCCATTTTTCAGTAAGTTGCCCACAAAAAGCTTTCTGTAGTATAATATCCTTACGCTTTTCAAAACTTTCCAATACATTGTAAACATTTTCTATAGCCTTATCTAACTTAGAAAATATGCTTTTAACAATTTTTACTATGCGCTCCTGCTCAGAAACTGGAGGAAGTGGAAAAGGCATAGAAAAGAATAATTCTTTATTAAGATGTGGTATTGCGGAACCTTTTTTATTATTCTTATACAAATCCTTTTTTGATGTGATAAAAAGTAACAAATATTCATCTGTAATATTATCACTTATTTTTAATACTTTAAACGTACTCCCCATATATCCATCTTCTGGTACAGTAAATATTTCTCCCGAATTTTCACCATCTACAAGGATTACCCTTGTTCCTTTTTTTATATACTTTCCTGAATTAACTAGCTTTTTTTCTTTTTTTCCTCGTAAATATCGTACTTCAAAATATGGTCCTGTCAAATCATTTCTTTTTTCACCATCAGAAAGAGAACATACCAATCTTTGTCTAACCCAACACCAATTTTCTGGAAGTACATAAGGTTCTTCTTCTGTTTGAACTAAAAATACATCTAATCGCTGATTTAAAGTGGAGATATCCGCTTTTTTATTTCTCTCCATTAACTCTTTACCTCCAAAGCAGCTAGTTCTTTAACTATGTTCATCAGTAAATCTATCGCTTCCTCTAAATCGGCAATACATGCTTCTATACTTTCTACTGGTTCTGGTAAATCACCACAATTAGATATCAAAGAATCTCGCATAAGACCTAAATCTAAATTATTACCATTATTCTCAATTTCTCTTCTGGTAAATACGCTCCAACGTTTATCTTGTACTGTGTTCCGATTAATAGCCATATATGCTTTCTCAAACCCTTCGAAACATTCAACATTCAAAGGATTGTTCTTTCCAAATGACGGCATATTAGTTCTTAGATCATAAAACCATACCTCCTTTGTATTATTTGTACTCTTTTTACCCCGAGTAAAAAATAGTACACTCGTCTTAACACCTTGAGCATAAAAAATGCCTGTAGGAAGACGTAGAATTGTATGAAGATTACACTTTTCCATAAGATTACGACGAATTTTATCACCATCTCCTTCAGAAAAAAGAACATTATCAGGTAAAACAACTGCTGCTCGAGCTTTATCATCACTTTTTAAACTATGATAAATATGTTGCAAAAAATTTAGCTGTTTATTATTTGATGCAAAAGCAAAATCCGAACGACTTGCAATTTCACCACCTTTTTTAGTCCCAAAAGGCGGATTAGAAAGAACCACATCAAGATTTTGCATCTCTTCTTTCTGCCCATATTCGTCTGTCAATGTATTACCACAGAATATCTTCCCGTAAATATTGTGTAACATTGCGTTCATCAAAGCAAGACGATGTGTGTCTAAAACAAGTTCACAGCCAGTAAAAGCAGAATACATCTGAAACTGCCGTTCTTCTCCTGACAATAGCTGTAAATTATTAGTGCGCTCCTTTATATAACGATCAGCTGCTATCATAAAGCCAAATGTACCGCAAGCTGGATCATTGCACTTTTCTCCCGGTTGTGGTGCAACTAAACGAGTCATTACATCAATTAAGGGGCGTGGTGTAAAGTACTGACCTGCACCAGATTTTTTTTCATCTGCATTTTTAGCTAATAAGCCTTCATATAAATTTCCAAGTCCTTCTTCCTTAGCAGAATACCAATCCAAACTATCTACTGTCTGAAATATAGATTCTAGATTAATAGGATTTTTAATATTTGATACTGCATCTTCATAAATTTCACCAACACGTCCCTGACAATGTTTTCCAAACAATGATAACATTCTAGTGTAATATTTCTTTAATTCAACGCCAGACTTAGATGCTAAACTATCCCACGAATATTCGATTATCTCCTGTTTCTCTTGATTCTCAATAGTTTCTTTTCCTCTTTTAGGATTTTTCAGTAAAACAATCTCCTGAGCAATATTTTTTTCTGTATTTGTTTCTTTGGCCATTTTCAGAAATAATATATACGTTAATTCTGTAACATACTGATGATAAGTTATTCCATCATCTCTAAGTACATTACAGAGATTCCATAGTTTAGCGACAATTTCCTGATTGGTCATTTAATATATCCTCCGTCTTAACAAAGGTAACTCTTCCAAATAATACTTTAAATCGAATTGGAAGTTTCCTTTTTATTTAATAAATCTCAATATATTTAAAGTTTATTAGGCCCATAATAGTAATTTCAAAAACGTTTCCTCTTTCTTGTAGTCAACTACAACTGTTATCCCAATAATTAGGATACACAAGCATCACCTCACAATTATCTTAACGATAGTATAGCATATCAAATCATAATATCATATGACTTTTTATTAGTACACTTTTTTAAATGTCTGTAACATTTCCATTAAGCATATAAGTATACTTTCCCAAAATACTAAACTGTAATCAACCAAACCTTTATACGTTCCAAATTTTAGAAAGATTTATATTATGTATCAAAAAAGTTGTCGGCTCATAACCACTTAGCCGAACAGCCAAAGCCTAACGTTCTACTACAATCGTCAACATGACTAAATTCTCTGTTCTGATATTAATGATACTGTGTTCCGAACCCCTTTTTCAAATATGACAGATGCCTTCCGCTAGCCATTCCTCCTCTCCATTACAAATGCCACCCTCCGGAAAGGATATAATTTAAATCATCGCTAGTATCATTTCTGTAGGTGCCGATTGAAACACCTAGATGGATTCTGCTTGATATGATTTTCCCATGTTCCTATATATACATTCTGACGGAAATTGTACCGGTCTTTCCATCCCTGACACTTCCCGATCTTCTATACCCTTAAAATTAATCAGCATCTTCACTCCCCACTCTCTTTCTAATAGATTCCTTTTGTTCACTATTTTCACAAAACACTATCAGGTACTCCTGCTCCCCAGTTTCTTTCTCTGTCATGCTGTTTTCAATACGAAATTCTTCCGCCCGGTAGAATGCCACAGCGCCTGTATTCTTCTCATATACATGCAACGACAGCCACTTTACCTCTGAAATCAGCTGATGGCCGATCCCCTGTCCCCAGTGTCCCTCCGCCACAAATAATCCGGCAATATATTCTGCGTCCATTCCAATAAACCCCTGGACCTCCCCGTCTTCCTCAAACACATACACCTCTACATTCGGCAAAACAGAGCGGACTATCTCATAATTCTGTCTCCAATACTCCTCTTTTATAAATGGATGAGCCTTCAGGTTCCCCTCCAGCCAAATCTCCATAATCCTATCTAAATCCCGAAACTCAAATAACCGAATCATCTGCTCTGATGCCTCCTCTTCCTACTGCTATTATACAGGAGCAGGCATGAGATCGCAACACATTTCAGAACGTTTGTTCTTTTCATATTAAATCGCTTTTTTGCTCTGCCTTGAAAACCTGTATCGAAAGACACTCGTTTAAAGCTGCAACTCCTGTCTAATCTGACTTCCGCCCAGGCAGTCCCGCCTGAATTCCTCCTCTGTTTTTATAAACAGGTTGTCATTATTGTCTGTATCCCAGAACCCAATATAAATCTCCCCCTTTTCCGTCCGAATAGGCCGGTAAAACAGTTCTTCTCCCCAGCCGCTATCTGCCATCGCCTTCCACTCTTCCATCACAGCCGTCAACTCCCGGTCATTTAATTCTCCGTAAGTTCGTACTGTAAGCACACCCCAAAGTCTGCCGGCATATTCTTCTACATCTGGCGTCATGGATGCAACCCGTTTTTTAAGCAGTTCAGAAAACAGATATTCTGCCAGTCTCTTCTCTGGGCAGCTTTTTAAGCTGGCCTGTATCTTTTCCCGAATCATGTTTTCATACGAGAGAAGCTCCTCCCCATTTAAAAGCTCCGGCACAATGGAGTCGCTCTCATTCCAATACGCAGTTACAGCCAATGAATTGTACAGGCGGAACTCCTGAACAGGCGGACTCAGTTCCAGTATCGGATGTCTCTTGCAGATCAGCGTGCCAAATATTGTCTCCACTGGCCCGTTTTCTTCCATTTTTTGCAAACCATATTCATGGAGACGGACATATGGTTCCAGCTCCTTCTCGATGTAAATCTGATGTAGATTCAACAGATACTTCGCATAGCTCTCCGCAGACAACTCCTGAACTGAAAGGAATTCATAGTCCTTATAATTACGGATAATCCGACACGCTGCGTCTGCATCCCTTGGAACCTCCGCTTCTAGTGAAGCCAGAAGTTTCTTTCTCGACACAGTGGTTTTATCCGCCAGGTTCTGTAACTCCATTCCGATCTGGTTCAACTCCCTAAATGTGAGCCTCGGTGGCAAGAACTGATCCAACTCCCAGATATTGCTGAGATAGCTGCCACCTCATCAACGTCATATGTTCTGCACTTCTCCTCCAGGACCTCCAGCTGTTTCTCCGTCATGGGGAAGTAAAAACAGCTCTTTTCCGGATACCTCTTATCAAATACCAGATTCACCCGGAATACTGCCGAGCCAGGCTGCACCACTTCCGGATTCTGTTTCTTTCCCACTCCCGGTTTTGGCTCTTTGATTCTTGTGATGAGCCCCTCATCTGTCAGCCATTCACTGGTTTTCATATGAATACGGCCATACGCCTCATAATCAAAATAACCAGTCAGTTCAACCGGCAGCGTTCTTCCCTCCTGTTCAAACAGATAATGCCCATGCTGCTCAAGAGTTTTTATCTCTGGATGACATTCGTACTGGTCTAAATGGTCCATTGTCTCCACGATCCGCAACAAGGAATCCGGCTTTTCATTCTGCAGCACAGCCTCGAAGACAGCCCGCTCCTGCTCGGACCATGAACCAATCTTTGCGGCAAGGTAGTTTAACTGCCCCAGGTTTGAATCCTGAAACACAAATTCTCCAATTAACAGAGGAGCCAGACCAACCACTGGCACTTTCGCATCTCCTATGAATGGAATCATCCTGGAAGGATGGTACCCAGCCAGCTCCTTCTGGATCTGCTCTGCCTGTTCCTCCGAGGCCGGTAGCTTCATCCAGATTCCGCCATCCTAGTTTTCACGCTTCACAAACACTTCCATTTAAGCCCCACTCCCTTCCTCATTCCTTCTATGTTAGATATGGTTCCGATGATTTAAGTTAGGATATTTCCCGGCAACTTTCCCGTCTATACTCCCATTCCCTGGGATTCTCCTTCCTGCTGTCCCTGCTCCAGTTCTTCCGACTGAAACAGGGACAGATATCCATTGACCGCCTCCGCTATCTTCTGGTAGTCTGCCTCTTCCATCTCACAATTCCACCAGACAGAATCCTTATACGAGCTCTGTTCCGGTCCTGCCATTCGCTCCCCATTATTTTCTTGTTTCAGACCGATCACATCACTGATTAAAAACTTCATCTGATCCACCAGTCCATTGGTCCGCTCCAGCACAGAGACGGTAAGACGGGTATATCCACTGTCCAGGAAGCCCTGTCCCAGTTCAATCTTCCCTCTAAGATTCTCATCCAGTCTCCCATAGCAGGCTTTCCCCACATAGTGCATATCCTGCATTGCGATCCGCCCTTCAAACATCTTTTTCAACTCTTCTGATACCATTCTGCTGTTCCTCCGCTTCTATCGTTCCTATACCGCTCTGTAATGCCAACAATAAAACCCCCAGCTGTGATAGAAATATCACACGATGTCTGCTCACTTTATTCTTACCACTGTCAGGATCCTGGCAGGCAGAAACCCGTTGATTCTGCCGCCGGCCTTAGTCATAATCGTCAATTCTTTGTGTCATTACAATCCCTGAGTGGAACTGAATTTCAATCTTATCTTCGCTGATTACCTTGATACCCTTAATCCGCCGTCTGACCAGTTCATCGTCAAACTGACACTTTAGGTAGTTGGTCTTCCGGATGTATTGGCCCATGCCTTCCACTCTCTGGTCGTAGGCTTCGGCCAGCTGCTTTTCCTGGAGTAACTCCGTCCTTTTTTTCTTGAAGACCCGGATCTGGTCTGCAATCTCACGGTACGCCCGATCAAACTCCTCATCGGCGCTTTCCGTTTTAGCACTGTCCTCGATTAGGGCCAGCATCTGTTTCTGCAGCGAATCGATCTTCTCATCATATTCGGCTGGCTCCACGTTGTCTGAGTAACTGCCCAGGATCCGGATGACATTATCTCGGAAGGCATCGATGAATTCCCCTTTATCCTTTACCACGGAGTTGACGGCCTCCATAATCACCTCATGGAGCACTTTTTCTTCCAGGCTTGGGGGATGTTTGCACTTTTTGGTTCCGCTCTTCAAGCGGCTGTAACAGCGCCACACCGGCTTTTTTGTCCCTCCGTTCACCCAGACCTGCCTGCGGTAAGGCTGTCCGCACTCTTTGCAGTACATGATGTCGGCTAGCACATACTTGGAGCTGTATCTTCCCCGGATGGTGGCTCCCTTCTTATTGGCCGGACGGTAGACATTGGCCCTGCGGGCCCTCTCCTCCTGTACCTGATAGAACAGTTCCCGCGGGATAATCGCTTCATGATTTCCTTCGATGTAATACTGTGGCACAATTCCTTTATTGACCGCTCTTTTTTCTCCAGGAAATCCACGGTATAGGTTTTTTGCAGCAGCGCATCTCCCATGTATTTCTCATTCATCAGCATCTTGGAAATCACCGTGGCATGCCACACGGTGTTTCCTGTCACAGTCCGGATTCCTTCCTTGGTAAATGTCTCTGCAATTTTGTTAATGCTGTTTCCTTCCAGGTATAGTCGGAAGATCCTTCGGACCAGCTTCGCCTCATCCGGCACAATGATCAGCTGACCTGGAATTTTTATTCGATGCCCCTTTCTTTTACATCTCCAATACTGGGACCAGCTGATTCTCCATGCTCTGACAATGCTCGGCCACCAAATCATTCAGCTCCTCTATAGAACCATACTCCGGTAACCAATCCCACAGTGCCGCCACTCTGCACTGGATAGCTAACTGTTTACATTCGCTCCAGTTTGAAATTCCCATAGCTCTCTTGAGCGCATCCATTTTGCTTTCGGTTGCCGGAAGGTTCAATGTATAGTTATCATAAGGATTCCCTTTATAAATCCATACTTTAAAACTACAAGTCTGTTTGAAATCCGGATCCGGTAACTCATTCCCTCTATAGATGGGCTCCAGTTCTTCTTGACTCCCGCTGGTATAGCCAAATGCCTGAAACATACCACCGTGTTTTTTTATATAATCTTTTCCAATCCACTCATAGTTAGAACTGACTGCCTGCTCCTCCATAGTCATATCAATGTTTCCCTTCAGCAGATATTCTCCTAATTTTGCTTCTGTAGTTGTGCCCGGCAGATATCTGAATTTATCCATGTTGCAGGAAAGATTGATGATATCTTGGAGTGTCTCCGGTTTCATCATCTCAATCACGGTTCCGAATACCGCCTCGTCCTGGCTGTCCATCCATTTCACACGATAGGCCAGGTAGTTCAGTTCCTCCAATCTTTTTTCTGTCACCGGGACCTCATACAGGTACTGGCGCAGATTTGGAATGGACGATTCCACATAGGCGGTAGCTGTTTCCAACGGAACTGTATCCGTTCCATTCAGAAGAGAATAGGCTTCTCTTATTTCTTCGATTGTAGCCGGCAGACTGATACCTACACCAGGGCTTACTGTCCGGCTCAAATAAATCTTAAACATTTGAATTCCCCTCTCTGTCCTTTCACATATAGCCGTTTCTATTTTTTGATACTCTATTAAAAAGGCCAGCCATTTTTTGATCTGGCTGACCTGAAATTTTACCCCATATCCTCTTTTACCCGTCTCACATCTATGAAAAGGCCAAAAAATCGGGGGCAAAATCGGCCATTTTTTGCCCGATTTTTTCCTCGATTTTTCGCCAAAAACTACTATATCTTGTGGTTGAATCCTTCTATTTTCCTTCCAAACCACAATTCCGCATCATTATTACCACCTCGACATTTGTTGAGTATATAAAAATGATGGTGAGAAAGCGCACTTCTCCCCAAGCGGAAACGGTATAATTATCTTCACACGTCACTTTGATCCGCTTGATGTTCTAATTCTATTAAATATTTATCATAGTCTGACATAAATAATCGATCCTGAACAATACGATATTTTTCAAACTCAGTCTCTGCATGAAGCTTAGCCTGTTCCGCACTGACTTTTCCCGGTCCCATCAGCAGTTCGTTCCCGTTAAACTCCAAAAAACCATCAAGTCGTTTTGCCCAGTCCTCCATACTCATCGGTATTCTTCGTTCCGCCTGTAACTCCGCATAGTCGAGATACAGTGAAACGATTCTCTGTAAATAAGACATTTCCTGTTCACTCAGATAGTTTTTCGCCACAGTAACATCTGCCTTAACAATTTTCCCATCCGGCGCTGATTCCCACGTTGTCAGGCCCATATGTTCTTTTCCAGCATTTGCACGCTCTACAATCAATTCCGCTGCTGTATGCCGATGTACAGCCCAGTGCATCTTATTCTGTACCATTTTGAAAAACTGCCGGGTAGTCTTGGCATCTTTGTCGTAATCAAACGCTGTGGCATAGAGGTCTGTAACCTTCTGATAAAATTTTCGCTCGGACAGGCGTATCTCACGAATATTTTCAAGCTGACGTTCAAAGTATTCATCGGTGAACATATGCCCTTTCTTCAGGCGCTCTTTGTCCATCGTCCATCCTTGAATTGTATAATCCTTGACAATCTGACCAGCCCATTTGCGGAATCTTACGGCACGGTCGTTGTTCACTTTAAAGCCAACGGCAATGATTGCCTGTAAGTTATAATGTTTCGTACTGTAGGATTTACCATCCGAGGCAGTTATTAAGTATTTCTTAATAACTGATTCTTCTATCAGCTCATTATCTCCAAATATCCTTTTAAGGTGCTGATTGATTGCCGATACAGAAACATCATATAAGGTTGCCATCATTTTCTGCGTCAGCCAGATATTCTCGTCCTCATAGCGCATCTCAAAACTATCTGAGCTACTACCTGTAGATGCTACATATGTTAAATACTCTGCGGCTGAACTGTGGATTGTAATCTCTTTCTTCTTGTTTGTCATAATTATCTTTTCCTCAATCTTTATTTCCTCAAAAAATTATAGGTTTAAATATTCCCTAGTCCATTAAATATCCTTATATCGTATTACATCCAAATTAACATATTCAATCTCACGATTCACGGACCAGACACCTTCTTTTTGAACTACTCGAAATTCTTAAGTAGTTACCTTCCGCTCTAATTTCCAGTTATTAAAAATTCTGCAAATATATACTCCTACAAATCCCAACCAGCCCATTAAATCTGTTTATTGTTTCACTATTTTACACTTTTCTTCAACCGTACAATACTTTCCGTATTTCTGGAGTGTGTGATTCGGATTTCCAGAAGGCACAAAGGGGCCTTGACGGAAATATTATTTTTCATCCAAGTATAAATATTTTGGCGAACTATACCACTCATCCCCATCATTTACTTTACGATCCATTGCATAAGTTTGTTCATTTTCTCGTATTCTTTTAGAAATGGCTCCGCACTCGCCTCAATCATTTCCTCTGCCAAAAATCCACATCAAATCCGGCTCTTACCGCTAATATCTCAATAAACATTCTCTGAGTCCTACCATTTTCCTCAGCTCATGTCAAGGGTGGTACAAAAAATTTTTCTTCAAAAACAAATATTATTTTCTTCATCTATACTTAAAATGATGTGCCTTTAATATTTCTCTTATACGTTCGTTGTTTGTTCCAGCTTTAATCCAAATACTCCGTTTTTTATCTATAAAACATTTACATCCACATAATTTTAATAGCGGCTGTATCTCCTCACGACTTGCTCCAAATATTTTTTCTATGTCATCTGAAAGCACATAATCATGATTTGACAATTCACTATCTATTTTTTTTACATTTTTCTCTATACGTACCCAACTGGAATCCTCGTCTTCAGTGATATGTTTCTTATGTCTTAACTGCTTAACCTTGGCCCAAATTGTAGCTACCATGGAAACAATAATTGCACTTGGTAATGTTTGAAGAATGCCAGCCTCAATCTGTCTAATAACCTCCGGAGCACTAAAATATCCAGATACATTTTCTACAATCTCTTTTAATAATTGTAAATCAAATTCATGACGCTCATTCCAGAAATAGTATTCGTATAATTCCAAAGCAATTAAATTCTTAAAATCTTTCCTTTGGATTAGTATTGAGAAATCATTAAAATCGCTTGAATTATCAGTACACCCACGTGCGAGCACCTCATCTAAAATATAATCGATATTTCTATTAGTTTCCATATTTTCACCCCCTAACAATGAAATACCTGCTAAAGTAAGTTTTCGTTCTTTAATTAACTGCATTTCTTCACAAAGATAACAAATTTTAGAATTATTATCTTCAAAAAAAGCATTGGATTTCAAATAATCAATAATTTCTTTTTTTGAAATATTATTTTCTTCATACCACAACCAATGATATTTTCTTCTTCTCAACAAATGATAAACATGCATTAGTTTATCAGCTGGTATTAATACTTCGTTTATATATATTGCTACTTTTTTTGCATTATAGGTATTAATAATCAGTCCCTCACCACAGGGATTCGTATAATCAAGATAATTAAGCGGCTTATATATAATATCAGATGTACTTTCTATATCCTCTGTATCAACACTAAAAAAATCCGTACAATAAAAGATTTTTATGCTATAAATATCCAGTAGAAAATCAACAAATCTATTAATATTAAAAAATTCAATGCCAGTTAACTGAACACCTGCTGGTTTCAGATGGTTTGTTTTTGCACTATCTTTTTTATGCTTCATTGTATCAATAGGATTCATTAATGGACGCATATATAAATAATGACTCCCTACTGATACTTGTGCAGATAGCTGATCAGTTAAAAAACCGATCAAATCCTCAACTAGAAAATTACAATTTTCCACATAATGTAATTTTGAATTGATATTATCAATTTCATTCGCTGACAGTTGCTTAAAACTTCTATAATTGTAATCTGTCTTTCTCACAAATTGTTTTGTATTATCACATCCTCTAAAACGTTTATGTAAAACAATAACATCCCATAATCTCCAAATCAAAGGTGCAGTTTCTGCTGTTATAACATTATATTTAATCACAATAAGAAGCAAATCATAAAGTATTTTTATCTCATTTACATTAGCATTATTTTTTTTAATTTTTCCAATGCCAGCATAAATTTTCCCATTATTCCCATCAACTGTTATTTGATTGTTATATGCATGTATCAATTCTTTCATGTTATAAAAATCACCAAATCCGGAAACACAAGGTCTATGCATTCCTCGGCATACAACTGCCGCATGGGAAGTCAACCCACCTCTCGCAGTTATTACCGCTTGACAATACTTAGATTGTATGACGTCAACGGTGTCTGGTGAAATCTCAATTTGGCAAAAAACAAATTCTTCTTTTCTATCAATTAAGTACTCTGCTTCATCTTTCCAAAAGCAAACTGTTGCGCTCCCTATTCCTCCACTCGCAGCTAACCCTCTCCCTATCAACTCTAATTCATCCGTATTTATTAAATTTTCAACATCTAAAAAATCTTCTACTTGCTTATATGGAATTTTTTTTAAAACATCCTCAACGCTCATTTTTCCTTCGCAAAACATTCCCATAACAATTTTCAAATTTGCCAATGCCGAACGCCTGGCGACACTGGCAGATAAAATATAAATTTTTCCCTTTTCAACTGTGAATTCTATATCCATCATATCATGAAAATGTTCTTCAAGTATTTGAGCATAGTATTCTAACTTATCAATTAAATATTCATCCATATACTTCTATATCCTCGTATGTTTTCTAAAGTCACTATGCAAATTCAAAGTCTCCCTCATCCTCAAATCTCCTCAAAATTCACCGCGTTGGCAAACGCCTTATTGTAGTCATATCCCGCCTGCACACGCCTCTCCACACCGATGCTGTTCTTGTTATTCACCGTCCCAAATAGCCGTCCGCCATAATTCACGCCCACATACCAGCATCCCCGGCCATGAAATGACGCCTGATAAACCGTCCCCCACTTATCATTCGTATAATAATGGACGGAAGTGCCTAAATTCCCGTTATACTGCGCCCTCGCATGGGCATTTGCATCCGCCCCTGCCACAAAGTTATCCGTGTTATGCACCACGATATACTGCGGATGGTTGCTCTCATAAGTGTTATTATATCTTATTATCCATTTACATTTTCTTTAAAAGGCAGATCGTTTCTGTATTTCCCGTCCCCGGAAACATATCCACCCCACAAACTTTCTCCACCCTATACCCTCTATCCTGCAGCACCACCAAATCCCTGACCAAACTGGTTGGTTTACAGGATATATATACAATCCGGTCCACTCCGAAATCAATGATTTTTCCCAATGCCTTTGGATGTATCCCATCCCTGGGCGGATCCACTACAATCAAATCCGGCTTATCCTGAAGCTCATCCATCACTTTGAGCACATCGCCGGCCAGGAACTCGCAGTTCTCCAGTCCGTTAAGCCTGGCGTTTACCTGGGCTGACCTGACTGCTTCCTCTACAATCTCAACGCCTACCACCTTTTTAGCCACAGGCGCCAGTATCTGTGCAATGGTCCCTGTACCGCTGTATAGGTCGAATACCACCCTGTCTTTTGTATCGCCTACGAATCCCCGTGCCGTATCGTACAACACCTCCGCACCAAGGGAATTGGTCTGAAAGAAGGAAAAGGGCGAGATGCGAAAACGCAGCCCCAGCAGTTCTTCGTAAAAGTAATCCTGTCCATAAAGGATGTGGGTGGCATCGCTCTGAACCACATCTGCCAGGGAGTCATTTTCTGTGTGGAGGATGCCCGCCAGCTTGCCGTCCAAAGGAAGGCTCACCAGCTTTTTCGTCCACTCTGCCAGTACCTCTTCCTCCGTCCTTTCACCCAGATAATCCCTCTGTGTGCTGGTCACCAGGTCTACCAGAATTTCCCCTGTCTTTACCGCCCTCCGGACCAGCAGATGGCGAAGATACCCCTGATGCTGTAATTTTTTATAGAATGCAACCCCCAGCTCCTCAAAATATTCTTTTGTCGCTACCAGTATTCTGCAAAAATCCGGATGTACAATCCGGCACTCCGGAGTGGTTACAATATCATAAAAACTTCCCCTCTTGTGCATTCCCAATGCCAGCGGACCATCCTTTACCTCATCCCCAAAGGAGAACTCCATTTTGTTGCGGTATCCTGATGAGATGGGACTGGCCTTGATTCCCTGGAACTCATAGGTACCGTCCTCTACCACGGTGTCCAGCAGGGATTTTACCTGCTCCTTTTTAATGTTTAACTGTTCTTCATAGGGAAGGCTCTGGTAAATACAGCCGCCGCATATCCCAAAATGGGGACATGCCTCCTCCGGTTTTTCTGCCGGGGAATGCGCCAATATCTCCAGGGTTCTGGCTTCCGACTTCCCTTTTCTCCGCTTGGTAATCACACACTGAATTTTCTGGCCTGGTATGGCATTCTTTACCACTACTCTCTCACCATCTATATGAAGGATCCCCTTATTGGGGAATTCGATTTTTTCTACAGTTCCTTCGTAAATATCGCCTTTTTTCATAAAATATCTCCGTTCTGCCCGCTGCTTAGGCATTTTTTTATGGTCCTCTTTTGCCGTATCATTATATCATGCAATAGGGTCCGCATCAAGCCAGACAAAAAAAGGACCGCCACTTCCGCGGCGGTCCCAACAACTATCCTGTTCTATCATCCTTCTGTATATCTTACTGTGTATCTTATGATGGTCTTAAGGCAGCCTCTGCTATTCAGCCTTTTCTGTCTTCTTTTCCTCAGGCTCCTCATCCTCAAAGAAGTCATCGTCAAAATCATCGTCGAAATCATCTTCAAAATCTTCCAGATAATCAGGAGTAAAGAAACGGTATACAGCGTATGCAATTCCTGCAACTGCTGCCACTGCTCCAATGATGGCCAGTACCCAGAGAATACAATTCTTTTTCTTCTCGTCCTCTTCTCTCTTGTGAAGCAGTTCATTGATCCTGCTGGAATTCATCAGTTCTTCTACACGGCTTAATGCCTCTTTGCCCATCTGATCAAACCTGTCTCTGTCAAATCTGTTCATTCTACCCACGTCCTTTCTTATATATAAGCACTTCTGCCCTCTTGCTTGTTTTTAATTATTATATCATGGAAGCTCTTGATTTACTATCCCAATTTATTCAAATTTTATCCAATTGTTTCAATCTAATTTTAATTAAAACCCAGTCCCGGCAGAAATCTGCTGGGCAGATGCCTGTTTCGGCCAGACAGATGCCTGTTTCAGCCAGGCAGACGCCCGATTCCTCTGAACAAATGCCGCTTACCGCCAGGCATCCCAGATACCAGCACACCCATCAGACCTTTTTTAACTTGGCAAAGGATGCAAACATTTTCTTCTGGCCCGCACCGTCAAATACCACCGTGACTTCGTAATCCTTACCTCCGTCCCTGATGGACTTCACCGTTCCCTCTCCGAATTTGATGTGCCTGACCCTGTCTCCCTCGCTGTAATCCAGGGATGCTGCCTTCTGCACTGTAAATGCCTTGCCAAATCCCGGATTTCCCACTGTGCTGCCGGTGCCCCGGCCTGACAAGGGCTGGGATGATCCGGATGCATATGCATTATATCCCTTTCCAAAGGTGCTTGTACGTGTATTCCCCGCTGCCGGCTGGTTCCACGGCAGGCCTGCCTCGCCGGAAATACCGGTCTTGCCAAATCCGCCTGCACCGGCATCATTGTTCCGGCTGCCATAGCTTCCCAGCACTGGTTCCAGACGCTCCTCTTCCAGCAACTCACCCGGCACCTCCTCCATAAAACGGCTGGGCTTGCAGTATCTTGTTTCGCCGTTGACCATCCGCTGTCTGGCGCTGGTAATCACCAGCTCATTTTTGGCCCTTGTGATACCCACATAGCAGAGACGGCGCTCCTCCTCCATGTCCGTCTTGTCATCGGAATTTATGGACATCATACTGGGAAACAGCCCATCCTCCAGGCCTACCAGGTACACCTTCGGGAACTCCAGTCCCTTGGCGCTGTGCAGGGTCATGAGGGTGACCCGGTTCTCGGATTCATCCATATTATCTATATCAGCCACCAGGGCCACCTGCTCCAGGAATTCATCCAGAGAAGGATGCTCGCTGTCCTCCTCGTAGCTCACGGCCTTGTTGACCAGCTCCTCTATGTTCTCCAGCCTGGTCTGGGACTCCACCTCTCCCTCTGCCTCCAGCTCCTGCTGGTAGCCGGTCTCGTCCATGATGCCCTCTATCAAGTCCTGGATGGTATAATCATCTGACTGTGCCCTGGCCCGGAAGCTTTCCATCTGTCCTATAAAGGCTCCGATTTTTTCAGCAGCCTTACCCAAGCCCGGAATCTGCCTGGCCTCCCTGAGAGCATCGTACAGGCTCATGCCATGTTCAGAGGCAAAGATGGTAACCTTCCCCATGGTGGTGGCGCCGATTCCCCGCTTGGGCACATTGATGATGCGCAGCACCGACAAATCATCCACTCCGTTGGCTATGGTCTTTAAGTAGGCCAGAATATCCTTGATTTCCTTTCTCTGATAGAAATTCACGCCTCCCACCAGACGGTAGGGTACGTTGTAAAAGATACACCGCTCTTCCAGAAGACGGGACTGGGCATTGGTGCGGTAGAGCACAGCCTGCTCCTGATAGGCATAGCCACTGTCCCTTATCTCCCTGGCCACAAAGTCCGCTTCCTCTCTGGCTGTGTCAAACTGTTTAAAACGAATCAAATCCCCTTCGCCGTTGGCAGTCCACAGGGTCTTATCCTTACGCCCGCGGTTGTGGCGTATAACGCCGTTGGCCGCATTCAGTATGTTCTGGGTGGAGCGGTAATTCTGCTCCAGTTTAATGACCTTTGCCCCGGGAAACATCTCCTCAAAGCTCAGAATATTCCCTATATCCGCCCCCCTGAACCGGTAAATGGACTGGTCGTCATCCCCCACCACACACAGGTTCCTGTACTTGGAAGCCAGCAGGCTGACCAGCTTGAACTGGGCCAGGTTGGTATCCTGGTACTCATCCACCATGATATACTTAAACCGCTCCTGGTAATAATTCAGGACCTCGCTGTTATTCTGGAATAATTCCACTGTCTTTACAATGAGATCGTCGAAATCCAGTGCATTGTTCTTCTTAAGACGCTTCTGGTACTCCTTATATATCTCCCCAATCCTGCGCTGTCTGAAGTCCTGCCCTGCATTTAACAGGAATTCCTCAGGACCGATGAGCTTGTCCTTCGCAGAGGATATGGTGCCTAACACGGAACGCTCCTTGTACTGCTTGGTATCCACATCCATGGCCTTGAACACCTGTTTCATCAGGGTTTTCTGATCGTCGCTGTCATAGATGGAAAAATTCGTGGTGTACCCCAGATACTCTATATGCCTGCGCAGGATGCGCACACAGGTGGAGTGGAAGGTGCTGACCCAGATGCTCTCAGCCCCAAAGCCTACCAGCTGGTCCACCCTTTCCCTCATCTCCCCGGCCGCCTTGTTGGTAAATGTGATGGCCAGTATATTCCACGGGTTCACCTGCTTCTCCTCAATCAGGTATGCCACCCTGTGGGTCAGCACCCTGGTCTTTCCGGAACCGGCCCCAGCTAAAATAAGGAGAGGCCCTTCCGTTTGAAGGACTGCCTCCTTCTGCATGGGATTCAATGTATCGTAAATACTCATAAATTATGTACCGCCTTTTTAACTGCAATTATGTTTATTAAGTATACCATTCTGAACCCCATCCTGCAAGACCTGCCTTTCGGACGATTGCAGCCGCATTACAGCCAGCTGTCTCTCCATTGCCATATCTCCTGTTTCCTGTCTTACAGGCATTCCCCCATAAACCCGCATAGATTTTCATTTCCCCCTTGTCATCTAGTATTCAATACTATATAATAGATATAGCAATGTGATAAGAATGACAGAGGTGACACATAGATGAAGACAAATGAAGAACGTCTGCAGGACCTGTTTTCCTATCTGGGGAACCTGTCCCATGTCAAGGCGGACGAGATTCCTGATATTGATTTGTACATGGACCAGGTTACCACCTTCATGGACAGCCATTTAAAAGATATGAGACGCCATCCGGGTGATAAAGTCCTGACCAAGACCATGATTAACAATTATGCCAAGAATAATCTTCTGCCTCCCCCGGTGAAGAAGAAGTATTCCAAGGACCACATGCTGATGCTTGTGTTCATATATTATTTTAAAAACCTTCTGTCCTTTAGTGATATTGAAGAGCTTTTCCGTCCTATTACATCAAAGCATTTCTCAGGCCAGACATCCCAGCTGTCCCTGGAAGATATCTACAACGAAGTATTTACTTTGGAAAAGGGCGAGATGGATAATCTGAAGTCTGATGTGGCGGCTAAGTTTGCCCGTGCCCAGGATACATTTTCAGATGCTCCTGTGGATGACAAGGACAGGGAATATCTGAAGCTGTTTGCCTTTATCTGCGAGCTGTCCTTTGACGTGTATCTGAAGACACAGATGATTGAAATGATCGCGGATCAGCTCAGGGAGGATGCGCCTGCCCCCCGCAAGAAATAAACTCCATGACCTGTCAGCCCCGCCTTGGCGGACAAAAAATGGATTGCCGGGGCTGCCGGCATACCTATAGAAAACAAAACGGATATCGCAGCAATAATCCTGCCGCAATATCCGTTTTTTAATACACCCTTTATCATACTCAGCTTTCATTATCCCCTTTGTCTGCCTGCGTTCCCCCTGTGAGCCTGGCGAACACCATGTCGTATCCGTCACTTCCATAATTCAGCGAACGGTTTACCCGGCTGATGGTAGCGGTGGATGCGCCTGTTTTCTCCGCAATCTCCAGGTAGGTCTTGCCTTCCCGCAGCATCTTGGCCACTTCATAGCGCTGGGACAGGGACAGCAGTTCATTGATGGTACACACATCCTCGAAAAACTTATAACATTCATCCGGAGTCTTTAAAGTTAGTATGGCATCAAATAGATGGTCCACTGCTTCTGTTTTAATTTTCTTGTTCATGTCCTGGTTATCTCTCCTTATAAATCATACGGACTTCCCCTTCCGCATGTATATTGTAAAATGATTACAGGTCATATAAGCCCCATACTTGTTCATTTTAGCATATTAAAGTCTGAAAGTCCATACGTGACGGGAGATTTTATAAGGGCATTTTTTCCGGCGCTTTCTCCGCACTTTTTCCAGGTATGTTTTCTGCTATTTTCCCTGTCCCTTTCAGGACAGCATGAACTTCTCAACCACAAGTCCCACGCCGTCGTGATTATTGGATGCGGTGATATAATCAGCGGCCTGCCTCACCGGGAGAACAGCATTTTCCATAGCCACGCCCAGACCGGCATACTTAATCATAGTCAGGTCATTGTAACCGTCGCCGCAGGCTATCATCTGCTCCCGGTCAAGCCCCAGCACTTCCAGCAGACGGGCCAGCGACCGGGCCTTATCAATTCCCTTTGGCATGATTTCCAGGAAATACGGCTCGGAACGGTACACGCTGAAATCGCGGCCCATGGCAGCCTTTACCTTAGGCTCCACAGTCACCAGGTAATCGCCGTCATCCAGCATCAGGAACTTGGGTACTTTAAAATCCACATAGGACTTCATGTCTTCCACCTGACGCAGGGGCAGGTGGTTGATGTTGGACTCGGCAATGGCATAGGGACATTCCATATTGTTAGTAATAATTTCCTCACCCTCATAAGTAAGGATATCTACCCTGTGCTCCTCTGCCAGCCCGATGATCTTCTGATTGGACTCCCTGGGCAGCAGTGAAGAAAACACGGTTTCACCTGTCTTGCAATTTGTGATCATTCCGCCGTTATAGGACAGGATATAGCTGCCGAAACGTGACAGCTCCAGCTCCCTTGCCAACGGCTCCACGCCGGCCGTGGGCCGCCCGGATGCCAGCACCACCACGTTTCCCGCTTCCTGGGCATTCATCAGGGCCTCTTTTGTCCTGGGTGTGATGATTTTGTCACGGTTGGTCAGTGTACCGTCCAAATCCAGTACGATAATCTTGTAGTCCATCGCCTTTTCTCTCCTGTATCCGATTCTTTATTTCCGCTTATCTGCTTATGCGTTTCCATGGAACCATTTTATCAGAAATACAGCGCAGTGACAACCGGAACAGTTATTCATCCTTATCAGCTAATCCTTATCAGTCTTATCCCGGAGACCGAAATTCAGCTCCACCAAAGCCCTGGGGCGGCCGCCCTTGGCAGCGCTTTCCCTGGCGCAGACCGTCCCCAGTCCGGCTGCCTGAATCTTACTGAGAATACGCCTGGCGCTCCTGACCGTGATGCCCAGACATTCCGCCAGCTCCGAAGCGTCAAACACATAGCTCTTCCTCACATCCGCAATAGCCTGAATTTTCAAAATGGATTCCATACTGAGTCCGGTCTTTTCGGAAATCGTCTGTATTTTGGGGTCAAAGGATATCATGCTGTACTGAAGCTGCTGCTCCAGGCCCAGGGGGCCCTGGATCTTCTCCTCCTCATCAATCTGGAAGATCCCTCCCTCCCCCTTGCCAAGAGAATATTCCAGGGCTTTCCTGGCATGCATCTCTGCCTGGTAAGCCGTCAGTCCCATACCCAGACCTGCATTTACCACCAAACCCAGGTTCTTTCCCTCCCTCTGAAGAATCCTCAGGTCCTTGTGGTTCTTTTTTCCCTTCACCACCCCGGAGTTGGCATAAATCACGTATTCATCACGCCCAAAGGGGAATACAGATCCCTGGATTCCCCTTACGTAGCGTATCAGTTCCACTTCAAATTCAGCCTTGCTTGCCATGGCACTGTAATACTGGTCCTCCTTCTCCGGGAAGTTGGACATCTGTATCAATTCCACCGCAATCTGCGAATACTCTGCCTGGGCCAGGGCCCAGCCCTTTTCCAGATCGGCCAGGGCATCCCTGACCTGGGAGCGTTTGGGCTCCAGGTAAAAAACTCTGCCGCCCTTTTCTTCTATCATATGATAGACTGCCACATAAGCAGTGACCGCCACATCGGTCATCTTCTTCTCCAGCAGCTCCATATGCCATGCAACATACTCTTCCTCCGCCACGCCTGCAAGCAGCGGGCAGGTATATATATTCCTGGGCTGTATGTGAAAGGCATCCAGGATATCCTCAATAATCTGCTTCTCCACCACGTCAATACTGAAGGTGTCGATTTCCCGTCCTTCCCTGACCATTTTCAGAAATACTTCCGCAATACTGCTGGCGGACCGTCTGATGTATGTGTAAGGTTTCTGCATCTGGTGATGCCCCAGCACATAGTCGCAGATACCGCTTCCGGTAAATATCACGCCGTCGCACTCCTGCTCACAGGTGTCAATGACATCCACGGCCTCCCTTACCAGCTCTCTTGTATATAAACGCACCTCATGACTCTGGTCAATCTGCTGTATTGCTTTCCTGATGATTACGCAGGATTCCCTTGGCCCCACTACTCCCACTATCATTTATACTGTCAACCTCCCGATTCTTTGCGCACAGCGCGCCTTATACCGATTATAAATCAGAAGCATCGTATAAATCAACCACCTGATGGTCTTTTAAGAGATTTAGATAATCTTCCTTTGTCAGTGCGGGCCGGAAATCCCTTATGATTTCCTTTCCTTTAGCGCCCTCATCCCACAGCAGATCAATGATGGTAAGGGCCATCATCTTGGCTGGCACAATGTAGGCGGTGTACGGGTCGTCCATCCGGTAATTCTCCGTGTGGAGACCGCCCTTTATACCGCCTGCCCAGATATGCATACAGGGCATGATCTGGGAAATATCCCCCAGATCCGTGGAGCCGGCTGTCTCCCAGTCCTCCACAAACGCATCTTCCCCGGCATGTTCGTAAGCCATCATGTTGTCACGGTACAATCGTGCAATCTGACGGTCCGTGTTCAGAGGCAGATAGCCGATACAGTCGTGAATCTCCACCTTGCCCCCCAACGCCATGGCTGCTGCCTTCATACTCCGGTTCACCTTATGGGAGGCATCCTCCATGGCGTCAATGGTAAAGGCACGGACCATGATTTCCATGGTAACACGCTCCGGCACCACATTTACCAGGCCTCCGCCCTCCTTGATTACAATGCTTACCCGTACCTTGTCCTCGTCTCTGAAGGTTTCCCTCAGTGCATGAATATTGTTCATAGCCAGCTCCGCCATGTTCAGGGCATTGATTCCCTGTTCCGGGGAAAACCCGGCGTGAGCCGCCTTTCCCAGGAAATGCACGGTCTTGCTGATGAATCCATTGCCCTTGGTGTCCAGGATACAGCATTTTCCCGGCTCCATCTCCATCATATGGCACTGAAGAACCATATCCGTATCGTCCAGGCCTCCGCGGTACATAAGCTCCTGTTTTCCTCCCAGATAGTGGATGGTTCCCTGACTCATGAGGCGGTTTCTGTACTCATAATCCACACATTCCTCTGCCGGTATGGCTATAAAGTCAGCGGCGCCCCCCAGGTGCTCCATGACGCCTGACGTAAGGATACCTATGGCTGCCCCGTACATGTTTGCCAGCTGCACATTATGCCCGCAGGCATGAACCATTCCGCCCTCAGCTGCATCCGGGTGGGAGTCGCACATGATGCAGTCCAGCTCTCCCATCACCGCCACCCTGGGCCCGTTTCCCTTGGGACCGGAGGACACACGGCAGCCTGTATAGGATACGCCTGTCTCCGGCTCCAGTCCAAGCTTTAAAAAGGCTTCCTCCATAAGTTTTCCCGTCCTGAACTCCTTAAAGCCCAGCTCCGGCGTTTTATAAGCTTCCTTTCCCAGGGCAATGATTTCGTCCTGGTGTTCCTCAATCACATTAAGGCATCTCTGTTTCAGTTCTTCTTTGTCCATATCATCATTCCTTGTCATCTATACTTACAGTTCTGTCATCCGGCTCATGACCCTGGTGGCCTTCCACAGTTCATCCATATCCAATGCTTCCTGCACGGTATGTACGTCCATCATGCCAACGCTTAATATAAGGCTGCTGCAGCCGTATCCGGCCAATATATTGCCGTCGCTGCCGCCGCCGATAACCATGGGCCTGGGTTCGATTCCCTCCTTCTCCATGGCCTGGGCTGTCATCCGGTACAAATCACTGTCAAGACTTACCTCCAGGGAAGGATATGCCAGTTCATGTTCCATTTCATAGGCGGCCCCCATCTCCAGGCAGGCTGCCTTCAGGCATTCCTCCATGTGAGCCGCTTCATCCCTCAGCTTATCCATGCTGTGGGAACGTATCTCGGCGGTAAATGTCACCTCATCGGTCACGATATTGGTGGCTGCCCCTCCCTCGATCCGCCCGATATTGGATGTGGTCTCCTGGTCTATCCGCCCAATATGCATCCGGCTGATTGCCCTGGACGCTGCCACGACAGCATTGATTCCCTTCTCAGGTTCAATGCCCGCATGGGCCTTACGGCCTCTCACCGTGCACCTTATGGCCTCCATAGCCGGGGCCTTATAGGCAATGATTCCTGCCGGGCCTGTTGCGTCTGCTATGACCATGTTCTTACATGGCAGGCGGGACGGGTCCATATGTTTGGTCCCCTGCATGCTTGTCTCCTCAGAGACAGTAAACATGATATAAAACTCCTTGTGGGGCCTGTTGGTCTCCACAATATCTTCCACGATTTCCAGTATGGAGGCCACAGCCCCCTTGTCATCTCCCCCCAGGGTGGTGGTTCCGTCCGTGCGGATAATGTGTCCATCCACCACCGGTCTCACATCCTTACACGGCTCAATCTGGTCCAGATGAGCCACAAAGCAGAAGGGAGGATTACATGGCTCGCCCTTGACATGAGCGATAATATTTCCGCCGTTTCCTCCATATGCTTTCCCGGCTTCATCTATGGAAGCCTCTATTCCTCTCTCCTTAAAATAGTCCATAAGCCATTGGCACTGCTCCTTCTCCCCGCCGGAAGGGCTGTAAATCTGAACCAATTCCAAAAAACGTTCCTGCATCCGTTCGCGTGACAGCATAGTTATCCTCCTCATTATATAAGCCTTCATATGCACTTAGCGCCCATGTCCCGGGCGCTTGTGCAAAGTATTCTATCCCTTTTTCTTGTCTGTCCCTTTTTCTTGTCTATCTCTTTTTCTTATCTATTCCTTTTCCTCGTCTATCTCTTACCTTATCCGTCCCTGCTTATCAGTCAGCCTGCAGCTCCTTCTTGTAGAGAAGCTTGCCTGCGTAGATAGAGCCAAACACAGCCACCAGGATTACCACATAGGATGGATTACCCGGTATAAAGCTTAAGAAGCCCAGCTTCATAAGCCAGTTCATGCCAATGGCGATGATGGCTGCCACCACGCCAAGTTTGGGACGTGTTGCGGCAAACTGTCCGAATACAGCGCCAAAGAGCGCGGGAAGCAGGAAATTAAGGGCTTCCTTCACAGGCGCAGGGAGAATGTTCAGGATAACGCTGCCCGCAACAGCCCCCACGGTAAGAATCACCACATTGACAAGAATGGACGTTGCAATACCGATGGTGGAAATAATGGAGCCTTCCTCCGTACCCATCTCCACTCCGGCCGCCTCCTGAGCCACGGAAGAACACGGCACACGCATGTTGGAGGTATTGCCTGAAAGGAAGGTCAGGTAGGTACCCGGAATGCCCAGAATCGGGAAATAAGAAATGGGCTCAACAATGTAAAATGCTCCGCTTACGCTGATCTGCATCAGGGTGCCGGCGATAATGGCGGACACCGGAGGCATATAGCCCCGGAAGGCCATCACAAGAGCCGGAAGGAATCCTGCGAAAATGCCCAGCAGCAGTGTAATCTTTCCCCATTTCACGATTCCGGGGATATATGTACCAGAATAATAATCGTTTTTCATCTTCTAACCCTCCTTAGATTACGCTGACAGCATATCCGATGAACATGCCGCTGAACATGGCAATTGCAAATGCCCACTCCCTGATCCAAGCGATATCCCTGGCCCTTGACAGCTTCACCAGTACCATCATGATAACACAGCCAGCTATGGTAGCGATTGCCGGTGCGTTGGTGAAGGTAAGGGAACCCTCTGCCGTAAAGAAGTTGCCGGAAGCCAGGTTGGCAAACGCACCCAGCATGGCGCCTGCGGAAATGATGGGAACCATCTTGGCATTGCCCTTTGACATTAAGTGGTTAACCTTGTCCATCTTATCGCAGAACAGGAAGGTAAAAATCAGCCAGCCCAGTGAACCGCACACCATGGTCCATACGCCGCAGGCAAATGCCATGGTATCCATGGTCTGAAGTGTCTTTCCCATGGCCTGGGCGCCGAATCCGGCCGCCATGGCCTCATAGTTAACAGAACCGATAAATGACAGACGCATCCACGCCACCGGCGCACCCATGGTAACCAGCAGGGATATCATGGTGACCAGGATTACTACGGACGGGCCAATGGATGATATCACGCTGCTCTTGATTGCCTTATGTACCTGGTCCGTGGTGAGGGCCGACTCGCTGGCTGCCTTTATAGACCTTTTCATAAACAGAATTGACTGAAATACTACCACCGCTACTGCCAAAGCCGCTGCTGCCCACATCAGAGGGCTGTTGGCATAATCCAAATAATTAACACTTTCGTTCATTCTGACCTCCTTGGTTATTCCCCTTTCCAAAAGCTGCAGTCTTTTGGATTTTCTAGTTTCGGTCATGTCCATAACATGTCCTTATATTTATATTTACTACATTTTATCGGTATTGTCAAGGGTTTTTGTTGAATATTTGTTTGGGTGATGGGATGGGATTTGGCATAGGTAGTGCAGAATATCTTAAAGGGCGGGGCGGGTGTTGGCTGCGGGCAGCTATCTGCACGGGCAGGAAGGAACAGTGTAAAAGCGCCGGTATTGTTACCGCAAAGGAATATTGCAGTAATAATACCGGCGCTTTACATCAACCGATTCATCTGTCTAATGCTTATTCTGTTTTCCCTTCATACCGCTTCCGGTAATAATCCATGGTCCGGTAGTCAATCACATCCTTCATCTGTTGGGAAAACCCGTCCATTTCCACCGCCTCATATAACTGCGGATTCAGAGCCAGTACATAGCCCTCTTTACGCACAAAAAAACCTTTTCCGGACTGCAGCAAAAAGCGGACCGGGTTTTTTAAGGCTTCTCTGGTACAGCGTTTCTTATCCCATGTACGGAAGTCACTTGTACTCTTATCTTTCGCTAAATCCTTCCAGTTATTTGCCGTATAATAAAACTCCTTATGGCCCCGGTATATATCATCCTCATCAATCTGAGTTTTGACATTGCCATTGTTATAAAATGCCAAAAGGACCGGCATCTTATAGGACTTGGTCATTTGCGTGGTCTCCAGCATCTCCAGAAAATCGTTGCCAATACTATTAAATATGGCACGGTTTCTGTCTCCCAGCTCACCCAGGCTATCCAAATACCTCAGATAATGCTTAAACGGACTGTTCTGCAAACCATTACATATCTGGAGTATTTCTTCCTCCATATAGGTAAACAAATCCATACGGGCCGGCACTCTGCCGCCCAGCATCTCCTTAATACGGAAGTATTCACCGCGGACCCGATCTTCCTTTTTCGCCCTCTTCTTTGCCATCTCATGGAATAAATCAATCAGACGCAGGTCGAAATCAACCAGACAGTCATCCGGATACTCAAAATCCTGCTGCTGCATTCTTCCGGCTTCCGCACTTGAATAACTTCTTCCGCTTAAAAAGAACGGTGCCGAGCCTGCTTTTTCATAATTACCGATAAAATCCAGTACATTCAGGTATTCCTTATCCCAGCTTTTACGCAGCCCCCGCCCAAGCTGCTGGAGAAATACCACCGGGGATTCTGTGGGCCTCAAAAACATAACCATATCAATTTCGCTGATATCTAACCCTTCATTGAACATATCCACAGAAAATATAACCTTTAACTCACCACACTTAAGCTTCTCTATTGCTTCACTTCTCTCAACAGCATACTCGCCGTCTGAATCGCTGTATACAGCTGCCGCCGGAATATTGCGACGGCAGAATTCCTTTGCCATCTGCTCCGCATGTCTGCGTGAACAGCAAAATCCCAACGCCCTTTTTGAGCGGTATTTCATATAGTATTTATAAATCAGTTCGTACTGCCTGCCCTTTATGAATTCCTTTGTGAGTTCTTCCTCATCGTATTTTCCTTTTACAATGCGTATCTTGGAATAGTCCACTGTCTCGTCCAGAATTCCATAATAATGAAATGGTACCAGCATACCTTTGTTAATAGCATCCTTCAGGCCAATCTCATAAGGTACGTTATAATCGCATAGCGCGTATATATTTCTTCCATCCATTCTCTCCGGTGTAGCTGTCAGCCCTAACAGGAACCGGGGCTTAAAATATTCCATGATTTTTTTATACTGGTCTGTAACAGCATGATGGAATTCGTCAATAACAATATAATCAAAATAATCCCTGGCAAAGTATGATTCGTTGAGATAATCTGTTTTACCCAAACTGGAAACAGAAGCGAAAATCACGGATTTATCCCTTGTTTTCTCTTTACCATAAAAAAAGCCATAATCATCGGAATGTCTCACATTCCTGAAGCTTTCTGCTGCCTGCTTCAGTATTTCTTCCCGGTGGGCCACAAACAGGACTCTTTCATAAGGCTGAGAATCAAACGCAGCCAGATATGTTTTTCCAATACCTGTGGCGGCGCAGATCAATGCCTTCTCCGATCCTTCCAATCGGCTGTTTTTCAGCGCGTACAGAGCTTCTATCTGTGCTCCTCTTGGCTGAAATACCACTTCCCCGTCCGCCTCATCATCAACACTGTCATACCGCTCCAAATCCCGGGCAACCGCCGGTCTTTTCCACTCTTTGGAATATTGTTTCAGAACCTCATCATTTATGACGATGGAGTGGTTATAAAACAGATCCTCAAAAGTGCCGCAAAACTGATGAAAATTCCGGCTGTCCCGCCTGTCATCAAAATGATAGTTCCATTCTATACCGGATGTGAGGGCGCTGCGTGATACATTGGATGAACCAATGTATATTTCCCCAAAATCCTTTCTTCGGAATATGTAGGCTTTAGGGTGAAACGACCGTCCCTTTTCGTTGTAAAACCGAAGGTCCACCCGTTCCCCCAGCCGGTCCTTTATTAGACACAATGCCCCCGGCTGTGTAATCCCCAGATAATTTCCGGTCAGGATTCTGATTTTCACTCCGCGATTCAGCGCCTGCTCCAAATCATCCAGAATCATACGCACTCCGGACTCCATGAGAAACGACACAATCATATCAATCCGCTCAGCCTTTAGCATGCTGAGCTCCAGCTGGTATAACAGAAATCTTTTTTTATCCCTGCCCCCGGTAATGACCTCACAGGGCCCGATTTCCTTTTGAATCTGTCTCAACGATTCTATTTTTTCCTCAATATCATGTTCAGCCATTTTTCTTCTGCTCTCCCCGGACGGACATCACTCGTTACCCACATTTCCAATATGTCAAATAAATTTACATCTTTTAACAGCTTATCCATCTTTTCTTCCGTCATATCCGTAAAATAACGGCCATTGCGCTCACCCTCAGCTGTACCATACTTGAAGGATGTATACAGTATTCCATGTGATGTCAAAGCACGGGCCATTTTGATAAACACATCCTCCAGTTCTCTATAAGCCAGATGCAGGATGGAAGAACATGCCCAGATTCCATCATAGGCTTCCTTTTCATCTAAATCCTGAAAATACATCAGCCTCACTTCAATTCCTGTATATTCAGACGCTATCCTGACCAGTTCTTCCGAACCATCCGCGGCATCCGTCTCAAATCCCCTGTCCAGGAAATACTTCGTATCTCTGCCGGAGCCGCACCCGAAATCCAGGATTCTGGCTCCCGGCTTCAGATACACCAGGAAACGCTCCTGCATCTCCTTAAACTCCACATCCCTTGTGCTGTCAGAAAATTCTTTTGCATGTTGGTTGTAATATTGTAATGAATCATTCATGAATACAAATGCTTCCTTTCCTAAATAATCCGGCCGCTGTCCTCTATTTACATGACTACTGTCAATCATATCATTTTTTGACATCACAGGCAATTAAAACTAATTTCTCAGTTCCCAATGTTTTATTCACCGATTCCCTCCAGCCCTAATAGACTATACTATACCAAATCATATAAGGAGCATATTGATGAAAAAAGCAATTAGCATTCTTCTGGCAGCAGCTATGGGCGCCGCTGCCCTAACCGGCTGTTCAAAATCATCCGGCAGTTCATCCTCAGGCAACACCCCGCTGGTCCTCAACGAGGTAGCCCATTCCATCTTCTACGCCCCCCAATACGCGGCCATTGAGCTGGGCTATTTTGAGGATGAAGGCATCGACCTGACCCTTGTCAACGGTGCGGGAGCCGACAAGGTCATGACTGCCCTGATATCCGGTGACGCCCAAATTGGCTTCATGGGCTCCGAAGCCAGCATCTACGTATACCAGGAAGGTTCACAGGACTATGCGGTGAACTTCGCCCAGCTGACCCAGCGCGCAGGCAACTTCCTGGTGGGACGCCAGCCTGAGGACAATTTTAAGTGGGAAAGCCTGAAAGGCAAGAAGGTTCTCGGCGGACGCGCAGGCGGCATGCCTCAGATGGTCTTTGAGTATATCTTAAAGAAGCACGGCATGGACCCCAAAACAGACCTTTCCATTGACCAGAGCATAAACTTCGGGCTGACCGCAGCTGCATTTACCAGCGATGATGCGGACTACACCGTGGAATTTGAGCCTTTTGCAACCACTCTGGAGAGCGAGGGAAGCGGGTATGTGGTGGCTTCTCTTGGAACAGAATCCGGATATGTACCTTACACTGCTTACTGTGCCAGGAAGAGTTACGTGGAACAGAACCCGGAAATCATTCAGAAGTTTACCAATGCCATCCAAAAAGGCATGGACTACGTAAACTCCCATTCAGCCGAAGAAATAGCCAAAACCATACAGCCCCAGTTTAAAGAAACACCGGTGGATAAACTCGCGGTTATCGTGGGCCGTTATAAGGACCAGGATACATGGAAAGATGACACCGTATTTGAGAAAGAAAGCTTTGAGCTTCTGGAAAACATTCTGGAAGAGGCAGGCGAGCTGTCGGCACGTGTTCCTTATGAAGACCTTGTGACCACACAATTTTCTGAGCAGGCGGCAAAATAGACGGTAATACAGCCAGCAATACAGATAGCTGAACAGATAGTAGAACAGACAGCAAAACAGACAGCAGAACAGACAGTAGAACAAATAGCAGGCCAAACAAATAAAAGCAATCAATCGACAATACGGCAGACAACAAGCCCGACAACAAAACCAGCTAACAAAGTTATGCCCTTTAGCTGGTTTTGTTGTCATTTTCCTTGCTGTCTTTTATTTTTCGCTGCTTTTTACCTTTTCTGTCATTAATTTAGTTTATATCTGTTTTCTACTTCTTTACTCACCATGTTTTGCCAGCGAAAGCGCTCCACTCCAATCAACCATTACGCTGCCCAAAATACAAGTTTCTCATCCATCCCCATATCCCCAATCCGTTACTTCACAGAACCTCATATATTTTGCCGAAGGTCATAGAATGCGATGGAATATATAGAAGTTGATAGGGGCACATAGAAACAGTTAACAAAAACATTTGCGGCATTTTAATCCCCGTTAAAAAGGCTGCCATCCATCAGGATGACAGCGAAATTAATACCCCTTATTTCATTACCCTGAATATCAGCCCCTGCAAATAATCCTCTGCACATAAAGCTATTAGCTACCGCTGGTTCAGCTTCCAGGCCGCCACAAGCTTCTTCAGATAATCCATATAACCTGCCTCCCGTATGCTCCCGTTGGTCAGCACATTAACCTCTCCCAGTTTTTTGCCTCCCAGGGAGTACTCCAGCACGCCTGCCTTCTGCCCCGGTTCCACCGGAGCGGGTACGGATTCCAAAAGCACCAGCTTTTTCTCAATGGCTCCCAAATCCTCGCCTTTAAGGCTCAGATAGGAAAATGTTCCCTCATAGGTAAGCCCTACCTCATCCTCCACGCCTCCCGTAACCGGCATCTGGGGAAGCGGCAGATGTTCCTTGTCTTCATAGAGTTTGCAGTTTGCATATCCATAGTTGAGAAGGGTCTGAGCGTCTGCAAACCTGGCCTTGAAATCCGGCGCAGCCATGATGGCAGCAATCAGGCGCACCCCGTCCTTTTCCGCTGTGGCAGACAGGCAGTATTTCGCAATGGAGGTAGAACCTGTCTTAAGGCCTGTGACCGTAAAATTAGTTGCCATCTTAAGCAGCTTATTTGTATTAGACAGGCCGAATTCCTTGGTTCCCTGCTTTGTGACATGTGTTATATTCTCCATCCATATAGTGGAGTAATTATGTATCTGGGGATATTTATTAATCAGCTCGCGGCTCATAATGGCGATGTCCCTGGCCGTAGTGTAATGGTCCGGGGATTCCGTAAGGCCGCAGCAATCCACGAAATGGGTGTTGGCCATGCCAAGTCCGGCTGCCCTTTCATTCATCATACGCACAAATTCATCCTCGCTGCCTGCTATGTACTCCGCCATGGCCACAGACGCGTCATTGCCGGATGCAATTACAATGCATTTAATCAAGGTTTCCACGGTCTGTTTCTCGCCTTCCTCCAGGAACACCTGGGAACCTCCCATGGATTTGGCGTGGGCGCTGGTAACTACCTCGTCCGTCAGCTGGATCTTTCCAGATTGAAGGGCATCAAAAATCAATATCAGCGTCATAACCTTGGTAACACTGGCCGGGCTTCGCTTTTCATCTGCATCCTTTTCATAGATTACCTGTCCGGTAGATGCTTCCATGAGAATGGCCGATGGAGCGGCTATCTGGACAGCTGCCTGACTCTGGTCTGCAGGCGCTGCCTGGGCATCTCCCGCCGTCTGCACGTCTCCCGACGCCTGCACATCTCCCGCGGCCCGCGCGTCCCCCGCCGCCTGCACATCCCCCCCTGTCCATCCTTCTTCCTGTCCAAAGAGGCTGCTTCCTGATACCCCTGCTCCCACGGGGATGGCGATTTCCGGTTCCTGGCCCAGGGCGGCAATCCCGGGATAGGAGGCCAGTATTGCTGCCGAACATAATATCGCTGCAATCCGTCTCATATTTTCCTCCAATAAAATCATCTGCTACTAATTGTATGGGAGTGGACAGACAGCTTATGCCCGCAAAACCTTGATTTTTACCGCAAAAAATGCAGCAGACCTTGATTGTTCCGGCTCCTGCTGCATTTTTCCACCTTATTTTCCTGTCTTAGTTTTCTGTCTTATCTTCCTGTCTTATCTTCCTACCTTATTATAATTATACTTCCTTCAGGGCCTGTCTTAAGTCCTCTGCCATCTTCTCGTACTCAGCGTCTGTGAGCATGGTCCTTCCGCTGTTCATCTCAAAGGTGCCGCCCCATTCTTCACCGCCCTCATATTTGGGGACAATGTGGAAGTGCAGGTGATGTCCTGTATCGCCGTAAGCGCCGTAGTTTACCTTGTCCGGCTGGAATACCTTATGTACGGCGCGGGCCACCTGGGCTACCTCTGCAAAGAAATCATTCCTCTCCTCGTCGGTCAGGTCAATGAGCTCGCTGACATGCTTCCTATGCGCCAGAACAACCCTTCCCTTCTTGCTCTGCTCCTTAAATACATAGAGAAAGCCTGTCTTCATTTCACACACAGGATAACCGAACTTAGCCACCAGTTCGCCCTGCATACAATATGCGCAATTAGGATCCTTTACCATATCTTCCATATTCCTGTTCTCCTTTATGTTTATTCATACCAATTTAAACATACCACGGAACAAGAGGAATTTCAATTCCAATATTTGTTTTTTCTTTCATAGTACCCACTTCATGGAATCTATGCTATAATAGGTAGGCAAGTACCAGTTACAGGAGAAATTTTATGAGCAGAGCAGATTTCAGACGCCGGCAGTCCCGCAGGCGCAGGCAGAAGCTTGCACGGATGTCACGGCATCTTCCTACATTAATTTTATTATTAGCAATCACTGTACTGGTAGGGGGCGGCATTTTCGCCCTCTACCGGTTCGTTTTAGCGAAACAGCCAGACGGAACGGTCCAGGTCATAGCCTCATCAGGGAACGGCTCCCCTAATCCGGACAGGGGCAGCAATTCCGACCGCTATCCCGACAGCGGTTCCGGCCCCGCTTCCGGCGGCGACTCATCAAACCAGCCTTTTGCCGAAGTTCCCCAGGACGACATTTCCCGGCTCATCGCCCAGGCTGACCGTATCGCCATGGGGTATGATTATGACAAGGCGGCAGAGCTCATCAACTCCAGCGGCCTGGACCTTAATGACTCCCGCATGAAGGAGGCGCTGGCACGGTATGAATCACAGAAGGCAGCCCTGGTTCCAGCCGATATGAACGCTGTCACCCACATTTTTTTCCACTCCCTTATCATGGATACCTCCAAGGCCTTTGACGGGGACTCGGACAGCGCCAACTATAATTCAGTCATGACCACCAAGGACGAATTTCTTAAGATACTGGAGGATATGTACCAGAAAGGCTATGTGCTGGTCCGCATCCACGATGTGGCCTATGAGGCACCTGATGAAAATGGAAACGTGCGTTTTGTAAAGGGAAGCGTCATGCTTCCGGAGGGCAAGAAGCCTTTTGTCATGTCCCAGGACGATGTCTGCTACTATCCCTACATGGACGGGGACGGGTTTGCCAAACGGGTTGTGATTGGCGAGGACGGAAAGCCCACCTGCGAGATGGTCATGGACGACGGCACCACCTCCACGGGTTCCTATGATTTGATTCCGCTTTTGGAGGATTTTATACAGGAACACCCTGACTTTTCCTACAAAGGGGCAAGGGCCATTATCGCGTTTACCGGCTATGAAGGCATACTGGGGTACAGAACCGCCTCCTCCTACCAGGACAGCCCCACCTATGACGCTGACCGTGAGCAGGCAGCCAGAGTGGCCCAGTGTCTGAAGGATAACGGCTGGGAGCTGGCTTCCCACAGCTGGGGCCATCTCCACCTGGGTGTAACGGATGATCCGGAGGCCGGATTTGCCATTGACGAGGAACGGTTCCGGGCTGATACGGACAAATGGGAGGCTGAGGTGGAATCCCTCATCGGGCCCACTGATATCATCCTTTATCCTTACGGCAACGACATTGCAGACTGGCGCCCCTACCATCAGGACAATCCCCGCTTTGCCTATCTGGAATCCAAGGGATTCCGCTATTTCTGCAATGTGGATGCCAGCAAGCCTTACTGGACGCAGATGGGGACAAACTACTTCCGCATGGCCAGAAGGAACCTGGACGGCTACCGGCTGTATGAGGACCTCATCCAGACAGATCCGTCCAAGAAACGACTGACTGATTTGTTTGACGCAGCCCAGGTATTTGATTCAGCCAGACCCACGCCGGTAAGCTGGAGTTACCAGAAGTAAGGGATTAAGGAGCCCCGCTCATATTGTTATCATGCAGGCTTCCTGCCGCTATCAAGCGGCAGGGGCCTGTTTTCTTTTTCCTGCTCCGGGCGAACGGTTTCCCGTTGTCTACATATAATAAAGCAAGGAATTGATTTCTAATTGAAAGGAGCTTCTTCATGATTCCCAAACTGGAAGTAAACGGGGTCAGCTATTCCTACCATTCATTGGATGGTGAAACGCTGGCCCTTGATCATATATCATTTGATGTGTCACCAGGGGAATTCCTGGCTATCGTGGGACCTTCCGGGTGCGGCAAGTCCACCCTTCTGTCCATGCTGTGCGGACTGACTCAGCCTGAGGGGGGCACCATCACCATAGACGGCGTCCGCCTGACCAAATCTCCTTCTGCCATTGGATACATGCTGCAGAAGGATCATTTATTTGAATGGAGAAATATTTTCTCCAATATATCCCTTGGCCTTGAAATTCAAAAGCGGTTGGACGAACCTGCCAGGCAGGAACTGCTGGAAATGATGGCAGCCTACGGTCTGGCAGGCTTTGAATATGCCAAACCTTCGGAGCTGTCCGGCGGCATGCGCCAGAGAGCGGCCCTTATACGGACCCTGGCCCTTAAGCCGGACCTTCTTCTCCTGGACGAACCATTTTCAGCCCTGGATTACCAGACCCGGTTGTCTGTGTGCGACGACATCAGCTCCATCATACGCCAGACACACAAGACCGCCATACTGGTAACCCATGACCTGTCTGAGGCCATCAGTGTGGCTGACCGCATTCTGGTCCTGTCTCCCCGTCCCGGCCGGGTCAAAAAAATCCTGTCCATTGATTTTCCGGAAAATTGCACCCGCTCCCTGGACCGCAGGAACTGCCCGGAATTTTCCACTTACTTTAATATGGTATGGAAGGAGCTGAAGACTTATGAATAGAGATAAACAGCCTGTATCAGCCTGCAATATGTCCGTGGCCCAGCAGGAATATGTGGCCCGTGAAATACGGCGCCACCGCCAGGTGACCATATGCCGCGTCATGCTGCTGGTCCTTCTCCTGGCCCTGTGGGAGCTGGCGGCCGACATGCACTGGATTGACAGCTTTATTTTCAGCTCCCCTGTGATGATTGCCAAATGCCTGGTTTCCATGGCAAAGGACGGAAGCCTGTTCCTCCACACAGGGGTCACCCTTATGGAAACCCTTATCAGCTTTGCCGTATGCACCATCTTCGGCCTGGCATGCGCCCTGCTTCTGTGGTCCAGCAAAAGTGTGGCCCAGGTGCTGGAGCCCTTTCTTGTCCTGTTAAACAGCCTCCCAAAATCCGCCCTGGCCCCCCTTTTGATTGTGTGGCTGGGCAATAACATGCGGACCATTGTGGTGGCTGCCGTGTCCGTAGCTGTATTTGGATCCATTCTAACCTTATACACCGGATTTTCCCAGATGGATACGGAGCAAATCAAGCTGATTTACTCCCTGGGAGGCGGAAGGAAGGATGTGCTTTTAAAGGTTCTGCTGCCCGGTTCCCTGCCCCTGGTTATCAGCAATATGAAGGTGAACATCGGGCTGTGTCTGGTGGGTGTGATTATAGGCGAATTCCTGAGCGCACAAGCAGGCCTGGGATATCTGATCACCTATGGCTCCCAGACCTTTGCCATGACCATGGTGGTGACCTCCATTGTGATCCTCTGCATTGTGTCAGGGGTGTTATACCAGATTATCGCATATGCGGAGCTGAAGATTAAAAAGAGACAGTGAGTTAAAACTGTCTCTGGCCTGACAATATAAGGGACAGGAGGAATGACAAACCCTCCTGTCCCTTATATCCTGATTTTATCACACGCATATCCTTTGTTCCAAACAGCCTATCCCGCGTTCTCTGCCGCAAACTGGCTGTTATACAGGGATGCATAGTAACCGCCCTTTGCCAAAAGCTCCCTGTGGTTTCCCACCTCCTTGATATCCCCATGCTCCATGTACACAATCAGTTCCGCATCCTTTATCGTGGATAAGCGGTGGGCGATGACAAAGCTGGTCCGGCCCTCCATCAGTTTATTCATGGCCTTCTGGATTGCCACCTCGGTTCTTGTATCCACGGATGAGGTTGCCTCGTCCAGAATCAGGATTTCCGGGTCTGACAGGAAGGCCCTGGCAATGGTCAGGAGCTGGCGCTGGCCCTGGGCGATATTGGAAGCCCCCTCATGAAGCTCCATGTCGTAGCCTCCCGGCATAGACATGATGAATCCATTGGCGTGGGCTGCCCTGGCAGCGTCCACGACCTCCTGGTCAGTGGCATCCAGCCTTCCGTAGCGGATGTTCTCTTTTATGGTACCTGCGAACAGCCATGTATCCTGCAGCACCATGCCTATCATGGAGCGCAGGGCCTCCCGTTTCATATCCCGCACATCCACGCCGTCAATGGTAATGCTCCCTCCGTTTACATCGTAAAAACGCAGAATCAGATTGACCAGCGTTGTCTTTCCAGCTCCGGTGGGCCCCACAATGGCAATCTTGTCACCTGCGTGTACATGGAGGTCCAAATCATGAATCAGGGTCCGGTCCTCTGTGTAACCGAACCGCACATGGCTGAAATCCACATTTCCTTCCCGGCTTTCGGGGAATTGCGGCTTCTCTGCTTCCGGCACCTCCTCCCCGGCATCCAGGAACTCAAATACCCTTTGGGCCGCAGCCATGGTGGCCTGCATGATGTTGGCAATGTTGGATACCTGGTTGATGGGCTGGGAGAACTGGCGCAGATACTGGATAAAGGACTGTATCATACCGATGCTCAGCCTGCCGTTGATGCAGAGCCATCCGCTGACAACCGCCACCCCCACATAACCGATGTTGGTCAGGGCCTGTGTTAAGGGCATGATGATGCTGGAAGAAAACTGCGCTCTCCAGCCATTGTTGTAGAGACGGTTGTTTATGTCCTCAAAATTCCCGATGACGTCCTCCTCTTTTCCAAAGGCGGCAATCACGTTCTGTCCGTTGTACATCTCCTCCACATACCCGGTAAGCTCCCCCAGCGCGGACTGCTGCCCCTGGAAATACCGCTGGGAATGTTTTACCACCTTCATGCTCACCAGGCCGCAAACCGGGATAACACAAATGCCGATCAGTGTCAGCACCGGGCTGACCACCAGCATCATTACGAATATAAATACCATGGTACAGACGGCTGTGATAACCTGGCTGATGCTTTGCTGAAGGGAGGTATCTATGGTGTCCACATCATTGGTGACGCGGCTCAGCACATCTCCGAATGTATTGCTGTCAAAATAGGCCAGAGGCAGACGGCGGATTTTCTTGTCTACTGCCATGCGCAGATCATGCATTGTGCGCTCCGCCACTCCTGCCACAATGTACTGGCCGGAATAATTGAAAAGAAAGGCCAGTACATACACACAGCCCAATTGTATCAGAACAGTGATGAACGTTCTAAATCCCTGGAGGACCCCGGCGCCGTCCACGGCCACGGCCACCAGCGCATCCATGGCCCTGCCAAGGGTATATGGCCCCTGGGTGGTAAACACAGCTCCCATCACAAGGCAGGCCACCATGAGAATAATTCTGATTCGGTATGGTTTCATAAAACGGAACAGACGGCCCATGGTGCCCTTGGTATTGATTTTCTTATCTGCTGCCCTCACATTCATTTGCTTCATGCACTCATCTCCTCCTCTGACAACTGGCTCCGGACGATTTCCTGGTAGGTGCCGCAGGTATTTAAAAGCTCCCTGTGGGTACCAATTCCCATGACCTTCCCTTCATCCATCACTATAATCCGGTCCGCATTCATGATGGTGCTGACACGCTGGGCTACGATTACCACAGTGGCATTCCCCGTCTCTTTGGACAATGCCTGGCGCAGGGCGGAATCCGTCTTGAAATCCAGGGCGGAAAAACTGTCGTCAAACACATATATCTCCGGCTTCCTGACAATGGCCCTGGCAATTGCCAGGCGCTGCCTCTGACCGCCTGAGACATTGCTTCCGCCCTGGGAAATGGATGAGTCAAATCCATCCGGTTTATCTTCGATGAAATCCGTGGATTGTGCAATGGCGGCCGCTTCCTTCACCCGCTCATCGCTGGCCGAATCATCCCCAAAACGGATATTTTCCATGATAGTGCCCTTAAACAGCAGGGCTTTCTGGGGCACATAACCGATTTTCCGGCGCAGGGTCCTCCTGTCATAATCCTTTACATTGACTCCGTCCACCAGGACCTCGCCCTCCTGGACATCATAAAAGCGGGGAATCAATCCCACCAACGCCGTCTTTCCGCTTCCCGTACTTCCGATGATAGCCGTGGTCTCTCCCGGCTTAGCTTCAAAGCTGACATGGCTGACAGCCGGCTCTTTTGCCCCCGGAAAATAGAAGCTTACATCGCGGAAGGTGAGATATCCCCTCTGCCCGTCTGACAGCTTGGGAACCGCCGGATCCCCGATGGAATTTTCAGTATCCAGCACCTCACAGATACGGTCCGCTGAAGCAGCACATCTGGGATACATGACGAAAATCATGGAAAGCATGGTGACAGACATCATGATCTGCATGACATACTGGATGATTGCCAGGATATCTCCCGGCATCACAGGCTCCGTGCCGATTCCCTGGCCCGCGCGCCAGAGAAGCCCCACCACGGTCAGGTTTAATATCAGTATCAGGGACGGTCCCAACAGCGACATGGCATGCATCATTTTCATGGCATTGTTCATCAGATCCTTGTTGGCTCCGTCAAACCGCTTTTCTTCGTAATCCTCTGTCCCAAATGCCCGGATAACCCGGATGCCGGAAAGCTTTTCCCGCATAATCAGGTTGATTCGGTCAATTCTTGTCTGCATCTTTCTGGAAAGCGGCATGGCTCTCCTGCCAATCAGGCTGATAATAAACACCATCACCGGCATGGACACCACAAGTATGCTTGACATTTTCGGATTTTTGCTGTAAGCCAGCATGATGCCCACCACGCACATGATAGGCGCTGTCAGAATAACGCGTAGAAACATGACCATGAAATTCTGTACCTGGGTAATGTCGTTGTTGGTGCGCGTAATCAAAGACGCGGTTGAAAATGTGTCGATCTCGGCCTGTGAGAAATATTCCACCTTCGTAAAAATCCTGCTCCTCACATTCCGCCCTAAACCCAGCGCGATTCTGGAGGCAAAAAAGCCTGTGGTAATATTACATACCATTCCCAGAATAGCGATTCCCAGCATGATAACGCCGGTGTGAAGAATGTAATTCATATCCTTATCCGCGATTCCCCTGTTGATAATATCTGACAGATAGGTGGGAAGCCCCAGCGTGGCTCCTACTCCGGCCGCCACACTGACCAGCACGCATAGAAGTTCCGGCCGGAACGCGTTCAGCTCCGCAAATATTTTTTTCATGTTGCGCCTCCTTGTTCTTGAAAATAAAAACATCCGGAAAAGCAGTTCAGCTCTGCAAATACTTTTCCAGACATTTTAACCCTTTTAAAATAGTCTCCAAATCTTCTTTGCTCATCGTATCCTTCTCAGAATGACTGCCCATCTGCTCTATCATGCCCAGCACCAATGACCGCCCTTTTTCCGTGAGGTCCACATTTATAAAACGGGCGTCTTTGTCATTCTTGACCATTGTAATATGGCCGGCCCGTTCCAGACGCCGGCAGAACATGGAGCAGTTTCCTTTTGTAACATGGAGACTCCTGCTCAGCTGAGTCAGGTTTACCTGTCCGTCCGCCAGAAAGAGATGATTGAGCACCCTTCCCTGTTCCGGGGTAATGCCGAAGGGCCTGCACTTTTCCTCCACACATTCCCGGACAAGCCAGTTCACCTTGCGAAGCTCCTGAAACCACTGGTCCTTAAAATTAATAAACGCCATAAGGAACCTTCCTCCCCATTCTCTTGATTTTTATACTTCCCCAGATAGTTTACATATAAACTATTATAGGATATCATTACAGCCGTTAAAAATAAAGAGCATTTTTATTAAATAAATATAAAAATTCAATAAATTGATGGGACTTACCTTACATTTTTTGAAGTTGACTGCATAATTATTCTCCCGGCAGAGAAACATTTTAGAGAAAAAATTTCAAGAAGAAACTCAAAAAAAATTTCAGGCCGCCGATACCTCTCATCAAGATATCAGCGGCCTGTTTTCCGGCCCTTATTCCATCTGTTTTTTTATCTGCTTTTTTATCTGCTTTACTATCTGGTTTGTTATCTGTTTTACTATTTACTTTATTATCTGCTTCACTGTCTGCTTTGCTTGTCTGTTCTGTTATTTTTTCTGCCTGCCTCACACCTTGATCCGCTCCGCAACCTCATTTCCGATTGCAAGGCGCATATTGTTCATTCCGATTATCATGCTGTCCCTTCCATGCTGGAACACATTGATGGTACTTCCCTCCCTGATGTCATGCTGATGCATAAACTCCATGACCTGGGGATTGCCGAACATCCATTTAATCGTACAGACAGCACCTGCCTTAACCTCTGATAATGACTGCATAACCACACCTCCGTTGCCTTTTCGTTCATACCCAGTATGATCAGGGGGGCCCTTTTTCATGCCGGCCCTTCTGTTTACTTATATTGTAAACACCCTGAAGGCTGTTAGTCAACGGCAATGTGGGTTAGGCATTTTTAATCTTTTTTATTTTTTGATGCTTAGTCCTCCGGGTCCGTAAATCCCATCAGCCTGCACACGATGAAGCCGGCTGCATAGGATGCGAACAGACCTACGAAATACAGGGGGAATCTGGTGGTAATGAACGCCAGGGGGATTCCTGACAGCTCAGGAACCTTGGCCGCCACCTTCATCACAGCCATAATACTTCCTCCGATTCCTCCGCCGATACAGGATGCTATAAACGGCTTTCCAAGGGGAATGGTACAGCCCCACATCAGAGGTTCCCCTATGCCCAGCATACCTACGGGGAGCGCATTCTTAATGGTCTTTTTCAGTCTCTGGTTCTTTGTCTTTAAATATACATAAAACGCAGCTCCCACCTGTCCCGCTCCGGCCATACAGGTAACGGGCAGCAGATAGGTGACGCCGAAATCCGCTATAAGCTGGGTATTGACCGCTATCAGCCCGTGGTGCATTCCCGTCATTACCAGAGGCAGATAGATGGCTGAGGCCAGACCGGCCAGCACAGGCACCTTATAGATGATAAAGCTGACAAAGGCTCCTATGGTCTCCGATATGAAACCGCCTATGGGCTGGAATACCATCAGGCCCACAAAGGTCATGACACAGACCGTAATCAGCGGCCGCAGGAACATGTCCAGGAAATCCGGTATGACTTTTTGAAGCTGTTTCTCCAGCAGCACTGCCACATAGGCAATAATCAGTACAGATATCACTCCGCCCCGCCCGGGTGTAATGGACACATGGAACAGCTGTACCCCGGCCAGGGACGAACTGTTCAGTATGGAGGCCAGGACAGCACCGATAATGGGACTTCCGCCGAATTCCTTGGATGTATTATAGCCTACGATGATGGGCAGGATGGTAAAGACTGAGTAGGCCAGCGCACTCATGATCTTGCCGAAATCCGTATCCTGAAATCCCGGAAAAAATACATAGGATGATTCATAGACAGCAACCACCAGTCCGCAGGCTATGAATGCGGGGATAATGGGAATGAAAATATTAGCTATCTTTTTCAGCATGTTCTTGTAGGGGACATTGTTCTTAGCCCTGTTTTCCTCTTTCAGGAGAACGGCCTCATCCACCTCTTCACTTTTGATATGGGTCATACCGCTCATAAGCTGGGCCACTGCCGCCGCAGTACCGGGCCCCAGCACCAGCTGGACATGGCTGCCCTCCTCAATGACCCCCAGTACGCCCTCCAGCTTCTTAAGCTCCTCCCGTCTCATTTTTTCCGGATCCTTTACAGTCAGCCTGACCCGGGTATAGCAGTTTGCTATGGTCCTGATATTGGATTCACCCACCAAATTACAAATTGATTGTGCCAGCTCTTTCTTTGTCATAAGATACCTTCCCCTTTCTTATCTCTTGCCTGTCATACCGTCTTTTTTAGTATCGCCCACTCCTGTACCACTGAAAAACCTGCCTTCTCATAAATCCTTCTGGCAAAATTGGTTTCCGTCACAAAAATCGTCATATACTCCGCTCCCATGTCCTTAAGCGCCTGACACAGGCTGAAGAACAGTACATTGCCGATTCCCCTTCCCCCGTCAGCCGGGTCCACTGCCAGCGCCGAAAAGAACCCCCGCCCGTTTTTCTCCGGATACACGGTTCCGGCTGTGCCCATAACCCTGCCGTCCCTGTCCTCCACTATGAGAATCTTCTTATGTTCCCGGATTCCGTCCCGGAATTTTTTCAGGAACGACTGGTCCTTCAGACGTTCAAACATTTCCTCATATCCGAAATTCCCGGCACTGTCAAACCAGGCAACTCTGATTCCCTCCGACTCCAGCTCCATGATGTGTTTCTGTACATCTGCCGGAATGTAAAATTTTTCCAGTTCCAGGTAATAAGAAACCTCTTTTTGAACCAGCTCATACCCCCTTCTCTGAAAAAATATAAATCCCGGGGAATCTGTCCTGATTCCCGGCGCCTTGTTGTGCTCATGGCCCTCCCGGTCTATGTACCAGGACATTTTAATGGGGCATTTGTGGCTGATTCTTATTTCATGTTTTCCCTGGTCCTTCAGAAATGCTTCCGCTTTTTCCAAAAGGCTGCTCCCCACACCTGTGCCTTCATATTCCTCTTTTACCACCAGAAGGAATATATAGCCCGGCGTATTGTCCCGGTTTTGTCCCGGCAGGAATTCCTTCTGGCTGATTGCCGCTGCAAACCCTGCCAGGCTGCCGGAATCCGTAAAGGCCAGAATGCATCCCTCGGGGTCAAAATCCGGTTTATCCAAAAGCTCTGCCTTCCATTCTTCCGGTGAATCATAGGCCTTATACCGGATACGCACCGCTTCCTCTTTCCACAGCCGCACCATCTGCGGCAGCATGGTTTCCTTATACGTCCTGTATTGCATTACGAACATACCCCCCAGCTCGATTTAATCTTGTCTTTGCGGATTTTGCACCGCATTGCAGCAGAATCATGGTGATTGCCAGCTTTACGCTTCCCTCCGCCTCCTCCAGGCTGTCCCTGGCTTCTTCCCTGGTGCATCCCGTGGCTGTCATGACAATATTTTCCGCCCTAGTTATCAGCTTCATATTTGTCTGCACAACATCCACCATCAGGTTCTGGTAAACCTTGCCGATACCCACCATGCTTCCTGTGGATATCATATTCAGAACCATCTTCTGGACGGTTCCGGCCTTCAGCCTGGTGGAACCCGTAAGGACCTCGGGTCCCGGTACCGGTTCAATGGCAAGGTCTGCCTCCTTTCCTATCTCAGAATCCCGGTTGCAGGACACGGCCACTGTTCTGCATCCAATCTTTTTGGCATACCTGAGGCCGTATATCACATAAGGCGTCCTTCCGCTGGCAGCCAGCCCGATGACGATATCTGCCGGGGACAGATGAATCTCTTTCAGGTCTTCCTCCCCCATGGTCTGGCTGTCCTCTGCTCCCTCCACTGCCTTGACAAAGGCAGGGGTGCCGCCCGCCATCAGGCCCACCACCACGTCCGGCGACACCCCGAAGGTGGGAGGACATTCCACCGCATCCAGTACTCCCAGCCTTCCGCTGGTACCTGCTCCTATATAAATGATCCTTCCCTTTTGTTTCAGACTGTCCGTACACCAGGCAATGGCCTGGGCAATCTGGGGCAGAACCTCTCCCACTGCCTCCACTGCCTTCCCGTCTTCCCGGTTCATAACGGTAACAATTTCCAGGGGCGTCATCTGGTCCAGCCCCATGGTCTCCTTATTCCTGCTTTCTGTTACCAACACTGACAAATCTATCATGGTGTTTCCTCCCCTTACAATGCATTTTGGTTTTCCTCCGGACCCTCGGATTTAGCTATATGGGTCTTTCTGAACTGCTCCATACACTCGTCATACCGCTTGTGCACATAGGCCGTATACAAAATATCTATCATGTTCAGCTGGGATATTCTGGATGACATGGCCCCGCTCCTGAATATCAGTTCCGTTGCAGCCACTGCCAGGTTATAATCAGCCAGACGGACCAGGGGCGACTGCTCAAACCTGGATATGGTGATAACCGGCGCCTCCCTCAGCCTGGCCTCCCTGGCACATGTTATCATTTCCTCAGTAAGACCGGAATAGCTGACGATCAGGGCCAGGTCACAGCTTCGGATGTTTCTGGCCTGCAGGAGCTGGGCATGCCAGTCATCACAAATCACACATGCCTTGTTGACCCTAAGAAGCTTCAGATACATGTCCCTGGCCACCAGCAGGGAAGAACCAATTCCGAACAGATACACGGTCTGGCTCCTGTCCAGCAGCTCCACACATTGATTGAGGATATCCAGGTCCACAAGCTTCCTGGTATTGTCAAGAGACACTATGTTCTTATAGGTCACCTTGTTCACCAGTTCCTCCAGGCTGTCGTCCTTTTTTATCTCCTGCTCCATGGGCCGCGTACTCTCCCTGCGCAGGGCTGACTCATATAACAGGGATTTCTGCAGCTCCTTATAACCGTCAAACCCCATCTTCCTGCACAGGCGGACAATGGTTGCCGCTGAGGAAAATGTTTTATCTGCCAGCTGCTTTATGCTGTATCCTGCGGCTTCCTCTGGATTTTCCCTTAAAAATCTGAGGACCCCCTTCTCAGCACCGCTGGCCTGCGCTGAATATTCCTGTATCCTGACAAGTACACTTTTCATATTGGTTCCTTCCTATGACTTTATATTACTCTTTTAAACACTTTTGTCAATATTATCTGATTTTAATGAAAAAACGTTTCGTATTTTGATTTTTTCGCCTTTTATTGCGCGTAAATACTGAAAAGCCGCCGCTTTTTTAGTGAGCGGCGGCCTTACCGGAACATGACTGTGCAGCATTATTTGGTATGATTTCCCGAAAGCATTGACGGGAAGAATTAACTGGAGGCATTAACTGGAAGCATTAACCGGAAGCATTAACCGGAAGCATTGACTGGAAGCATTAACCGGCAGCATTGATCGGTAGCATTGACCAACATCCTTAACCGGAAGCATTATTCCCCCTCCGGCCTGGCCTCCTTAGGCAGCCAGTCTGCTTTGACATAGTACAGGAACATGCCTGCCGCACAGATGACCCAGGTAATGGGCCACCCCGCCATGACCACCATCAAACTGTGAGTCATGGGCACTGCCACAAGCAGGTAAATCTGTCTCAGCACCACGAAGCTGCCCAGCATAAAGAACATGGGGACCTTGGAAAGTCCGGCGCCGCGCAGGGCGCCGTTTAATACCTGGATCACTGGCATCACAATATATGCTCTGGAGAAAATGCGAAGCATACTGCTTCCGTTCCCAATTACCTGGGGATCATTGGTAAACACGCTGATTAACAGGGGGGCTCCGAAATACATTCCCACTGAACCTGCCAGAATAATCAGGGAGCTCATAACCCAGGCGGCAAATATTCCCTTCTTCACCCGTTTATACTTGCGGGCTCCGATGTTCTGTCCCACAAAAGTGGTGATAGCCATATTAAAGCTCTGAAGGGGCAGCTGGAGAAATCCGTCAATCCTCAGGGTAGCGGAATACCCGGCCATGGCAGCCGTTCCGAACCGGTTGATATAGGACTGCACCACCACGTTGGAAAATGAGGTGATGCTCTGCTGACAGGCAGCCGGAAAGCCAAAGGCAATGATTTTGCGGATCATTTTCTTGTGGAACCGTATCTTGCGGATTTCCACCTTATAGTCCTCCCGGGTATGCATCAGCTTGTGCATGACCATGAATGAGCTCACTGCCTGGGCCATAATGGTGGCAATGGCCACACCTGCAATGCCCATGTGTAACCCGCACACAAAGGTGAAATCCAGGATGATGTTCACGATACTGGCCACTGCCAGATAGAGCAGGGGATGCCTGGAGTCCCCCACCGCGCGCAGTATGCCTGAGCCCATATTGTAAAAAAGTGAAAATGTGATTCCGCAGAAATAAATCATCAGATATAGAGAAGAATGGGGAAGGACGTCCTCCGGCACCCCGATTGCCCTGAGAAGGGGCCCTGTATACAGCAGTCCCAGCCCGGTAAACACTATGCTCAACAGCCCCGTGAGAGCCATGGCGCTGTGAACCGCCCGGCTCATAGCCTCACCCTGTCTGGCCCCGAAGTATTGGGAAATCACCACTCCCGCGCCGGTGGACAGGCCCATGAAGAACCCCACCAGCATATTGATGACCGGGGTCGAAGCCCCCACCGCCGCCAGGGCGTTGGTATTAACAAAATTTCCTACCACATAGGAATCCACTGTATTGTACAACTGCTGGAAAAAATTCCCTATCAAAAGAGGGATTGAAAACCAGAAAATAGACTGAAAGATACTGCCGTCAATCATATCCGTATTAGCGCTTTGCAAGACACCACCCCATTCCCCAATCATTGGTGACCGCCCCTCCCTGTGCCCTGGAATATAAGACCATTACAAAAAAGAGAAAGCAGTCCATACCGAAGCCGCTCTCTCTATCATACATGATTTTCGTGGAATTTTCTATCTGTTTCTCTTTAATTCCTTCTGCTTTATACCTTTTGTTTTATATCTTCTGTTTCATACCCTCTGTTTCATATCCCCTGTTTTATATCTTCTGTTTCATACCTTCTGCTTTATACCTTCTGTTTTATACCTTCTGTTCTATACCTTCTGTTTTATTCATGCTACTGCCACACATTTCACTGCCGCCCCTTTTTCTCCGTCTTTTATTCCGTCTCTTACTCCATCCCCTACTCCGTCTCTTACCCCATCTCCTACTCCATCTCCTACTCCATTCCCTTGCCTCATCCCCTACTCCGCCGCCCCGGCAAGCCTCCGCTCCTTTTTAATGCTCCAAGCGTACATGGCGCCTCCTGCCGCCAGCCAGAACACGGTATACAGGGCGGTGCCCGCCAGCTGGGGCCAGGCAGCGTCCCAGCCGATTCCCTTCAGGTTCACAGCCTTCAGTTCCACGGCAATATTGGCAATAGGCGAAAATATCCTGGATGCAATGCTGAGCCATTTGGGCATCAGATAGTACGGGAAAATAAGCCCTGAGGTAAATATAATCAGGTTGCTGCACATCATATACAGCTGCGCAAAGCAGGCCAGCCTTTTGGTAAATGACCCCAGCATCACGCCAAAGGCCACGGCCGCCAGCATGAAAAGCACGGTGCTGAACAGATAGAGCCCGATTTCCCCCCGCAGGGGAATATTCTTATACAGTCCCACCACACACAGCACCACGAACTGAGCCGCCACCGCGCCGCCTGCCACCACGGCTGTCCTGATAATTCCGTCTTTTAATTCCTCCCCCCGCTTTTCCGGGGCAGCCGCTGCCAGAGCTTTTCTTTTTCGTATCATGAGCGGAATAAAAAATGAGATGAGAAAGGTCTGCATAGTGATGGCGGGAACCAGCAGATAGCTCATTTTCCTGATGTAATCGCCCTGTGGTTCATACAAGGTCCTGTCCACGTAAGAAAATGTACCCAGACTGGTCTGGGCCGCCGAGGGGTAAAAGTTGTTTCCCTCCAGCATCTTAAGCTGCATTCCCGCGCTCATGGTCCCCAGCACAGACGATGCAGCCCCCACTGCCCCGCCGCCGGTGATGATGTTGGAACAGTCCGCAAATATCACTGCCTGGGGTGATTTCTTCAGGGACATATCCCGGCTGAAATTTTCAGGTATCATGACGCCGGCCTCAATCTTCTTATCCAGGATGGCCTGTTTCAGATCCTGCTCCGAATCCGCATAATATACAATATCCAGAGAGGGATTGATGCCAAACTGCTTCACAATGGACTGGGACAAGGAGGACCGGTCCTCATCCAGGATTCCAAAGGGAATATCCTCTGTGTAATCATTTTTCCAGATGGTAGTAATCAGGAGCATACCGGCCAGCACGGAAATAAACAGACCAATAACCGTGTTTTTTTCTTCCTTCCATATCCTGCTTATCATAGGCCGGCCACCCCGCTTTCCGTCAAGGGACTATCTGCGGGCGCTTTTCCCGGCACTGCCCCGGCATCCCTGAATTTCTTTGCCACTGCAAGCACCATCACCGCGCAGAAGCCCATAAGCCACAGAACATGGTGGGCCTCACTCAGAAAGCTGCGCTCCACCAGGGCCATGTCCCTGAACGGCACAATATAATGGGTATTGGGCATGAACCAGGTAAGAAACTTACAGGGCCATGGCATGGAGATAACCGGAAATGTGTAACCGGCCAACAGCATGGTAAAACTTATGATGCTGCATTTCTGCACTGCCTCCTCGCAGTTTCCTCCGGTACCCAGGTTCTGGAGTATTCCAAAAAGGGTAATGCCGAAGCAGGTGAAAACCGTCATCAGTATGCCGGCCCAGGGAGAACTCTTGTAGGGAAATCCAAAACACAGGGTCTGGGTCACTATACAGCCCAGGGCCGAGACACAGGCAATACCGGTGATAAATCCGGCCTTTTTCATCAGCCTTCCAAAGCTTCCCCTCTCGCACACGCAGGCCCCCACGCATCCGGCTCCAATCTGTACAATGGTAAGGAGGATGCCCTCCATCATCATGTATGCCACATTCTTGGATGGATTGCTGATGGCCTTTGTCACATATCCCATGGGTGCAATCAGGTTCATGGCTGCCTGGGGCGGTATGCCCTTTCCCTCTGCCAGTTTCAGCATATATCCGCTCTTAATGGTCCCCAGGGCTTCGGCTATAGTACCCCTCATGCCGCTGGCAACTGTTGACAGGGCGCCGTCGTTAAAAATCATGATTTTGGCTTCCCTGCCATTTAACAGATCCTCTGAAAAATGCTCCGGAATCACAATGCCTGCCAGTGCCTTATTATAGTAAAATGCTTCCTTCAGGTCATCCTCCTCATCCGTACACGCAATGACGTCAAATGTCCTGTTATCCGAAATCATCTGAATCAGGCTCTGGACTGTTTCAGAGTGATCATGGTTCACAATAATCGTGGGTACCTTCTGAAAAGGCAGATGCACGAACTCCGCGCCCATGAGCAGACTCAGGATGGTGGGTGCCAGAAGAAGAATCAGCATGGGAATCGTTATGTACCGTTTTTTCATAGAAGATGCCAGGCTCCCAGCCTGTTTCATCCATTCTCTCATATACCATCACATCACTTTCCAAAGTCAACATAGGCTGTCATACCGGAACGCAGTTCATCCTGCAGTCCAGTCAGGTCCTCAAAGGTTACCTTGATTCCGTAGGTCAGGATATCCCAGTCAGCTTCATTGGACGCTTTCTTGGTGGCAAAATCCGCTTCCTTATTGATTCGCACCACTTTCCCCTTATATGTATCCTTTCCCAGGGCTGCCAGGGAGATATCCACCTCCTGGTCCAGTTTTACCCGCGGAAGCTTCATTTCATCCACATCACAAGTGATATACGGGGTATAAATGTCAGCAACCACCACGGAGGGAAGTCCGGAGGACACCACATCACCGGACTTGACATTAACCGTTGTCACCAGACCGTCCACAGGTGAGGTAAGGACACATTTATCCAGGGTGGTGTCTATCTGTTTCAGGGCCGCCTTGGCCTGGTCCACTCCGGCCTGGGCCTGGGCAATCTGTTCCGGAGTTGCTCCGTTTTGGGCTTCGGAAAGCTTGCTCTGGGAAATCTCCAGATTGGAGCGCGAGCTGTCCAGGGCTGCCTTGGCAGAAGCCAGGGCTGCCTTCTGGGCATCCACAGAGGACTGGGACACGGCTCCTGCGGGAACCAGCGCCAAGGTCCTCTGATAATCCGCGTCCATTCTTGTGTAGGCTGCCTGGGCATTTTCCAGGTTTGCCTGGGCAATCTGGACCGCCAGCTGCAGCTGCTTCATCTGTTCCTCTGTGGCGCCGTTTAACAGGCTCTGGTAAGCTGCCTGGGCCTGGGCCAGTGCTGCCTGGGCCTGTTCTCTCTGGGCCATCAGGGTATCACTGTCCAGACGGACCAGCTCCTGGCCTTTGGTCACCAGGTCCCCTTCCTCCACCAGGACATCCTTAATCTGTCCTCCGGTCAGAGCGTTAATATTGCTCTCATCCATGGTCACATAAGACTGTACCACCAGATTTTTCTTATTCTTAAATAACAGGTCATCCCCTGTCACATGACCAAAGATGAGCACCAGGACAATGGCGCACAAAATAACGGCTGCCGCCGCCCCTATGATTTTTTTCTTAGATTTTGCCAGTTTCATTGTTATTACAGTTTCTCCCTTCCAATATTTCTTTCATACTCCCTTACATTTCCCACGATTTTGCCCATAATCTGTTCCAGAACCTGTTCCTCCTGGGGTGTGATTCCGGCAAAGATGATTTTCTCCCACTGGTCCATGATGTCCTTCAGTGAATTAGCTGCCTCTTTTCCTTTTTCCGACAGGCAAACCAGCTTTTCGCGCTTATTCTCAGGGTTAATCTCCCTTCTGATGTATCCCCTCTCCTCCATGGCAGCCAATACCTTGGCTGTCTGGTATTTATCAATTCCGGACAGGCTGGAAATGGTCTCCTGATTGCTGTATCTGCTGTAGCCTATGACCAGAAGCACGATTCCCTCGGAAAAGGAAAGGCCGCAGGCCCTGAATTTAATGCACAGAAACCTTCGTTTGCTCTTTTCTATCATGGTGGCTATTTCCTGTATGGTACTCACCTCCTTGCAGGGGCTGCCGCAGATACTGTAAGGAAATACCTTCTGCGGCTATCATATGTATTTCACAACTGTTGTGTTTGACAAATATTATATGCATTTTGCAAATGAAAATCAACCCGTTTTTTTTTCACAAAATTACGGCCCAACTTTTAATATTTCTCCGTTTATTTGACGGGATGGTTCATCCCGCCGGCAGCAGGAAAGAAAAATGCCGTGAGAAAGCCGGTTTCCTGTTTGGGAATCCGGCTGATTCACGGCATTGTCACCATGTTTTCACGGCATTGTCACAGCATTGTCACGGTGTTTTCATATTTTGTTTTATACTTTCGTTGATGACATTCAGCCAACTCATTCCATCATTTTCATAATCAGGTCCGCACAGCCCTCATATCCCAATACAGAGGTATTCAGACAGGCATCATAATTTTCCATATCCCCCCAGTTTTTTCCGGTAAAATAGTGATAATAGTCGCTTCTCTGGCTGTCCCTCTTCTGTATTTCTTCCTCAGCCTTCTCAAAGGCTATGTCATCCACCTCGCATATGCGGCGTTTGCGCTTCTCCATGGATGAAGCGTAGATAAACAGTTTAAGTACATCGCATTCTCCGTCCAGGGCGAAATCAGCGCATCTTCCGATAAAAATGCACGGTCCCTTCCGGGCCAGTCTGCGGATGGTGTCAGATACCTCCTTATTGATATCAAAGGGCTCCTGCATCTTATTGTAATTCTGGAACCGGAAGGCATACAGCACCAAATCATGAAGCAGGCTTCCCGTCCGCTTTTCATCCAGCTTTTTCAGTTCCTCGATGCTGATTCCATTGTCTGCCGCCGTCACTGCCAGCAGCTCCCGCCCATAGCAGGGAATCCCCAGGCGCTCCGACAGGATACGGGCCACCTCCCTTCCTCCGCTTCCGTACTGACGCTCAATGGTAATACAACAGTTCCTGCCCATACTCATTCCTTCTTTCTTATATGTCTTTCCTGTATGTCTGCAAATGTCATATCATTATGCAGGACGTCCATATGCCTTATGATACCTCAATTGCATACTTTATCACATGGTCCTTCTTATTCTCAAACACATCATAGGCTTCCATAATGTGTTCAAGCTTTGTTCTGTGGGTAATCAGGCAGCTGGTATCCAGTTTTCCGGCCTTTATCAGCTTCATGATTTCCTCACAGCAGGAAGCGTCCACTCCTCCTGTTTTAAAAACCAGATTCTTCCCGTACATGTCCGGTAAGGGGATCATCTGCGGTTCTTCGTATAAAGCCACTACACAGACCACTGCATTGGGCCTGGCAATCTTCCATGCCATCTGGAAAGTATCCCTGCCTCCTGCCACTTCCAATACGGCATCCGCGCCGCGTCCAAGGGTCAGCTTCTTTATCTCCTGTTCCACATCCTGCTTTAACGGGTTGATAATGACATCTGCCAGTCCCTGTTCCTTAGCCAGCTCCAGCCGTTCATCCGACGTATCAATGGCTATGACCACGCCGGGGCCGTAAAGCCTTGCGCACATCAGGGTACACAGCCCGGTAGGACCTGCGCCAATAACAGCTACCGTATCCGCGGGTTTGATTTCCGCCAGGGAAGCCCCCCAGTAACCGGTGGAAAGGATGTCTCCTGTAAACAGCGCAGCCTCATCTGTCACTTCATCGGGTATCTCCGTAAGTCCGTTGTCGGCAAACGGCACCCTGACATATTCGGCCTGGCCGCCGTCAATCCTGCACCCCAGCGCCCATCCCCCGTGTTCATGGGTACAGTTGTTGACATAACCCCGCCTGCAGAAATAACACTCGCCGCAGAAAGTTTCTACATTTACAGCAACACGGTCTCCCTGTTTAAACTTTTTTACCGCTTCCCCGGTCTGCTCCACTATGCCCACAAACTCATGTCCCAGTATGGTTCCCGGCACAGCCCTTGGGACAGCTCCGTGCTTTATATGGATATCACTGGAACAGATGGTGGTAAGGGTTACCCTTATGATGGCATCCTGCGGATCCGCCAGCGCAGGAACCGGCCGGTGTTCCAGAGTTATGATGCCATTTTCTTTGTAGACCGCGGCTTTCATTGTCCCGGGCTTGGGATTGCTGGTATGGGGCGCCTGAGACCCGGGCATCTGAGACTGGGACATCTGGGACTGGGACATCTGGGATTGGGACATCTGGGATTGGGACATCTGGGATTGTATATCGCTTTTCATCTATATTATACCTCCAATGTACTGCTGTTTTCTCTAATATTATCTCATCTTATAATGATTAAAAATATTATAGCATATATTACCTGTTCCTAAAAGGACGTCCGTCCTCCTCCTGTCTGCTCCTGTTCCGACCCACACATCCCCAGGCAGATCGGACTTGGTGGAATTATTATATCCCAAATCCAAATCTATTTCCACCACGTCAGATTATGAAAAGATTATTAAATTTAATAAAAACACAGCAGTACAGAATCTCTCCGCACTGCTGTGTCCCTTCACTTTATAGTTAATAACATGTCTTACTTAATATGCCTTCTTCTGTCAAATACCGATAAGGTAAGAACGATTCCTGAAAGAAGGAATGTCAGGCTCATTCTGTCCAATACATTTCCGGTTTTTGGAAGAGGAGCTAACGGTATCTCACCGTCATCAATAACTGTCATAGGTGCTTCGGCCAGCGGAACCTGAGTTTCCTCCAGGGTAACTGCTCCGGGGCCTCCATTTGTGGATATGTACCTTCTGCCTGATCCGCTTCCTGAGCTGCTGCTTCCGCTGGAACTGCCCGGTCTGCTGTTGCCTCCGGTATCCGGTGGGTTACCGCCTGCTGCGGACCACTGGGCTGCAAACACTACGTCATGCTCATACTTATTGCTCCTGATTTCATTTAAATCATCAAACGAACTATTTATATCGTCCATAAGCGCAGTCCATCCGGAAAGTGCATAGCCGGAATTGGCTTCAGCCGTAACGGCCCCGTCAGGGCTCACCCCATCCTCCCAAAATACAGGTTCTCCGTCCGCTCCAATAACAATGCGTCCATCTGAATCAAGCTCTACCAGGCTCTTCCACTCCGTAACGGTTCCATATGCCCCTGTACCGTTGTTCCGGATACGTCCCTGCTGCTCGTTGGAGGATTCAAAGATAAACTGAATCTCATAGGCATCCGGAATTCCATCGGGCTTTTTATCCGGTCCATCGTTATCTGTCATGTAGTAGACGGTTATGGTTCCATTTTCCCTGACGCCCTGAACAGGTTCATAGGACTTCTTGAGCATTCCGGTATAGATATAATGGTTTCCGTCTGCCCCGTCGATTGATTCAGGAATCAGTCCATTCAGCCTGCCGTCTGCTTCCGGATCCGTCCCAAAGGGCACCTGTTCCAGAAGCTTTCTGTCAAGTATATTCGCGGGAAATTCCTTGTCTGCCATCTCCACATTTACAGTATACATATTAATATCCCAAACTGCTTCAAAGGTAACACTGCCCGTAAACTCATGGTTGTTGATATCCGATGCCTGATATAACTGATCGGTCTTAAATCCCGTATCCTGGGATTCCACGACTCTCCAGCCGCTGAATCCGCTTCCCTCCAGTGAAGGAATCAGGTTGTCTGTAATCACCCCATATTTCTGCAGGCTGTAGGTCAGCAGCGGGTCCGTAGAATCATTCAATGTTCCGCCCTTCAAATCAAAAACAACTGCTATGCTGTGCTTCAGCTCTCCGTCCACATGCCATTCATATGGGTCGCCTTCCTCATACTGGATCCTGTACCATATGATATCGTCCATGGAATAGGTCTTACCGTCCATGGTAAATGTATCGTTCTCCGGCCACTGCGCTATGCGCTCTAAAACCGCCTCACTGCTCTGGTTCAATTCACCTTCCGGCGCCGGTACCATCACCGGATTCGCATGAAGGAATCCTTCCCCGAACAATGCATAGTTGTAAGAGGGATCCGGAACATTGCCGTCCGGCCTTGCAGCCTTGTCTTTTCTTACAAAGAAGCCGCTCTTGACTGTATCTTCCTCAAATACAGCTGTATATATCATATTCTTTGTAACCGTATCAGGAAGCTGGCTTTCCTGCAGGACCGTTCCATCCATACCCATCCAGCCTGCAAACCGCATTGTCTCATCTATTGGCGTCTTTTCACCGATAAAGCGCTCCAGCCTGTCATTGTATTTATAATCACTCTTTGACTGCTCTGTAAAAGCTCCTTGACTGCCCGGCTTATATGTCACGGTAAACTGCTGCTTAAAGTAAAGTTTTAATGTAGTGGAACCGTCCTCCTTCACCTTGGCTTCTGTGATGTTCCTTCTGCTTGTATCCAGAACATAGGTGCACTCACTCTCAACCTTATCCGCCAAATCCTGTTCTGTTACTTTGGCCATCCCATGAAGAGGAACGTCATTTCTTGAATCCGTGTATGTGGGCCGGAATTGATAACGCCCCTGGGACTGCATGTAAAACTCCACATCGTAATGAATGTTCTTATTGTCAAGGAAATTAGCTGTAAATACAGTGTCGCAGTAGAACTTATGCGCAGCTATGTCATCTGTATCATCAAACACATAATTTGGTATCAGCGTTTTATAGCCGGGTTGGCTGGATTTCCAATTGTTAAATGTAAATCCGTCATCCGCAAGGTATTCCACTCCATCCGCAGTCGGCCTTACAGGAGCGTACAGGCTCAGCTCTCCGGCGGAATCTCTCCGTGTAGCCACCTCCATGACAGTTCCTGTCATGGCGCCGTTGGCACCGGCCCTGTAGGTAAAGGTTACCTGGTACCGGTCCGGTATGCCGTCGGGATTTGTAGGCTTGCCGCTGTCCTCCGGATTCGTCTCTCCTTTTTCATCAATGCCATAGTAGACATTCACCACATTGTCCAGAGTAATCAGTGATACTTTCTTTCCGTCCCCGTCAATGTGGTCCAGGGCATAATGGTGTCCGTTCTTATCCAGGGCAGGTGTCTTATCAAACACAATGTCTGAACCATACTCAGCATTTGTCACATGCTGCGCGTGTTCATACTGCCTGTCAATGCGGAAATCCCCCCGGTCATTCTCAAAGAAGTAATTTACCGTATATTCCAAATCCTGACGAATCCGGCTGGTGACCGCCACTTCATGGTCCCGGGTACGTGACAGGGACACATATCCCAAAGCCGCCGCCCTTTCAAACTCTGCTCCCTGAAGAGACTGGCCGTCCACAGTGATACTGCTGATGGTGTAACCTGTATCCGCGCGGAACCTTACCAGCATGGGACGGATTACGTCATATCCGTAACTTCCGCCCTGGCTGATGCTGGAGTGTTCATCCGAATCCGTAATCAGGGTATACCGCTTGGCCTCCGATGTCACATAGACAGAGTGGCATTCCTTTCTGTCAACGCTTACACTGCCTGCTTCAATGGCATCCTGCAGTTCCTGTCCCTTTAGAGGACGGGCATCTACAAATACTCCGGAAATTCCGTAACCTGTTTTTGCCTCAAAGGTAACCTCTATGGATGCCTCCGGGTCATAGCTGTACGTATAAATCCTATCCTGAGGGTATGTAATCCGGCTGTGCAGGTCTGCGCCGGTGGTAAGGGCATATTCCATGGGACTGGTCTCTACAAATACGCTGTGGTCGCCCTTGCGGTCCACTGAAACAGAATGAGAGGCCAGTGCCTTCAGAAGCTCCGCTCCCTCCAGGGAAACGTCATCCACGATCACCTTGCTGACTCTGTAGCCTGTATTAGCCTTGAACTTAACCACCAAGCATTTGTCCGAATCATAGGTAAAGGTGGTAACCTCCTGTTTAGGTTCTGTAATCCGGCTGTTTTCATCTGCCCCAACGGTCAGCTTGTATTCATTAATCTTACCGGTGACAGATACTATGTGGTCACGGTCCCGATCCACTTCAATGTATCCCCTGGAAACCGCCTCCTTCAGTTCATCTCCTCTGTATTGGTGTAAATCCACCCATATGCCGGATATGGAGCAGCCTTCCTTGGCGCCGAATTCCACCTTAAGTTTTTCCGTTCCATCGTAGGTGAAATCCATAGATGGGGCAATCCAGCTGTTATGGTCTGAATATGTGGTCAAATGATAACTGTTTATCCTGGTGGTCACTTCGATGGTATGGCTGCTCTTATAATCAAACAGGTACGCCCCGGCCGCTATGGCGGCTGTCTTTTCAAACCCGCTTAATTCTTTTTCATCTACAATGATATTCTGTATCTGGTAACCTTTCTTTGCCCCGAATTTAACCTTATACATGATGAACTCTTTGTACTCATAGCTCTTTGTCTGAGGGTTAATCCAGGAATTTTCATCTGCCCCGGCCGTCAATGTATAGAGTGTCTTATCTGCCTTGACGAACACTGTGTGGTCCTGCTTACGGTCCAGTATTATATGACTGTAACCCTGCTGGTCCGGCTCGGCCAATATGGCCTGGATTTCATCCTTTGTGAAGGATTTTCCATCCACGGTAATGCCGGTAACCGAATAGCCCTTGTCTGCTTTAAATTTAACATCCAATGTATCCGTGTCACTGTAGGAATATTTTGTACCCTTAGTAATATCAGCATTCTCAGCCCTGGTTATAAGGTTATATTCCGTCCTGACAGAAGTAACCGATACATAATGGTCCTGTTTGCAGTCCACTTCCACCCAGCCGTTCTGCACAGCCTCATTCAAAGCTTTTCCTGACAGATGTACGCCATCCACCGCGACACCGGATATCCGGTATCCCTGCTTGGCCGTAAAATTTACCCTGATAAGAGAATCTGCGTCGTAAGTATATTGTTTGCCCTGGTCAATGGCAGAGTTTGCATCGGAAGCCGTGGTAAGCGTATACTGTTTGGGCATCCATTTGGCAATGAGGACATAGGTAACCGGATTTATATTTATATCCTTCCAAACATCACCCACAAACAGACTGTCACCCTGCTGATATATCTTACTGCCGGCCTGATTCACATTTGTCTCAGCCAGTTCCCATCCAATAAAATCAAAATGATTCTTTTTCAGGTTCCCTGAACCCTTGATATCAATATAGCTGTTTCCATTCCTGATTGCAGGATGGGTATAGGTTCTGTAGTCAACCGGAGCCATTCCTTCTGCTCCATTGCCGTCATACTTTACCTTAATCTTTGCAGGCGTTGCCTGAATTTTAAATTCCCTGTATTGGTAAGCATCATCCCTGTAAGAGTAATGGAACTGGTTGGTACAGCCCATGGATACTGCTTCCGCATTTGCATCCGAAAAATCTCTGCTTGTATGCTCTGTAGAGATGATTGAGGGCGCGTCTGCAATATCCACATAGATGCCTTCTTCAAACCGTGCTTTTGCCAACTCTGCCTCGGACCTGCCGTTTCTGTGCTCAAAGGTGGTAGGAGTCACATACCCGGTGGCCGGTTTTACATAGAAGGACACCATGTCTGTTCTGTCAGTCTGAAGGACCTGTCCTCTTTCCATCTCCATGAGTCCGCCGCCGTTGATGCTGTACCATAATGATATGTTGGAGGAATCCTGGTTGAATTTGAAATGGAACTGGTTGGCTGCTTCATTGACAATGATGTTGAAATAATCACTGTGCACTACGTTTCCGTACCATATACTGGCCCTTTTACCGGCTTTCAGCGCTTTAACATCCGCTGCTGAATACCATTTTCCATTCTCATTGATATCCTTCACGTTTTGGATTGAAACCACCCTTGGATCTGATACGAACCATGAGCCTCCATATCTTCTGTCTGCTTTTACCCGGAACGTCTCGTCCTTACTTACTTCCACGGTAGTCCTGGTTATATTTTCTTTGCTTATTACCGCATAGATGGAGAAATGCTCCGCCTCAAAGCTTAACGCATCCACCGCTCTGCCGCCGGACACATCCACTGCGTCCCGGACCTCCTTTAAAGCCTTCACATCCGCGGCTTCTGTCTCCACATGAACAATGGACATTTCTTCGGCAGTCTGGCTGGCTTCCTCTACAGGAATTCCTGAAAATGTAACTGTCACAGCGCCTTCCTGGTTCCAGATTCCAGCATCCAGCTTCTGGCTTCCAAGCCACAAATTTATATCATAAGCAGCCACTGATGAAACCTGCTTTCCCTCTTCAGAAGCAGCTTCCTGGGCATTTTCCCGTATGGAATCCTCAAGAGCAGAATCCACCCGTTCCGCAGAAGCGGTCACGCCTTTTGGCAATACGCCTTCAGGCGCGTAAAGGTTTATAATCATACCATCATTCACCACAATGGTATCAGAAAATTCCGGATGTTCGTCTGTTTCAGTGGTATATACCTCAATCTCCAGTTCATCCGTCACATCCTCTATGGTGAACCAGGATATATCTTCCGCCGAGTTCCCCGGATCTGCTGAATCCGGGTCAGCTGAATCCCCCGGGGCTCCTGCCTCTAAGATTTCACCATTGGCCGATACTGACTGTATATCATAGCCAACCTGGGTTTTAACGCCAAATGTAAGGCTTCCGCCTTCCTCAACACCGCGCGGTCCATCTACAATGCGGGCTGTTCCCTGTGAATAGACAGCATATGTTACCTTATAACCCTCGAAATCATTCAATGCTTTCAGCGTATTGACCGTGGTGGTATAAACCCTGGCCGTGCTGCAGTACCCGATTCCTACAAGGTCATCGGATGTGGCTGCTTTCACCTTATGGACATCTTCTGCCTCTGTTTCCTCCGGTGTCCGGGATAGCTCTGTCTCTATGGTAATCACAGGTGTTTCATCGGTTATGATGTCTCCCGTTGTTTCAGCCGGAGAGGACTCTTCTGTTTTCCCCTCCTCAGTTTCCTCGCTATCGCCAGATTCGCCGGACGGTTCTGAGCCGCTGGGGTGTGCCGGCTGGCTGGGTGTTTCTGCCTCGCCGGATGATTCCGGGGTGCCGGATGGCTCTGGGGTGCCGGATGGCTCCGGATTACCGGATGATTCCGGACTGGCGGATGACTCCTGGTTGCCGGATGATTCCGGATTACCGGATGTCTCTGGATTACCGGATGACTCCGGATTACCGGATGACTCTGGATTACCGGATGATTCCTGACTGGCGGATGACTCCTGGTTACCGGATGATTCCGGATTACTTGATGATTCTTTACTTCCGGATGTTCCCGCCTCACTGGACACATTTGTCTTTCCAGATGTTTTATCTGCACTGCTGCCTTGATTTTCAGAAGTCTCTTTTGTTGTGTTGTCTGCTTTTGCGTTTTCTTTTGGTTCTTCTTTTTCTTTTGTGCCCTCTTCAATTCTCACATCTGAATCATGCTTTTCAGGAAGGGAGGCTGTCTCATCACCTGCCTTTACAGCAACAACAGGCGCATAGTGACGGTTAATGGATGCAACAGGTGTATCATCCTGTTTCTCAGAATGAATCTGCTCCTTATCTGCATTGTCCTTCTGTTCTATTTCTTCTTTTGCGTTATTGGATATTTCCTCGGACTTATCTGTATTCTCAGGCCGGGAGCCCTCAGATTCCTTTTGAGACTCTTCTGTATCCTGTCTGCCTGTGTCTGTACCCTCTGTTGGTGAAGCAGTTGTTTCCTTCTGTCCTTCCTCTCCTGCAGGTGTCTGTGTCTCCTGACTCTGAGAGGTCTGTTCTGTGGTTTCTGCCGGAGTTGGTTCTGCCGGTTCTGACTCTGCTGGATTGGTTACTGACGAAGTCGTTTCCGATGAGTCAGGTTCTGTCGGAACTGCTTCTGTTGGAATCTCTTCTGACGGTGCTGTTTCTGTTGGTATTGTTTCTGCTGGTATTGTTTCTGACGGTACTGTTTCTGCCGGTTCTGTTTCTGGCGGTACCGTCTCCGCCGGCTTGGATATGATATTTACTTCCTCATCTCCAAATGCAGCCTCGTAGCTTTTAACAGTAAGTTTCTTTGTTCTCTTTACCTTCTCCTTTCCATCCTCCATTCTGGTGATGGACGTGGAACAGCTGATGGAGCTTTCTCCATTATTCACATACAGGAATATAATTTCCTCATCTCCGGTGACCATATACATATCATCCGCATCCTCCGGAAGCCGAACAAATACACGCAGCTCCGCGTCCATGTCTCCTCCGTCGTATTCCGGATAAATCTCATATATATTTCCTTCACCATAAAATAATGCCTCAAACTGTTCTGTCTTGCCGTTGGTAAAGTCAATATCCCCCTCCTGAAGGGGACTTCCTGCAGCAATTGCTTCTTCAATTGCGGTAACCAGGCCGGAACCGCTCATCTCGAAGGTTACGCTGTCAGAAGATTCCGCTGCATACGCTGTCGTAAGGTCTGTACCAATATTAGTGGTAACCATAACCGCAGCAATCATGGCAGCAAGAAATCTTTTGCATAAACCGTAAGGTTTTTTATGCAGTGCTCTTGATCTTCCTTTCTCCTTCATACCATTTTCTCCTCTTCATACTTAGTCCTATGGTACTAATCATATCAAATGGTACGTTATAGGAAGCGTTAGGTCGGCCAGATAATGGAAATTTTCTTAATGTTTATTTAAATTTGAGATGTAAAAGAACCCCTGGCCATATTGACCAGGGGTTCCTGTTATACTACGATTTTGTTTTACATTGACTGTAATGGACTGTTATGAATCCTCTTCTTTACGTTTCTTGCTCAACGCTGTTACCGCAACAAAGATTCCTGATAACATCATGGTCAATGTGGTTCTCATAGATGTCTGACCTGTCTTTGGCAGTGGTGCCAACGGCACTTCACCGTCATCAATTAAGGTTACATCTACTGGTGATTCTGGAAGAGGTGCTAACGGCACATCTTCTGGAGTGATGGTTGTGGTACCCGGGCCGCCGGTTGGTGGTGTATAGCGATTATTGCCTTCGGTGTTGCCGCTGGGGCCGCCGCCACCGCCAGGACCAGTACCGCCACCGCCATTAAATCTAAATTGTGCGGTAAACGTGGTACTCTGTGTGAACTCTGCAGCTCTAATTTCATCCGCGTTGGCATAACCCCTGCTTCCGTCTGTCCAGTTATTGAATAAATAGCTTCCAAGGCTGGATACTGTTACGTTAGCATCTGGACTTGCAGGTCTCAGTTCCCTATGGTCATTACCATCTTCTCCTGTAACGATTTCATAGACAGTCTTAACTTCAGTTACCCTTCCTGATACTGTTCCGCGATTTGTGTCTTCCGATACATATTGGAACTTAATCTGGTACTTATCAGGTACTCCGTCTGGTTCATTTGGCACTTCTATACCGATTTCATCAACATCAAAGTATGCGATGAAAGTGGTATCTACCAAATAGGTATTTGTCTTCATCTTTGACATGTCAGGAGTGTAGTCATTTACTTCGCTATCGGTCCAGTAGTCAAATGCAAAACCATCCAGAGGTGTTGCGATTGATCCATTGGGGTTAACTGGTATCTTTTCTGTGTAATTGCCATCCGCATCCTTGAATACATGAACTTCAGCCTTAAGAGGATCTGCATCTACAGTACCCTTTGTTACATCTGCACTCTTGTATACGAAGACTGTTTCATACTTATCAGGTACTCCATCGGGTTCTTTTCCGTCTGGTCCTTTTCCCTTCTCGTCTGCATCAAAGTATGCGGTGAAGGTTGTGTCTTCTAAGTATTTCTCTGTCTTAAGAATACTCATGTCAGATGTTGGATCCTTTGTTTCGTTGTCTGTCCAGTACTCAAATGCATTATTGACTGTTGCTGTTGCTACCGCTCCATCAGGACTTATTGGTGTCTTTTCTATATAGTTTCCATTATCGTCCTTGAAGGTATGGACTTCTTCAGTTATTACGCTTACGGTTCCCTTTGTTAAATCTGCACTTTCATATTTAAAAATTGTCTGATATTTGTCTGGAATTTTATCTCCATTCTTGTCAACTTCATAACCTACTACTAATACAGATTTGTTTGCTATTTCATTTCCATTTACCAGGCTTCCGTCCTCATAAGTCACTTTACTCTTCACATAACCTTCGTAATTCTGATCTGCTTCAAGTGTCTCATTTCTTACCAGCATATCCGGCTGCAGTACCTGCACTGTCAATTCTTCTGTAAAGATAGCCTTCACTTCTCCGTTTACCACATGCTGTACGGTGTAGCTCAGGTCCTTTGTCT